>Ga0207705_10000117_pt1 | contig 88666 bp, 68 predicted proteins | sample KBSC13metaG_FD_184314 | JGI IMG/M metagenome (GOLD analysis project Ga0207705, IMG submission 184314) | Corn rhizosphere microbial communities from Kellogg Biological Station, Michigan, USA - KBS C1-3 metaG (SPAdes) (version 2) | ecosystem: Host-associated > Plants > Roots > Rhizosphere > Soil ... | reverse complement strand
GGCCGGATCGGCCACTGCTGGGCATCAGCACGTTCCATGCTAAACCTGCCTTAACCATATTGGGGCAAGGCGGCCAAATGGGTCGGGTACCGTCTGTTAGCGGATCGAGATGGCGCGCCATTCTGGTAGCCGGTGCGGGTTTGTGCGTGCTGGCCTGCCCGGCATTTGCGGCCGACGCGCCTGAAAAGGGTTTGCTCACGGTCTATGCTAATCTGGACTTGGCCGCCGCCGACGCGCCGCGCGCGTGGCTCGACGATGGCGGCACCGGCAAAGCCAGGTTCGGCAATCCTGACGGCAAGTCACTGCGCGTTCGCCCTTATGTGACCGAAATGGGCGTTGTGCTTCAGCCCGAATTCGGCTGGTCGCTGAGCGGCCTGGTGTCCGCAGTCGCCCAGCAGGGCCAGCACAAGACGATCGACCTGAACGAGGCTTATTTGCGCTGGCGGCCATTGCCGCTCGGCGGGGTGCGCGTGAACCTACGCGCGGGGATCTTCTGGCCCCCAGTCAGCCTGGAGCATGGCGGCGGCGAGTGGCGGGTCAACGACACGATAACACCCTCGGCCATCAACAGCTGGATCGGCGAGGAGGTTAAGGTTGCGGGCGTTGAGGCCGGCTTCACTACGATGATCGGAGAGCATCGCCTTTCGCTGACCGCAGCCGCGTTCGGGCTCAACGACACGTCGGGCACATTGCTCACCTTTCGCGGCTGGGCGCTGCATGATGAGAAAGCGACCCTGTTCAGCTATCAACCGCTGCCCGTCACCAATGCCTTCATGCGTGACGCTCAAGCGCCCAAGACGCGGCCGATGATCGATCTCGATCACCATGCGGGCTGGTACGCCAAGCTCGCCTGGGCGCCGCCCGGTCCGTTCGAGCTGCAATATTTCCATTACGACAATCGCGGCGATCCCACCGCATTCGATGACGGCTTGCAATGGGGCTGGCGCACGCGGTTCGATCATCTCGGCGCGATCCTGGATATCGATCCGCGCACGCGTCTGGTTGCTCAGGCTGTCGACGGCACCACCATCATGGGCTTCACCTTCGGCCCCGGCACGCGACGCTGGGTCGACATGCGCTATCGCTCCGCCTTTCTGCTCGCCACGCGAAAGGTCACGATGGGTGCGGTCACGGGCACGGTTTCAGGGCGGATCGAAGCGTTCGACACCCGCAACCGGGGCAGCGCCGTGCACGGTGACGATGATGAAACCGGCTGGGCCGCCACCGCGGCCGCGCGTTGGCCGCTTTTCCGCTATGCAACCGTCCTGGCGGAAGCGCTCCGCATCGACAGCCGCCGTGATGCCCGGTTGCGCGAAAGCGTGGCGCCGCGGCAGCACCAGAATATTCTGCGACTGACCTTGCGCCTGCGCGGTGTTGTCGGGGACTGAGCGAAGTCTCCTCCGACGTTAGGTTTTACTTAGTTTTTCGTGATAGCAATCACCGCATGTGCGATGCCCCTGCTCGGACTGCGACCATCCTCGCCATTTGGTGCGCAATCGCGCTGCCCTCTCATGCGCGCGCCGCCGATCTTGAGGTGCAGGTGCGGGCCGCCAACGGTGCTCCCATCCCCGGCGCAGTCGTCGCGGTCCACATGATCGGGCAGCCGACGCCCCGACCGCGGCCAGGCGCGAGCTATGCGATCGATCAGCAGGACATCCAATTCCATCCATTCGTGACGACGGTGCCGATCGGCGCGAGCGTGATGTTCATGAACCACGATCCGGTGCGGCATCATGTCTATTCTTTCTCGCCAGCCCGGAAATTTGAACTCAAGCTCGCGAGCCGGCAACAAAACCAATCGGTCCTGTTCGACAAGGCGGGTATCGTGCCGCTCGGCTGCAACATTCACGACAATATGATCGCCTATATCGACGTGGTCGACACGCCGTGGGCGAAGACCGCCGACGCCAATGGTATTGTCCTATTGCGCGGCATTCCCGCAGGCGCGGTGACGGTATCCGTCTGGCATCCCTATCTGCGCGCACCCGGAAACAGCCTGGCGCGAACTGTCACGCTTTCCGATTCCGCCACACATGTCGAACGCTTCATAACCCCGATGCGTACCCCGCCGCGCGATCCGGGATCGGGCTATTGATGCGGCTTCGACGCGCCTTTGCATTCCGCCAGCTGCGGACACGGCTGGCAGTACTTTATGCCGGCCTGTTCGCGATCGCGATGCTGTGCATCGGCGGCCTCCTCTTTGGAATGGTCGCGCATAATTCCAAGGCCCTGGTGCGCCAGGAACTGATCGCCAACGGGACGGTGTTCGACCGACTGTGGGACCAGCAGACCAGCCAGTTGCGCGCTGCCGCCGGCCTGCTCGCGCGCGACTTCGGATTCCGCGCGGCGGTGGCGACGCACGATCGCCGCACGATCGAGTCTGCCTTGCTTAACCTGCGCCACCGCGTCGGGCTGAGCACCGCCTTCATTGTCGATGTCGACGGCAATGTCACCGGGCTCACCGATCCGCGCGAAGCCAAGGAGGCATCCGCCTTATCCACCCGTCTCGACGAAGGGGTGACCGCCGGCGTCGCCAATCTGGGCGGACAGGCGCACAAGATCGTCGCGGCGCCGATCATGGCGCCCGCGCTCACTGGGTGGGTTGTGTTCGCAGCCGAGCTCGATCGGCATGAGATGGGCGTGCTCGAGCGGCTGTCGGCGATACCACTCAGCGCCGCCGTCTATATGCGCCGTGAGGACGGCAGCTGGGGCGGCGCGGATGAACATGCCAAGGCCGCCGACCCTTCGGTAAGCCGCTTCGTCGAGGCCAACTGGCGTCGCGCGGGCCAATCGGGGGACATTGAAGGGCCCGAAGGCCCGTCGATCGCACTCGCCAAGCCGCTGCCGACCGTTCCCGGCGCGCCGCCCGCGGTGCTGCTGCTCCAATATCCGATGCGCCTCGCGCTCATCCCCTACCGGCCGCTCGAACTCGCAATCGTGGTGATCGGCATATTGGGACTGGGGCTGGTCGTGTTCGCGACCTGGCGCATGGCGCGATCGATCACGCTGCCGCTCTCGCTGCTCGACGCGGCTGCCGGCAAGCTCGCAGACGGGCAGCTGGCGAGCGTGCCTGTCAGTAGCCAGGACGAACTCGGCCGGCTCGCCGCGACATTCAACCGCATGTCGTCGGATATCGTCGAGCGCGAGAAACGCATCACGCATCTCGCCTTCAACGATCTGCTGACCAGCCTGCCCAACCGCGCCAACTTCAACCAGCATATCGACCATCAATTGCGGCTGATCGCACGGCGCGGCGGCCAGGTGGCCTTGCTTTGCATGGACCTCGACAATTTCAAGGGAGTCAACGACACGCTCGGCCATCCCACCGGGGACGAATTGTTGCGCCGGATCGCGGCGCGGCTGGGAGAGGAATTGGGTGACGTATTCGTTGCACGTCTTGGCGGCGACGAGTTCGTGCTGGTGAAATCATTCGGTGGCGAAACCGCCACCATCGATGAACTGGCGCGTCGCGCGCTCGCGGCGGTCGAGGCGCCGATCCACGTCGGCGAACATGCCTTGGAAAATAAGGCCAGCATCGGCATCGCGATCGCGCCTGCGGACGGTGCCAACAGCAACACTCTTCTGCGCAGCGCGGAGCTTGCGCTTTACAAGGCCAAGGAAGCCGGGCGCGGCACCTATCGCTTCTTCGAGGAATCGATGAACGCATTCGCCCAGGCGCGCCGCACGCTGGAGGTCGATCTGCGCCACGCGCTCATGAACGGCGAGCTCGAGTTGCACTATCAGCCGCTCTTCTATCTCGCGGCCGATCGCGTCGGCGGGTTCGAGGCGTTGCTACGCTGGAACCACCCCCAGCGCGGCTATATCTCGCCGGTCGAATTCATCCCGATCGCGGAGGAAACCGGGTTGATCGTGCAGATCGGCGCCTGGGTGATCCAGGAGGCCTGCCGCCAAGCCGTCCAATGGCCCGAACATGTCCGCGTGGCGGTCAACGTCTCGTCGATCCAGTTTCAGCAGCCAGGTCTCAGCCATGTCGTGCTGCACGCCCTGCAAAATAGCGGGCTGCAACCAGCCCGGCTGGAGATCGAGATTACCGAATCGATCTTCCTCGAACGCTCCGAAAGCACGCTGCAGCTGCTGCACAGCTTGCGCGGGTTGGGGGTCAGAATCGCGCTCGATGATTTCGGAACCGGCTATTCGTCGCTCAGCTATCTGCAGAGCTTCCCATTCGACAAGATTAAGATCGACCGTTCGTTCGTGAGCGAGCTGCAATCGCGACCTGGCGCGGCCGCGATCGTGAAGGCGATCATCGATCTCGCCGGCGCACTGGGCATGGAAACGACCGCCGAAGGTGTTGAGAAGCAGGGCCAGCTCGCCATCCTCCAGAAGCAAGGCGCGACGTCGATCCAGGGTTTTCTGTTCAGCAAAGCGGTGCCCGCTGCGGAGGCGACGGCCTTGCTCAAGTCCAGACTGAGGCAGCGCGCCGCCTGATCCTCGGACGCCGATGGAGCGCCTCTGCGATTGCATCGGCGCTCAGCTCGTCGCAAGTTCGTTACGTCCGCGGCGAATTCGCTCCAAAATCGGGAGCGCCCGGCTAAGGAAGCTTCATGCCCGCGCCGCCCCCGCCCGCCCCGCCCGCAGAGATCGTCATCACCGGCGAGGGGCTGGGCCAGGTTGCTGGCAACGCGGCCTACGATGTCGTGACGATCGATCGCGCCCGGCTGACCTCCACTGCCAGCGGCCGGCTGGAGGATGTGCTGCGCGATGTCGCGGGCTTCGCGCAATTCCGTCGATCGGATTCGCGTTCGGCGCACCCGACGAGCCAGGGCGCCACTTTGCGTGGATTGGGCGGCAACGCCTCGTCGCGCGCTCTGATCATTCTTGATGGCGTGCCGCAGATTGACCCGTTTGGCGGCTGGGTCACTTTCACCGCCTTCGACCCGTCACGGCTGGGCGCGATCCGCGTCACCCGTGGCGGCGGTAGCGGCGTTTACGGCCCCGGTGCGCTCGCCGGCACGATCGAGATCGACAGCGCCGGCCCCGACGTGCTGCGACCGGCCACTGTGGCACTCGCTTACGGCAGCGGCAAATCGATCGACGCCAAGGCGGCGCTGTCGAGCACCGCTGGTGCCGGTTTCGCCTCGCTTTCAGCAAGCTATCAGCGCGGCGACGGCTTCATACCGATCGTGTCCAGCCAGCGCGGGCCAATCGATCAGCGCGCGGCATATCGTCAGGGAAGCGTTGATGCGCGCGCTATTTTCCCCGTCAGCGATGAGATCGAGCTTCAGGCCAATATGCTGCTGCTGCGCGACGAACGCGGACGCGGCCTGCCCGGAACGGAGAATACGAACACCGGCGCCGATGCCAGCCTGCGGCTGGTGGGGCGTGGCGCCTGGGGATTCGAAGCGCTCACCTATCTGCAACTGCGCAAGTTCACCTCGGGATTTGCCAGCGCCAATGCCGGGCGCACCGCGGCAACCACCACGCTCGATCAGTTCAACGTGCCCGCGACCGGCATAGGTGGCCGGTTCGAGATCAGACCACCGATCGGGGGCAATCTCGAACTCCGGCTGGGCGGCGATGCGCGCTATACTGAGGGCGAGACGGACGAATATTTCACCTATGTCGCCGGCCAGCCGACGCGACAGCGCGAGGCGGGCGGACGCACCACTACTGCTGGCGCCTTCGCCGATCTGAGCTGGCCGCTCGACGATCGGCTGATCCTGACCGGCGGCGGCAGGATCGACCATTGGTGGATAAGCGACGGACGCCTGCGCGAGCGCACGCTGGCAAACAGCGCGATCCTCACCGACACCGACTATCCGAACCGCGACGGCACCGAGACGACCGCGCGGGCCGGACTGTCGTGGAGGCCTGCGCGCCACTGGCACGTCCGCACCGCAGCCTATCTCGGGTGGCGTCTGCCAACGCTGAACGAGCTGTATCGGCCCTTCCGCGCCGGCGCCGACGCGACCGCGGCAAATCCCGGGCTCACCCCCGAAAGGCTGAAAGGCATCGACGGGGGAATCGACTGGAGCCCATTCCCCAACGTCAAGTTGAGCGGGACCTTGTTCCACAACGTCCTCGATCATGCGATCGGCAACATCACGCTCGGCGCCGGGCCGGGCACGTTCCCCGGCGTCGGCTTCGTCGGCGCGGGCGGGGTCTATCGCCAGCGCGGCAATCTCGACGCGATCCGCTCCGACGGCGTCGAGCTGGAAGGCCATGTCACCAACGGCGAATGGCGCCTTTCCGCCTCCTACGCTTATGTCGACGCACGCGTGCGCGGATCCGGCCTTTCAACCCCGCTGGACGGGCTAAGGCCCGCGCAGACACCCAGGAACCAGCTTTCGGTCACGCTGGGGCGCGAAGATTTGTGGGGACTCTCGATGTCCGCCACTGTCCGCTATGTGTCCGACCAATTCGAGGACGACCAGAATAGCCGGGTCGACAAGCACGCCACCACGCTCGACCTGACCGCGTCCGTGCCGATCGGGCATAACGTGTCCATCGAGGCGCGCGCCGAGAATGTAAGCAATGCGCTGGTCGAGGCGACGGTGGCTTCGGACGGCACGATCGAGCGGGCCAATCCGCGGACGCTCTGGATCGGGATCAAGTTCGGGGGGTAGGCCGCCTCACGGGGTGGCCAGACGCAACGCTCCAGCAATTTCGGCGTAGGTTTGGTTCGCGAGTTGCTTGCGATCGACCATCGCCCCATCCAGTGGCTCAAGGAAATGCAGCGTCACCGGCACCGGCGCCGGGCGGTTGAGCATGCGCTTCATTTCGCTCGCAAATCCGGCGCCATCCGGCCAGGCGATCTCGGCCTGACGCGCGCCATAATCGATCGCGACCGGTTGAACGATCACGCGCGCTTCATTGGCGGACACGAACAGGGAGGGACGAAAAGGAGATAGCGAGATGCCGTCGCCGGTGCCGGCCTCGGGAAACAAGACCACTGGCACGCCTTCGGTCAGCGCCACCGCGACGGCATCGGCCTGGACCCGCGCCTCGCTTCTATTCTGACGGCGGACGAAGACGCTGCCGCCAAGCTTGGCGAGCCAGCCTATCAGCGACCAGCCCGCAATCTCGGATTTCGCGATGAAGCGAGCACCGACCGTGCCGCAGAGCGCGGGAATATCAAGCCAGGAGACATGATTGGCGACGTAGAGAACATTGCCCCTCTCTGGCACTCCATTCACGGAAATGCGCAGCCCAAGCAGCCAGGCTACCCAACCGAGATAAGAACTGACCACCGCCATTTGCGCGCCGAACAGCCTGAAGACGCCATAAATCGGCAAATAAGCGACAAGCAGCACGGCCATGACCAGCACGCGCACGACCATGCGAAAAGTCATGAAACGCGCTCAGCCCTGCCGGTCGAGCGAGACGCCGTACAGTTCCATCCGGTGATCGACGAGCCGGAAGCCCAGTTTCTCCGCGATACGCTTCTGCAGCGCCTCAAGCTCCGCATCGACGAATTCGATCACCTTGCCGGTTTCGACGTCGATCAGATGGTCGTGATGCGTCTCCGCCGCCGCCTCGTAACGCGCCCTACCATCGCCGAAATCGTGACGTTCCAGGATTCCAGCATCCTCGAACAACCGTACGGTACGATAGACGGTGGCGATCGAAATGCCCGGGTCGATCGCCGACGCGCGCGCATGCAACGCCTCGACGTCGGGATGATCCTCCGCTTCCGACAGCACGCGCGCGATTACTTTACGCTGCTCGGTGATGCGCAAGCCCTTGTCGGCACAAAGTGCCTCGACGTCGATCGCACGGGTCATATTGTCGATGCTACCGGCTTTGCCGGGCGGTTGGAAGAGTGTCAGCCAAAGGGATCTCCGATCGGCCGGGCCAGCGTCAGAGCGTCTCGCGTGGCGCCGTCCTGCCCGCGATAATAATCGCGACGGCGGCCAATCTCGCGGAAGCCGGCATCATGATAGAGATCCCGCGCCTGATTGCCGTCACGAACCTCAAGCAATAAGCGGTGCGCGCCCTTGTCCGCGGCGATTGCGATTGTCCGCTCGATCAGCGCGCGGCCCACGCCATGGCAACGCGCCTCGGGTTCCACCGCGAGCAGCAATAATTCGGCCTCGTCCATCAGCAGCCGGCTAAGCGCGAAGCCGACGGTACGTTCATCCTCCTCGGCGAAGGTGAGCCAAACGTCAGGCAGCGACAATATCCCGAGGCATTGGCCAGTATTCCAAGCCTCCCCGAACAATGGATCGAACGCGCTGTTCATGACATCCATCAGCGCGTCGATGTCGCCCTCATTCCCTTCGCGGAGAGTGAAATTCATTGCGGCAGCTTGGCATCGGGTGCGCGACCGTAGATCGGCGTCGGCGGCAGCGCGGCAAGCGCGCTGGGCAGCAGGCGCGCATTGGCCGCGTTGGGAAAAACCTCATCGGCGCGGCCCGCTCCGCGCGCCGCGATCAACGCCGCCGCACCCGACCCGCGCACCCGATCGTCGGGAATCGCGATAGCGGCCTGCTCGGGCGGCAAGGATCGCAGGGTGTCGGCGGGGGCCAGCGGCGGATATGTGAAGCGCTGAACGAACAATTCGCCATGCCCCCCAATTATAGCCACGCCCACATCCTCCTCGGCCGACGCCGCGATCAGTGCGAGTGCGCTGAAGCCGGCAACGGGAACGCCCCAGGCGAGCGACAAAGCGCGGGCCGCGGCCAGGCCGACACGAATACCCGTGAAGCTGCCCGGGCCGCAATCGACCTGAATCAAATCAGCCCGCGTCATGCCCGCTTCATCAAGCAGTTCTCCGATCATCGGCACCAGCCGCTCGGCGTGGCCACGTCCGACCAACTCATGACGCGCGGCAAGGATGCGGTCGCCGTCAAGCAGCGCCACCGAGCAAGCGGCGGTCGCCGTCTCGATCACCAAAATCGTCATACCGATCTAAAGTATCTGGTTCGCCTCATCGAAGTCGAGCCGCGGCAGCCGGCCGAAAATGCTCGCCGGATCGCCATGGCCCAATGACGCGATGAAATTGGATTTATAGGTCGTGCCGGCAAAGAAGGCCTCGTCGACTTTCTTATTGTCGAAGCCGGACATCGGCCCGGTATCGAGCCCCAGCATACGCGCGGCAATAATGAAATAAGCGCCCTGAAGCGTCCCGTTGCGAAAGGCCGATTCCTGGATCAATGCCTCATTACCAAGGAACCAGGCGCGCGCATCGGTATGCGGAAAGAGCCGGGGCAGATGTTCGTAAAATTCCATATCCATCGCCAGGATCGCCGTGACGGGCGCCTTGCGCACTTTGGGAGCGTTTTGAGCGGAGCAGAATTGGGCAAGCTTGTCCTTCGCGTCCTGGCTCATGCACCAGATGATGCGCAGCGGCTCCTGGTTGGCGGACGTCGGACCCCATTTGAGCAGGTCCCATATCGCGCGCAACTCCTCTTCGGAAACGGGCGCGTCGGTATAGCCGTTATACGTCCGAGCCGAACGGAAGACGCGATCGAGGGCTTCGTCGGACAGCGGCTGCAGCATGTTTTCCCCTGTTCGCCCTTCAGGCCGCGCGGACCTCTGTCACCTCGGGCACATAATGTTTGAGCAATTGCTCGATGCCCTGCTTCAGCGTCGCGGTCGAAGAGGGGCAGCCAGAACAGGCGCCGTGCATCGCCAGATAGACTATGCCGCGATCGAAGCCGCGATAGACGATGTCGCCACCGTCATTGGCCACCGCCGGGCGCACGCGCGTATCGATCAACTCCTTGATCTGCGCGACGATATCGGCGTCCTCGGGGTTTTCGGCGAACTCGGACGAATCCTCGATATGAATGTCGCCCGCAGTTCCCGCCTTGAACAAAGGCGCCTGCGACGAGAAATGATCGAGTAGAAGCGACAGCACCTGCGGCTTGAGATCGCGCCAGTCCACGCCCTCGCCCGCCGTCACCGCGATGAAATCGCGCCCGAAGAAGACGCCTGCCACATCGCCAAGCCCGAACAGCGCTTCGGCCAAGGGCGAGGCCTGCGCCTCGTCGGCATCGGCGAAGTCGCGCGGCGGCCCGGCATCGATCACCGGTTGGCCCGGCAGGAACTTCATGGTCGCCGGATTGGGCGTGGCTTCGGTCTCGATAAGCATCCCCGCCATGTGGGCTGACTGAGGGCGCAGATCAAGGTTTCGGATGGATATCGGGAGGCCTGCGGCCAATCAGGTAGCGGATGGAGCGGGACCGGCGTCGCGCAAAGGGCCGCCCTCGATCTCGACTAGGAGTGCCGCGAGCCATTCGCGGTCCAATAGTCTTTGTCGCTCGATGTGGCGGAAAAGATATTCGCCGCCGGTTGAGAGCGGCGCGGGCAGGGTCTCGCGGAGCGGACCGAGCTTGGCGATCAGATCGTCGAGTCGGGCGATCTTGTCCCGGATCGCCCCGGCAAGGCGCAAGCGATCGACGCACTGCAGAAAGAGCAAGGCCCCATAGAGCGTCTGCGGCACGGCGCCATCCGTCTCGAACTGACGGAAAAAGCCTTCCTGGAACTCGGCCCGGCCTGCCGCTGTGATGCGATAGATGGTGCGCATGCCGCCGCGTGCGACGCGCTCCTGCGCGACCGCCTCGATCCCGCCTTCCTTTTCGAGTTGGCGGATGGCGTAATAAAGCGTCCCGACGTCCACATCGAGATAACAGCCAACCATTGCCGCCTCGAATCGGCGCTTCATCTCATAAGGATGAAGATCGCCGCGATGCAGCATGCCCAGAATGAGAAGCCTTGCCTTCATAGTTTAATCCAACTATTATAATTTCGACGTAAAGGAAAGTCGAAGGAGGCAATCATGGGGCGGACGATCCTTGGCATAGTCGGCGGGCTGGTGGCGTGGGCGGTGGTCGCAACCGTGCTGGATATTGGCTCGCGCCTTGCGTTGCCAGGCTATGCCGCGGCCGAGCCAGCGCTCGCCTTCACCTTGCCGATGAAAGTCGCACGCCTGTCTTTGGCGGTCGTCGCCTCGCTTGCAGCGGGCGCGGTCGCGCGCACGATCGCGCCGGCGAGCCGCTGGGCGCCATGGGTAATCGGCGCCGTGCTGTTGGCGCTTTTCCTTCCCGAGCATATCCGGATCGGGGCACGCCTGCCGCTCTGGTATCACCTCTTCTTCCTGATCACGCTCGTGCCGCTGGTAGCGCTGGGCGCGCGGTTACGCTCGGGTGGTGAGGCTTCGCCAACCTCGTCAGCGAAGCGCTCGACCTGACGATTTCGGATCTGCTCCCGGTTTCCCATTGGCGACGGGCATGGTTTGCATGCCGGCCGTCCGGCCGGGTCATCAAGGCTTGGCCGAGCGCTGCTTGCTCAACCGCGACATCAGGATCGCGGCGCGCTTTTCCTGGCGCGGGAAGCTGGTGAGATCTGCCGTCTCGCCGATCGCGTGCGCGCCGTCGCCCGCGGCGCCGGTCCCGACCAGACCGCTCGTATAGGGTGCTACGAAGGCGATATCCCCTGCCCCACGTCGCATCGGATCGAGCTCACCCATTTCGGCGAGTCCGAGGGCGCGATTGACTGCGTTCAGCTGGCCGAGCAGCGCACGACTCCCCTCGGTCGGGGCCATCGCGGGATAACCTTCGCTGAAGCTGATCTCGCCACCCGTGCCGGGCAGGTGATCCGCGACGATCGCGCGCATCTTGTCTTCGATCCGCGCCGCTTGCTCGTTCGACAAAGCGCGAATGTCGCCGGTGGCATAGGCCTGGCCGGCGATGATGTTGGCCTTGCCCTGCGCGGTGCCGCCGATCGCCTCTTCAGTGGTCGCGGACGGCGTCGCGGTGACGCCTCCGAGCATGATCCCGACGCTGTAAGTCAAATTGGGTTCGCGCAGCTCGCGCCGAAAGGTGTCGATGATCCGCGCCAGCTCGTAATTGGCACCGAACCCCTCGCTCTGGTTGAAGATGCCCGCCGAATGACCGGTGTGACCGGTGGTTGTGAGTGTCCAGGTGATCGATCCCCGACGCGAGATCGAACCGATATCCTGGCCTTTATCTTGCGCCAGCCCCTCGAATTCCAGCGCCGCGTCGGCCCATTTGCCTGCCTCGATCATATCGGCGCGGGCGAGCGCCACGGGATGGCCGGCGCTTTCCTCATCGCCCGACAGCACAATCCTGATATCGGCATGTTTGAGCGTGCCCGCCGCCTGCATCGCGCGCAGCGCCGACGTCATGATCACCAGCCCGCCTTTCATGTCCGACACGCCCGGGCCTTCAACCGTGTCGCCGCGGCGGACCATCTTTTGGAACGGGCTGTCCTTTTCGAATACCGTGTCCATGTGCCCGATCAGCAGGATATGTTTTCCCCGGCCTTTATGTTCGGCGACGAGATGGCCGGCACGACCGGTCTCGGGCATCGGCACCCAGCGGACGGTGAAGCCGAGCGGCTCGAGCTCCGCTTGCATCATCGCGGCGACCGCGCGCACACCTTCGAAATTACGCGTACCGCTATTCTGGTCCACCAGCTTTTGCAGCAAGGCCATATCGCGCTCGCGCGAAGCGTCGACGGAGGCGGCGATGCGCGTCTCGGTGGGGGAGAGGTTAGCGGCGGGCGCCATAGTGGCGGTGGCCGCCAGCAAAGCGGCGGCAAGGAGCAAATTGCGCATGGAACGGAGGCTAGTCAGCCTCTTCGCGCGGGTCCAGTCCGGTTGCCATTTTGCTGCGGCGCCGAAGTACCACTGACGGAGAGCAGGATCAGCTTGATTTCGCAGCCGCAATAGACCATATGGCGAACAGCACCGATGCCTCGGCATCCGGGCAGAGCAGCGTGAATGTCCGCTTTCGTGCGGTCCGGCTCGCCCATCAGGTGCCTTAGCCAAGGGCTCCCCTTTCACGCGGGTCGTCTCGATGAACCCGCTTGCCGCTGGTCGGACGATTGCGTCCTGCCGGGACGGCACGCGCACACGAAAGTGCCTATTTTGACCAAATTTTCCGACCTCGGCCTGGCCGCGCCGCTTCAGCAGGCGCTCGCCGCCAAGGGCTATGACACGCCGACTCCGATCCAAGCGCAGGCAATCCCTGTTGTGATGGAGGGCCGTGACCTGTGCGGCATCGCGCAGACCGGCACCGGCAAGACCGCAGCGTTCGCGCTGCCTTCGCTCCACCGTCTCGCCGCCGCCTTCAAGCCGCGTCCCGCCAAGGGTTGCCGCATGCTGGTGCTGGCGCCGACGCGCGAACTCGCCAGCCAGATCGCCGAAAGCTTCACCGCATATGGCAAGAACCTCCGCCTGTCGGTGATGACCGTGTTCGGCGGCGTTCCGATCAACCGCCAGATCCGTCAGCTTGCCGGCGGCATCGACATCCTCGTCGCCACGCCGGGCCGCCTGCTCGACCTGATCGATCAGCGCGCGATGACCTTGCGCGACGTCGAGATCCTGGTGCTGGACGAGGCCGACCAGATGCTCGATCTGGGCTTCATCCATGCGCTCAAGCGCATCCATCAGCTGGTGCCCAAGCAGCGCCAGACTTTGTTCTTCTCGGCGACCATGCCGAAGACGATCGCCGATCTGGGCGAGAGCTTCCTGACCAACCCGGTCAAGGTGTCGGTCGCTCCGCCGGCAACCACCGCCGAGCGCGTCGAGCAGTTCGTCACCTATGTCAATCAGGCCGAAAAGCAGGCCCTGCTGACGCTGACGATCAAGCGCGAGACGATCGAGCGGGCGCTGGTCTTCACCCGCACCAAGCATGGCGCGGATCGCGTTGTGAAGCATCTCGTCGCGGCCGGCATTTCGGCCAACGCGATCCACGGCAACAAGAGCCAGCCCCAGCGCGAACGCGCGCTGGCCGAGTTCAAGTCGGGCAATGCCCCGATCCTGGTCGCGACCGACATCGCCGCCCGCGGCATCGACGTGTCGGGCGTGAGCCATGTGTTCAACTTCGAATTGCCCAACGTGCCTGAGCAATATGTCCACCGTATCGGCCGCACCGCGCGTGCCGGCGCGACCGGACTTGCGGTCTCGTTCGTGGCGGACGACGAGCGCGCTTACCTGCGCGGGATCGAGAAATTGACCCGTGTGCGTCCGACGATCATGCCGCTGCCTGAGAATTTCCTGGCCGATCAAGCCAAGCTTCCCAAGCCGGTCCGCTCGGACGAGCGGCCTGATCGCCCGCACGGCCAGCGCCATGGGCAGGGCCAGCGTCGTGATGGTGGCGGCCGGTCCGATGGCGGCCGCGGCGGCGAGCGTCCGGCCAGCGGTGCGCCCAAGCGCCGCTTCGGCCCACGCAAGGGTGCGCCCGGCCAGCATCGCAACGCCGTCCAGCGTACCGGTGGTGGCGGCGGCCGCTAAGCTACGGCGTTGTCCGCCTTGCCCTTTAGCTGATATACGCCCCCGTAATGATCTTGCGGGGGCGGATCGGCAGTGGGAGCAAGCGCGATGATACTCGGCTTATCCGTATCGGCGTTCACCGAACTTCACGTCATCATCAGCCTGATCGGAATCGCGACAGGGCTGGTTTTCCTGGCCGGTATGGTGTCCGGCAAATGGCTCGATGGCTGGAACGTCACATTTCTGGTGACGACGATCCTGACCAGCGTCACCGGTTTCTTGTTCCCATCCAAACAGATCGGGCCGCCGCATATCGTGGGAGCGATCTCGTTGGTAGTGCTCGCAACTGCGCTGTTCGCGCTCTATGCGCGCGGCCGCACCGGCGCGTGGCGGCTCGTTTATATCTGCACGGCGGTGTTCGCCCTTTATCTGAACGCTTTCGTCGGGGTGGTGCAGACGTTCCAGAAGATCGGCTTCTTCCACCGCCTGGCTCCGGCGGGAAGCGAACCGCCTTTTCTCGTCGCGCAGGCCGCGGTGCTGATCTTTTTCCTGATCCTCGGCTGGCAGGCGATACGCCGCACCATGCCCGCAATGCCACGCGTCGCCTGACGGCGAGCCGCTAGGCAAGGATGGCGGCACAGGCTACCGCCGCAAGGATGCCGCTTGACCCGCTCATTCTTGCCCAGCAACTGATCGCCTGCCCGAGCATCACGCCGGAGGATGCCGGCGCGCAGGATGTGCTGACCTATGTGCTCGAAGCGCAGGGGTTTGAGGTTCATCGCTTCACCGACGGCGGCCCGCCGGATGGGCCGGTCGAGAATCTGTTCGCGATCCGGGGCCAGGGAGCCCCGTTCTTCGCCTTTGCCGGCCACAGCGATGTCGTACCCCCGGGGGGCGGCTGGTCGGAGGATGCTTTCACCCCACGCGTTGATGGCGACCTGCTGTACGGACGCGGCGCGGTCGATATGAAGGGTGCGCTCGCCGCGTTTGCTGCTGCGGCCGCGCGCACGCAAGGACATAAGGGCACGCTGGCGCTGATCATAACCGGCGACGAGGAAGGCCCCGCCACACACGGCACCGCCGCGATCATCGAATGGATGAAAGCGCACGGCCACAAACCGGATCTGATCCTGGTCGGCGAGCCGACCTCATCCGCGCGGCTGGGCGACACGATCAAGATCGGGCGGCGCGGATCGGTCAATATGTGGATCGAAGTGCCGGGCAATCAGGGCCATGTCGCCTATCCGCACCTTGCCGATAACCCGATACCGGCGCTCGCGCGGATCGTTTCGCGTCTTTCCGCGCTTGAACTGGACCAGGGGAATGACTGGTTTCAGCCCTCGAATCTGGAGGTAACGGACGTCGAAACGGGCAACAGCGCTACCAATATCATCCCCGGAATGGCCCGCGCGCGGCTCAATATCCGCTTCAATGACATGCAAAACGGCCCCGATCTGGTGGCGATGGTGGAGAAAATCGTCGCCGAAGAAGCGCCGAATGCCCGGGTTATCGCGCGTATTTCAGGCGAAGCATTCCTTACGCCGCCAGGCAATTTGTCGGCATTGGTGAGCGATGCCGTCCACGAAGTGACCGGCGTGACGCCCGAATTTTCCACCACCGGCGGCACATCCGACGCGCGTTTCCTGTCGAAACTCGCGCCGACGGTGGAATTCGGCCTGATCAACGCGACCATGCATAAGCTGGACGAGGCGGTGGCGATCCCCGATCTCCATGCCCTGACCGCCATTTACGAAGGCGTCATTCGCCGCGTTTTCGCCTGAGGATCACGTAGAGCGCGCCGCTGCCGCCGTGGCGGGGATGCGCGTTGCGGACTGCCGCGATGCGGTCGCGATAGCCTGAACTGCCCAGCCAGACCCCGATATTGGCGCGGATCAGTCCGCGCCCCTTCGTATCGGGTTTGGGCGGCTTACCGGTAATCACGAGCAGCACGCGGATATCGTCCGCGATCGCCCGCGCCAGCGCATGTTCGAGCGCGTTGGCGGCGGTTGCGAGCGTGTGGCCATGGAGGTCGATCGTGCGTTCGGGCGAGACGCCGCCCTTGCGCAAACGGCGGTCCCAACCGCCGTCGAGCGTATCGGGCGGCGCGGATTCGTTTAGGCGCGCCGGCGTAGGCTGCGGGAGGCCACGAGCGATCGGCCGACGCTTGACGGGCGGCGCGAGCCCCTCGAGCGGCACGTTTACAAAGTCCGCCGATTTACCCTCGATGGGCACAATTGTTGCCGCGACGCGCGCCCACAGCGCGCGTTCCTCAGCGCTGAGGCGTCGGCCCGGCGGCATTGATCTGCTGCTGGATCAGCACCGGTTTCAGTTTCTCGATCGTGCCGCGCGGCACGAATATCAGCATCTGGCCGCGTGCCGACATGCCGCCGGCGGTTATCGACGCGATCACGCCCGCGCCCCAATAGGTATCGATGCGATTGGCGCCCTTGATCGCGCCGCCGGTATCCTGCGCCACCCACAATCCGGTCACCTCGGTATGGTCGGAGGAAAGCCAGAGCGGAGAACCGAGCGGGGTGAAGGCAGGGTCGGCGGCTACGCTGACATGCCCCACCACCGGCGCCCCCAAGGCCCCCAAAGGCGCGCCGCCGGGCAGATCATGGAAGAAGACGACGCTCTTATTCTCCTCCATCAGCGCCTGGCGTTGGTCGGGATGATCGGCGAGATAGGCCTTTATGCCCTGCATCGAGGTTGCATAGCTGGTGCCCTGGCCGATCAGCCCGCGATCCCGCATAAGCCTGCCGATACCGGTATAATCATAGCCATTCTGCGTATCGTAACCGATCCACATATAGCTGCCGTCGGGCAGATGCAGCCGGCCCGAGCCCTGTATCTCCAGGAAGAACAGCTCGACCGGGTCCTGAACCCAGGCAATTTCCAGCCCTTGATTGGCGAGCGCGCCGGCGTCGATCTGCGCCCGGTCATAATAAGGGACGAATTGTCCGTCCTGCATCCGCCCGCGAACTTTCTTGCCCGAAGGCGGGCCGCCAGCCGCAACCCCGCTGTCCATCTCGACGAGATCGGGGGGGCGGCGGTAGACGGGAACGTCATAGCCGGGCTCGTGCGTGCGTGAACCTTCGATCTCCGGCGCGTAATAGCCGGTGGCGTAAAAGGCGCCGTTGCCCACCAGCACGGTCTCGAACTGGCTCTGGAAGAAGGCGACGGGATCGGTATCCGTAACCGAAGCCGCCGCGCAGGCCGGCGCCCAATCGGCCGATTGGGTAAGACCGCTCGCATCCCTGCGCCGCATCAGCGCGCGGCATGAAGCCTTGAACGAATCGCGTGCGGCGACTGCCTGATCGGCTGAAAGATCGAGCGAAGAGACGGGCGGCCCCGCTGATACGCCAAGCGCAACAGCATTGCTGGGTGGCGGGGGCTTAGGCGGGCTTGCAGGAGGCTCCGGCCGATGCGGTGACGGTGCGGGGTGCTGAGGGTGGCCGCGAGGGGAAGTCGAGCAGGCGGCGACGAATAAGGACGCGGCAAGCGCGACGCCGACGCGGAAGGAGCCTCCCCGCATGACGAGATCAGGCAGCCTCGTCGGTCTCGGTAAGCATCCAATTCGGATTAGGCGACTTTACCGGGCGGCTGAAGGTCCAGACATCATGCGTCGGCACGGCATCGGTAAGCGATCCAGCGATGACATTACCATCGCGATCGCGGGTCACCGCCGCCACATCCGCTTCGAAGCGGATGCGGATATGGGCGACGCCATTTTCGATATTGGCATCCTCGATCTGCGCCTGTTCGACCGAGATCAGGCGATTGTCGAGCGTTTCGCCAGCTTCCTCGCGATCGTGGATCGCGCGGGCAAAAGAGTGCGCGACGTCAGGATCGACCATCTTGTCGAGCGAATCCTGATCGCCCTTCCAATAGGCTTCGAGGACCATGCCGTAAGCGGCCTTGGCACCCTCCACGAAGCGCGCGACGTCGAATTGCGGATCGGCCGCGGCGATCGCGCGCAGCCCGAGGCTCGCGCTTGCCGACGGTGCCGGCTCCTGCCCTATTGCGGGGGCGCGATCCGCGTCTGGCGCCTTGAGCGTTACGCCGCGTACGATCGGAACACTTTCCGTCTTCGCGATCTGCTGTTCATGACCCGTGCGGCGTCCAAGCACGCTCCACAAGCGAAGCGCGACAAAGACGAAAACCAGCGCAAGAACGATCAGAGTGGTCACCGGGCCTCCATATTGCGCCCTACATAGGGTGCTGACCGTCAATCTGCAAACGAGCCTACCCGCTAGACTCCGCGCGTGGCACCCGGGTTCCGCATTGCCCTGCCCCGTCGGGGCTGCTAGCGGCTTGCCGCCGCGGGCGCCGCAAGGGCAGCCCGCTCCAGACATTCAGGAATATATACGCCATGGCCGACGATACGATCAATGCCACGCCCGAAGGCGCGCTGCCCAACGGAGCCGACACCGCGCCGCAGATCGGCCTGATCGCGCAATATGTGAAGGATCTTTCGTTCGAGAACCCGAACGCGCCGGGCATCTATCAGCAGCAGGCGCAGCCGCAGATCGACGTGCAATTCCATATCGCCGTCGCCCCGGTGGCGGACGACGTTCACGAAGTGACGATGAAGATCGAGGTACGCGCGCAGGGCGAAGCGGACGCGACCATCTTCGCGGTCGAGCTGGTCTATGCCGGTCTGTTCGGCGCGCGCAACGTCGATCCCGAGCAGCTGTCGCCTTTCCTCTACGCCGAGGCCCCGCGCCTGCTCTTCCCATTCGCCCGCCGCATCGTCGCCGACGTCACCCGCGACGGCAATTTCATGCCGTTGCTGCTCGACCCGATCGATTTTGGCGCCATGTACATGCAGCAGGCCCAGGCCGCCACGCAGCTCGCGGAGGGCGAAACGGCCGGTCAGGCCTGACGAGAATTCTTGCCCCGTTCGGGCTGGCCGATCACAGCGCTGTATTTTTTCCTGCTCCGGTGAGAAGAAGGGCAGCGCCCTTCGACGCCCGGTGCGGCGTCGCTCAGGACAGGCTTCGACAAGCCCGCGCGAACGGGGACGGGAACGGGCGACGTGAAATTCGTTTTTGCCTCACTTCATGAAATCCCGACCCTGACCGGGATGAGCGCCTAAGCATGGGCCTCGCCCGCTCGCTCGGGTCCGTCGGCGGGCTGACACTGGTCAGCCGCGTGCTTGCGCTTGCGCGCGAAGCGCTCCAGGCGACCTATATCGGAGCAAGCTTCGCGTCCGACGCTTTCTATGTCGCCTTCCGCCTGCCGAACATGTTCCGCGCGCTATTCGCCGAAGGCGCCTTCAATGCCGCCTTTATCCCCATGTTCAATCGCAAGGTTGCCGAGCATGGGGAGATTTCGGCAGGCCTGCGCTTCGCGGAGCAGGTGCTGGCGGTTCTGTTCCCGCTCCTGCTCGGCATGACCGTGTTGATGATTATCGCAGCCTGGCCGCTCACCTGGGCGCTTGCCGGCGGCTTCCATGAACAGCAGCCCAGCGATGCACAACTCGCCTTTGCGGTCCTGCTGTCGCGGATAACCATTCCATATCTGATGCTGATCAGCCTGGCCTCGCTGCTCGGCGGCATCCTCAATTCAGTCGACAAATATTGGGTCAACGCCGCCGCTCCCGCGCTGCTCAACATTGCGATGGTGAGCGCGCTTCTCTTCTTTCACGGCCACAATCCCTACGAGACGGCGCGGGCCCAGGCGATTTCCATCCCAGTCGGCGGCGTGCTCCAGCTTGGCTGGCTGATCTTCGCCTGCCAACGGACGGGCGTGAGCATGAAATTGAAGCGCCCGCGATTGGACGACGATGTCCGGCGGATGATCAAGCTCATCCTGCCCGCTGCTGCAGGCGCGGGCGCCTCCCAGATCAACCTTCTCGTATCAACCTCGCTCGCGGGCTATCTGCTCGCCGCAGGTTCGATCTCGGCGATCAATTACGCTGACCGCCTCAACCAGCTTCCGCTGGGGATGATTGGCATCGGCCTGGGCACGGTTCTGCTGCCGACTGTCTCCCGCCTCCTGAGCAGCGGTCGAGAAGCCGAAGCGATGGCAACACAGAATCGCGGATTGGAACTCGCCCTCTTTCTGACCTTGCCTGCGACAGCGGCCTTCATCTTCGCGTCGGAACCCCTTGTGAGGGGCATCTTTCAGCATGGCGCCTTCAAGGCCAGCGACACAATTCGCGTCGCCTGGGCGCTGAGCGCCTTCTCGCTGGGCCTGCCCTCCTACGTGCTGGTCAAGGTGCTGACGCCGGGTTTCTATGCCCGGGCGGACACACGCACGCCGGTTCGCTACGCGATCATCTCGATCGGGGTGAATATTGTCGGCAACATCATCCTGATCCCGACGATCGGCATCAACGGTCCGCCGCTCGCCACTGCGATCTCCTCCACCGTCAACGTCGCCATGCTCTATATGACCCTCCGCAAGCGCGGTCATTTCGCGCCGGACGCCCAGCTGCGCCGTCGTATCCCGCGTCTTTTGCTGGCAGCTCTGATGATGGGCGCAGTTTTATTCCTGCTTGGTCCCTACGCCGATCCGTATCTGACGCGAGGATTCCTGATCCGCGTTGCAGCGCTGGTGGTGCTGTGCTCGGGGGGTGTGATTGTCTATTTCCTAGCCAGCCTGGTCACCCGCGCCTTTGTGCCGGGCGACCTCAAGCTTCTACTCCGCCGTCGGCCCGCCAGCAGCTGAACAGCGGATTAAGGCACCGAACGGACATTGCTGCGTTCCTGACCTGCGTTAAACCGCAACAGGAGTATTCTATGCGTATCCTCATGATTGGCGCGGCGATGACGCTCGCGTCGTCTGCCCTTGCGCAGACCACCACGACAACCACGACCGCGGCCGATCCGGTGGTTGGCCAAAGCTCGACGACGGTCTCCACAACGAGCCCAGCTCTGCCGCCTGCGGCGAGTTCGACCACGGTTACGACCTCGACCGATCCGGCACTTCCGCCGGCAAGCTCGACTACCGTCACCACGACCGCCGACCCGACCCTGACCACCGGCGCGGGCGCAACGACCACGGTGACGACTGGCGATCCGGCGATCCCGGCCACGACCATCACCAAACAGAAGACGGTCACCGATCCGGTGACCGGCACCACCAAGACCAAGACGAAAACCAAGGTCAAACCCTGGTAAAAGACCATTCGTCACAGCGCCGCCGCTCCGCCAGGGGCGGCGGCCTTGACGTCACCGACGCACTGCCCGAAGGCGCGCATCATGCGCACCCTTTCCGGCATCCAGCCCACGGGCAATCTGCATCTCGGCAATTATCTGGGCGCGATCCGCAATTGGGTGCGGATGCAGGACCAGGGTGAGTGCTTTTTCTTCCTCGCCGACCTGCACGCGATCAGTCAGTTTCAGGAACCCGCCGAGCTGCACCGGGCAATCCGGGAGATGGCGGCGGCATTGATCGCATGCGGGGTCGATCCCGAACGCGCCACATTGTTTCGCCAGCGCGATGTGCCAGCGCATAGCGAACTGGCATGGCTTCTAAACGGCGTCGCGCGGGTCGGCTGGCTCAACCGCATGACCCAGTTCAAGGACAAATCGGGCAAGAATCGAGAGGGTGCCTCAGTCGCACTCTACACCTATCCGGTGCTCCAGGCGGCCGATGTGCTCCTGTACCAGACAACGCATGTCCCCGTCGGCGATGACCAGAAGCAGCATCTGGAGCTGGCGCGCGACATCGCGGCGAAGTTCAACGCGGATTATGCCGTCGACCTGTTCACCCTGCCCGAGCCGATCATCCCTCCCGCCGCGGCGCGCATCATGTCGCTGCGCGATGGGGCTGCGAAGATGTCGAAATCGGATCCGTCGGACATGAGCCGGATCAACCTGAACGACGATCCCGATCTGATCGCCCAGAAGGTGCGCAAGGCGAAGACCGATCCTGAACCGCTGCCCGCCGACCCCGCCTCACTCGACGCGCGGCCCGAGGCGAAGAACCTCGTGACTATCTACGCGGCGCTGGCTGACGAGACGATCGAGGCGGTACTCGCGCGCTTCGCCGGTCAGGGATTCGGCGTGTTCAAGCCGGCGCTGGCTGAATTGGCGGTGGAGACATTGCGTCCGATCGGCACACGCCTCGCCCAGCTGCAGCGCGACCCGGCCGAGCTGGATCGGCTGCTGGCTGCCGGTGCGGAGAAAGCGCGTGCGACGGCGGCCCCCACGCTTGCCGCGGCCTATCGCGCGATGGGGCTTTGACCGGCCGCTCGTTTCGGCGCAATTGAGGCAACTCGCCGCTCAGGCTGAACGTTCAATCGCGGTTCAGTGACAATCGTTTAGCTCCGATCGAGCTATAACAGGACGCTTCGAAATGTCTCTCCGCCGCAAGATCCTCTCCTTCATGGCCCCAGCAGCGTTGCTGCTCGCGGGCGGTTGCGCCGAACCCTTCAAAGCCGACGTTGCGCGATTCCAGATGATGCCGCCGCCGCAGGGCCAAAGCTTTTTCATCCAGGCCTCCGACCCGCGCCTGCAGGGCAGCATCGAATTCCAAAGCTATGCCCAGCTGGTTGCGGCGCATCTGACTGCGCTCGGCTACCATCAGGGCGAACCCGGCCACGCCAATATGGTCGTGACGATGACATATGGCGTGGACAATGGTCACACCGAAATCGTGACCACGCCCGGCATTGGTCCGGCGTGGGGCTGGGGTCCCTACGGCGCTTTCGGGGTCGGTTACCGTGCCGGGCCGCACCGCTGGCGCGGCAGGCCGCTATACGGCCGAGGCTTCTATTATGGGTGGAACGATCCCTTCTGGTACGATCCGTTCGGCTATCCCGAGGTTAACAGCTATACCTTTTTCATCAGCCATCTCGACATGAAAATCCAGAATGCCAGCGACGGCAGGACTTTGTTCGAGGGCCGCGCCCATGCCCGCTCGACGGATCAGGCGCTGCCACACCTGGTCCCCAACCTGGTTGAGGCGATGTTCACCGGTTTCCCCGGCCGATCGGGCGAGGATGTGCGGATCACGATCCCGCCGCCTCCGAAAAATGGGCAGGCTCCGCAAGCGCCAACTATTCAGGAACGGCACCATTAAGCTACGCCCCGTCATGCTGAACTCGGTTCGGCATGACGGGCTGGAGGATACGGGCCTCCCCCTGTCCGGAACGGCCTGCTAAGGCCGCGCAATGCCGCGCGAGATCACCGCTTTTTCCAATCCGCTGATCAAGCGGGTCCGGTCTCTGCGTGAGAAGCGCCACCGCCGTGAGGAAGGATTGTTCCTGGCGGAAGGGCTGCGCATTCTCGCCGAGGCGGAAGAGACGGGAACCCTGCCGGAACATCTGTTCTTCGCCGCCGACAGCGCGCAGCACCCGATCGTCCGTCGGCTGGCCGCGGCGGTGGAAACCAAAGGCGGCGAAGCGATCCAGACCAGTCGCGACATCCTCCATAAATTGTCGGGCAAGGACAATCCGCAGGTCGTGCTCGGCGTCTATCGACAGTTCGATACCAGCCTGGCGCGGATCGACCGCACCGCGTCCGGCATCTGGCTGGTGGCGCAGGCGATGCGCGACCCCGGCAATCTCGGCACAATGCTGCGGACCGGCGACGCGGTCGGCGCGGGTGGGCTGATCCTGATCGACGATACGGTCGATCCTTTCTCGGTCGAGGCGGTGCGCGCGAGCATGGGCGCGCTCTTCACACAGCGGATCGCACAGGCGCGATGGGAAGATTTCCTGGCATGGCTCCGCTCCGCCCCGGGACAGCTGGTCGGGCTCAGCCTGGAAGCGAGCGAGGATTATCGGCAGCCAGCCTATGAGACGCCGACATTCCTGCTCGTCGGCAATGAGGCGCAAGGCCTACCCCCTGATTATGCCGCGGCCTGTGATCTGCGTGTGAAAATTCCGATGCTGGGAAAGGCCGATAGCCTCAACGCGGCGATATCGTGCGCGGTGATGGCGTATCAGGTGCTCGGCCAACGCCTTCCCTGATCGTTTCGGCCGTGAACGGCGGCTGCAAATGCCGTTACAATATCGTTCAGGCGCGGGGCGGCAGTTGAAAACGTCGGTGAAGAGTACGGGAGGTTAGGGATGAAAAAGACGATCATGGCATTGCTCGGAGCCGCCGCGCTGGCCGGCCCGGTGCTGGCGCAGAGTGCCGAGGACCAGCGACGCTGGGATTATGCGCAGCAGCGCTATCGCGCCGAGACGGCCCGCTATGAGGCCGAGCGCGATCGTTTTTATGCCATTTCGCGTGCGGATCGCGGACGCTACGCGACACCGCCGGGCGCCGATCCTTATGCAACCGATTATGATGCGTCGCGCTATTATCGCGAAGATCCGCGCTATCAGGAGCGCGTGCTGAGCGCGGACGACCAGGTCTATCGCGGCTCCGACGGCCGTTATTATTGCAAACGTAGCGATGGCACGACCGGTCTAATTATCGGCGCGGCGGGCGGCGGCATACTTGGCAACATCATCGATGGTGGTCGTCACCGCACTGCGGGTACGCTAATCGGCGGCGCGCTCGGCGCGCTTGCTGGCAAGTCGATCGATCAGAATCAGGTGCATTGCCGTTAAGGCAGTCCATCAGGCGAGATGGATGGAGCCGGTCCGGCCGGCTCCGTTCATCTACCTGATACCGGATATTTCTTCTCACAGGCGGAGATCACGGCGGGTGGCTGGCCGAGCTTGGCCGCCGCCGCGAGCGCCTCGAGCCGCTTATGCTGGAGCGCCGGGCCGTTATGCAGCCCCGCCGCGCGCAGTAGCGGCGTCATCTCGATATCCAGCCGGTCCTTGAGCGTGCGATAGTCATTCGCGGCGGCGCCGTAGCTGCCCTTCTGCTCGCTCAGCACCTTCCGCACGAAATCGGCAAGCACGTAGCATTGCAGCATCGAATCCATCGGCTTGGCGGGCAACATAGGTTGCCGGATCTGAGCTGACGGAAAAGCCTGCGCGCAGGCAGGCCGCAGATTCTGCCATTTGCCCTTGATCGTCCGATCGAACAGCGCCGGCATGCGTTTCGACACCGCATTGACCTTGTCCTCATCGAGCGCCGCCCCGGTCGAGGCGTAAAGCATCGCATAATGCAGGATCCGCGCCTGAGCGTCCGCCGACAGATCGCCGTTGGCGCCTGCCGCCTCGCGCTCGCTGGCGGCTGCAACCACGCCACAGGCGGCGGCTCGGTCGAGCGCCTCGCTCGGCAGCGGCGGCGTTTTCTCGCCGCATCCCGAAATCAGCGCTGCCCCGATCATCGGCACGAGAAACTTCGAAAAAATAGTCTTCACCTGCACGCCTGTCCTGTCTGGTCGATGCGAATACGTATCGACCGCGCTTCGGTTGCGGCCGCCCAGACGCGGACGAATTCGATACGCCGTTATAAAACCGCGATCTTGATGTATTGAACATGAATATAAAGATACTGTACATTGATATCCGGGTAAGGAGACTCGCATGATTACCGCAGGCCAGATGCGTGCAGCGCGCGCCCTGCTGGGCATCGATCAGCGGCAGCTCGCCGAAATGTCGGGCGTCTCGCTGCCTACCATCCAGCGGATGGAGGCGAGCGAAGGCAATGTGCGGGGTGTGATCGATACGCTTACCAAAGTGATCGAAGCGTTCGATCGGGCCGGCATTCTGCTGATTGGCGAGGGCGCGGCGAGCCCGGCAGGCGGGCGCGGGGTCCGCCTGGTGCAAGGGAGGCCGGTCGGCGGTCCCTGACCGGATGGATTTATATGGTTGTTCCAGCGATGAGACCACGACCCAGCTTCACCGAGCTGTTCACGCCCAAGCTCGTGACCGTACTGCGCGAGCATTATCGCCCGACCGATCTGAAGGCCGATGCGATTGCCGGGCTCACGGTGGCGATCGTAGCACTGCCTTTGTCGATGGCGATCGCGATCGCCTCCGGCGTGACGCCGGACCGTGGATTGTTCACTGCTATCGCGGGCGGATTCACGGTCTCGCTACTCAGCGGCAGCCGTTTTCAGATCGGTGGTCCCGCCGGCGCCTTCATCGTCCTGGTCGCTGCCACGGTCGCGCAGCATGGCGTCGACGGGGTGATCCTGGCGACGATGATGGCGGGTCTGATCCTGCTCGGCGTGGGTTTCCTGCGGCTCGGTACTTTCATCAAATATATTCCTTATCCGGTCACGGTGGGGTTCACCTCCGGCATCGCGGTCATCATCTTCGCGAGCCAGATCAAGGACCTGCTTGGATTACACCTGGCCGGCAAGGAGCCTGGCCCCTTCCTGCCGAAGATCATGGCATTGGCCGGGGTACTGCCGACCCTCACGCCGGCGGCATTGGCCGTCGCGGCGGTCTCGATCGCGACCATATTGGTTCTCAGGCGGGTGAGGCCGCATTGGCCCGGTTTCCTAATCGCCGTGGCGGGGGCGGCATTCGCCACCTGGGCGCTTCACTTGCCGGTCGAGACGATCGGATCCCGCTTCGGCGGAATTCCGCGTTCGCTACCCGCGCCTCACCTCCCGAATCTGAGCCCGGCCCGAATCAGCGAAATGCTGCCCGCCGCTTTGTCCTTCGCCTTGCTTGGTGGGATCGAAAGCCTGCTGTCGGCGGTGGTCGCGGACAGCATGTCGGGGCGGCGACACCGATCCAATTGTGAATTGGTGGCGCAGGGCGCCGCCAACATCGTTTCGGCGCTTTTCGGCGGCATCTGCGTCACCGGCACGATCGCCCGCACCGCGACCAACGTGCGCGCAGGCGCGCGTGGGCCGATTTCCGGGATGCTCCATTCGCTCATACTGCTCGTCTTCCTGGGCGTCGCCGCGCCGCTCGCGAGCGCGATCCCGCTCGCCGCGCTCGCTGCTGTGCTGGCGGTGGTCGCCTGGAACATGGCCGAGAAGCATGAATTCGCGATTCTATTGCGCGCATCGCGCGGCGACGCGGTGGTGCTGCTCCTGACCTTCCTGTTGGTCGTGTTCCGTGACCTGACCGAGGGCATATTGGTGGGATTCGGGGTCGGCGCATTGCTGTTCCTCCACCGGATGGCGCATGCGGTCGAGATCGAACAGCCATCCTTGATTGCTGACGATGATCAGGCGGACGGCATCAACGGTGCGGGAAGCGGCTACGATGCTGCGCAGGTGCGCGACCCGGACGTGCTGGTTTTTCGGATTTCGGGGGCTTTCTTCTTTGGCGCGGTCGGCGCGGTCGCGGCCACGCTGGACAGGATCGGCGAACATCCCAAGGCCTATGTGCTGGATCTGGCCGGTGTGCCCGTGCTCGATTCCACCGCCGCCGCGATGATCGCGAGCTTCGCGAGGGACGTGCGAAAACATGAGGCTGCCGTCTATATCGCCGGCGCGCGGCCGACCGTCTGCCGTTTACTGATGATGCAAGGTGCGCGACCGCCCGAGGTGGAATATCGCGCCGACGCGACACAGGCGGTGGCCAGCGCGCATGCGGCACTCGGAGTCTGACGATTCACCGCCATACCAGCGGAAGCCGGGCTCCATCCCCGTTACTCAGCGAATGCCAATAGCGCTGGATTTGGAGCCGAGCTCTCGCCGGAGTGACGGTTCTCTTTTCAGATGTGGATCGGCTTGCCCGTGACCGCCATCGCCGCTTCCTTGATCGCCTCGCTGTGCGTCGGATGCGCATGGCAGGTGTAGGCGATATCCTCGCTGGTCGCGCCGAATTCCATCGCCTGCGCGGCCTGCGCGATCATCGTGCCGGCTACGCTCGCGATGCACCACACGCCAAGCACGCGGTCGCTATCGGCATCCGCAATTACCTTCACGAAGCCGTCGGGTTCATGATTGGTCTTGGCGCGGCTGTTGGCGAGCATCGGGAATTTGCCGACCTTGACCGGTCCGCGCTCCTTGGCCTGCTCTTCGGTCAAGCCGACGCCGGCGATCTCTGGCGAGGTGTAGACCACGCTCGGGATGACATCGTGATTCACGATGCCGGTCAGCCCGGCGATATTCTCCGCGACGGCGATGCCCTCATCCTCCGCCTTGTGCGCGAGCATCGGCCCCGGAACCACGTCGCCGATCGCCCAGATACCCGGGACTTTGGTGGCGAAATCATGATCGATGTCGATCTGACCGCGCGGGTTAGTCTCCAGCCCGACCTTGTCGAGGCCGAGACCCTCGGTATTGGCACGGCGGCCGATCGAGACCAGAACCACGTCGGCTTCGATCGTCTCGGCAGGGCCGCCCGCGGCGGGTTCGATCGTGAGAGCCGCGCCCTTCTTGCCCGCTTCCACTTTGGTGACCTTGGTCGACAGTCTGAACTCGATCCCCTGCTTCTTGAGGATCTTGTTGGATTCCTTGCGGACCTCGCCGTCCATGCCCGGCAGGATCTGATCGAGATACTCGACCACGGTGACCTTGGCGCCAAGGCGACGCCAGACCGAGCCCAGCTCGAGCCCGATCACGCCGCCGCCGATCACGACCATGTGACCGGGGACTTTCTCAAGCTCGAGCGCGCCGGTCGAATCCACGATCACCTTCTGGTCGATCGCGACGCCCGGCAGCGGCGTGACCGAGGATCCGGTCGCGATCACGATATTCTTGGCGGTGACGATTCGGTCGCCGACCTTGACGCTGTGCGCATCCTGGAACGTCGCACGGCCCTTGAGCCATTCCACCTTGTTCTTCTTGAACAGAAATTCGATGCCGCCGGTGAGCTGCTTGACCGCGTCCTTGCGCTGGCCGTGCATCGTTTCGAGGTCGAGGCTCATCTTGTCGATCTTGACGCCGAGCTTGGCGAGCGCGCCGCTGGCGGCTTCGTCATAGAGCTCGGACGCATGCAGCATCGCCTTCGACGGGATGCAGCCGACGTTGAGGCAGGTGCCGCCCAGCGTCTCGCGGCTTTCCGCGCACGCGGTCTTGAGACCCAGCTGCGCCGCACGGATCGCCGCGACATAGCCGCCGGGACCGGAGCCGATCACCAGCACGTCGAAATCATAGTCAGCCATCATTTGCTTCCCGAAAGCGTCATCCCTGCGAAGGCGGGGATCCATAATCTCGAACCTTCCGGCTTATGGATTCCCGCCTTCGCGGGAATGACGACGTTCCTTTAATGTGAAGATCAGAGATCGATCAGCAACCGCGTCGGATCCTCGATCGCGTTCTTGAGCGCGACCAGGAAGGTCACCGCCTCGCGGCCGTCGATCAGACGGTGATCGTAGCTGAGCGCGAGATACATCATCGGGCGGACGACGACTTGGCCGTCGCGCACGACCGGGCGCTCCTCGATCCGGTGCAGGCCGAGCACGGCCGACTGCGGTGGGTTGATGATGGGGGTCGACATCAGGCTGCCGAACACGCCGCCGTTGGAGATGGTGAAGGTGCCGCCCTTCATCTCATCCATCTTGAGCGTGCCGTCCTTGGCGCGCTTGCCGAAGTCGCCGATCGTCTTCTCGATCGTGGCGACCGACATGTCCTGCGCATCGCGGATAACGGGCACGACCAGGCCATTGGGCGCGCTGACCGCGACCGAAATGTCCGCATAATCGTGATAGACGATTTCTTCGCCCTCGATTGACGCATTGACCGAGGGAATGTCGCGTAGCGCCTGGCAGGCGGCCTTCACGAAGAAGCCCATGAAGCCGAGGCGGACGCCATGCTTCTTCTCGAACAGATCCTTGTACTTGGCGCGCGCGGCGATCACCTCGCTCATGTCGACGTCGTTGAACGTCGTCAGCATCGCAGCGGTATTCTGAGCTTCCTTGAGCCGCTTGGCGACCGTCTGGCGCAGGCGCGACATGCGCACCCGCTCTTCCTTGCGCCCGTTGCCGGTCGCTGCCGGTGCGGAGAGGCTTGGCGCCGGGGCCGCGGCTTTGGCAGCGGCAGGCTGGGTCTTGGCCGCGGCGATGACGTCGTCCTTCGTCAGGCGGCCATCCTTGCCCGTGCCCTTGATCCTGGAGGGGTCGACCCCGAGCTCCAGCACGGCACGGCGCACGGACGGCGACAGCGTCTGGCCGCCCGTGCCGCCTTCTTCCGCCTCGCCGTGATTGCCATAAGCAGCCGGGGTGGCCTGAGCGACCGGCGCGGCGGCGGGTTCGGCTGGAGCAGCTGCCTCGGCCTTGCCGACCGCGGTACGATCCTCGACTGCGGGCGTCGCGGCGGTGGCGGCGATGGCGCCTTCCTGAATGCGCGCGATCACCGCACCGACCTGGACCGTGTCGCCTTCGCCCGCGACATGCTCGGCGAGCACGCCGGCGGCCGGCGCATTGACCTCGACCGCGACCTTGTCGGTCTCGAGGCTCGCGATCGGCTCGTCGGCCTTCACCGCATCGCCCGGCTGCTTGAGCCATTGGCCCAGCGTCGCCTCGGTGATCGATTCGCCCAGCGTCGGGACGATAACGTCGGTCGCCATTGGTCTTCCTTATGCTTTGGGTTCGTGACCCAGCGCTTCGGCGACCAAAGCCGCCTGTTGGCTGGTATGTTTCTTCATGAAGCCGGTCGCGGTGGAGGCCGAAGCCTTGCGGCCGGCATAGATCGGGCGGATCGCCTTGCCTGCCTGCTTGGCGGCTTCCTCGATCAGGCATTCGACGAAGAACCAGGCGCCGTTATTCTTCGGCTCTTCTTGGGCCCAGACGATCGTCTCGAGGTTGGCCATGCGGCCGATCCGTTTGGCAAGCGCGTCCGACGGGAACGGATAGAGCTGTTCGATCCGAACGATGGTCGTCCCGGAATCGCCGGCCGCATCACGCGCTTCGGCGAGGTCGTAGAAGACTTTGCCGGAACACAATACCAGCCGCTTTACCTTGTCGTCAGCCGGCGCATTCGGATCGCTCAGGATGCGCTTGAAATGGCTGTCGCCGAGGAATTCGTCGATCGTCGACACCGCCGCCTTGTGCCGCAGCAGCGACTTGGGCGTCATCATGATCAGCGGCTTGCGGAAATTGCGCAGCATCTGGCGGCGCAGGATGTGGAAATAATTGGCGGGCGTCGTGCAGTTGGCGACCTGGATATTATCCTCGGCGCACAGCTGTAGATAACGCTCAAGCCGAGCCGAGCTATGCTCCGGCCCCTGCCCCTCATAGCCGTGCGGCAGCAGCATCACGAGCCCGTTGGCGCGCAGCCACTTGGATTCACCCGCCGCAATGAACTGGTCGATCATCACCTGGGCGCCGTTGGCGAAGTCGCCGAACTGCGCTTCCCACAGCACCAAAGTCTTGGGCGACTGGCCGGCATAGCCATATTCGAAGCCGAGCACGCCGAACTCGGACAGCGGGCTGTCGAGCACCTGGAAACGGCGGTCGAGCTCGGTCAGCGGAATATATTTGTGGCCGTCGGTCTGATCGACCCAGATCTGATGGCGCTGGCTGAACGTGCCGCGGCCGACATCCTGGCCCGACAGGCGGACCGGATAGCCGTCGATCAGCAAGGTACCGAAGGCGAGCGCCTCGGCGGTCGCCCAATCGAAACCTTCGCCGCTTTCGAACATGCCACGCTTGGCTTCGAGGATGCGGGCGAGCGTCTTGTGGATCGTCAGGCCCGGCGGAACCGTGGTGAGCAATTTGGCAACCGTGTCGAGCTTCGCGCGATCGACACCGCTCGCCGCCGCGCGACGCTCACTGACGGCCTCGCTCGGGGCGGCGAGCCCAGCCCATTCGCCCTCGAACCAGTCGGCCTTGTTGGCCTTGTAATTCTTGCCGGCCTCGAACTCCTCCTCGAGGTAAGCAACGAAATCGCCCTCCGCCGTGTCGAGCCATGTCTCGTCGATCAGGCCCTGTGCGATCAGGCGATCGGCATAAAGCTTCGAGACCGGCGGATGCTTGCGGATTTCCTCATACATGAGCGGCTGAGTGAAGCCCGGCTCATCGCCCTCGTTGTGGCCGAAACGGCGATAGCACCACATGTCGATCACCACGTCACGCTTGAAGCGCGCGCGGAATTCGGTCGCGACCTTGCAGGCGAAAGTCACGGCTTCAGGATCGTCGCCATTGACGTGCAGGATCGGCGCCTGGACCATCTTGGCGATGTCCGAGCAATAAGGCGACGAGCGCGCGAATTGCGGGCTGGTGGTGAAACCGACCTGATTGTTGATCACGAAGTGGACCGTACCGCCGGTATTGTAGCCGCGCAGGCCCGAAAAGCCGAAGCATTCCATTACGATGCCCTGGCCGGCAAAGGCCGCATCGCCGTGGATCAGGATCGGCATCACCTTGGCGCGCTCATTATCCTGCAATTGGGTCTGCTTGGCGCGCGACTTGCCGAGCACGACCGGATCGGCCGCCTCGAGATGCGACGGGTTCGGCGCGAGGCTGAGATGGATCTTGTTGCCGTCGAACTCACGGTCGGTCGATGTGCCCAGATGGTATTTGACGTCGCCCGAACCGCCGACATCCTCGGGGTTGGCCGAACCACCGGCAAATTCGTGGAAGAGCACCCGATAGGGCTTCTTCATTACGTTGGTGAGCACGTTCAGGCGGCCGCGATGGGCCATGCCGATCACGACCTCCTGCACGCCGGCCTGGCCGCTATATTTGAGCACCGCTTCCAGCGCGGGGATCATGCTCTCGCCGCCGTCGAGGCCGAAGCGCTTGGTGCCGACATATTTCTTGGCGAGGAATTTCTCCCATTGCTCGCCTTCGATCACCTTCGACAGGATCGCCTTCTTGCCTTCGGGCGTGAAGCTGATTTCCTTGTCCTTGCCCTCCATCCGCTGCTGGAGGAACATGCGTTCCTCCACATCCTGGATGTGCATATATTCGAGGCCGACCTTGCCGCAGTAATTGCGACGGAGCACGGCGATGATCTCGCGCACGGTCGCGCGCTCGAAGCCGAGCGTGCCGCCAAGGAAGATTGGGCGATCCATGTCGGCTTCGGTGAAGCCGTGAAATTCGGGATTTAGGTCCTCCGGGCAGCCCTGCTTGCTGAGACCCAGCGGATCGAGATCGGCCAGCAGGTGCCCGCGGACGCGATAGGTGCGGATGAGGGTCGACGCGCGGATCGAGTCGAGCGCGGCGGCGGTGATATCCGTGGCCGACGCGGCCGGAGTTGGTTCCGCTACCGGAGCAGGCTTCGCGCCCTTCGCGGGCTTGGCCGCGACCTCCATCTGGGTTGGATCGAGGCCGGCGGTAAGCGCATCGGTGTCGCTCGGCGGCCAGTTCGAACGCGCCCAGGAGGGACCCGAGACCGTGGCTTCGAGCGCCTGGAAATAATTGCGCCAGTCGGCTTCGACCGATTGCGGATCGGCGCGGTATCGCCGGTACAGCGCCTCCGCGAAGGAGGGGCTTACGCCCTCCAGCTCGTCGAAGCCCAATCCTTCGATACCCATCGCACGTCCTTCATTCGGTTCGCCGCCGTTCGGAAACGGTCTGTCGCGGCGCGCCCTATCAGGTGAGCGCTACCATCCTGTTAATCAACCCTTGAGCAGGGCGGAAAGCGTCGTGCCAAGCTCCGACGGGGAAGCCGCGACGCGAATGCCCGCCTCCTCCATCGCCGCGATCTTGCTGTCGGCGCCACCCTGGCCGCCTGACACTATCGCCCCGGCATGGCCCATGCGGCGCCCCGGGGGCGCAGTGCGGCCCGCGATGAAGCCGACCATCGGCTTCTTGCGGCCACGCTTGGCCTCGTCCTTGAGGAACTGCGCGGCTTCCTCCTCGGCCGAGCCGCCAATCTCGCCGATCATGATGATCGACTGCGTCGCGTCGTCGGCGAGGAACAGTTCGAGCACGTCGATGAAATTGGTGCCGTTGACGGGATCGCCACCGATGCCGACCGCCGTCGTCTGGCCGAGCCCGGCGTTGGTCGTCTGGAACACTGCCTCATAGGTGAGCGTGCCCGATCGCGAGACCACGCCGACAGAGCCCTTCTTGAAGATGTTGCCCGGCATGATGCCGATCTTGCATTCGTTGGGCGTGAGCACGCCCGGACAGTTCGGGCCGATCAGGCGGCTCTTCGAACCGGTCAGCGCGCGCTTGACGCGGACCATGTCGAGCACCGGAATGCCCTCGGTAATGCAGACGATCAGCGGCACTTCGGCGTCGATTGCCTCAAGGATCGAATCGGCGGCGAAAGGCGGCGGCACGTAGATCACGCTGGCGTCGGCACCAGTCTGGGCGACCGCTTCCTGGACCGTGTCGAAATTGGGCAGGCCCAGCTCCTCATGGATCGTGCCGCCCTTGCCCGGCGTGACGCCGCCGACCATCTTCGAGCCGTAATCGAGCGCGGCGCGTGTGTGGAACGTGCCGGTCTTGCCCGTCATCCCTTGCGTGATGACCTTGGTGTTGGCGTTAACGAGGATGCTCATGCGTAGTTTCGATCCTTTGGTTCCCCGGTGGCACCGGGGTCCAGAATTGCCGTCGTATTAGGACCTGGCTTTCGCCGGGCAACAAAACTCAGGCCAAGCTCTCGTCGATGCCCTTGCAGGCGACCAACAGTTCCTTGACCGCCTCCACGGAAACCTGAAGGTTCGATTTGGCTTCGTCGTCGAGCGCGATCTCGATGATTTCCTCGACGCCGCCCGCGCCGATCACCACCGGCACGCCGACATAAAGCCCGTCGACGCCATATTTGCCGTCGACATAAGCCGCACAGGGCAGGATCCGCTTCTGATCGTTGAGATAGGCCTCGGCCATCGCGATGCCGCTGGTGGCGGGCGCGTAGAAGGCGGAACCGGTCTTGAGCAGGCCGACGATCTCGCCGCCGCCCCCACGAGTGCGCTTGATGATCGCGTCGATCCGCTCCTGCGTGGACTTGCCCATCTTGATCAGATCGGGAACCGGAATGCCGTTGATCGTCGAATATTCGGCGACCGGGACCATCGTGTCACCATGGCCGCCGAGCACGAACGTATTCACGTCCCTGACCGAAACACCGAATTCCTCCGCAAGGAAAGTGCTGAAGCGCGCCGAGTCGAGCACGCCCGCCATGCCGACCACCTTATGATGCGGCAGGCCGGAAAATTCGCGCAGCGCCCACACCATAGCATCGAGCGGGTTGGTGATGCAGATCACGAACGCGTCGGGAGCATTGGCCTTGATGCCCTCACCGACGGCCTTCATCACCTTGAGGTTGATGCCGAGCAGGTCGTCGCGGCTCATGCCCGGCTTGCGGGCGATGCCGGCGGTGACGATGATCACGTCGGCGCCAGCGATGTCCTTGTAATCGTTGGAGCCGGAGATCTTCGCGTCGAAGCCTTCGATCGGGCCGCACTGGGAAAGGTCGAGTGCTTTGCCTTGAGGCACGCCTTCGACCACATCGAACAGGACGATGTCGCCGAGTTCCTTCTTGGCCGCGAGATGCGCCAATGTGCCGCCGATATTGCCCGCGCCAATGAGCGCGATCTTCTTCCGAGCCATGCGACTCCCTTCAGCCTGAATCCAGTGCGCGTGAGATGCGGTCGCGAGGAGGCAACCGCGAAGCTGCGCGGGCCGCTTAGACCCATCGTCTAAGGGGTTCAACCGTCGAAAGGCCTAACGCGCCGATCAATTTTGCACTGCGGTATAAATTTTCGCTACTGATCGGCGCCCGATGCAGCGAGTCCGTGTCCTTGCACCAGATATTCCGCCGATTGCATCTCGATCAGGCGCGACACCGTTCGCTCGAATTCGAAAGCGCCATCCCCGGCAGGATAGAGGCTCTGTGGCTCAGCCGCCGCCGCGGCGAGCAATTTGACGTTGTGTTCGTAGAGTGCATCGATCAGCACCTTGAAGCGGGCAGCCTCATCTCTTTTCTCCGGTCCCATCAATGGGATGCCGACGATGATCACGGTATGGAAAGTACGCGCAATCGCGAGATAGTCGGGTACGCCGCGCGGCTCGCCGCAGAGACGCTTGAACGAGAAGACCGCGACTCCCTTGAGCGCCTTCGGCACGTGCAGCGTGCGGCCGCCGGAAACCTTGAGTTCGCATGACGGCACGTGGAGGCGATCCTCGACCGGATAATCGGTGAGACGGAAGAAGGCGGCGGATAGCGCCTCGGTCGCGGCATCGCCGAGCGGCGAATACCAGGTTGGAAACCCGGCGAGCCGATCGAGCCGGTAATCGCTCGGCCCATTGAGCGGCAGGACATCGAGCTTCTGCTCGATCAGATCGATGAAGGGTAGGAACAGGCTGCGGTTGATCCCTTCCTTGTAGAGATCCTGAGGCGGGCGGTTGGAAGTTGTGACGACTGTCGTGCCATGATCGAGGATCGCGGTGAACAGCCGGCTCATGATCGCGGCATCGGCAGTATTGTTGATCATCATCTCGTCGAAGGCGAGCAATCGCGCTTCCTCCGCGATCGCCGCGGCAACCGGGAGAATCGGGTCGCCCTCCTCCTTCTTGCGCTCCTCGCGGATACGCTCATGCACTTCGAGCATGAATTCGTGGAAGTGAACGCGCCGCTTGGGGCGCACGTGCGCGCATTCATAGAGCAGGTCCATCAACATCGACTTGCCCCGCCCCACGCCGCCCCACAGGTAGACACCCTTTACCGGATCGGGCTTGCGGCCAAGCATGCGCCACAAGACGCTGCCCTTGGTCGGCTGCTCCTCCAGTTCGTGCGCGAGCCGGTCGAGCCGTTCGGCGACGCGGCGCTGATCGGGGTCGGGCTTCAATTCCCCCGCGGCAACGAGCCGCTGGTAGCGCGCGAGAACACTGGTCACAGCCTAGGATACCGTTCGTGCTGAGCGAAGTCGAAGCACTGCACTTTTCTCTTGAAATCGGAGAACGGACAGCCCTTCGACAAGCTCAGGGCGAACGGAAGGGCTAAGCGAGCGGGCTCCGCTCGCCTCAGAGCTGACGCTCCACTTCCATCTTCTTGATCTCGGCGATTGCGCGGGCCGGGCTCAGGCCCTTGGGGCAGACGTTAGCGCAATTCATGATCGTGTGGCAGCGATAGAGGCGGAACGGATCCTCCAGCTCATCCAGGCGCTCGCCTGTCATCTCGTCGCGACTGTCGGCCAGCCAGCGATAGGCCTGGAGCAGGATCGCCGGCCCCAGGAACTTGTCGCTGTTCCACCAATAGCTCGGACACGAGGTCGAGCAGCAGGCGCAGAGAATGCATTCGTAAAGGCCGTCGAGCTTGGCCCGATCCTCCGGCGACTGAAGCCGTTCCTTGCCCGCGGGCTCTGGCGTGACCGTCTGCAGCCACGGCTTGATCGACGCATATTGGGCGTAGAAATGCGTGAAATCCGGAACGAGATCCTTGATCACATCCATGTGCGGCAAGGGCGTGATGCGCACCTCACCCTTGATATCCTCGATCGCGGTCGTGCAGGCGAGGCCGTTGCGCCCGTCGATATTCATCGAGCAGGAGCCGCAAATGCCCTCGCGGCACGAGCGGCGGAAGGTCAGCGTCGAGTCGACCTCATTCTTGATCTTGAGCAGAGCATCGAGAACCATCGGGCCGGTCTGGTCTAGATCCAGCTCATACGTGTCGTAGCGGGGATTCTCGCCCGCCTCAGGATCGTAGCGGTAAATCTTGAAGCTGCGGACGCGCGTCGCATCCGCCGGCGCCTTGTGCTTGCGGGCGCGACCGGTGATCTTCGAATTCTTGGGCAACGCGAACTCAGCCATCATCCGTCCTCAGTAAACCCGCGCCTTGGGCTTGATATATTCGGCATCATCCGTGAGCGTGTAATCGTGCACCGGGCGGTAATCGATCGTGACCGCGCCTTCGTGAAACCATGAAATGGTGTGCTTCATCCACTCGGCGTCGTTTCGCTCGGGGAAATCCTCGTGCATGTGTGCGCCGCGGCTTTCCTTGCGGTTGGCGGCCGAGTGCATCGTCACCACTGCCTGTGGCAGCATGTTATCGAGCTCAAGCGTCTCGATCAGATCGGTGTTCCAGATCAGCGAGCGATCGGTGATGCCGACGTCCTGCATGCGCGCGTTCACCTGATCTATCTTCTCGACGCCCTCGCGCAACGTGTCGGTCGCGCGGAAAACGGCGCAGTCGGACTGCATCGTGCGCTGCATTTCGAGCCGGATTTCGGCCGTGGGCGATCCGCCCGTGGCATTACGGTAATGGTCGAGCCGGGCCACCGCCTTGTCGTCCGCTTCCTTCACCACCGCGCCATGCTTGGCGTTGGGCTGGACCAGTTCGGGGATGCGATGACCGATCGCGCGGCCGAACACGACCAGATCAATCAGGCTGTTGGAACCCAGGCGGTTGGCGCCATGGACCGAGACGCAGGCGGCTTCACCCACCGCGAACAGGCCGGGCACGACCGCATCGGGATTGCCGTCATTCAATGTGACGACCTCGCCCATATAGTTGGTTGGGATGCCGCCCATATTATAGTGGACGGTCGGCACCACCGGCAGCGCCTGACGGGTCAGGTCTACGCCGGCGAAAATCTTGCCTGTCTCGGTGATGCCGGGCAGCCGCTCGTGCAGCACCTTGGGATCGATATGGTCGAGGTGGAGCCAGATATGGTCCTTATTCTCACCGACACCCCGGCCCTCGCGGATTTCCATCGCCATCGAGCGTGACACGACGTCGCGGCTGGCGAGGTCCTTCGCCGACGGCGCGTAGCGCTCCATGAAGCGCTCGCCCTCGCTATTGGTGAGATAGCCGCCCTCACCGCGCGCGCCTTCGGTGATCAGCACGCCCGCGCCATAAATGCCCGTGGGGTGGAACTGGACGAACTCCATGTCCTGCAGCGGCAGCCCTGCGCGCAGCACCATGCCGCCGCCGTCACCGGTGCAGGTATGTGCCGAGGTCGCGGAGAAGTAGCAGCGGCCGTAGCCGCCGGTCGCAAGAACGGTGGCGTGGCTACGGAAGCGATGGATCGTGCCATCCTCCATGCACATTGCGATCACGCCCTTGCATTCGCCACCCTCCATGATGAGGTCGAGCGCGAAATATTCGACGTAGAAATCGGCGTCATATTTCAGGCTCTGCTGATAGAGCGCGTGAAGCATGGCATGGCCGGTACGGTCCGCGGCGGCACAGGTGCGCTGCACCGGCGGGCCGGCGCCCATATTTTGCATGTGGCCGCCGAACGGGCGTTGGTAGATGGTGCCATTGTCGTTGCGGCTGAACGGCACACCCGCATGTTCTAGCTCGATCACCGCGGCAGGCGCCTCGCGCACCATATATTCGATCGCGTCCTGGTCGCCGAGCCAGTCGGAGCCCTTGACGGTGTCGTACATGTGCCACGTCCAGTGATCGGGCGTGTTGTTGCCGAGGCTGGCTGCGATGCCGCCCTGCGCGGCGACGGTATGGCTGCGGGTCGGGAAGACCTTGGTGATACACGCTGTCTTCAGGCCCTTTTCGGCGACGCCCATCACGGCGCGCAGGCCCGATCCACCGGCACCGACGACGACCGCATCATAGACATGGTCGATGATCTGATACGCGCCAGAAACGTTGGACGACATCAGGCGATGGCTCCCTGGAAGGCGACCTTGAGGATCGCGTAGATCGCCAGCGCGGCGCCGCCGATCGCGTAGAAATTGAGCAGCACGATCGCGATCACGCGCGTGAAATCATGCTGATAATCCTCGATCACTACCTGCAAGCCCAGCCGCAGATGATAGAACACCGAAATGACCGCCAGGATCAGCGGGACGCTCGCCCAGGGCGAGGATAACCACAGGACCAGAGCGCGATAATTCCACAAAGGCAGGCGGAATAGCGATACGACGAGCCAGGTGACGAGCAGCAGGTTGCTCCCCGCGGTCAGCCGCTGATGCCACCAATGCTTCGCGCCCTCATGCGCCGAGCCAAGACCGCGAACGCGGCCGATACTGGTGCCGGTGCCCATTACGACGCTCCGTGGAAAAGAATGACCGCCCAGATCAGGGCTGTCAGTGTGACCGATATAAAGAGCGTGGCAATCGCCCCGCTCTTGTTGACCTTGAGCTCATAGCCTGCGCCGGTGTCGAGCAGCAGGTGGCGCACGCCCGAGCAGAGATGCTGGATGAAGGTCCAGGTCAGCCCGATCAGGATCAAGGCCGGCAGCCAGTTGAGGCGTCCACTGCCGTTCGACGTCATCATATCGACGAATCTCGCATAGCCGGCCTCGCCGCTCGCGAGCGCCAGCAACCACCAGACAAGCAGCACCCCACCGCCGATCGCATTCGCGGTACCGGTAACGCGATGAAGGATTGAGACCAGCATGTGCGGGCCCCATTTCCAGATTGTAAGGTGCGGCGAGAGCGGCCGCCCGGGATTGCGCGCCATGCTTGGCCAATGTCCCCAGAGAAAAGATGGCAGCCCTTTAACCCAATCATGCCGCGTTGCAACGTGGCTTGGCGACGCCGCCAGCGTTCCAACAGGACTAACCGACTGTTTACCTTCTTGCTCTAGGCAGGGGTCTGCAAGAGGCGAAACCGGAGAGTGAGCCGCGATGTCGGATGATTATTTCCTGATCGAAACCCCCGCAGCGGCACGTGTGCCAATGCCGGCGGACGAGGTTTCGCAGCGGCTGACGGTCTATAACGGCAACGGCGCGTTTCAGCGCGAGCTCGCCTTTGCGTGGGAGCAGGCCGGCGAAGTGATCGAGCGCGCCACGCTGGATTTCGCGCACGGGCTACCGACCAGCGGCACACCCTGCGGCGACGCGATCGCGGCGATGGGCCTTTCGCCGGATGCGATCGCATCGCGCATGGCCCAGCATACGCGCGCGAAATATACGCGTCCGATCGATGCTGGCTGGATTCATCTTCTTACGCTGATCGGTCGGGAAGTCTTCACGACCGGCGCTCCGGCTCCTTTGGTGATCGAAGGGTCCAACAATTATTCCGCCGCGGTTGCCAAGGCGATTCGCGCGGCCTTGCCCGATTCGCCCGATCGGCAGCGTATTGTCGACGTGGTCTATCGGCTGAGCAGCATCGAGAGCGAAATCTCGATCGCCCAACTCGCTCTGCTGCGGCAGCATAGCGCCGTGGCGAGCCAGACTGAGGAAGGCGCACGTTTCCAGCAGACCGTGGTCGAAATTCTCCAGGGCGCGGTTTCAAGCGCCGGCTCGCTCCAGCACCGCACCGCATCCACCGCGGGTTCAGCGCGTGGCATGCTCGGCAAGGCCTCGGAAGTCGCCGCGGCTTCGGAACAATCCGCAGTCGCTATGCGGGAAGCCGCGCAGACCGCCGCCGGCCTGATCCGCGCGATCGAGGAAGCACGCGGCGAAGTCGAGGTCGCCGCGGGCGTCGCGACCCGCGCCAGCGAACAATCCGACAAGGCAGTCGCGGTCAGCCGCGCACTGTCCGAACATGCCCAGGCGATCGAATCAATTCTCGGCCTGATCCGCGACATTGCGGGTCAGACCAACCTGCTCGCCCTCAACGCGACGATTGAAGCCGCCCGCGCCGGTGACGCCGGCCGAGGCTTCGCGGTGGTCGCGCAGGAAGTAAAGAGCCTCGCCAGCCAGACGGCGCGCGCCACCGATGATATCGCCACCAAAATCGGCGCGATCCAGGGTGCGGCACGCCAGACGGTGGAAGCCAATGGCACGATCCGCACCACCATCGGCGACGTCCAGGCTTCGGCCGAGCGCATTCGCCGCGCGATGGAGACGCAGGCCCAGACCGTGACGATGATCACCGCCGCGGTCGATGAAACCGCGCTCGCCGCCGACGCCATGTCCTCGACCATCGCTGCGATCCGCACCGACACCGAACAGGTCGCGCGCGACATTGACGAACTCGAGAACGGCTTCCGTGCGGTCGATGCCCAGCTCGCCCGCCTCGACGCCACCACCGGCGCTTTCGTCGAACGCTTCGCCGCCTGACCCTTTTTCCGAGCGGGGGCTCCAGGCCCCCTCCCTGGCCGACAAGCCAGGGAGGGGGCCTTTCTCTTATGCAGGCGGTAAGAGATTCCCTTGCGCTCCGCGTGGGGCTAGTCGCCGCGGCATGACTATTCACATTCTCACCACCGGCACGAGCCGGGGTATCGGTGCGGCGATCGCCGCCGCTTTCGCGTCCGATGACGTCCGCTTCGTTGGCCACTCCACTTCCGGCAGTGACACCTGTATCGCCGCGGACCTCTCCAGCCCCGCCGCGACACGATCTCTGTGGTGGGAAGCGATGGGGCGGCTTGATGGGCGGATCGACATACTCATCAACAATGCCGGTATCTTCGACGCTGCCCCGATCGACCAAGCGGATGACGCCTGGCTGGCGGATTGGGAGCGGACGATGCGGATCAACCTCCTCGCCGCGGCGGAATTGAGCCGGCTTGCAGTGCTTCATTTCCGCGAAAGCGGCGGCGGCCGTATCGTCAACATTGCGAGCCGCGCTGCCTATCGCGGCGACAGCCCCGACCACTGGCATTATGCCGCGTCGAAGGCAGGCATGGTCGCGATGACGAAGAGCATCGCCCGGGGGTACGCTCGTGACAATATCCTCGCCTTCGCGGTCTGTCCCGGCTTCACCATCACCGGTATGGCGGAAGAGTATCTTGCGAGCCGCGGCGGCGAGGCCCTGCTGGCGGACATACCGCTTGGCCGGGTGGCGGAACCGAACGAGGTGGCGGCGACGGTGCGTTTTCTCGCGCTCGAGGCGCCGCCTTCGATGACCGGTGCGGTGATCGACATCAATGGCGCATCCTATGTCCGCTGAATGGGAAACGCAGACGGCCGAAAGCTGGAAAGTCACCTTCTTCCCCTGCACACGCGCGGAAGGCGAAGCGCTCGCGACGATTGAGCCCGACCTCGGCATCGAGCCGCCGCCGACATTGATGACAAGCGAGCCCGACCTCAGCCGGCCCGAGGAATGGCAACTCGACGTGTACATCGGGGGCGAGCCGGACGCGGCGCTGATCGAGCGCATTCGCGCCCTCGTCCCGAGCGTCGGAGCTGCACGACCCCGGATCGAGAAAATCCAGGACGAGGATTGGGTCACGAAAAGTCAGGGCTTCCTAGAGCCGATCCGCGCCGGGCGCTTCTATGTCCATACCGCCGCGCATGCCGACCGGATCCCGGCCGAGGCAATTGCTTTCCGGATCGAAGCGAGCCGCGCCTTCGGGACGGGCCATCACGAAACCACCGCAGGCTGCCTGACCGCGCTCGACCGGCTGGCGAACGAGGACAAAAGCTTCCGCAACATCGCTGATATCGGGACCGGAACCGGCCTGCTGGCATTCGGTGCATACAAGTTGTGGCCTGAGGCCGAGATCCTCGCTTCCGATATCGATCCCGTGGCGATCGACGTCACGGCCGAAAACATGGCGATCAACGATATTCCCCCAAACGCCATCGCGCTGGTTGCAGCCGACGGCATGGAGGATCCGCGCATCCAGGCCGCGGCGCCGTTCGACCTGATCGTCGCGAACATATTGGCGGGGCCGCTGATCGCGCTCGCGCCAGGCCTGACGGCAACACTCGGCCAAAATGGTGTCATCATTCTCGCGGGACTGCTGGCAAGCCAGGCGAAGGATGTGCTAGCGGCTTATTCATCAAACGGGATGCAATTGGCCGACCGCATCGATAGCGGCGACTGGTCGATTCTCACGCTCGTTCAGGCACGATAAAGAGTGCTTGAGCGAGGTGATGTATATTGCTAATACAGTCGGAGGCGGCGATGCGAGGGGAACCGCGTCGTGTCGCAATGGATGGGACGGCAGATGAACATGGAATCGAGTATCGATCCGGCCAGCTACAACGAGCTGGATGAAGCGCGGATCCGCCGCCGGCGGATGATGATCGTGCTCGGCGTTATCGGGTTGGCGCTTATCGTGGCGCTCTTTCTGTGGCTGCACAAGAAACCTCCGGTCGTCCCCACCGATACCGCGCCGCAGGTGTCGATAATCGTTCCGGGCCGCCATCCGGTCACTGCGCAGATACCCGCCGTCGGCAATATCGGTGCGCGGCGCGACATGCCGGTCGGCGTCGCCGGTGAAGGCGGCCTCGTTCGCTCGGTCATGGTGGAGCCGGGCACCTGGGTGCAGGCCGGACAGGTACTGGCAATCGTCGATCGCTCGGTTCAGGTCCAGCAGGCCCGCGCGCTGGCGGCATCGATCGCCCAGGCGCGCGCCGATGCGGAGCTTGCCAGGTCGAATCTGACCCGCGCCAAGGCGCTGGTGAAGAGCGGCTTCATTTCGCAGGCGGATATCGACGCCAAGCAGTCCGCACTCGATGGTGCAAATGCGCGGGTCGCCGTGGCCGAGGCACAGCTCAAGCAGCAGCAGGCGGCGATCGGCCGGCTCGATATTCGCGCGCCGACCGCGGGGCTAATTCTGACCCGCGCGGTCGAAGCCGGTCAGATCGTCAGCCCCGGTTCGGGGGCGTTGTTCCACATCGCGTCCGAGGGCAAGATGGAACTACAGGCGCGCCTCGCAGAATCCGAGCTCGCACGCGTCCGTGTCGGTTCACCCGCCACGGTCACGCCGGTCGGAACGACCTTCCAGATAGGCGGCAGCGTCTGGCAGATTTCGCCCGTCATCGATCCGACCAGCCGACAAGGAACGGTCAGGATCGAGCTTCCCTATAATCAAGCACTGCGGCCTGGCGGCTTCGCCTCGGCGGAGATCGGCGGCGGAAGCGGCGATCTGCCGCTGCTCCCGGAATCGGCCGTGCTGAGCGATGCCAAGGGCAACTATGTCTATCTGATCGGCAGCGACAACAGGGTGGTGCGCCGCGACGTCAAGGTGGGCGACGTCGACGAACGCGGCGTTACGATCAAATCGGGCCTGTCGGGTCGCGAACGGGTGGTCGCATCTGCCGGCGCTTTCCTGAACCCCGGCGACAAGGTGAAGCCGGACCTCCAGCCTTCCCCGCGTTGAGGAACCCACGCGATGAACTTCCGTAACATCTCAGCCTGGGCGATCCGAAACCCGGTCCCGCCGATCGTCCTGTTCGTCGCGCTGACGCTGGCGGGGATAGTCTCGTTCATGCGGATGGAGGTGAACCAGAATCCGGAGATCACCTTCCCTGGTGTGCTGGTATCGGTCAGTCAGCCGGGCGCAGCCCCGACCGAATTGGAGACGCAGGTCACCCAGCGGGTCGAGGCCGCAGTCCGTAGCCTGGAGGGCGTCGACGAGATCAACTCGACGGTGCAAGAAGGCAATTCCACCACATTCGTCCAGTTCACGCTCGACACGCCGGTTGATCGTGCGACGACCGACGTGCGCGACGCCGTTTCCCAGATCCGTGGTCAATTGCCGGAGGGTATCCTTGAGCCGCAGATCATTCGCGCAAAGGTAAACGGCGGAGCCATCGCCAACTGGTCGGTCGAGGCGACCGACATGACGATGGAGCAGCTGTCATGGTTCGTCAGCAACATCGTCTCTCGCCGGCTGCTCGCCATTCCCGGCATGCAGGGGATTGAGACGCGCGGCGGGGTCGACCGCGAGATCCGCGTTATCCTCGATCCGGCCAAGCTGCAGGCGCAGGGCGTCACCGCCAGCCAGATCAACACGCAGCTGCGATCAATCAACCTGAATGCAGCCGGCGGTCGGGCCGAAATCGCCGGCACCGAGCAATCCGTGCGCGTACTGGGTAACGCTCAGGACGCTTACACTTTGGGCCAGACACAGATTCAACTCGGCCAGGGACGCTCAGTACGCCTCGCCGATATCGCCTCCGTCCGCGATGCATATGGCGAACGTCGTAGCCTGGCGCTCATGAACGGCAAATCGGTCGTGAGCTTCGGCATCCAGCGCGCGCGCGGTGCGTCGGAGGTGGCGCTATACGACCAGACCGTGAAAGCGCTGGCCGATCTGGAGAAGGAGAACCCGAAGGTCCACTTCATCCTGCGCTACAATTCGACCAAGGACACGAAAGAGAATTACAAGGGCGCCCTGCACGCAATGATCGAGGGCGCGGTGCTTGCCGTCGTGGTCGTGTTCCTGTTCCTACGCGATAAGCGCGCGACGCTGATATCCGCGCTCGCCATACCCTTGTCGGCCATCCCGACCTTCTGGGTGCTAAGCCTGCTGGGCTTCACGCTGAACTTCATGACATTGCTCGCGCTCAGCCTTGTCGCGGGCGTGCTGGTCGACGATGCGATCGTCGAAATTGAGAATATCGTCCGGCATATGCGGATGGGAAAAACCGCCTTCCAGGCGTCAATCGACGCCGCCGACGAAATTGGTTTGGCCGTGGTCGGCACGACCTTCTCAATCGTCGCCGTGTTCTTCCCGGTGGCATTGATGCCCGGCATCGCCGGCCAGTTCTTCAAGAATTTCGGCCTGACCGTGGTCGTTGCGGTGCTGATCAGCCTGCTCGTCGCGCGACTGATCACGCCGATGGTCTCGGCTTATTTCCTGAAGGCGCACGGCCAGGCCCCGCATGGCGAAGGCTGGCTGATGTATCGCTATATGGATGTGCTGCGCTGGACATTGGACGACAGCAAGGCCCGCCGCGTCCGCGCCCGCGGCGGCATGGTCCGCTGGTTCGCGTGGACGCGCGATCATCGCTGGTGGACGATGGGGATCGGCTTCGTCGCGTTCATCTTGACGATCGCCATGTTCATCGCCCTGCCGAAGACGTTTATGCCGCCGCAGGACAGCGACATCAGCCGCATTGATGTGACGATGCCCCCGGGAACGACGTTGGAACAGACCCGCGATGCGGCCGAGCGCGTCGTCGCGCTCGTCAAGCGGCAACCCGATGTCGCGACCGTCGTCGATTATGTAAATGTCGGAGACGCCTATATCGTCATCACGCTGAAGGACGACCGCAAACTCAAGTCGACCGAGTTCGAGCGCAAGGTGGCCCCGCTTCTTCAAAAGGTGCCCGACGCGCGCGTGAATTTCGAGAGCCAGAGCGGCAATGGCGGGCGCGACATCCAGATCCAGTTGGCGGGTGACGATCCGGTGAAGCTGAACGCATCAGCGCTCACCCTGATCGACCAGATGAAGCGACTTCCCGGAATTCGCACCCCGCGCGTGGAAGGTGATCTGCCGCGGCCCGAGATTACCATCACCCCACGGCTGGACCTCGCCGCGCAGATGGGCGTGACGACCCAGGCGCTAAGCCAGGCAATCCGCATCGCGACGATCGGTGACATTGATCAGAATGCCGCCAAATTCTCGCTGAGCGACCGCCAGGTCCCGATCCGTGTGATGCTCGACGAGGGGAGCCGCAGGAATCTGTCGACCATCCAGAACCTGCCGGTTCCGTCGGCCAGCGGCGCCAGCGTGCCGCTGCGCGTCATTGCCGATATCGGTTTCGGGGCGGGCCCATCCAAGATCGAGCGCTTCAACCAGGAACGCCGGATCATCATCAGCGCGGACCTGGCGCCCGGCGCCGTGAGCGGCGACGAGCGTGCCAAGGTCATGGCGCTGCCGGCGATGAAATCGCTTCCGCTGGGCGTCCACTATGCCGCCGCAGGCGACGCCAAGTGGCAGGAGGAGATGATGGTCAATTTCCTGATCGCGGTCGTCGCCGGCGTGCTGCTGGTGTTTGCGGTGCTCGTGCTGCTCTATCGGCGCGTCGTTCCACCCTTCGTCAATATGACCTCTCTCCTGCTGGCGCCGCTCGGCGGTCTAATCGCACTCGCGATCGCGGGCATGCCGCTGTCGCTGCCGGTATTCATCGGCCTATTGATGCTCTTCGGCATCGTGGCGAAGAATTCGATCCTGCTGATCGACTTCGCCATCGAAGAGATGCGGCATGGACGATTGCTGATCGAGGCGATCGTCGATGCGGGGCACAAGCGCGCGCAGCCGATCGTCATGACCACCGTCGCGATGGTGGCCGGCATGCTGCCGACCGCCCTGTCGATCGGCGCCGACGGATCGTTCAACCAGCCGATGGCAGTGACGGTGATCGGCGGGCTGATCCTGTCGACCGTGTTGACGCTGCTGATCGTGCCGGCGGGCTTCAGCCTGGCCGACGGTGTCGAGAAGTGGCTGGTGCTGCGGCTCGGTGGCGCGCTGACCAACGGTGGGGAGGGTGCAGCCCCGCCGCGATTGGCGCAACCTGCAGAGTGAACCTTCCGGGGTGATGGCGATTGTCTGATCGTCATGCCCTACCGTCGGAGCCCACATTGAAGCCGTCCGCGCGCCTGGGTCCGAACGGGGTGCGCCAGATGCGCGTCATCGCCACCGGCCTGCTGATCGCGATGGCGGGCTTGTTCTTCGTGGCACGCTCCCTCGAACCAAAATATCCGACCTTTGGCTATGTGCGCGCATTCGCCGAGGCGGCGATGGTCGGCGGCTTGGCCGACTGGTTCGCCGTCACCGCGCTTTTCCGACACCCGCTCGGCTTGCCCATCCCTCACACGGCAATCATCCCGCGCAACAAGGATCGGATCGGCGACAGTCTCGCGGCTTTCCTGCGCTCCAACTTCCTGGTGCCGCGGATCGTAGCGCGGCGGATGGGGCGGCTCGACGTCGCGCGCGCGATCGGGCGGGTGCTCGCATCGCCCCCGCGCGAGGGCGCGATGCGCGCGGGCGCGGGCAAGCTTGCCGAGACGTTGCTCGAAAGCCTCGGCGACGAGCGGCTCGGCCAATTGTTCAAGAGCGCTGCGTCGCAAAGGCTGCGCGCGCTCGACGTGGCGCCGCTGGCGGGCAAATTGATGGCCGCGGCGATGGACGAAGGCCGCCACCGGCCGATGATCAACAGCGCGATCCTGTGGGTCGGCCGCACGCTCGACGCCAACGAATCCTTGTTCCGCCAGATGATCCGCGAACGCGCGGGATCGATCATGCGCTGGACCGGACTGGACGAGACACTCTCGACCAAGATCCTGGACGGCATCTTCCGCCTGCTCGGCGACATGGCGGAGAATCTGGACCATCCCCTACGCGCCAGGGCCGAGGAAGCGCTCGCCAATTTCGCCGAGCGGCTCCAGAACGATCCCGAACTCCAGGCCAAGGTTTCCACCTATCGCGATGCGGCGCTTGCCAATCCGGCGGTGGCGGATTGGCTCGACGGGCTATGGCAGAATGCGCGCGCCGCAATGCTGCGCGCGGCGCGCGATCCCCAAGCCGTCGCCGCCGGCAAATTCGGCGAGGCGATGCGACAAATGGGAACCCGGCTGCAGGAGGATCCGCGCGTGCGGGCTGCAGTTAACCGTTTCGCCCGCCGCGCGGCATCCGCATTCGTCGCCTCCTATGGCGATGGGATTGTGACGCTCGTGTCGGAAACAGTGCGTGGTTGGGATGCACGCACCGTGACCGGCCGGCTCGAAAACGCCGTCGGCCGCGACCTGCAATATATCCGCATCAACGGTACTTTGGTCGGCGGGCTCGTCGGCGTGGCGATCCACGCGGTCGAAGCGCTGGGATGAGAAAAAAGGCCCGGCCTTTCGGCCGGGCCTCTCTCCTTATGCTATCCGTGGTTCAATAAGTGCCTGAGAAACTGCGGTTCAGGTCGACCCCCCGCTCGTTACCCTGGCTGAACAGCCCGCTGCCGCTGTTGCGATCCTCGTCCCGCCAATGCTGCCTGGCTTGATCGGCGGTCTTGTTGATCGTCACCTTGTCCTCGACAGAGCTGATCCAGGCGCTCGGGATCGAGTGGTGATGCCCATGGGCGTCCGAGTCGGATTTGGTCAGCAGAATCCTATCGCCGCGAACCTTGTCGACCGTGCCAACATGTTCGCCGTCTGAGGCGATCACTTCCTGGTGCTCCTGAACCCGCTGCAGCAATGAGCGCTGCCCCTGGCGGCTCTGCCGCCACGTGCCGAATTCGCTATCGAAGCGGCTCTGATGTTCGCGCCTATATTCGTCATAATCGCGATCGAGCGCCTCCATCTGGCGGTCACGCCAGCTGCGATAATGCGGATCATGCTCGTGTCGGCTGCGATAGCCGCGATAGCCATAACCCTGCCCGCTATCGGAACGTTCGCCATAACGTTCGTAGCGCAGATCTTCGCGGCGACGGCGTTCCGCTTCCTCGTCACCGAACCAGGAACGGACCTCATCGCCGGCGCGCTCGAAGAAACCGCGGTCATCGCCGTCATCGGCGCGGCTATCGCGACCGAAAGCGCCGTTATCCGATCCCGCTTCACGATATCTGTCCGAACGATATTCGTCCGAGCGGTCGTTGAAGCGATCGCCCCGATAGTCGCGAGAGGCGCTAGCGCCGCCGTAATTAGCGTAGGACCGCGTCCGATCCTCGCCGGACGGATTCCAATATGCACGGGCGCGGTCGCCGCCTTCATACCCGCCATAACCACGCTCGCCGCGATCGTAGCGTCGATCATTACGCTCGTAACCCATCATAACCTCCTGCATTTCTCCTGAGGGCGGCGCATCGCGAGAATGTGCGCCGGCTCGAGAAAAAACGAACAAGCGAAGCGCGTCGTTCCTGCGGGAAGAGGCGCGCACCGACGCGACAAGGCGGATCGTCGCGGGCTTATTTCGGGTTTTTGCGGGTCGCGCGTTGCATCGGCGGAAAAGCGCCGCTAAGCGCCCACTTCGCTGGTGCCGGGGCTGTAGCTCAGATGGGAGAGCGCTGCAATCGCACTGCAGAGGTCAGGGGTTCGATTCCCCTCAGCTCCACCAGCCCTTCACGCCTCTCCTTGCGCAAGCGACGGTCCTGCCGAATAGGAGGCGGGTGAATCCGCTGCGTTATCTTCTCGCCCCGTGGTGGGCGATCGAACTGGCGACCGGCGCCAAGAGCTTCCGCGACAATCCGCTGATCGGATCGCGCCGCCTCAATGCGCGCGGCTTGCATGAGCAACGCGTGCGGATTGCCGACCGGATGGCCACACGGCGGCGGCGGCGGCTGGAACATCTGATCACACCGGAGCAGCGAGCGGCCTTCGCGCGCGACGGGTTTGTGAAGGTCAGCGATTTCCTGGCGCCCGCCACCTTCGCGGCGCTGCGCGACCAGGTCATGAGCTATCCCGCTCCTGCGCGCGAAATGGTGCAGGGCGACACGATCACGCGCCGCACGGCGCTCGACCCGGCGACCTTGCGTGCACTGCCCGCTGCACGCAATCTGCTCCGCGATTCCCGCTGGCAGGGGCTGATACGCTATGTGGGCAGCTACGATGCCGAGCCGCTCGTCTATATCCAGACGATCCTCACCCACCGCCACGACGCGCCGCCGGACCCGCAGACCAGGCTCCACGCCGACACGTTCCATCCCACGGTGAAAGCGTGGTTATTCCTGACAGACGTCGCTGAGGACGAAGGGCCGCTCACCTATGTTGCCGGCTCACACCGCCGCGATGCCGCGCGGCTGGCGTGGGAGCGGCGGCGTAGCGTGGAAGCTGGTAGTGGCTCCGATTTCCTGTCAGCCCGCGGATCGCTTCGTATCGACGAGAGCGAACTGGCCGCACTCGGCCTGCCCGAGCCGACCGTCTTCGCGGTCGGAGCCAATACATTGGTCGTGTGCGACACCGGCGGCTTCCACGCGCGCGGCCCGTCGGTGCGACCGTCGATCCGGGTCGAGATGTGGGCCTATGGGCGCCGCAATCCATTCCTGCCGTGGACCGGGCTGGACGTGACCGGCTGGGCCGGTCTCGCCGAGCGACGCGTGCCGCTCCACTGGGCTTTGCGCGATCGGTTCCATCGCTGGCTGGGCCAGCCTTGGGCCGATGTCGGACGAAAGCGGCCGGTGGACGAATGACCGCGATCAACTCCAAAGCCGAACTGCTATCGGCCTGTCCGGACATTCGTGTCGCGTGCGGCATGGCGTGGTGGAAGCGCAGGCGTGTCGCCCAATTCCTGGCTGTAGGCTCTCCCCGGTCGATCCGCTTCACCGATGATGCGCGCGAGGCAATCGCGGCCGCCGGCGACGGCCTGATTGCGGTTTGGCCATCGCGTATGCCGGCCGGGCTGGAGCAAGCAGCGGGCAACCGGCTCGTGCGGGTCGAGGACGGCTTCATCCGCTCGATCGGCCTCGGCGCAGATCTTCACCCGCCATTATCGATCGTGGTCGACCGCAGTGGCATCTATTATGATCCGACGCGGCCGAGCGATCTTGAAACGATCCTCGAACAAACCTCTTTTTCGCCCGCGCTGCTGACGCGCGCAGAAGCACTGATCGAGACGATCGTGACGCGCGGGATCAGCAAATATGCCCGCGAAGCGCCGATCACGCCGGTCGAACCGCGGGGCCGGCGCACCGTGCTCGTGCCCGGCCAGGTGGAGGATGATCAATCGGTCAAGCTGGGCGGGGCGGGCGTCTCCGGCAATCTCGACCTGCTCCGTCGCGCGCGGGCGGCCGAGCCGGATGCCCACCTGCTGTTCAAGCCCCATCCGGACGTCGACGCGGGCCACCGTCGCGGTCATGTCCCCGATAGCGATATCATGCGCCACGCCGACGAGATCGTGCGCGATCAATCCATGCCATCGCTGCTCGCGCGGGTCGATGCGGTGCATGTGCTGACCTCGCTCACGGGATTCGAGGCGCTGCTGCGCGGGCTCGATGTGACGGTTCACGGCCAGCCTTTCTTCGCGGGCTGGGGGCTGACGCGCGATCTGGCGAGCGCCTTGCCGCGCAGGACACGCCGGCTGACTTTGGCCCAGCTCGTCGCGGGTACCCTTATCCTCTATCCCCGCTATCTCGATCCGGTAACCGAGCTGCCCTGCCCGCCCGAAACGCTGCTGCAACGCTTCGCCGAGGGGTGGATGCCCAGGCCCAGTTGGTTGATCCATCTGCGCCGTCTCGAGGGACGTATCGCGCGGATGCTGGGTACGATTTCGCGCTAGGCCGACTCAGCGGGCCCCATCGCTTTCATCAACGACGTCGCGATCTCCTCCGCCGCGATGTCGGCCCGAGCCCCGGTCGCAGCCGCCGAGCCCCAGATCGCATAATCCGACCGACGATCATCGGCGCCCGGCGCCTGAAACGCGCCGCTCAAACTCGGCTGGTGATCACCATAGAAGACAAGCCAGCCCGGGGCTCCACTCGCGGCTATCGCGTCACGCAGGATCGGGATCATCGCGTCGGTCGACTCGAGGTGCTTGAGCCAGCGGCCGGTTTCCGCCGCATCAGGCAGGCTGCGCCAGGATTCGGGCAAGGCCGCGGGCGGCAACGGATCGTGCTTCGCATCCCAAGGCCCGTGATTTTCCATGGTAATCGCGAAGATCAACACGCGTGGGCCATGTTCGCGCACGTGCCGCGCGACGCATTCGGCGACCGCCAAGTCGCTGACATAGGGGCCGTTACGCGGGGCTCCGGCAAAGCCTTCGATGCCGATGAAGCGATCGAAACCCAGCAAAGGCATCACCTTGTCGCGATAGTAGAAATTGGCGTCATAGGGATGGATGCAGATTGTGGCGTATCCTGCCGCGCGCGCCTGCTGGGCGAGCGACGGCAGAGGCACGCGCGCGAAATGCTCATAGGGATTGAATCGATCGAGGCCGACGTCGGTGGGGCCCAGGCCAGTGAGCACCGCCAGCTCGGAACGGATCGTATTGGCGCCCCAACAAGGAACCGCGAGCTTGCCCGACTGCACGGCCTCCGATTGCAGGCGCGCGAAATTGGGAAGATGGCCGGCAAGCGCGGGGTCGAGCCTGCGCGCGTCGACGAAGGACTCTCCCTGAATGATCAGTATCGGCCCGTTCGCGGGCAAAGCCGGCCATGTCCGCGCCTGCGCCGCGCGCTGACGGCCGGCACGTTCGGTACGTGCCAGCGTCGCGTGGACGATGCAGGTCGCCAGAAGCCCAAATCGCGCCGCATCCGTTGCCGGATCCCCGCTCGGCTCAAATCGCCGATAGAAAGCGGCAAGCCCGTCGCAAAGCGGGCGGCTAGAAGGGATCACAAAAAGCAGCCGGCCGATAATGACGGCCGCCACGGCGTTGATCCCGGCGTATAAAGCGCTGACCGGCCACAGAGGCGGCTCAAGATCGATCAGCCACACGATCGCGAGCAGGACTGCGAGCGTCGCGAGAATCATCCGCCCCGTCCCGACGAAAGCGAGATAAAGGCGCGGGTGCCGCACCACCTCGATCAGCTCGGCCCGATCGGCGAAGACCACCGGCTCCCCCAGCACCGCGCGCTTGACCCGATCCGCCAGGCCCATGCCGGCGCCGAGACACATCACCGTCAGGCCCGCCAGAATCGGGCGCCCGGTCGGCAGCAGGAACAAGGCGAAACCGGCGAGGCACGGAAACAGATCGATCAGCAATATGGCGATGGGAACCGATGGCTGTGGCCCGAACGGCCACGCCCCGACCATTCGCCGCAGCCCCAGCCAAGTCGCCAGGCTGATCGCCAGTCCTACGAAAAAATGAATCATTGGGCCGCTCTTCAGTGACCCGGTTCGATATGGAAGCGAAATCCGCGCATGATGCGATCCCCGATCGTAGCGGGCAGCAAATCCGCCGCCTGCGTGCCGAGCGCGAGCAGACGCGGGACCACGATGCGAGGCTTGCGTGCATCCAGCCCCTTGCGGATCGCCGCGACCATCTTGTCGAGACTGAGCATGAACGGAGTCGGACCCTTCCAACGATCGGTCATCGGCGTATCGAAAAATCCGGGAACGACAACCGTTACCGCAATACCTTTGGGCTGCAACAGCGCGCGCAACGCTTCGCCATAGGCCCTGACACCCGCCTTGCTCGCACTGTACCCGGGGCTGTAGGGCAGTCCGCGCAGCGCCGCGGTCGAGGCTACAACCGCGACATGGCCCGCCTTGCGCGCAATCATGCGCGGCAGCAATGGTTCGAGCGTGTGGATCGTCCCGAGCAAATTGGCCCGAACCTGCATCCCAGCCAATTGCACGCCTTCGGGCATATCGTCGACGCCGGTTCCCGCCGAAACTCCGGCAGCGGCGATGACGAGATCCAGCGACCAGGCTTCGTCCTGCGCGATCAGCCAGGCGCCCAACGGTTCGGCTTCACGCACGTCGAACAGGCCGGTCGTCACGGCAGCGCCGCGATCGCGGCACGCGGCCGCTGTCGCTTCAAGACGCACTTCGTCGCGTCCGGTAAGGACCAGTCGCACCCCAGACGCGGCGTAATTCTTGGCAAGGCCGGCGCCGAGACCGCTCGATGCGCCGGTGATCAGGATCGAGTGGATGCGCGTCACCCCCGCGCGACGAGGGGCGCCACCGCGGGTACGCGCACCGGCGCGGGCAGCCGCACCACCGACGTCTTGGGCTCGTGCATCTCAAGCCGCTTGAGAGCGCCCTTCACCAACATGGAAAGGCCTTCATCGCTGAAGTAACCTCCATGGATAAGACAGCGATCGATCAAAACGCGCCGGAAAGCCTCGAACACCCGCAGTTCGGGCGGGGTCGGATCAGCCCAGAAAGCATCGAGCCCCTTTTGATCAGTGATGCGCGGCATGTCGTATACCGCATCGCCGAGCACGATCGTCGGCACACCACAGCGGAGCGACAAAGTTCCGGTGGTGCTGTTGACCGTAACCAGCCCTGCCGCGCTGCAGACCAGTGAATCGATATCGACGGACTCGAGGAACAGCAGCCGATCGGCAATGCCGAGCTTGGCGGCGACCGCGAGTGTCCGCTTTTCCCAATCGACGAGGCCGTTGTCGAGCGGATGCCCTTTCACGACCAGCAAAGTGTCCGGTGGTGCATTGCGCTTGAATGAGCCGAGGACGGTCTCGATCGCCTCCTGCATCCCGCTGAAATGCGAATGGACGCGGATCTGATAATCGCAATCGAGCTGCAGCGGGAACACGAAATAAGGGCGACCGTCGGCATTGAGCCGGTTCAGCGTCGCGGCCGAACGGCGGCGCTCAGCTGGCCGGCGAACGAGCCGCTGCACCCAGCCTGTATATTCGGTGAGGATATGCCACGGCCGATGTGTGCGATAGCCCGGGAACAAGGGCGCCAGCGCGAGTGACGCGAGATTATAAGCGAGATCTTCCTTGGCCCGACGCTTGAAGGACGATGGAACCGGCGGATAAGAGGGGAAGGGCGGCAAATCGCGCGCCGCTTCCAGGTAATGATCCGGCGAGCGCGAGAGACGCGAGTTCCCGTTCACGCCACCCGCTTCGAGCGTCACGAAATCGGGACGGACATAGCCTTCCTCGAACACATGAACCTTGACGCCGAGCCGGCTGGCAACGTCGATCGCTATGCTGTGCAGCGGCCGGCAATCGCCGAACAGCAATATGTCGGTGATGCGGCGCCGGGCGAGCACCCGCGCCAGGAAGCGCGGCCATTTATCGAGATTGCCGCGATAATCGATCGCATCCGGCAACTTCCAGAACAGCTTGTCGCCGCCGTTGAAATTGATGCGGTGGACACCATTGCCCGAGGCCGCCAGCGCTTCGCCGAGAAGCGAGAAGAAAGGACCCGCCAAACCCTGAAGAAAGAGAAATTCTTTTTTTGGCACGCGCCTCACCTGACCATCCGAACTCGGCGCGGCGCGCCCAAGCGGTACCGCACCTTTGCACCCGAGTTGCGTCCGACACAACAGGTCCGATCGCCAAACCACCGACCGGTACGCACGGTTCAACCGCATCCGGATCAGCAAACGCTCGCATCCCCATGCTCCACTAAATGCTGCGATGCAAACGGGTTGCGCTCAATGCCTTGTCCGTAAGCGTCGCTCCGCTATAGCCTCGCCTAGCACTCGCCCGTAAGAGCTTGGGGGCGTGCCGGAGTTTCGTTTGAACCGATCGCGATATGATTTCGACATGCGTGGCAACAGCATGTCCGGCCCGGTGGAACCGATCGCGATCGTCGGCGCCGCTTGTCGCCTACCCGGTGCGCCCGATCTCGACTCTTTTTGGGCGATGCTGCTTGCCGGCACGGACGCCGTCTCGGAAATTCCGGATAACCGCTGGAACAAGGGGCAGTTTTTCAGTCCGGAAAAAGGTCAGCGCGGCAAGGCTTATACATTCGCGGCAGGCGTGATCGACAATGTCGGCCAGTTTGACCCGGCCTTTTTCGGGATTTCCCCCCGCGAAGCCACACAGATGGACCCGCAGCAGCGGCTATTGTTGGAACTCGCCTACGAGGCGATGGAGGATGGGGGCTTCGACGCCGCGCGTCTGGCGGGTGAACCAATCGGCGTATTTGTCGGCGGATCGTCGTGGGATTATCTCAACCTGAATCTCGGCGACCCGTCGACCACTGACGCCTATTCGATGATCGGCGTGACCTTGTGCTCGCTTTCGAACCGCATTTCCTATGCGTTCGACCTGCGCGGACCGAGTTTCACGGTCGACACCGCCTGCTCATCCTCGCTGGTCGCGTTGCACCAAGCATGCGAGGCGATCCGCATCGGTCAAATCAATATGGCTATGGTGGGCGGCATCAGCCTGCTGCTCGCGCCGCAATCCTATATCGGGTTCTGTGCGGCATCGATGTTGAGCCCCAAGGGGCGTTGCCACGCTTTCGACGCGCGCGCGGACGGGTATGTCCGCGCCGAAGGCGGCGGCGTGGTCATGCTCAAGCCTCTCGGGCAGGCGCTGGCCGATGGCGATCCGATCCGCGCGGTGATCCGCGGTACGGGCGTCAATTCGGATGGACGCACGACCGGCCTGTCGCTTCCCAATCGGGAGGCTCAGGCGGCCTTGCTCGATCAGGTTTACGGCCGGTTCGGGCTCGACCCCGCAGATTTGGCTTATGTCGAGGCGCACGGCACCGGGACGCCTGCGGGCGATCCGATCGAGGCTGGCGCGCTTGGTGAAATATTGGGTGGTCGTCGGCACGACCCGCTTACGATTGGGTCGGTCAAGACCAACATAGGCCATCTTGAAGCCGGCAGCGGTATGGCCGGGCTGCTCAAGGCCATGCTCGTGGCCGAACGCGGTGCCATTCCGGCTTCCCTTCACAGCGAGACGCCCAATCCCAATATTCCATTCGAAGATCTGAACCTGCGGCTCGCCCGCGAGACGACATCGATCCAGCGCGGGTCGCACCCCTATCTGGTCGGAGTGAATTCTTTCGGCTTCGGCGGCACCAACGCTCATGCCGTGCTCGAGGCGCCGGACCCGCAACCGGAGCCGACATCGGGGGACAACGAAAGCGTCTTGCCACCCTTTCTCCTGTCGGCGCGCTCCGAACCGGCTTTGCGCGCGCTGGCGGGAACATGGCGGGCGCGTCTGGCGGAGACCCAACCCGACGCCCTTGCAGCGTTGCTGCGCGGGCTCGCACTTCGGCGCACGCAGCACAAGAACCGGCTGGTCATTCCCGCGGACAGCCAGCACGGCCTGATCGAGGCGCTCGACAATTTCCTCGGCAATAAGCCGACCGCGATCACGGCGACCAATAGCGCCGTCCAGGGCAAGATCGGCTTCGTCTTCTCGGGAAATGGCAGTCAGTGGGCGGGAATGGCTGCCGATGCGATCGCCACGAACTCCGGGTTCCGCGATGCACTGGCGCAGGTGGACGCGACTTTGTTGCCGCATCTCGGCTGGTCTGTGCGCGAACGCCTCGACACGCCGGACGCGGACGCGCTGCGCAATACCGAAATCGCCCAGCCACTGCTCTTCGCGATCCAGACCGCTTTGGTAATTGCGCTGCGCGAGCACGGCATAGAACCGGACGCCTGCATGGGTCATAGCGTCGGCGAGGTCGCCGCAGCGTGGGCCTGCGGCGCGCTCGATCTCGACCAGGCGGCGCGCGTGATCGCGATCCGCAGCCGGAGCCAGCAGGCGCAGCATGGCATCGGCGTGATGGCAGTGCTGGGCCTGGGTGGCGACGCTGCCGCCGAGGCCGTGGCCGCAACCGGCGTCGAGATCGCTGCGCGCAACAGCGGTCAGGCCACCACTATCGCCGGCACGCCCGAAGGTATTGATGTAGTCGAAAAGCGTGCGGCGGACGAGGGCTGGCGCTTCACCCGCCTTGACCTGGACTATGCCTTCCATTCGGCCGCAATGGATCCGATCGCGCCTCGATTGGCCGCCGATCTCGCGGATCTCGCGCCGCTACGAGCGAGGATACCCTTCTATTCGACCGTTGCGGGCGGCCTGCTCGATGGCGCGGAACTCGGCGCCAGTTACTGGTGGCGCAACGTGCGTGAGCCGGTGCTGTTCGCCGACGCGGCACGGGCGATGGTCGCCGACGGTGTCCGCATCTTCGTCGAAATCGGACCGCACGCGGTGGTGCAGGCCTATCTCAACGACGCGCTGCGCGGGGCCGACAGAGAGGGTCGCGTGCTGCCCAGCCTGTCGCGCCGCACGGGCAAGAGTGATCCGGTAGCCGGGTTGGCGGCGCGGATTCACGCCGCCGGGGGCGATATTCGCGACGGCATCGCCTTCGCCGGCGCGGCGGTGAAGCGCGGATTGCCGGCCTATCCATTCCAGCGGGAATATTATTGGGTCGATCGTACCGAAGAAGCGACCGATCGCATTTCGATCCCATTCGAGCACCCCTTGCTGGGGATGCGGATTGGTGAAGAGCCGGTCGAGTGGACCCGTCATATCGGCCTGGAAACACAGTCCTGGCTCGCGGATCACACTGTCGGCGGCGCAGCGGTGGTTCCGGCGGCGGCGTTGATCGAGATGGGGCTGGCTGCGGCGCGGGCGCGGCATCCGGGCGCCGCATCGCTTGATCTGCTCGACGTGGAGATCGGCCGCGCATTGGTGGTCGAACCCCATGTCATGCGTGAAGTTCGGCTGCGCGTGGGATCGGTGGCAGGCGATTTCACCATCGCCTCCCGCCCTCGCCTTTCGGAAGAGCCGTGGACCACCCATATGACGGGGCGGATCGCGGCAGCGGATCGCGACCAAGGCCGGCCCGCCCCGCCAGCCGGCCCGGCGCAGGCTCATGTCGCTGCGCGCAGCCTTTATGCTTTGGCTTCGAAGATGGGGCTGGATTACGGTCCCGCCTTCCAGGTCGTCTCGGGGATCGAAGTCTTCGCGCAGGATCGCGCGATCGCCCATCTCGATCAGGCGGTGGATCTCGGCCTGCCATTCCTGCTGCCGCCGAATCTCACCGACGGGGCGCTGCAGGGCCTGCTGGCGCTCGCCGCAGATCGGCTCGGCAGCAAGACGGGCGTGCTGCCATGGCGTTTCGGTCGGGTGCGACTGCGCGCGCCCGACGGTGCTGTTCCGACCGTAGCGGAATTGCAGGTCACGCGCGTCGGACCGCGGTCGATCCGCGCCGACGTGCTGCTGCTCGACGCAACCGGGATACCGGTCGCGGACATGGTGGATTGCTGGTTTGTGCGGGTGGCGCTCGACCGGCAAGTCCCCCCCGAAGATCAATTTTTCCACATTACCGAGATTGCCAGCCCCGATCCGGCGGGGGCAGCGTCGGTGCTTGCCGACGCCAAGCCGCAACCGCCGCGCGATGCCCCGGATACCGCCGCGGTGGAAAGCCGAATGCTCGCGGACGCTTTCGCGAGTTCCGCCGCGATCGAGGCGCTGCGCCCCCTAGCGCATAATGGCAGGCTCGCGCCGCAGGCGCTGATTCACGACGGTACGATCGCGGCCGCCAGCCGCCCCATTCTTGACCGGCTGCTGCGCTGGCTCGCCGCCGATGGCGTAGCCACTCAAGCAGACGACGGCTCGTGGAGCTTCGCCGACGAGGATTTGCCGCCATCCGATGCGATCCTGCGGACCTTGCTGTTCGACCAACCTCGCGGAGTTGCCGAGGTCGCGCTGCTCGCACTTTCCGCGAAGGCCCTGCCGCAGCTTCTTGCAGACGGGCCAACCGCTGCGCCGGCGCTTCCCGCAGGCTTGTGGGAACAGCTGTTGACCGCCTCGCCCGCTGGCGAGACGGCAGGGCGCAAGCTTGCGGAGACGCTCGCTGGCTTTGCAGGCGACAAGGGGCAGCCGCTGCGCGTGCTGCAGATCGCTGCGCGGCGTGGCAGCGCCACGCGGCTGCTGCTGCGACATCTGGGCCCCGATTGCAGCCTGGTTGCCGCAACCGACTCCGACGATCTGCCCGCACTCAACGATGCCTTGCATGATCTACCGGCGGCGCGCGCGATTGCATGGGCGCCGGGCGAAGCGCTCGACGAGGCGCCGTTCGACCTGATTGTAGGGCTGCATGGCTTCGCCATCAGCGGCTGGTCAGCGCGCGAATTGCAGGCACTCCAGGCCAGGCTCGCGCCCGGCGGTGCACTGCTGCTGATCGAGCCGGCGCCTAATCGCATGTGGCATTTGCTTCGGCCCGACGCACCGCCTCCGGCCGATGGCGCCCGCTGGCGGACCTTGCTGGAGAATGCGGGCTTCACCCAAGCGTCGGCCCAGCCGCTCGAAACGCCGCTATGGCCGGTAGAATTGATTGCGGCGCGGGTAGAAGCCACGGTTCAACCCGTCGAGGTCAACACCGAAATTCGCATCTTCGGCCGCGGAGATCTCGCCGACGCGCTGGAAACATCGCTCGCGACGCATGGTGCGTTGGTAGATCGGGGCGATCCCGTCGGCAGGCGCATCGCGATCGTTCCGGACCTGGCCGACCTGCCGGCGACGCTCGCGCAAATAGCCTCGCTGGCCCAGATTGCTCCCGAATCCCCCAGCGAGGTCACCTTGGTCGTGCACGCCGATGCGATCGCCGCTGAAGCGCTGGCCGGACTGCGGCGCGTGCTTGCCAATGAGGCCGCGCATGTCGGGACACGTCTCGTCCATCTGAGCGAGGATCTGTCGATCATCGAGGCGGCGGAGCGCGCCGCGATCGAATTGCTGCGGCCGGATGCCGAGCAGGAAGTCAACTGGACCAGACTTGGCCGCCGCGTGCCCCGCGTGCGCCGTGGCCTTCCAGTCCCTGAAGGAATGGCGCCGGCGGCTCTGCGGCTCGCAATCGAAAGGCCGGGCCTGCTCGATTCGCTCGGCTGGGCCGCAATCGAAAGCGCCATGCCAGGCACAGGTGAAGTCGCGATCAAGATCGAAGCCGCCGGATTGAACTTCCGGGACGTGATGTGGGCGATGGGGCTATTGCCCGACGAGGCTTTGCTCGACGGTTATGCCGGCCCGACCATGGGCCTCGAATGCGCTGGCATCATAACCTCGATCGGTGGCGGGGTTCAGGGGTTCAGCGTCGGGGACAGGGTGATGGCCTTCGCACCCGCCTCCCTCTCCACCACGACGGTAACGGCCGCGCACGCCGTCATGCGCATGCCGAGCGGCATGAGCTACACCGCCGCAGCCACCGTGCCGGTTGCCTTTCTCACCACGGTCTACGCGCTCGGCCACCTCGCCCAGCTTGATGAGGGCGAGACGGTGTTGATCCATGGCGGCGCCGGCGGCGTCGGGCTCGCGGCTATTCAATATGCCAAACATCGCGGCGCGCGCGTTTTCGCTACTGCAGGGTCGCCCGCCAAGCGTGCGCTGCTGGAAAATCTGGGCGTCGATGCAGTGCTCGACAGCCGTTCGCTTGCCTTCGCGGACGATGTGATGCGCCTGACCGATGGCGAAGGTGTCGACGTCGTGCTCAACTCGCTGGCGGGCGAGGCAATGCGGCGCAGCCTGATGCTGGTGAAGCCGTTCGGGCGCTTCCTGGAGCTCGGCAAACGCGACTTCTACGAAAATAGCAGCGTCGGCCTGCGGCCTTTCCGCCACAATGTCACTTATTATGGCATCGACGCGGACCAGCTGCCGCTGCGCCGTCCGCAGCTGGCGGCGGCGTTGTTCAAAGAGATCACAACCTTATTCGCCGCTGGCGCGCTCAGGCCGCTGCCGCATCGCGTGTTCGATTATGCCGATGTCGAGGATGCATTCCGCCTGATGCAGGTGTCGGGTCACATCGGCAAGATCGTGCTGACGCGGGGCGAAACATTGCCCGTGGCGATTCCAACCGCCCATGCCTTCACCGCCGACCCCGATCTGACTTATGTCGTCACCGGTGGGCTCGATGGCTTCGGGCTGGAATCAGCACGCTGGCTGGCACGTTGCGGCGCCAGGCATCTCGCCCTGATCAGTCGGCGCGGCCCAGCGACGCCCAACGCAGCGGCTGTGCTCGCGGATTTCGCGGCCTCCGGAGTCGACGCGCAAGCTTATGCGGCAGACGTCGGCGACGAAGATGCGCTGTCCTCCACACTTGCGACGATCCGCGCCCGCCAGGCGGCGCTCGGCGGAGTCATCCATGCCGCGGTCGCGATGGACGATGCGCTACTCCGCGACCTCGATGCCGAACGGTTTGCCCGCGCGCTCCATCCCAAGCTTGGCGGAGCAGAGGCGCTCGACCGGCTAACGCGCGGCGACAAAATCAGCCTGTTCTTGCTCTTCTCGTCGGTGACAACCGCCTTCGGCAATCCCGGCCAGGGCAATTATGTTGCCGCAAATGCCGCGATTGAGGCGATCGCCAGGCGCAGGCACGCGCAGGGCCTGCCCGCGCTCGCGGTGCAATGGGGCCCGATCGGCGATGCAGGTTATCTCGCGCGCGAGACCCAGGTCAGTGACATGCTCGCGCGCCAGCTCGGCAGCGCCCATCTGAGCGCCGAGGAAGCGCTCGACACGCTGCCTTCAATACTGGCGACGGGTGCGCCGGTCGTGGGCATGGCTACGCTCCGCTGGGCCGCGCTGCGCAGGCAATTGCCGTTGATGCAGTCCCCGCTGTTCGCGGAGATGAACAGCGGCGCGGCCGAGGAAGCTGCCGAAGTTGATCTCAAGGCGCTACTCGCCGAATGCTCGCCCGAGGAAGCGCGCGAGCGGATTACCGGCCTTCTGGTCGAGGAAGTGGCGCGGATCATGAAACTCGCGATCGATCGCGTCGAACCGCAGCGCCCGCTTGCAGAGCTTGGCATGGACAGCCTGATGGCGGTTGAGCTTCGGCTCGCGGTCGAGCAACGATTCGGCATCTCCATCCCGCTGCTGGCGCTTTCGGAAGGCGCCACGCTCACCGCGATGGCAGGCCGGATCGTCCGAAGCCTGGGCAGCGAAGGAGAATCGGAAGCTGACGAAAAGACGCAGATGACTGAGCGTCTTGCGCGCTACGAAGGCTCCGTAATCGAGGGCCCCGCCGATGGCGCGGAGGCTGCGGACAAGCCGACCATGGCAGCCGCTGCCGCTACCTCGCCTTGATCCCGCCGCAGGAGCATGCCACCGCTCCTGCCGATGAGTGACAAATTCGGTCTCAGCGGCGATGCAAAGGCAAAGCTGCTCGCGCGGCTTTCCAATCGCGCGCCCGCGCAGGCGGAGGCGCATGCCCACCCCAAGCCGCCACTCGGGCGGCCGGAAGTAGCCGCCGACCTCGCGATGGTCCGGCGTGCCGGCGAAGCTCTGGGAATCCGCAACCCCTATTTCCGCCCACATGAAGGCATTGCCGGCGCGACGACGGTCATCGACGGCAAGAGTTACGACAATTTCGTTTCGTATAATTACCTGGGGCTCAACGGGGATCCGCGCGTGAGCCAGGCGGCGAAGGACGCGATCGACCGCTACGGCACTTCGGTGTCGGCGAGCCGCATCGTCTCCGGCGAACGTCCGATCCATCGTGAATTCGAGCGCGCTTTGGCCGAAGCCTATCGGGCCGAGGATGCAATCGTGCTGGTATCGGGCCACGCTACCAATGTCACCGTGATTGGCCATCTGGTCGGCCGCGACGATCTGATCCTGCATGATTCGCTCAGCCACAACAGTATCGTCCAGGGTGCACTCGCGAGCGGTGCCCACCGCATCGCCTTCCCGCATAACGACATGGACGAACTAGAAAGGCTGCTCGCACAGGCGCGTGGACAGGCGGATCGCGCGCTGATCGTGGTCGAGGGTCATTATAGCATGGATGGCGACATCCCGGATCTTGCCCGGCTGGTCGCGATCGCCCGGGCTTACGGTGCGCATCTGATGGTCGACGAGGCGCATTCGCTCGGCGTCCTAGGCGCGCGCGGGCACGGCATTTTTGAGCATGCCGGCGTCGATCCCACAGGTGTCGACATCTGGATGGGAACGCTCAGCAAGACGCTGTCGGGCTGCGGCGGCTATATCGCCGGATCGGCCGAGCTAATCGAATATCTCAAGAGCAGCGCCCCTGGCTTCGTTTATTCGGTCGGCCTGCCGCCACCGGTTGCGGCCGCCGGCCTCGAAAGCCTGCGCATCATGCAGGCCGAGCCGGAGCGCGTTGCCCAGCTCCAGGCCAATGGCCGGCATTTCCTGGCGGCGGCGCGGGGGCATGGACTCGATACCGGCCCTTCGATCGGGGCAGCAATCGTACCGGTGATGACCGGAAGCTCGATCGTCGCCGCGCGCGCAGCCGACCGGCTGTTCGATCTCGGCATCAACGTCCAGCCTATCATCTATCCGGCGGTGCCCGAGCAAGCCGCCCGGCTGCGCTTTTTCCTTTCTTCGCTCCACGACACGGCCCAGCTCGACCGCGTGGCCCTGGCCATCGCGGACGTGCTGACGGAGGTCCGCGCCGAACGGATCGATCTCGGCGCGCTGGCGAGCCGATTAGCGGCAGAGTGAGCGAGATCATCCTCGATATCACGCGGCTCCTGTCGCGTGTGCTGCATCCTACACCTACCGGGGTCGACCGCGTCGAGATGGCCTATGCGCGTGGGCTGCTGGCGGCGGTCCCTGATCGATTGCGCTTCGCCGCGGTTCACCCGAGCGGATTCTATGGCCGGCTGCCCACCGCCGCGGTCCGGCGCTTTCTCGATGCAACCGAGCAGAGATGGCGCGACGAGGGGTTAGGCGGACAATCGCTGCGCCTGTTCGCGGCCAAGGCGCTGATGTCGCTGCGCCCGCGCCTCGCCAAAGCCAGCGAGAAAAGCATCTATCTGCAGCCGTCGCCAAACAACCTGATCAAGCCCGCGCTGATGCGTGCTTTTCTCAAGCGGGAAAATGCCAGGCTGGTATGTCTGGTGCACGATCTGATACCGATCCAATATCCGGAATATGCTCGCCCCGGGGGCGCGGACCTGCACGCACGGCGGATGTGGACGGTGGCGTCGCTGGCTGACGGAATCATCGCCAATTCGCACGCGACGCTGGAAGCGCTGGGTCCCTGGCTCGACCGCGCCGGCCGCAGCCCGCTCACCACGGTTGCGCATCTTGGCACCGAAGGCCGGCCGCAGGCGGCGGCACCCAACGCGGAGCAGCCCTATTTCGTCTGCGTCGGCACGATCGAGCCGCGCAAGAATCACCTGCTGCTACTTCACCTATGGCGTGCCATGGCCGAGCAGCGCGGCGCCGGCGCTACGCCCCGACTGGTCCTGATCGGGCGGCGCGGATGGGAGAATGAGCAGGTGATCGACCTGCTCGAACGCTGCCCGGCGCTGATTGGCTGCGTTGAAGAGCATGCCGGACTGCCCGATAGCCGCGTCCAGGCGATCATCGCCGGCGCGCGCGGGTTGCTTCTTCCCTCTTTCGCCGAGGGTTATGGCATGCCCGTCACCGAGGCGCTCGCCTTGGGCGTGCCCGTATTGTGCAGCGATCTGCCCGCGCTGCGCGAGGCCGGCGGCAAGGTGCCGTTGTTCCTCGATCCGCTCGACGGTCCGGGGTGGCAGCGCGCGATCGACGATCTGACTGGCGCCGATTCCGGCGAGCGCGAGGCGCAACGCCAGCGGTTGGTCGATTGGAAGGCACCGACCTGGCCGCAGCATATCGCCATTGTGCTGGAGCTGTTGCATAAGCTCGAGGCATGAACGCCTCTTCCGCCGCCGCGCCGCGCCAGCGCGGGCCCTTCTTCAAAGCCCTGCATATCCAGATGCGCGTCATCGGCGCGCTGATCCTGCGTGAGCTGCACACGCGTTATGGCCGCGAGAATGTCGGCTATTTGTGGATGTTCCTCGAACCGATGTTGCTCGCATCGGTGATCGGCCTGCTCCATTACGAAACTGGCCACACCCAATATGGAGGCGATATCAAGCCGCTGCCGTTCGGCGTGCTCGGCTACACCACGTTCATCCTGTTTCGTGGCATCGTCAATCGCGCGGAGGGCGCGATCGAAGCCAACGCGCCGCTCCTTTATCATAGGTCGGTGACGGTGCTGGATCTCGTTATCGCCCGCGCGATACTCGAATTTTTCGCGGTCTTCTGCACTTTCGCGATCATCATGACTTTGATCGTATTCGTGGGATTGGCCGAACCTCCTGCGCGTCCGCTTTATCTGATGCTCGGCTGGGCGCTGATGTGGTGGTATTGCGTCGGCCACTCGCTGATGATCACCGCCTTCACCTATGAGCGGCGCACCCTCGGTAGGTTCGTCCACCCTTATTCCTATTTCATGACGGGCCTTTCCGGCGCATTCTACATGATGAGCTGGCTGCCATCGGGCGTCCGTGCCTGGGCCGAATGGCTACCGACCACCACGATTTTTGAGACCGCCCGTTACGGCTGGTTCGAAAGCGCCAAGGACGATTATTGCTTCTACGGCTATACGAGCGCTTTCTGCCTTATCACGACGTGGATCGGCCTTGTCGCGCTCCGGCGCACCCGCGAGCACATTCACCTGTCATGAGCCGCCGCAGAAACGCCTGTTTCCGCTGCGGCTGCGGATCAGCTAGGATCGATTTATGAACATGCATGGCTTCATGACGCCGGCCGATCAGACGGACGCAGGCGAAACCACCAAAATCGAACAGGTCCGGGAATGGATTCGCGCGCGGCGATGGTTCCTGGGCGTGGTCCTGCTGCCTTCACTGCTGGTCGCGCTCTATCTGTTTGCCTACGCGTCCGACCAATATGAATCGGAAGCGCACTTCCTGGTCCATTCGTCGAGCACGCCGCAGATCGCCAGCACAGGCACCAGCGCAGCGTTGAGCCTGCTGACCGGCGCCGGTTCGGGCCAGAACGAGGCGATGAGTGTCGCCGATTACCTGACCTCACATGATGCGGTCGCCCGGCTGCGCGCGCAGGATCATCTGGTCGAGCGCTTCCGCCGCCCTGGCGTGGACCTGTTCAACCGCCTCTATCCGGCTGATCCGACCCCCGAGCGGTTGCTCCGTTATTACCAGAAACAGGTTCGCGTGAAGTTCAATACGGAGACGGGGATCACCACCGTCACCGTGCGCAGCTTCACGCCGCAGGATAGCTACGAAATTGCCAGGCGTCTGATCCAGATCGGCGAGGAGCGCGTTAATCAGATGAACGCGCGGAGCTATGATGACGCGATCGCCAATTCGCGGCGCACGCTCGCGGAAGCGGAAAGCGCGCTGGCCGCATCGGATTTGCAGATGACGGCCTTCAGGCGCAATCGTAACGATATCGACCCTCAAGCATCCGGCCAGGCGCAGCTGGCTTTGGTCTCGGGGCTGCAAGCGGAGCTCTCCAAGGCGCGTGCGCAGCTCGGCGCGATGGGCGGGATGATCAGTGCGTCCAGCCCGCAATATCAGGCACTGGCGGCGCATGTCAGCGCGCTTCAGGCGCAGGTCAACGCCCAGTCGGGACGGCTCACGGGAGGCAGTGGCGCGATTGCCAACGATATTAGCGGCTATCAGGCGCTGACGCTGCGCCGCGAATTCCTCGCCAAGCGCTATGAAGCGGCCGCCGCAAGCCTTGAGAAAGCGCGCGAGCAGGCGATCCAGCAGCAGCTTTATCTGGTGCGCGTCGTCAATGCCAACATGCCGGTCAAATCGACTTATCCGGAGCGGTGGCGGATCCTCGCCACATGCCTGGTCGCACTGTTGCTGATCTATTCGATCGGCTGGCTGATCGTCGCGGGCGTACGCGAGCACGCGGCTTAGGTTTCCACTCCGTGGAAGCGGCACCGGCCCACACCCCCACGCACGGCACCCCACGAAGTAATACTTCGTGGGGACCCCGGCGGCCTCCCAGGTATTGTACGCTGTTGGGCGGCCGGGTGGGGGCGTGGGCCGGTGCCGAACATCCTTAGTGCCCCGGCCCGCCGCCTTCCTCGACCGCGACGGCGTGATCAATGTCGATCACGGCTATGTGTTCGATCCCGCAACGCTGGAGTTCACGCCGACCGCGGTCGAGGGCATCCGCCTGCTCAACGAGGCGGGTTATCCGGTGCTGGTCGTCACCAACCAGTCCGGCGTAGCGCGCGGCCTGTACGGGGTGGCGGAGGTGGAGGCCTTCCATGCGCATATGAATGCGGCGCTCGCCCAAGCCGGCGCGCATGTCGATGCCTTCTATTACTGCCCCTATCATCCCGACGGGACGGTCGCAGGATATGCGATCGAGCATGAGGATCGGAAGCCCGGCATCGGCATGATTCGGCGCGCTATGCTGGACTGGGATGTCACCGCCGAGGGCAGTTTCCTGATCGGCGACAAGCAGAGCGACCTGGAGGCGGCGAGTGCCGCCGGAATTCCAGGCTATCTAATCGAGCCGAATGTCGGCGATTTGGCCGCTCAGGTGCGCGCCGCTGTCGCCGGATAACCCTCCTTCCCCGAAGGATTTTTTTAAAAAACACCAGATTCAAACTTGATGATTTAGAAGGCGGCCGACAGGTCGTACGTAAAAAACGTTTCACGTGAAACATTTTGCTTGGACTCTCCCGGTCCCTGACGTTAAAAAATCCCTTTTTTTTGAACGCAAAGAACGTACGATAATTTTCCAGAATGTCAAGAACGGTGTCGCCGTTCGTTTCGCGCCTGCCGATTCCGCGCTAGGACGCTGCGCGCATGCTGGCAGACTATCTCGACTGGATCACCGCTTCGGCCTTGCCGGCCTGGGCGATACAAGGCTTCGACCGGCGCGCGGGGCGTTTCCACGAGCGGCTCGATCGGGCGGGTGTGCCGATGGTCGTGCCCCACCGCGCGATGGTGCAGGCGCGGCAGATCTTCGTTTTCGCCCATGCCGCCGAGTTGGGCTGGGCGCGGGAGGGCGCGAGCCTTGCCGACGCGGCGATGGCGTCGCTGCTGCGCGATTTCGCCACCGATGCGGGGGACGAAACCAGTGTCGCCTTCGCGATCGACCCGGCGAACGGCGCGGTCTGCGCGCCCCAGCGCGACGCCTATGCGCATGCCTTCGTCCTGTTCGCACTCGCGGCGCTGCATCGGCTGAACGGCGAGCGCAAGCTGCTGGACGTCGCGGACCGGGTGATCCGTTTCGTCGAGCGGCGGCTGATCGATCCGGAGCATGGCGGCTTGTTCGACGCGCTGCCCGCCCCGGCCGAGAAGCGCCAGAATCCGCATATGCATCTGCTGGAGGCCTACCTCCTTCTCGCCCGGACCGCGCCGGGACGCGGGCATGAGGAGCGCGCGGCGGCATTGGTGGCGCTGTTTCACCGCCATTTCCTGCGCGACGGCGTGCTGATTGAATATTTCCGGCCCGACTGGTCGGTCGCACGGCCCTTGTGGGAACCGGGCCATCATTTCGAATGGGTCTGGCTGCTCGGCGAATATGCGGCACTGACGGGCGATCGGCTCGAGCCCGAGATGGAGGCGCTGTACCGATCCGCCAAAAAGCATGGCCTTGCCGAGGATGGACTGGTGATCGACGCCCTCTCTCCCGACGGTGCGGTGCTACAAGCCTCGCACCGCATCTGGCCGCATAGCGAGGCGATCAAGGCGGCGGCCACGCGCAAGGATATTGGCTTCGCAGACGAAATGGCGGCGGGCCTGATGCGTCATTTTCTCGATCGGCCGTTTGCGGGCGGATGGATCGATCATGTCTCAGCCGAGGGCGCGCCTTTGGTCGATTATGTGCCTGCGAGCACGCTCTATCACCTGGTGCTCGCGGCAAGCGTCGCCGCAAAAAGCTTTGCAGCCGCGCCCGCGCTTGCCAAGGGTGCGTCATGAGCGCCTATCTCGACAGCCTTTCCGACTATCGCGTCGCCGTGATCGGCGATGTCATGCTCGATTGCTACATGTCGGGATCGGTCAGCCGCATCTCACCCGAGGCGCCGGTGCCCGTGCTGCGCGTGACTGAAGAGCGCGCCGTGCCCGGCGGTGCCGCCAACGTCGCCGCGAACCTCGCCAGCCTCGGCCTCAAAGTGAACCTGGTCGGCCTGGCCGGGCAGGATAGCGCCCGCGACGAACTGATCGCGCTACTGGGTGAGATCGGCGCGATCGATTGCAGCGGGATCGCCGCGATGCCCGGCCGCCGCACCACGCGCAAATTGCGCGTGATCGGCGCGCATCAGCAGATCGTGCGGGTCGATCATGAGGATGTGATCCCCTGCGCAGCCGAGATCGAGACGGATTTCCTGGCAGCGATCGAGCGCGCGATCGAGGCGTCCGACATCGTCATTCTCTCCGATTACGGCAAAGGTGCCTGCTCCGACCGGGCGATCCGCGCCGCGATTGATCGCGCGACGGAGCTGGGCAAGAAGGTGCTGGTCGACCCGAAACGCACCGACTTCGAAATCTATCGGGGCGCCTTCGTGATCACACCCAACCGGAAGGAACTGGCCGACGCGACCGGGCTGCCGTGCGAAAGCGATGAGGAAGCCGCGCTGGCTGCGGCGAAAGCGCAGCAGATGTGCGGCGCGCATGTCCTGCTGACCCGCTCCGAAAAGGGCATATCCTTCTATCCTGTCGACGAAGCGCCTATCCATGTCCCGACCGTCGCGCAGGACGTGTTCGACGTATCGGGCGCGGGCGACACGGTGGTGGCGGTGCTCGCCGCCGCGCTCGCCGCCGGCATGCCGGTCCGCGACGCGATGCGCATGGCCAATCACGCGGCCGGCATTGTCGTCTCCAAGCTCGGCACCGCCAGCGTTACGCGCGAGGAGTTGGCCGCCGCCCTGCTGGCGGAGAGCACGACGTCGGACATCAACGATGGACGCCTACTCGGCCGTGATGCCCTGGTCGCGCTGCGTTGGGCCTGGGCGAAGGAGAAATTGACCGTCGGCCTTGCCAACGGCTGTTTCGACCTGATCCACCCGGGTCATATCTCTCTCATCGCGCAGGCGGCGGCGAGCTGCGACCGGCTGATCATGGCGCTCAACACCGACGCATCGGTCCAGCGTCTGAAAGGGCCGTCGCGCCCGATCCAGGACGAAGCCGCGCGCGCCGCGGTGATGGGCGGGATGAAGGGCGTGGCGGCGGTCACCCTGTTCGATGAGGACACGCCGCTGGAACTGATCGAGGCCCTGCAGCCCGACGTGCTGATCAAGGGCGCGGATTATACGGTGGATCGCGTGGTGGGGGCGGATGTGGTGCAGAAGCGCGGTGGGCGCGTGGTGCTGGCGGAGCTTATGCCCGGACAGTCGACGAGTGGGATTGTTGCGGCGGCGGGGAAGTAGAAAGCTATCAAGCCGCACGGGCCGATCCGCTGCCGCTGCCCCAGATGCCTGTTTAGGCTCTCGCGAGCCGAGGATCGAAATGCACGAGCCAATCGAGCCCGACATTTACGGTCGTTACTTCCTCGATGGAGGTAGGGCGCGAGTGACCATCATGGTCGATGAAGTTCACCGAACCATAAATATCCACGAGCTCCTGCAACATGGGCACTGCGTCATAGCGACCGCAATTGACTTCCACGACCATGATCGGGCGCTGTTCGCGGACAATGGCATGCATCCCCTCAATGATGTGGATTTCCGCCCCCTCGGCATCCATCTTGAGGAAGTCGACGCGTCCCAAATCCTTCGCCAGACCGTCTAGCGACCGGACCCCCACCTTGGTGAAATACCCTTCTGCGCTTCGGCTCTCATCCACCTGCGCAATAAGATGCGCGTTCTTGGGCTCCGAGTGCGGCACAAAGAAATTAACCGACGCATCGTCGCGATTACTGAGAGCAATCTCCCAAACCCGCGATCGGCCCTCAAAGCCGTTCACGGATAGGGACCTCCGGAGAAGCTCGGCGACTTTGGGATTCGGCTCGAATGCCTCGCATCGGCCGTGCCCCTGAACCAAGTCGGCCATGAGAAGCGAATAGTAGCCGTAATTCGCCCCCACATCGAGCACACGCATTCCAGGCCGGATCGTGCGGACCATAAATTCGGTCAGTTGCATTTCCCATAAACCGCTCTGCAGTATATGCGTCGCGAAGCCCACGTCGGCGGTGTGCACGAACATATGGAAGCGGCCGAGCGCACGGCAAAGCGCCACCCCGTTCCCTAAATAGGTCGACTGGCAGAGCGCGCGAATTCGGTCCTCAACCTCGACCCGGCTACCCTGGATAAGATCGCCAACCGGCAGAAGCGGCTTGCTGGAAGCTGATGGGTGGCGGGCTGCAAATTCATCACTCTGAACGAAACGACGCAGAATGTCGCGCAAGCGCTGCTCTTCGTCTTCTCGGATCTGCCCGGCGGTCTGAGCTTCCTTCGCAGCTGAATCGATCTCGCGCCCAAGCAGCACCTGATAGCATGCCCGGACGAGGGCCTCCTCGTAAGAGTCGGATCCGAGCGAGCGGCGGGAGGACATAAATTTCATGGGTCACAATTCCGAAAGAGGGTTTCCGACGAGGTGCACGATATTAGATTTTTCACTCGTCACGCCGTCTCAAAGTTCGTGAAGAAATAGTCAGGCTTTATTTCATGAACCAAAACATAGCCAAGAGGCTCGAGTATCGTACAAACATCCTCAAGTTGGAAAAAAGTCTCGACTTGTAGGAAGACTTTATTCTTAGAAAGGGTCTGGAGCATTCCAGCCAGCACCTTTAGCTCATGCCCCTCGACATCGATTTTTACAAATACACGTTCTCCCTGCATTGGAATGAGGTGATCGATTTTCTCGGTCTTCACGACGGCCTTATCCTCCTGCTCCGACCGGCCTTCCTCGTTAATCCCGACGCCGCCCCGGTTTCCTTCCGGATGCCAAAGGGAGGATTCGAACACCGCCTCGCCCGCATGCTCGGAGATAGCGATAAATTGCGGTTCTATAAGGCAATTTGGGTCATTTATAAGAAGGTTTGCGCAAAGCTGCCGAAAGTTGAGAGTATCGGCTTCAAACGCCACAATCTTCCTAAACAAGTTCGTCCTTGCCATGAGCATGGAATAAAGTCCAAAATATGATCCTATATCTAGGAAAACCATATCATGCTTGTAAACTCCATACTTGTATGCATTTTCAATCATAAAATCGATGTTTTTCTGCTCCCACGTGCCAGACTTTATTATAAACCTGTCCACGACCGATGACGGATCAAGTAAAAGTGACAGGTCCATCCTCTCCCAAATAGAAAATGACCTGCTTTTGCGAGGATTGAATTGTCGCTCGACAGACACACCATCGACGCGAACCAGCGATCCGTTCGAAGCATAAACCCGCACTTCGAAATCATCCACGGGGAAGGGGCATTCTATCTGAAATATGCATGGACCGTCCGACCACTCAGCAGCCCCCAGAACCAGGCGCCCCACTCGCGCTGCGGCATCGACGTAGCAACGTCCGCTCGGGACGACGTGGCCAGACACGGTCACGGTCCATTGCCCCGCCGGCAAGCTTATATACGGTCCATATAGAAGGTTGGCGTTCTCGCCTGTGACAACGCCGCCTTGGAACAGCGCCTCTCCGTAGCTCGTGCGCATGTCTCGGCGGAGGTCGAAGAAAATTTCTTCCTTGGTATGCATTGTCGCTCCCGTGTGCGGCAACCGATGGATAGTCTCCTTGACCCAACGCGCCGCGACGATGGACGGGTATCCACCTCCGCTCTCCGGCACAACATCCCCGCTGCGAATCTTCGCCCGCAAATGACCGCCATGGCTGGGGTATCCGCGCCAACCTTGGCAAAGCCTGAGGTGACCGGTATCGCCTGCGCTCCATCGATTAGGGGATGTGACGTGAGGTCAGGAGGATTGCGCTCGGCGGCGCGAGCGGCCGCACGTGGGGGCGATTGGCTGACCGCGTCACATCATTATCGGGCGCTTGCCCGGACCAAGGCTGCGCGCGCCGGTGATCGCATCCAGCTGGGCCATGCGCTCAAGGAAATTGGAGACGTAGACGGCGCGCTCGCGGCTTATGCCGAGGCAGCCTATCGGCATCCGCTCCACCTCGACGCGCAACGCCAATATGGGCTGTTCCTGCGCCGCATCCGTCGGGAGACTGACGCGCGGAACACGCTTGCCAGAGCGCTCGCGCTGGCGCCCGACGCTGCCGATATCGCCGCCGAGATCGAAGATATGGGCGTGCGCGATGCGGTCGGGCTCGATCGGCACTTCCTGCAGGGGATCCTGGGTGGCGGTGATGCGCGGGCGGAAGGCGGGGCGACGCTGATACGCCGGTGGCTCGCCGAGTTCTCACTGAGCCAGGCACGGAAAAAAGCCCGTGCGCGGGATTGGCGGTCTGCCGAACGTCACTATCGCGATGTACTGCGCCGTGCACCAGAACTGACGAGCGCCCGCGTCCAACTCGGGCATGCTTTGTTCGAGCAAGGCCGCGCCGAAGATGCGCTCACCGCATATCGCCGCGCGCTGGTCTCGACCCCGCGCGACCCCGACATCTATCTGCATGTCGGCCATGCTTTGAAGGTACTGGGACGCTGCGGCAGCGCGTTCGAAGCGTATCGCACCGCGTGGCGGCTCAAGCCCGGCTTCACCGAGGCGTTCGACGAGATTCACGGGTTGCGGCCCGAGATTTATGATCCCTTTCTGCTGGACGGAGACATTGGCCCGGCGGGCGCGGATCGGGAATCGGACGCAAGTGCGGCTGGCGTTGCGAGCCGCCGCCGGCTCTCGCCACCGTCGCGGCTAAAGGGCTATCCGCTGAGCGTTTTCAAATATCTTGCCGGCTCGATCGTGTACAAGGATTGATGGCGGTTCATGCGCATCGTCATTGATCTCCAGTCCTGCCAGAATAGCAGCCGGTTCCGCGGGATCGGGCGCTATGCGCTGGCGATAACCAAGGCTCTGATCACCGAAGGACGGAAGCATGACTTCCGCATCTTCCTGACCGATGCCTATCCCGAGACGATTGGTGAGGTGCGGCGCGCGTTCGACGGGCTGCTGCCGCAGGATCATATCGTCGTCTGCAGCCTGATCGAGCGCACCACCGCCGCAGACCCCAACAATGCCTGGCGCAACCGGGCGGCGGAGCTGATCCGGCGCGAATTCATCGCCCGGCTCGAACCCGATCTGCTGTTCGTGCCGGCCCTGTTCGAAGGGCTGTGGGACAATGCCGTTATCGGGCTTGAGCAATGCCCTTTCCCGACCGCGCTGACGCTGCACGATCTGATCCCGCTCGAAGACCTACAGCTCTATTTGCCCAAGCAGCAGGACCGCGATGCCTATTTCCGGAAGCTGCGCGACCTGCGGCGCGCCGACCTGTTGGTCTGCATCTCGGCCTTCGTCGCGGAGGAAGCCGCAAACGTGATCGGGGTCGATCCGGCGCGGATCCTGACCATACTCAACGGGGTCAATCCGGAATTCCGTAGGCCCAAGGCGGGAACGGTGGACCGCGCCGACCTGATGAAGCGGATGGGCATCAGCCGGCCGTTCATCTTCAACACCAGCCCGCTCGAGCATCGCAAGAATCTGCACGGGCTGATTTCGGGCTTCGCCAGCATGTCACCGGCGGTGCGCGAGGGGCATCAGATCGTGATCGCGGGGGGGATGGACGCGCATGCGCGCAAACACCTGGCGGAGCTGGTGCGCGGCGAGGGCCTGCCGGAGGATTCCCTGATCCTGACCGGCCGCGTCTCCGACGCTGACCTGATCGCGCTTTACAGCGAATGCGCCTTGTTCTCCTTTCCCGCGCTCAGCGAAGGCTTCGGGCTGCCGCCGCTGGAGGCGATGGCGTGCGGCGCGCCGGTGATCGTATCGACCGCAACTGCGCTGCCGGAAGTGGTCGATCGGGCGGACCTGCTGGTCGATCCCGCCGACCCCGCCGCGATCGGCGCGGGTATGGAGCGGATCCTGACCGATCCAAAGCTTCAGGCCGAATTGCGCACTTATGGACCAAAGCGAGCGGCCAAATTCTCGTGGAGCAAGGCCGCGAAGGCCATGCTCAAGGCGTTCGAAACACTGGAGGGCAAGCCAGCGCCGGCGCCGATCGCCGCCGGCCGGTCCCATATTGCGCTCGTTTGCCCGACGCTGGACTGGGACAGCACGCTCGCGGGCAGGGTAGCCGGCCTGGCGGCGCAATTGGCCGATCTTTTCGAGGTGACGCTGGTCTGTCCCGAGAGCGAGCGGCGCGACGCCTGGGCGCGGGCGCATGCCGAGGTGCGGGATTTCGAATGGCTCGAGTGGAATGCGCCGCGCTTCGACGCGATACTCTACGCGACCGACTGGTCCGCCGACGATCGTTTGGCGGCGTTGATAGCGAACCTGCCCGGCATCCTGGTGCTGCTCGATGGCATGGACGGCGAGGCGAAAGCCGAGATCCCGCAGCGCGATCTCTATGCATATGGCGGGCTCGGCGCGCTGACCGACGCGGCGGCGGGACGGATCGATGCCGATAGGATCGCCGCAATGGCGGGCGAAAGCCTGGTCCACGCCGCCCGCATGACATTGCGCGAGGGAGACGACGGGTTGCCGCTGCTGCCTTTGCTCAACTCCGAGCGGGCGGGCGCGGCGCTGCGCGAGGAAATCGGCGTGCCCGCGGAGGCAGCGCTCGTGATCGCGATCGTGGGCGACGAGCGGACCAGCGCGGACCTGACGAAGCGATTCCGCTCTGCCGCTCTGGCCGGTGCGCACCTGCTGATCTGCGCGACGGAAGCGAGCGAAACCGACGAGGAGGGGCACGGCGCGATCCATCTTGCGAGCAACGTCCATCGCCTGCGGGCCACTTGCGCGGCCCGTTATCGCGGACTGCTGTCCGCCGCCGACCTTGCGCTCGCGGCCTCCGACCTCCTGCCGCCGCTCCGCGCCCGGATCATGGCGGACGCGAAGGCGCTCGGACTGACTGCGCTGTTGGACGTCGACCAGAAGGATAGCCTCGCCGCAGAGATCGCCACCGCACTTACCCCACGGATGAGCGCGGAGGTCAGGCCGCGGCCGGTGGCTTTGTCGGTCGCCAATCGCGATCTTTCGGTGTGGGCCGCACGGGTCAGCGAGGCAGTTTCGCAGTCCAGTGCGCGGGCACTGTCCCTGCTTGCGGCGGTGGACCGCGCGCTGCCCGGCAGTGTTCGGGGCCAGACGCCCGATGCCGACGATCTCGCGCAGGTTGCGACGGCGATCGCGACCAATGCCGCGTTCGAACGCGAACCAGCCTGCTTCGTCGATCTTACTGCTTATGTCGCGAGCGGGCGCCGGCTCGATCCTGCAGCGAATGCCCATCTGCGCGCACTGTTTCGGCGCGGCGGCCGGCGCATCAACGGCATCGTCCAGAACGGTGCGGATTTCACGATCGCCAATCAGCGCGTCGGGCAATTGCTCGGCCTGCGTGACTTCGAATTGGCCGACGAGGTCTTCCTGCCCCGGCCGGGCGATCGAATCATCGGCCTCGACCTCTTCGAGTCCTTTCAGCCGGGAAGCTTCGACGCGATGCGGGCAGCGCACAATCGGGGTGCCGCTCTGCTCTATTTGGCGGACAGCCAGATCGCGCTTCAAGGGGGGCGCGAGGAGGCGCTCGCCGATTTCCTCCTCAAGTGGGCGGAGATCGCCGAAGCGGGCACGACGGGGACCATCTCCGCTCTGCCCGGTGCGCCTTCTGGCGGTGCAGTCGATGCGCGCCTGGCTGCGCTTGCGCGGGCGGCGGCCGAGGGGAACCTTCCGCTTCAGATACTCACGTCCGGTGCCCCTATCGGATTGGAGCTCGATCCCACAGACGCGCCGGGTGCGGTCGAGACCGCCTGGGCGGCGCTCTCCGCCGCGCCGCGGACGCCCGGCTCGGTGCTGAACGACGATACCGGCTTCGCGGTGATGGGCCATCTGATCGGCAGCTACAGTCTGGCGATGATCAACCGCAACGTCGCGCGCACGCTCGAACAATGGCGGCCGGGGCACGTGCGGTTCCTGCCCTTCGAGACGATCCCGATCTCGCACACGGACGGCGTTCCCGCCCGCGAGAAGGCCCTCATGGGCGAATTGGCCGCACGCACCGCACCCAAGGGCGATGAGATCGTGATCAGCCAGCATTGGCCGATCATGCCGCCGTCCGAACCGGCCCGGCTCGCTTTGTCGCTCTTCCCCTGGGAGGAGAGTTGCGTTCCCGATGCGATCGTCGAGACGCTCAACGGCGGCTTCGACGCGATCCTCGCGCCTTCGCAAAGCGTGGCAGACGCGCTTGCCGTCTCCGGCATTCGCCTGCCGGTCGCTGCGATCGGCCAGCCGACCGAGCTCGAGCCGTTCCGCGCGCTGGCGGACAAGCGGGTCGCGAGGAAGCGAATCAGGCGCTTTCTCCACGTCTCCTCCTGTTTCGAGCGCAAGGGCATCGACCTGCTGCTCAGGGCCTGGGCGAGGGCCTTCACCGCGGACGACAAGGTCGAGCTGGTCATCAAGACCTTTCCCAATCCGCACAATCAGATCGAGGCGCGGGTTGCGGACCTGCAGGCCGGATATCCACGCCTCGCGCCGATCCAGATCGTCAATCGCGAAGCCGAGCGCGAGGAGATCGCCGCTTTCTATGCCGCGGCCGATGCGATGGTACTGCCCTCGCGCGGCGAAGGTTATAATTTGCCCGCGCTCGAGGCGATGGCGGCGGGGCTGCCGCTGATCGTGACCGGCCATGGTGGGCATCGCGATTTCTGCGGCCCGGATCAGGCGCGCCTGATCGCTTATCATTTCACGCCGTCGTCGAGCCATGTCGCGGCGGATCATTCGCTCTGGGCCGAACCCGATCTGGATGACTTGGTCCAGGCGCTGCGCGAATTTAACGACCCGGCGCAGGCGAAGGCTATCGAGACGCGCCGACTGAACGCGCTCGCTGCGGCCGCGACCGAGGGCGACCGCAGCGCCTGGATCCGGCGCTTTCAGGGTGTCGTGACCAGTTTGCTTGCCGGCACCGACCGGTCCGCGCCGCGCATCGGCTGGATCAGCACGTGGCGCGTGACGTGCGGCATCGCCCAATATTCCGCGCATCTGATCGAGCGGATGAGCCCGGCGGTGCAGCAGCGGATGAAGATCATCTGCGATCGCCGCACCGGTCCAGACCAGGGCGAGATATCGCATGTCTCAACCTGGACGGTAATGCAGGGCGACGCGGGCGACATCGTCACGGGGGTGCGCGAGAGCGACGTCGAGGCGGTCGTCATCCAGCACCAGGACGGGCTGGTGCCGTGGGAACAGCTCGGATGGATCGGCCACGACCGCGCGATGCACGGCCTGGTAACAGTCGCGATCCTGCACAATGTCCGCACGCTGAGCTGGAAGGTGAGCGCGGAGGAGCTGCCAATGGTCGTCTCCGGCCTGGCCAACATGACGCGTGTGCTGGTCCACACGCGCGACGACCTCAACCGGCTCCGCGAACTTGGGCTCGACCGCAATATCGGCTTATTCCCGCATGGCGCGGTCGCGCCGGAAGGCTCTCCCTGGCCGCGCCGAATCCGTTCCGGCGACGCGCCGATCATCGGCTGCCACGGCTTCTTTCTGCGCCACAAGGGCATCGACAAGCTGATCCGCGCCGCCGCGATCCTGCGGAGGGAATGGCCGGGACTGAAGCTGCGGCTGGTCAATGCGCGCTTCCCCAATCCCGAACATGAAGGCGCGGTTGGCGAATGCGAAGCACTGGCGCGCGAGCTGGGGATCGAAGATGCGATCGAATGGCATCTCGATTTCCTGCCGACCGACAAGATCGAGCAATTGCTGGCGGGCTGCGACCTGATCGTCTTGCCCTATGACGACAGCGACGATTCGGTGAGCGGTGCGGTGCGAACGGCACTGGCGTCGATGGTCCCGCTCGTCGCCACGCGGGTGAAAATTTTCGGCGATCTGGGGGATGCGATCGGCTGGGCCGACAACAACGATCCCGAAGTGCTAGCTACCACGATCGCGTCGCTGCTGCGCAGCCCTGAGAAACGCCGTGAAATCCAGGCCGGCATGCACGCCTGGCTGACTGCGCACGACTGGCAGCGGCTGGCGACGACGCTTGAGAATATGCTGCATGGTCTGGTGCAGCAGAAACGGCTGGGGTGGCTTACCCGCAACGCTCGATAGCTGGTCGCCGCCAGCGGGTCAGGCGGCGGAAATAAAACGAAATCCGTGCGAAGTTACATCGGCAACACGCTGGTTCGGCCAGGGCAGGAAATGCGTGCGCATATACTCGACCATCGCGGGCTGATGGCCGATTGTCGTCAGCAGCAACTTGTTGTCGGCATAGAGGAACGGCGCGAGGTTGCGGTTGGCATTTGCCATGAACCGGACATAGCCTTCGAACACGCCGGGCCAATGAGGGCTGGACCAATCGTCGAGGAACACCACCCCGCCGCCAACGATAAGGTCGGATGCAAGTTTCAGATCGTTCATGACATGCTCGGCAGTATGGCCTCCGTCGACACTGATCAGCCGATATCCGTTGCGCGGCGACATGGCGATCAGGTCGGACGCCCGTGTGGTCATCGAATCCGCAGCCACGACGCGGACGGCGCTTAAATCGGGCGCGAATCTTTCGAGGTTATTCTGGAATATCGAGAACAAATCGTCCTCAGGCGCACCTGACCTGTCAATGTTGAGGCCCTGTTCGGCGAAAATGTCGATCCCGACGACGATATCCTCCGGCTCGATAGCTGCCGCCAGCGCCAGGAAGAATTTGCCCTGAAAGACGCCGATCTCCAGCGCATCCCCGATAATATCATGATCGAGCTGATACTGGGCGGACAGTCGCAGCGCCTCGACCGCCTTGCCCCCGGCCCAGCCATATATGTTGTCGTAAACAGCAGTAAAATAGTGGGCCAGGCGCCCTTCCAAGCCGGACATTCAGTACGCTCCGTCTATCTGCGGCGCGAGGAGCTGTGGGGTATTTCAACTGCCATGTCCATGAACCCCCAGCTCGGCAGGATTGTCGTGGTGCGTGCGATCGATTAGCCGCAAGGAATGGGAGGAATTTCCGTGCTTCCGGCTCCGCTGCGCGCATTGCTGCGCGAGATCCTGCCGCTGTCGCAGGCGAATGCGTCGCGCCGGCTGGCGCGGCGCGCGCGGGCGGCGCGTGACGGGCGCCAGTTCGGCCTCGCCGCGGCGCTGTATCAGGAAGCGCTTAGCCTCAACCCCGATAATGTCGGGATGCGCGTCCAGTGCGGCCATATGCTCAAGGAGGCGGGCGACCTGGAGGGTGCGGAAGCCCAATATGCGCGCGCGCAGCAGGACCAACCCGACAACGCCGACCTCGCGCTCCAGATCGGGCATCTCCACAAGATTGCGGGCAATGCCGAGCAAGCGGCGATGAGCTATGCCCGCGCGCTCCAACTGATTCCCGGCTGGCGCGAAGCGGAGCGCGAACTTGCGACGGTAAGCGGGGTCGATGCCGGGCCGGCGGCCGGTGCCGACTGGGTGGTGCCCGACCTGCTGCCGCGCGGCGAAAGCCAGGCGCCGGCGACCGACCGCAACATATTGCGCCTGTTCCGGCTGGGCGGGCGGCGGATGCACAGCCGCTGGGGCGATTTCAAGGTCATGCGTGGGGTCGAGGCGATCCGCGGCTACCGCCTCGCCGGCGAGGGCATCACGGAGATCCGCTTGTTGATCGACGGCGAAACCGTGCATCGTGAGCCTTTGCGGATCCATCCACAGGATGAGACGGGCACGCAGTTCAAATATGTCTTCAACCTGTGGCACGATTTTTCCAATGTGCCGCCGGGTCGACACCTGATCGAGCTGGGCTTTCACGATACCGCGGGCCGCCGTACCCACCGCCATCGGGAAACGGTGCTGGTAGCGGGGCCGCGTGATTCCCTCGATTTCGCGCAATCGGATGCCTTCGTGGAAAGCGCGCCCGGCGCGGGTTCGATCGAGCACATGGTCAACGCCCGGCCGAGTATGGTGCGCACGACCGAACGCAAGATCCTGCCCGAGCATGTGCGTACGATCCTGGTGCAGCGCGTCGATCAGCTTGGCGACCTGGTCTGCTCCGTCCCGGCGATCCGACGGGTGCGCGAATTGTTCCCAGCGGCGAAGCTGATCGGACTGATAAGCACCGCCAATCGCGCGCTGGCGGAGAGCTTGGGTCTGTTTGAAGAGATCGTCACCGTGGACTTCGAGGAAAGCGCGATCGATCGCAGGCGCGTGCTGCCGATCGAGGCGCAGGATACACTGCGCCGCGCACTTGCGCCCTACGCGTTCGACCTCGCGATCGATCTGGGACAAGGGGATGAATCGCGGCCTTTGCTGCTCCTGAGCGGGGCGCGTTTCCTCTACGGCTTCAAGGACCGGCAATCGCCCTGGCTCGATGCGGGGCTCGACTTCAACGGGCACGACCCAGTCAACGGACATGAGATCACGCCACCCTCGCGCAAGATGCTGCTGTTGGTCGAGGGGCTGCGGCTGATGATGCACGACCAAGCGGTCGCACTGCCAAATCCGGATCGGGCCGGTCTTTCGAACTATGACATCGACGACCACGATCGTTATGCGGTAATCCACGCGGGCGCTCGACTGGCCTATACGCGCTGGCCGCACTTTGATCGGCTGGTCGTGATGCTGCTCGCGCAGACCAACCTCAAGATTCTGCTCTTTTCGGATGATGAGGCGGTCACGCACAGAATCGCAGCTGCGGCCGCGGGATCGGATCGGCTGCACGTCATCGCCGGCCAGATCCCCTTCCCCGATTTCGATGCGCTGCTCGCCCATTGTGCGCTGTTCGTGGGCAATGATAGCGGCCCCAAGCATCTTGCCGCTCTCCGCGGTGCGCCGGTGATCAGCCTGCATATGGCCCGTCTCAACTGGAGCGAATGGGGTCAGGAAATGTCGGGCCGGATCATAAGCCGGCGCGTGCCCTGCGCGGGCTGCGGGATCGGGCTGGACGGCGAGGATTGTGGCAAGGAATGGGCATGCCTGCACCACATCCGCCCGGAGGAGGTATTCGCGGCGGCGCAGGACCTGCTAGAGGGCGCCGGCACACGATGATCGGCAGGCTTTTTCAAAAATCGACGCCGCGGCGGCTCGGCAACCGCGCGCGCGACAAGCGCCGCTGGAGCGAGGCGGCGGATCATTATCGTCAGCATCTGTCGGATCAGCCCGACGATTTCGCGATCTGGGTCCAGCTCGGCCATATGTTGACACAGGCCGCCGATTTCGGCGCCGCCGATGCCGCTTATGCACGAGCGGGCGAGCTCCGCCCCGACGATTCGGATCTGTTGTTGTGCTGGGGACGATCGCGCGTGCTGGCGGGCGACCTTGGCCGCGCGCGCGACCTATTCGGCCTGAGCCTCGCGAGCGACGGCAATCCGCACGCCGCGAACGCGCTGGCGCTGATGGATGCCAATGTTGCTGCGCCTCCCCCGCTGCCCGACGCCCTTCCGCCCCAGCCCGCACCGGCACCCCCCGCCCCTGCCTGGCTTGCCAGGATGGAGATGCTCAAGCCGTTCGCATTCGCGCATGGCGAGGAAGCTGTTTTGTTCGTCACGCACAGCGCGACCGGCCGGATCAAGCCGCATGTGGCGCCCTATTTACGCGCCTTTTTCGAGGCGGGAGTCAAACCGCTGTTGATCGTGGTCGCGGACCGCGAAGTCGATGTTCCACAGTCGTTGGTCGATCTAGCAGCGGGCGTAATGGTGCGCGCCAACGCCGGCTATGACTTCGCCGCCTGGGCCCATGCCATCCATCTGTTTCCGGAGCTTTACGGCGCAGCGACGCTCTATCTCGCCAATGATAGTCTCATCGGCCCCTCGAGCCAGGCGGGCTTTGCCGCGATGCTCGACCGGGTCCGCGCGAGCGAGGCTGATGTTGTCGGCCTCACCGAAAGCCACGAATATCGCTGGCACGTCCAGACCTTCTTCATGGCACTCAAGCCGCGCTTGCTCTCCTCCTGGTGGCTGCATGGCTTTTTCGATCGGGTGCGCATCCTCGGCGACAAGGATGCGGTGATCCGTGCTTATGAAGTGCGTTTCGGGGGAGAAGTCGAGCAATCAGGCCACAGGATTGACGTCCTGTTCCCGAGCGAGCTGGCGTCCAACCCTACACTCTTCGATTGGCGCGGACTGATCGCGCGCGGCTTCCCGTTTGTGAAAGCGCTTTTGCTGCGGGGAGCTTTTCCCGAAATCGACCTGGCCGGCTGGCGCGAAACGCTTGGGGAAGCCGGCTTCGACCTCGATCTGATCGACCATGTGCTTATAGCCGCGTCGGAGGCTTTGCCTCCCGAGGAAACGGGGGTGCTGGTCGCGCACCCGCACGCCTTTCACGTCGCCGGTGATCGTCCGCTGCGCGTCGCCTTCTACGGCCCCTGGAATTACGACAATGGCCTCGGCTTCGCGTCGCGCGGCACGATAGCCGCACTTCAGCGCAGCGGGGCACGGCTCAATTTGCACCCGATCAAAAAGCCGTTCCACATCCATCGTCCGCTCGCGCCCGCGGTCGACATCGTCGATTTCACCGGCGACGCCGATATCGCTATCGTCCAGCTCAACCCCGACAGCTGGTTCCTGCTGACTGACGAGCAACGGGAGGCTGTCCGCCGCGCCGGCCGCCGGATTGGCTATTGGGTGTGGGAAATGGGCCATATCCCGCCCGAATGGCGCGCCGATTTCAGTTCGGTAGACCGCATCTGGGCCCCCAGCCAATATTGCGCGGGGCTTTTCGCGCGCGAGGAAGGCGCACGCGTCGATGTGATTCCCCACGCGGTGCCGCTGCCCGCTGCGCAGCCGATCGATCGCGCTGGGGTGCTGGCGCGCTTCGGCATTCCTGCCGCCCGCCGCGTGATCCTCTATATCTTCGATGGGTCGAGCTACCTCGTCCGCAAGAATCCGCATGCTTTGGTCCGCGCCTTCGCCGCTTCAGGTTTGGGCGAAAAGGGCTGGACGCTGCTGCTCAAGACGAAGCACCTGATGGACCGGCCCGATGAGGGTATCGCCTTCCGCACACTCGCAGACAGCGTTGCGAACGTAACCCTGGTCGATTCCAACCTTTCGACGGGCGGGTTGGAAGAGCTGGTCGCCGCAGCGGACATCTATGCGTCTCCGCATTGCTCCGAAGGGTTTGGGCTGACGATCGCCGAAGCCATGGCGGCAGGCAAGCCGGTCGTGGCGACCGATTTCGGCGGCAGCGCGGATCATCTCGACAAGACGACTGGCTACCCCGTGAAAGCGCGTCGGTGGCAGCTCGATCGGGATTTCGGCCATTACAAGAGCGGCGGCGAATGGGCCCGGATCGACGAGCCCGCCCTCTCGAAGGCGCTCAGCCGCGCCGCAGCCGATCTGGATGCCGGCAGAAGCGAGCGCGGCGAGGCCGCACGTGCGCGCGTTGCCGAGCGATTCTCTTTCGAAGCGGTCGGTGCGGAAATGGCGCGCAGTCTGCGCCAAACCGTGGCGGAGGCCGCTTATGGTGCGATCGGCAGGCTGCCGATCCGGGCAGAGCGGGGGATCTCGGCCCAGCAGGCGGAATTCTCACCCAATCTGCGCATGCTCCTGCTCGCTCCGGACGGCTCGACCGCCGACAGCGGACTGGATCGTATCCAGCATCAGCAAGGTGGCTGGGTGGTGATTGCGCCCGAGGGGAGCTTCCTCGCTCCCAATTTCGTCGAGGTCGCGGTCCACCATGCCGCGGAGCGGCCCGATGCCGCGATCTTCTATGCCGACGACGTGGCCGCACGGACCGAACGCGCCCGCGATCAGATCAGACTGAAGCCGGAACTCGATCTCACTTTACTGACCGCGCAGGATTATATCGGCGCGCCGCTAATCGTGCGGCTGACCGCGTTCGAAAAGCTGGACGGGCTGAGGCCCGAAATGGGCAGCGCCGCGATCGCGGACCTGTTGTTCCGGGCCAATGCCGCGGGATTGTCAATCGTGCGGATACCGCGCGTCCTGCTCGCTTATCCCGGAGAGCGCGTCCGCGCGGCACCAGCCGATTATACTCGGATGCTGCAAAATCAGCCGCATCTCGCCAACGGGATCGTGGAAGGCCGTACGCCAAATAGCTTCGCTCTCCTGCGCCCTTTCTCGGCAGAGACGGCGCCGGCTGTGACGATCGTCGTGCCGACCTGCCGAAGCAAATTGCCCGGCAGCAATGTAACCTATGTCGAGCGCTTGCTCGGCGCGCTGGCCGAAACAGATTGGCCAATGGACCGGCTTCGGGTGCTGGTCGGGGACGACGTGGCCGGACAGCCTAGCTGGGCGCGTCGTAAATGGCCTTTCTCGCTAAACGTGATTCAGACAGTTCGCTCGCCGGAAACGCCGTTCAACTATGCGGCCAAGATGAACCTGTTGTGGCGGGCTGCCAAAACCGAGCAGATCGTCTTCCTGAACGACGATTGCCTGCCGTCAGACCAGCGCTGGCTCAAGGCATTGCTGAGCTTTGCGGTTGAGAAGGATGTCGGCGGCGTCGGGGCGCGCTTGCTCTACGACGATGGACGGCTGCAGCATGCGGGGCTCGCACCCTATGGTCAGGCGGCCGCGCATTTGTGGATCTTCCGTGACCCGACCCAGCCGACCTATCATGATTGGGCGCTGGTTCAGCGCGAATGGTCGATGGTGACCGGCGCGGTGTTCGCCACCCGCCGTTCGGTGCTTGAGGAGGTGGACGGCTTCGAGGAACGCTTTGGCCTGGAGTTCAACGACACCGATCTGTGCCTTCGCATCCGTGCGCGCGGATACCGGATTGTGTGCACGCCGCTTGCCGAGATGGTGCACAGCGAGAAGGCTTCGCGCGGCGAAAGGCTACCGCCTGGCGACGACGTCGCCCTGTTCCTGTCTCGTTGGAAGCGCTGGTTCGACAATGACCCGTCCTGGCATCCGCAACTGCGTCGCGATTGCCTGGACATGCAACCAGCGATTGTGCCCGATTGGTATCTGTAAGGGCATAGGAGCGGGGGTCGCCAAGCGGGCTTGCGCGGGCCTGCCATGCATCAGCCTGTAAGCGGAAGGCGCTCCGCTACGATAGCCAGCGACTCTCGCAGCTGTTCCACATCCCAGCGATGCTGCGTCATCAGCCCTTCCAGCCGCACCCGAACCGCTTCGATCCTGGCGTCGCGTTCTGCGATCACCTCCTGTTGGGCGAGCACATTGCGTTCGGCGATTGCCTCGCGCTCGGCAATAGCATCGCGCAATCCGTGCAGTTCCGCGTCAATATGCTCGGTCCGGCCCCTCATATCTTCGAGCAGCCCGGTAAACATGCCGCGAAGCTCGGCTATCGAAGCGCGCAGCTGGCCGATTTCAGCGTGGGCTTCCGCGACTTCCGACCGATCCTCACCCCGATTAGCCGCCATTTGCGCCGCGAGCGCCTCCACAACCCCGCGCAATGCGTCCATTTCGCCCTGCATTGCGGTACGGACACGGCGGTCGATCCAGCCAGTAGCGGGGTCATGCGACATCGGCGAAAGTCTCCATGGGCGCGCCGTCAAGCAGCCGCTGTACCGTTTCCAGCACCGCCTCCGGGCTGATCTGATCGAGGCAGGCAAGCCCGTAAGGGCAGGCCGCGGCGTGGTGCAAATGGCAAGGCGAACAGGCGATGGTGCGTGAAAGCGTGACGACATGCCCCCCTAGCGGGCGCCATTCCAACCGTTGGTGTGCCCCACTGAAGATGCAGATCGTCGGAACACGTTGCAGAGCGGCGATGTGGGCGATCCCGCTATTGTTGCCGATCACGCAGACGGCAGACCGGATCAATTCGATTGTCGAGGGCCAGGACTGGCGGCCGCAATCGTTGATGACACGCCGCGCATCGAAATCCCGCACGATCCTCGCGGCGCGGATTGCCTGGCTTTGCGCACTGACGATATGGATCGGGCCATCCCATAACGTCGCCAGCAAGCCGACCAGCTTCCGGTAATGCGCCGCCGGCCAGTCGCGTATGTCGCTGTTCGAAAAAGGCGCTACGACGATCGAGCGCATCAGCCGGCGCTTTCCGATGGGAAGCGCGCTTCATGTTTCAATCGAAGCGCCGCGAGCTCGACCAGCAACCCAAGATATTCGGCCTGATGGAGTGTGCCCCCCAAACCCTGCTTGATCAGCCGGCCACCGAAGAATTGGAAAGCCGGCGCCGCCTCGCCCTCCACGTTCAGCAATCGGAATTCGAACTGCCCCTCTTTGTCCGGCACGGTGAACGCAATCGTCACGTCCGTGCCGCCATCGAACACGCCATAAGCGATGCGGCGCTGATCGAGCGA
>Ga0207705_10000116_pt1 | contig 89237 bp, 77 predicted proteins | sample KBSC13metaG_FD_184314 | JGI IMG/M metagenome (GOLD analysis project Ga0207705, IMG submission 184314) | Corn rhizosphere microbial communities from Kellogg Biological Station, Michigan, USA - KBS C1-3 metaG (SPAdes) (version 2) | ecosystem: Host-associated > Plants > Roots > Rhizosphere > Soil ... | reverse complement strand
GCGGAAGACCCTGCGGTCCGCGTCGTAGCGTATGTCGCCCTTCTGTGGCGCGTCGGGGACGATGGTGGTGATGTCGACCGGGGTGTCAAGATAGCCTTTAAATTGGGTCGCGGCGCCTGCGCAGGCAGCTGCGCCCAAAAGAAGCACGATCTGAAGGCTGCGCGTCATCCGTCACTCCATGGCCACCGCGCATGGCGTAGCGCCTTGTTACGCTTTTGTGAAAGCCTCAGAAAAACCCCTTGTCATTGCGAGGAGCGGAGCGACGAAGCAATCCAGGCCCTGCCTCCGCAGTTTTGCATGCGAGCGCGGGCCTGGATTGCTTCGCTACGCTCGCAAAGACGAAGAACTACTGCGATCGACTGCGATCAGAGCCGCGGCAGCGTCACGCCGGTCTGCGCCATATATTTGCCCGCGCGGTCGGCATAGCTGACCTCGCACGGCTCGTTGCCCTTCAGGAACAGGAACTGGCACGCGCCTTCATTGGCATAGATCTTGGCGGGCAGCGGCGTCGTGTTCGAGAATTCGAGCGTGACATGGCCTTCCCAGCCCGGCTCGAGCGGGGTCACGTTCACGATGATGCCGCAGCGCGCATAGGTGGATTTGCCGAGGCAGATGACGAGCACGTCGCGCGGCACGCGGAAATATTCGACCGTGCGGGCGAGCGCGAAGCTGTTGGGCGGGATGATGCAGCAATCGGTCTTGCGATCGACGAAGCTGTTATGCGCGAAATCCTTCGGATCGACGATGACGCTGTCGATATTCGTGAAGATCTTGAACTCGTCCGAAACGCGCGCGTCATACCCGTAGGAGGACAGCCCATAGCTGATGCAGCCGTCGCGGCGTTGCGCTTCGACGAATGGTTCGATCATGCCGTGGTTCTGCGCCTGCTCGCGGATCCAACGGTCGGACAGGATGGACATGGGCGCTCACTGAGAGTGAAAGGGAAACTGCGTTTTGCCGGAATGGCGGCCAAGGGCAAGGGGAGCGATATGAAGGCGATGCTCGCGATCACACTGGCGCTCGGATCTGCCGTGGCTGCCTCGGCGACCGACTGGCCCGCTTCCTGGCACGAGCCGACCGAGCCGTTCCACGTCGTCGGCAACATCTATTATGTCGGCAGCAAGGGCATCGCCGCCTATCTGATCGTCTCGCCCAAGGGCGACATATTGCTCGATGGCACCGAGGCCGAGAATGGCGCGATGATCGAGCGCAACATCGCCAAGCTGGGTTTCAACATCCGCGATGTGAAGGTGCTGCTGAACAACCATGCCCATTTCGATCATGCAGGCGCGCTGGCGCAGCTGAAGGCCGACAGCGGCGCGACCTTCCTCGCCAGCCCGCGCGACAAGCCGATCCTCGAAAGCGGCCATATCACACTGGAAAACAGCAACGATCTGCTCGATTTCCCGCCGGTGAAGGTGGACCGGGTTCTGCGCGATGGAGAGATCGTGCGCGTGGGGCCGATCGCGATGAAGGCGATCTTCACGCCCGGCCATACGCCGGGCTGCACCAGCTGGAGCACGACCGTGAAGGATCATGGCCGCAGCCTATCGGTGGTTTTTCCGTGCAGCATCACGACCGGTGGCAACCGGCTGGTCGGCAATAAGGGCTATCCCGGCATTGTCGCCGATTTCCGTCATAGCTTCGCGCGGCTGGAAAGCATGAAGGCCGATGTCGTATTGCCCGGCCACCCTGACCTCACCGACGTGCAGGGGCGTGCGGCGCGGCGAAAGGACGACTCGCCCGACGCGTTCATCGATGCTGGACTGTTGCGGAAACTGGTTGCGGATTCGCGCCGCGACTTCGAGCGGGATCTGGCGAAGGAAGAAGCAGCGCGTCGTTAGCGGGCGCGCTCGCGACCGCGTCAAACTCGGACGCGAACTGCTAGCCAGCGCGCGCGGCGAGGGTCGAGCGGCGCAGGCGCGCAGCCGTAACCAGATCGAGCAGGGCCGGGGGCGCCATGGCGAGACCCACCGGTAGCAACGGCGCGAACAGGAAGCCCCAATAGGCATTGTCGGGCCGCCCCAGCAGCAGGAACGCTGTCATCCACAGACCGAGCGAAGCCGCGACGCGGAGCGCATATCGGCCGGGCCAGGCGGCCCAGCCGAGCAAAGCCAGCGGCGTCGCGATCGCGGCCACCCACGCGGGCAGGCCGATCAGCAGCGATGATTGGCGCGCGAGCGCTAGATCGAAGCGCCAGCCGCCCAGAGCGAGCCAGCCGGACGATGTCACGTCGCTGGGGCGAACGATCCGGTCGACCGCCAGCATGTGCAGTGCAAGACAGGCGAGGGTGATGAGCGCGGCAGCGATCCAGGCACGCATTTCGCGCCGCGCGCCGCCGGCCCAGGCTGCAACCGCCATCACGATCAGGAATGGGAAAGCAAGCTCGCGGATCAGCGCCGCCGCAAGCCCGAGCGCCACGCTCAGACGCCACCGGCGCTCGGTCCGGCAGGCAAGCGCGAGTGTGATCAGAAGCCCCGCCCATATTTCGTGCCAGACCCACATGCCCGATCGCATGAACACGATGCCCGACGTCGCGCTGAGCAGGATCGCGATTTCCCTCCACGGTGAGCGCAGCTTTGGCGCCAGGCGGACCGCCGTGGCGACACCGGCCGCCACCGCCAGCAGGCGCAACAGCAGATCGGCGATGGTCGGGCCGAGCATCGCCGTCGCCTCAGCCAGGAATGGCGGCCGCACCGCGGTGAAGGGCTTCAGCGGATAGCCACTGGCGCGATGTTCGAGCGCGACCGCGGAATAATAATGTTCGCCCTGAGCGACGCGGGCAGTGATCTGCCGATAAAGCACGGCATCGCCGCCATCCGGAGCGCCGCCCGTATGGCTCGTCGGGGGCAACGCCAGGCCGACGCCGATCAATGCCAACACCCCCAGTAACAAGGCGAGCGCCGCACGCGGCGAAAGACTGGCAAGCCTGGTTCGCGAGATGATCGGCTTTCCGGACATCGCGTCAGCCCCTGCACCAGCTGTTGTTAAGATGCCGTGTCGAGCCCGAGGTCGGCGGGGCCGAAGGCGTGGGGCAGAAGCTCGGACAGGCGATGGCGGCGCATCACAAGACCGTCGGCCGAGCCGCAATAGACGGTGATTTCGCGGCCGCCCAGGTCGGCGGCCTCGTTCAACACCTGGCGGCAGCGCCCGCACGGATAGATGGGCATGTCGCCCTCGATCCCGCGCACTGTCTTGGCACCGCCGACGATCCCGATCGCGACCACGTCGCGGAGCCTGCCTGCGACATTGGCCGCCGCGAGCGCGACCGTTTCCGCGCAGAGCGACAGCCCATAGCTCGCATTCTCGAAATTGGTGCCGGGGATGATCGTGCCATCTTCGAGCAGCAAGGCCGCACCGACGGCAAAGCGCGAATAAGGCGCGTGCGCGTTTTTCGCTGCCTCCAGGGCATGGTCGATCAGCACGCGGCCGGCGACATCCTCCATGTCGATCTCAGCCACGAAGATGCAGCGCCGCGATCAGGGTGAAGAGCCGCCGCGCCGTCTCGAAATCGATTGCCACCTTGTTCTCCAGGCATTCCATCAGCAGCTCCGCACCGGCATTGTGGATCGCGCGCCGCGCCATGTCGATCGTCTCGATCTGCGCGGGCTGCTGCTGCTCGCCGAGCGCGCGGAAATAGCTCTCGCAAATCGCGAAATAATCCTTGATCGGCCGCCGGAAGCGCGTGAGCCCAAGCTTGATCGTTTCCAGCAGAATGCCGCCTTTGTCCGCGATGTCGATCGCCAGCCGCCCTTCCTCGACGCGAAGCTTCACGCGATAGGGGCCGGCGAAGCCCTTTTCGATCGGGCGGCGAGGTTCGAAGCGGTTCCCGGCGAGCAGATCGTGGATCGCGACCTGACGCTCGCGATCGACCGCGATCGCGTGCGTCGGGAAGGTCTCGTCATCCAGTTCGAGCGCGATGATGCGCGGATCCGCCATTCCCGTCGCTTACCGCCCGCGCCGGCCTAAGGCAAAAAGCCATTCGAGAGCGTTTACCCACGTTATACTTTTTACCCACAGGCGATCCGCTTGGCTAAAACCGGCCGATTGAGTCATTGAGCGTCGCATGGCTGAACCGATCCGACTCGTACCCCCGCCGCCGGAAGGCGGAGCGCCCGCTCTTCCGCATAATGTGGAAGCGGAGGCGGCGTTGCTTGGCGCGCTGATGATCGACAACCGGCTGGTCGAAGACGTGCAGCTCAAGCTGCGCGCCGACCATTTCTATGAGCCCGTGCACGGCCGCATCTACGAGGCGATTCTCCGCACGACCGACCGGAACATGGTGGCGAATCCCGTCACATTGCGGCCGATGTTCGAGGCCGATGCCGAACTCAAGGAGCTGGGCGGGCCGGCTTATCTCGCCCAATTGACCGGATCGGGCGCGGCCCTGATCGGCGCGCGCGATTTCGCGACCCAGGTCTATGATCTTGCGCTGCTACGCGCACTGATCGGCGTCGGGCGCGACATGGTCGAGAAAGCGGTCGACACATCCGAATCGGTCGATCCCAAAAGCCAGATCGAAGAGGCCGAGGTCGCGCTCTATCGCGTGGCGGAGGAAGGCGGCGAGCAGGGCTCGGTAAAGACCTTTGCCCAGGCGACCAAATTGGCTGTCGAGCAGGCCGAACGCGCGCTCAACTCGGGCGGCCATGTTTCCGGCGTCACAACCGGGCTCGACAGCGTCAATTCCAAGATGGGCGGTCTTCATCCTTCCGACCTGATCATCCTCGCCGGGCGGCCCGGCATGGGCAAGACGTCGCTTGCCACGAACATCGCGTTCAATGCGGCGCGGCGTCTGGTGCGGGACCGCGAGGATGGAATTCCCGATGACAAATCGGTCGGGGCCGCCGTTGCCTTTTTCAGTCTCGAAATGTCCGCCGATCAGCTCGCGACGCGTATTCTTGCTGAGAATTCGGGCATCAGTTCCGAAAATCTGCGCATGGGCAAGATCAGCCAGCAGGACTTCCGCAACCTTGCGCGCGCCGCTGCCGAGCTCGAAAGCCTGCCGCTTTATATCGACGATACGCCCGGCCTGACGATCGCGGCACTGCGCACGCGTGCGCGCCGACTCAAGCGCCAGCGCGGCATAGACATGATCGTGGTCGATTATCTCCAGCTGCTGCAGGGCTCGGCCAAGGCATCGGGCGAAAATCGGGTTCAGGAGATTTCTGAGATCAGCCGAGGGCTGAAACAGCTGGCGAAGGAATTGTCCGTGCCGGTGATGGCATTGTCCCAGCTCAGCCGCGCCGTCGAAAGCCGCGAGGATAAACGTCCGCAGCTTTCGGATCTGCGTGAATCGGGCTCGATCGAGCAGGATGCGGACATCGTCTTGTTCGTGTTCCGCGAGGAATATTATGTGAATTCGCGCGAGCCGAAGCGGCCCGACGATACGAGCGACGCGAGCGTGGTCGCAGCGCATGACGCCTGGGCCAAGGAGGCGTCCGACGTCTTCGGATTGTGCGAACTGATCATCGCCAAGCAACGCCACGGCGCGACGGGCAAGGTCCGCCTGAAGTTCGAGAGCCGGATCACCAAGTTCAGCGATCTCGCGGACGATTACAGCCACTGAGTGGTCTCTCACCGCCGCGGGGCTTTTCTTCCCGGTCGCTTAGGCGCACCAAGCGGCGCCTCATCAGCGGAGCAGTCATGCGTTTAGTCTCCCTTGCCGCGCTCGCCGGCGCACTTGCCATCGCCGCTCCCATTTTAGCCGCGACCGCGCCGATCGCGCCGCTCAGTTTCACCGAGCGGACCTTGCCCAACGGGCTGCGCGTGTTCGCGATGCCGGACAAGAGCACCACCAACGTCTCGGTCCAGGTCTGGTACGATGTCGGAGGCCGCGACGATCCGAGGGGGCGTTCAGGCTTTGCCCATCTGTTCGAGCATCTCATGTTCAAGGGGACGCGCAACATGCCGTCCGAAGAGATGGATCGCCTGACAGAGGACGTCGGCGGCAACAACAATGCCTCCACCGACGACGATTTCACCGAATATCACGAGGTCGCGCCCGCCAATCACCTCGAGCGGCTGCTATGGGCGGAATCGGAGCGGATGGGCTCGCTCGTGATCGATCAGCCGACCTTCGCCGCCGAGCGCAGCGTGGTGGAAGAGGAGCTGCGCGGCGATGCAGCACGGCCATACGACAGCCTTTTCCGGATCGACGTGCCGGCCGCCAGCTATTCGACAAGCTCCTACGCGCGCTCGCCGATCGGCAGCATCACCGACCTCGATGCGGCGACGGTCGAGGACGTGCGCGCTTTCCACGCGCTTTATTACCGGCCCGACAATGCGGTGCTGGTGGTTTCGGGCAATTTCGATTCTGCGCAGCTCGATCGATGGATCGACAAATATTTCGCTCCGATCTCGCGACCCGCCTGGGCGATCCCGCATACGTTCGCGGCCGAGCCTCCGCGCACCACAGCACGGCGTATCACGCTTCACGCGCCCAACACGCCGCTCCCGGCGATCGTGCTGAGTTGGCAGCTGCCGCCTGCGACCGATCCCGATCATGCGGTGATCAACCTGCTCGACGGCATATTGTCCGGCGGCGAAAGTTCGCGGCTTTACCAGTCGCTGGTCTATCGCGATCAGATTGCGGCGGAGACGGGTGTTTCGGCCGACTTGCGCAAAGGCGCGGGTATGTTCTCGGCCTATGCGATTGTGGCGGGCGGCAAGGATCCGCAGGCCGTGGAGGCCGGACTACGCCGCGAGATCGCGCTGATCAGGGATCAGGGGGTTAACGCGGAGGAATTGACCCGCGCCAAGAACCAGATCCTGACCTCCTCGCTGAAGGCGCGCGAGACCGCGGAGGGGCGCGCGACCACGCTCGCGTCCGACGTCATTCTCGAGGGCGATCCACATGCTTCGGACAAGAGGCTCGCCGAGATCGAGGCGGTGAGCGCCGCAGATGTGCAGCGCGTCGCGAAGCGGCTGCTGGCTGACGATCGCGCGGTGACGATCACCTACCTCCCGGCCGCTGAGGGTGCGCCTGCCGAGGCGGTGCCGGTGGCGGCCAGCGTGGCGACTACGCCGCTTGCGGCCCCAGCCAATGTACCGGTGGTGGTCGCGGCCGCGCCTGCTGAGCGCATCCAGCCGCCCGCGCCCGGCGCGCCGGTGACGCCGGTGCTTCCGGTTCCGGTCGAGCGGCGGCTTGCTAACGGTATGCGGCTGGTCGTGACCGAGCGGCACGCCTTGCCGATCGTCACCGCTTATATGGTCGTGCAAGGCGGCTCCTCGACCGATCCAGCGGCTCGGGCCGGGCTCGCAAATCTGACCGCCGATTTGCTGACCAAGGGCACGGCTACCCGCTCCGCGACCGACGTGGTGCGCGAGGTGGAGACTTTGGGCGGCGCGATCGGCGGCACTACCGTGCGCGACGGCATGTTCCTGACGCTGACCGTCAAATCGGACCAGCTTATGCCGGCGATGAACGTCTTCGCGGACGTTGCAATGCATCCGGCCTTCAAGGCGGAAGAGCTGGAGCGTGAGCGCGCCCAGGCGCTCGACGGGCTCAAGGTCGCCTATAGCGAGCCGGGCCAGCTCGCTTCCATGGTGGCATCGCGTGCCGTCTATGGTGATGGACCTTACGGCAAGCCCGCCGACGGCACGCCCGCCTCGCTTGCGGCGATACGTCAGGGTGACGTAGCCGCGGGCTACCGCGCTTTTTGGCGGCCGGATGTCACCACCCTCGTGATGGCCGGGGACATCACGATCGATCAGGCGGAGCAGGTCGCGAAGCGGCTGTTCGGCGGCTGGGCCAAGCCCGCAGGCCCGCCCACGCCGCTGCCAGCTGCGGGCGTTCCGGCGGCGCCACGGACGATCGTGGTGGACCTGCCGCAGACGCCGCAGGCCGCGGTCGTGGTCGCGCGCGTGACGATCGCGCGCAAGGACCCCCGTTACTACCCGATGGTGGTGGCCGAGCAGGCCCTGGGCGGCGGCTACGGCGCGAGGCTGAACCAGGAGATCAGGGTCAAGCGTGGTCTCGCTTATGGTGCCGGCTCATCCTTCCAGGCGCGACGTTCGCCGGGTCCGCTCGCCGCCTCGACCCAGACGAAGAATCCGACCGTGCCCGATGTGATCGACCTGATCCGCGGCGAGATGGCGCGGATGGGTCAGGATATCGTGCCGCCGGCCGAACTCGACGCCCGCAAGGCGACTTTGGTGGGCGGCTTCGGCCGACAGATCGAGACGACCGACGGCATTGCCGGTTACATTGCGAGTCTGGTGCTGGAGGATGTCCCACCCGCCGAGATCGGGCATTATTCGGACTCGGTCAACGCGGTCACGGCCGAGCAGGTGCGCAGCGTCGCCAAGGATCTGATCGATCCCGCCCCTGCGAGCGTGATCGTGGTCGGCGACGCGACGCAATTCGCGCCCAGGCTGAAGGCGAAAGACGCCAAGGCGCAGGTCATTCCCGTCGCGAAGCTCAACCTCGACAAGGCTGTGCTGCAATAAGCTGGCCGGGGGAGAAGAAGGGCGGCCCAAACGACAACACCCCGGTCAGGGGGCCGGGGTGTTACCAGGGAGCTCATGTCCGGCTTACGCCGGCGCGGAATTCGTTCAAGCGACCAGCTTGGTCGCTTCGCTGCCGGCCATCAGCAGGGCCATCCAGAGCGCCGCGGAGACAGTGACGATCAATGCCAGGCTGCGCCGCGGCGACCACTTTTCCACATCGGCAGTAGTCGCCACCACGGCGCGCTGGGCGAGATGCTGCTGGAGCGCGAGCGCGGGGGACGGCGCCGGCGCGAAATCGCCGAGATCGGTGCTGAGCTGCGGCGCCGCGGCCGATGGGGTCGGGCTATAATCCTGACGACGCTTCGCGAGTGCCATATGTCACCTCTGCACCTTTAACAGACGCCACAAATGCGCGCCTCAGCCTTTCCAAATCGTTACGGCACTAGGTTACATTGTTATTTACCATAGACCCGATCGCCTCCCACGCGCCCGAAACCGTGCCGAGCATGTCGCGCACCTGAATCAGCGCGGATTGCCGATCGATTCCGGGCGCTGGGCCGAGCAGGCGGCGCGCCTCGCGGTAGATGCGCCCTAGATTGTCGGCGATCTCGCCCCCGCGCGCGAAATCGAGCGAGCTTTCCAGTCCGTGCAGCAGCGAGATCGCGCGCGCCTGCGCGGCATTACGCCTCGCCAGATCGTTCGCAGTTTCGGATGCCTCGATCGTGCCGAGGCTCTTCAGAAGCTCCTCGAACATGATTTGGATAAGGCCGTGCGGGGTCGCGCCCTGAACACGCGCGGCCACGTCGATCTGGCGATAGCGCGCGCCGGGCGCGGCATAACGGGAAGGGGCTCCGAACATCAGTTCTTATTACTCCACGCTGCGATCTGCTGGGTCATGTAGGATTGGATGGATTTGTAGGACGCGACCGCTGTCTGCATCGCCATGAATTGTTTGGTCAGCTGATCCGAATAAGTGCCTTCCTGGGTCGTGAGTTTCTCACGCGCCGTGGTGAGCGACTTTGTCTGGGCGTTCAGCGTGTCGCTGAGTGCGGTCAGGGCACCCTTCTGGGTATCGCTCTTATTCTTGAGCAGATCATCGCTGATTGCCTGAAGGACGCCGGTCAGGCCGGGATCGACCGTGATCGTGGCGCTGCTGACATTTCCCAAGACGTGGATGGCCAGTCCCGGGGCGATCGAATTGGTCATCGCGATCAGGCCGCTAGCGTCTGTCGGGTGAGGCAGGAAAGGAGTCTGGTTCGGAATCACACCGAGCTTGCCTCCGACCGGCGGCCCGACAACGATGTTGCTGACGGTGTAGGTTCCCGGCTTGGTCGCGCCGATTGCGCTCGAGACCTGAAGGTTGGGGTCGCTGCTGCGCTGACCCGGATTGAACATCGCCTCGACTGCGTCCGGATAGGTCGCCAGCGCCTTCGCAAGCTTGGCACTGTCCACGGTGAGCGTGCCGTCCTGCTTGGTCGAGACACCGATCTCGGCGAGCGTCTGCGGTCCGTCGGGCAAAGTGGTTAGCTTGCTCGAGGTGATCGTCTTCAGTTGGCGCTGCAGCTCGCGAACCGCGGGATTGCCGTGAAGGGGGCCCGCGTCGCTGTTGCCGGTAGGGGCTGCGCTTGCGGTAGTGATCTGCGATTCGAGCTCGTTATACGCGCTCACAAAATCGTTGACGGCCTGGCTGATCGCGCTGGTGGGGCGAGTGATGCCCAGCGAGACGGTGGTGCCCGGCTGCGCCGTCACCAGATTGAGCGTCGCGCCATCGATCAGGTCGGTTACCGTGTTAGTGGTATATTTCGAATCGACCCCATCCATGCGGATGATCGCGTCCTGTGCAAGTTGCGCGCCCGTCATCGTCGAGCCGGTGACGGCGGGGTCATCGAACGCAAAACGGGTGAGGTTGGCGTCAGCGGGATCTGCGGGATCCGAAACCAGCGAGAAGGCGTTTGCTGCGCCCGACGCGCCCTTGAGGACGAGCCGCTTGCCGGTCGAATCGCTGACGATCGTCGCGGAGACGCCGGTCGGATTGGTGCCGGTATTGGCGTCGTTGATCGCCTTCGCCAGCCCGTCGAGGCTGTTGTTGGCGGCAGTGATGGTGATGTCGACCGCGCCCGTGGGCGTGGTCAGTTTGAGGCTGCCCAAGCCGACCGCGGTGCTGGCGGTGGCGAGCGGTGCAGACACCAAAGTCTGGGCCTGTGCGAGCTGCCGAACCTCCAAATTGGCGGACAGGTTGGCGAGCTTGGCACCATCGGTGGCCTTCACCGTCAGCACCGACGTGTTCGAGCTTGATGGCTGGGACTTCAAGGTTCCACCCGCCACCAGCGTGTTGAGCGCGGTCGCGAAGGACGAAATGCCGCTTGTCAGCGTTCCCGCAGCGCTGATCTGCGCGGTATTCGCGGTTTGCTTGCCCTGAAGCGTGCTTTCCCGATTGCTGAAGGTGGCGGTCACCAGATTGGTCACCAGCGACGTCGTGTCGATGCCCGAACCCGCGCCGAGCGAAGCCAGGATCGAGCTGCCCGCCGTCGCAACCGCCGACTTGGTCGACGTTGGGGGAGTGGTGGTTGTGGTGGTGGTCATCGCATCGGTTCCATCTCGAGTAACGGCCGAATGGGCCCCGAATTAAGCTTGGTGATGGTCGGATATCGTCATTCCGCGCTCGCATTGCCGTTCGCGTCGAAGCGCGCGGCGACGGGCACTTCGACCGTGGGCTGGCTGACGCCCTCGGCCATCGCGCGATCGAGGTTGAAGACGAAGGCGAGCACGGTTGCGACCGCGATGTAGAGATCCTCGCGGATGATCTCGCCGGGTCGCGACGTGTAATAAATGGCGCGCGTGAGCTGCGGATAGCTCAGCATCGGCACCGCATTGTCGTTGGCGAGCTCGCGGATCGCCTGGGCTGTCTCGTCCACGCCCTTGGCGAGCACGATCGGCGCGGCATCGAAGCCGGGGCGATAGCGCAAGGCCACCGCGAAATGGGTCGGATTGGTCAGGATGAGGGTCGCTTCCTTGACCGCCTTGCGCGCCGAGGCGTTGAGGATGGCGCGTTGCTTGCCCTTGATATGGCCCTTCATTTCGGGCGAGCCGTCGCTTTCCTTATGCTCGTCCTTGATCTCCTGCTTGGTCATGCGCAGGCGGGCGTTGCGGCGGACGAGCTGCACCGGCAGATCTATCCCCGCGATCGCGCCAAGCGCCAGCGCCATCACCAATATGGCGAACCGGAAGATATTGCCGATGTCGCCGAGCGCCGCGACCACGTCCTGGCGACCGAGCCCCATAATCTCGGCCCAGCGACCGTGCAGCATCCAGAAAGCGATGCTGCCGAGCAATATGACCTTGGCGAAGGCCTTGCCGAACTCGACCAGCCCCTGCAGCCCGAAAACGCGTTTGATCCCGCTCAAGGGGTTCAGTTTTGCCGGTTTGAAGCCGATCGCACTCAGGCGGAAGCCGAGCGAGCCGACCATCGCGGGCGTGCCGATCGCGGCGGCCGCAGTGAAGGCAAACAAAAGGGCGAGCGGCACCGCCACCATGGCAACCAGGCTCAGCATCGCGCGTGAGGGGTTGAAACTGGCAATGTCCTGCGTGCTGAAGGTCAGGCCCTGCTCGAGCATCTTCTCGCACGCGCCGACCATCCACGGCCCGGCGAGTACGATCCAGGCCGCGCCGGCAAACATCGTGAACGCGGTGCTCAGCTCGCGCGACTGGAGGACGTCACCCCTTTCCGTCGCCTCACGCTGGCGCTTGGGCGTCGGGGCTTCAGTCTTCTGATCATGATCGGGCGTATCGGCCATGATCGCTTTCTGACCGAGCGAGGTTAATAGCCGGTTAGGATGTAGCTCGATTTGCAATATACTCAGGGCATATTGCAGCCAGAAATCGGGCATGCTGAACATGCCACCCGTTCCGATTTTGCCGCAATTTTGCGCCGGCGCGCACCCGAACTAGAGAGGAACGATGCTCGACCACGTCCGCTCCGCTTTGTTCCTGCCCGCGTCCAACCCTCGCGCCATCGCCAAGGCGCGCGGGCTCGCCTGCGACATGGTGATCCTCGACCTGGAGGATGCCGTCGCCGATGGAGATAAGGACAGCGCGCGCGACGCCGCGGTTGCGGCGGCGAGCGGTGACTGGGGCGATCGGCTGCTCGCGGTGCGCCTGAACGGGCCAGGGCCCTGGCAGGGTGCCGATATTACTGCGCTCGAGAAGGCGGATAGCGTTGGCGTGGTGGTGGTGCCGAAGGTGGAGGCGCCCGAATATGCCGGCACGCTCGCGGCCCGGCTGAGGCGGCCGCTGCTGGCGATGATCGAGACGCCTGCCGGAATCTATGCGGCGCGCGAGATTGCCGGCGTGGCGGGGGTCGCGGGTCTGCTCGCGGGCTCGAATGATCTCGCCGCAAGCTTGCGGCTGCCGCCCGGGCGCTTCGGCCTCACGCTGGCATTGCAATCGATCGTGCTCGCGGCGCGCGCGGGCGGTATTATCGCGCTCGATGGTGTGTTCAACGCGCTCGACGATCCTTCAGGGCTGGAGGCCGATTGCGAAGCGGGGCGGCAGGCCGGGTTCGACGGCAAGTGCCTGATCCATCCCAACCAGATCGAAGTCGCCAATCGGATATTCGGTCCATCCGCGGAGGAGATCGAGGAAGCGCAGGCTCTCGTCACGGCGGCGACGGGCGGCGCCGAGCGGTTTCGCGGCCGGATGATCGAGGCCATGCATGTCGATGCCGCGCGCCGTGCGCTGAAGCGAGCCCGGCTGGCCTAGCGCCGCGCGCCTGCTCCGCCTATATGGCCCCGAATCCTTTAAACATCCGCGGGGATTCATGACCATCGAACTCGGCCTTACCTTCGACGACGTGCTCCTCCGGCCCGGCGCGTCCGAAGTGCTGCCGACAGAGGCCGACACCCGCACCCGCGTGACGCGCGAGATCGGCCTGATGATCCCGTTCATGTCGTCGGCGATGGACACCGTCACCGAAGCCGACATGGCGATCGTGATGGCCCAATTGGGCGGGATCGGCGTGCTCCACCGCAATCTCGAGGTTGACGAGCAGGCGGCGGCGGTACGCGCGGTCAAGCGGTTCGAAAGCGGCATGGTCGTCAATCCGATCACGCTGACCCCGCGCCAGACGCTCGCCGAGGCGCGCGCGCTGATGGAGCGCCATCATATTTCCGGTTTCCCGGTGGTCGAAGACAATGGCAAGCTGGTCGGCATATTGACGCATCGCGACATGCGTTTCGCCGAGCGGCCTGACCAGCCTGTCGCCGAGCTGATGACCAGCCAGAATCTCGCAACGGTCAAGACCGGCGTGAACTCGTCCGACGCGCAGCGGCTGCTGCATCAGCGCCGGATCGAGAAATTGCTGGTGGTCGATGAGGATTATCGCTGCGTCGGGCTGATCACCGTCAAGGATATCGAAAAAGCGGTGACCTATCCCACCGCGACCAAGGATGCGTCGGGCCGGTTGCGCGTCGCCGCCGCGACCACGGTCGGCGACAAGGGCTTTGCCCGGACCGAGGCCTTGATCGATGCCGAATGCGACCTCATCGTGATCGACACCGCGCACGGCCATAACAAGGAAGTGGCGCGCGCGGTCGAACGCGTGAAGCGCTTGTCCAACTCAATCCAGATCATCGCCGGCAACGTCGCCACCGCCGAGGCGACGCGCGCGCTGATCGATGCGGGAGCCGACGGAATCAAGGTCGGCATCGGGCCGGGATCGATCTGCACCACGCGCGTGGTCGCGGGCGTCGGCGTGCCGCAGCTCACCGCCGTGATGGAAGCGGCCGAGGAAGCGTGGAAGTCGAACGTGCCTGTAATCGCCGACGGCGGCCTGCGCACCTCGGGCGACGTCGCCAAGGCATTGGCCGCGGGTGCATCCAGCGTGATGGTCGGCTCGCTGCTCGCCGGGACCGATGAGGCGCCGGGCGAAACCTTTCTTTATCAAGGACGTGCGTTTAAATCCTATCGCGGCATGGGATCGGTTGGCGCGATGGCGCGCGGCTCGGCCGACCGCTATTTCCAGCAGGAAGTGCGCGATCAGCTCAAGCTGGTGCCGGAAGGAATCGAAGGCCAGGTGCCGTATAAGGGGCCGGCCAAGGACGTCATCCACCAGCTCGTCGGCGGCGTGAAAGCGGCGATGGGCTATACCGGCGCGGCCACGCTAGAAGAGCTGCGCCAGCGCGCGCGCTTCGTCCGCATCACAAATGCCGGGCTGCGCGAGAGCCATGTCCACGACGTCACGATCACCCGCGAGGCTCCCAATTATCCCTCGCTGGGATAACCTATTCCCCTCCTGCTTGCGGGAGGGGCTGGGGAAGGGGAGTCCGATAACATGACCCCTTCAGCTCGCCTCCAGGCCGCGATCGAGATTGTCGACGAGGTGGTCGCCGCGGCCCAGGCGGGCGGCGCGGCGGCGGACACGTTGATCGCGCGCTATTTCAAGACGCGACGCTATGCCGGATCGAAGGACCGCCGTGCGGTGCGCGAACTGGCTTATGCCGCGATCCGCCGCGCCGGCGAGCGCCCGGTGAGCGGTCGCGCCGCGCTGATCGGTTTGACTGACCAGATGCCGGAGCTCGCAAATCTGTTCGATGGCTCGAACAATTGCCCCGCACCGATTGGCGACGAGCCGGTCGCGCGCGCCGGTGTTGCACCGGCCTGGCTGGAGGAGAAGTTGCTGGCGACGCTCGATGCGGACGAATTGCCGGCGTTGCTCGAACGCGCGCCGCTCGATCTGCGCGTCAACCGGCTCAAAGCGAGCCGCGAGGACGTCCTCAGCGAACTGCCGGATGCGCTCCCCGGCAATCTGTCGCGCGATGCGCTGCACCTGCCCGAGGGAAGCCGGATCGAGGCTATGCCCGCCTTTCTGGAAGGCCGGGTCGAGGTGCAGGACGAGGGCAGCCAGCTGATCGTCGACGCCTGCGCCGTAGCGCCGGACATGATTGTGGTCGATCTTTGCGCCGGGGCCGGCGGCAAGACGCTCGGTCTCGCCGCCGCAATGGCGGGGCGGGGGCGCCTCATCGCCTGCGACGTGGATCGTCAGCGCCTTTCCCGGCTTGCGCCCCGCGCCGAGCGCGCCGGCGCCACATCGATCGAAACGCGTTTGCTCGACGGCGGCCGCCAAGCCGCCGCTTTGGCCGATCTGGCCGGACAGGCCGACGTCGTGCTGATCGACGCCCCTTGCTCCGGCACCGGCACCTGGCGCCGCAACCCCGAGGCACGCTGGCGGCTCACGCCCGAACGGCTGGCACGCCTGCGCGCGATGCAAGCGCATGTGCTGACGCTTGGTGCGCCGCTGGTGAAGCCTGGCGGGCGGTTGGTCTACGCGGTCTGTTCGTTGCTCGACGAGGAGGGCAGGAATCAGGCGGAGGCTTTTCTTGCCGCCAATCCCGGCTGGACCGCGATCGATCCGTTGCCGGCCGGACGTCCGCACGGGCCGGGGCGCCGCCTCACGCCCGCGCATGACGGCAGCGATGGCTTTTTCATCGCGGTGCTGGCCCGCACGTGTTAAATCCTCGCTTATCCCATCTCGTGGAGCTGTTGATGCGTTTCTCGCCCACTGCGATCGTTCTTGCGCTTGGTCTCGCTACCCTATCCTCCAGCAGCTACGGCCAGCGCCGCGACGATCAAATCGATCCCCGCAGTCTGGCGCTACTGCATCAGGGCGAAAGCTTGCGCGCTGCCGGTAATTTGTCGGGCGCCGAGGACATGCTCGAAAGCGCCCTCTCTATCGATCCGCGCAACCGCGCCGCCTATGTCGCGCTTGGCCATGTCGCGCAGGGGCAGGGGCTGCCGGGAAAGGCGATCCGCTTCTATCGCGGCGCGCTTGCCCTCGATCCCAACGACCTGACCGCGCTTGCCGGGCAAGGCGAGGCGATGGTGCAAAAGGGCGCGGTCGAGCGCGCACGGGTGAATTTGGCGCGCATCAGCCAGCTCTGCAAGGGCAATTGCCCGCCCGCACTGGCGCTGAACGCCGCGATCGCCAAGGGCCCGCCGGTGGAGGTGGTCACCGCACAGGCCAACACCAAGGTTCCGCCCAAGGGCCAGGAAGACAAGACGCAGAAGCAGCAATAGGCGGTCGGCGCGGCGCGGGCCGGGCGAAAAACTGAGGATGCACCGTCTAGCTTAGCTCCCGCGCGACCGCGACGAAGTCGTCTATCGTCAGCGTCTCCGCCCGCCGGGTGGGGTCGATACCCAGCCTCTCCAGCGCCTCCAGCGCGCCCGGCAAGCCCTTCAGGCTCTGGCGCAACATCTTGCGGCGCTGGCCGAAGGCGGCGGCGGTGAGTCTCTCCAGCATCGCGAACCTGACGCCCTCAGGCTGCGCGGCGGGGACGACATGCACTACCGCTGACATTACTTTGGGCGGCGGGACGAAGGCGGATCGGTGGACGGGCAGCGCGATCCGGGGCGTGGCGCGCCATTGAGCGAGCACTGCCAGCCGGCCATAATGATCGCTGTCCGGCTTCGCGACGATCCGCTCGGCGACTTCTTTCTGGAACATGAGTGTCAGCGATCGCCACCAGGGGGGCCAGGCTTCGCCGCCAAGCCAGCGCACCAGCAGGGCGGTTCCGACATTGTAGGGCAGATTGGCAACGATATGCGCGCCGCCGACGATTGCGGCCTCATCGATTTCGAGCGCGTCTCCTTGGATAACCTCGAGCCGTCCGGGCGCGGCTTCAGCCAGTTCGGCCAGCGCGGGCAGGCAGCGCCGGTCGCGCTCGACCGCGGTCACATGTGCGCCCGCGCCAATCAGTGCCCGGGTGAGGCCGCCAGGGCCTGGACCGACCTCATAGACCTTCTGCCCTTCAAGCGGGCCCGGGATGCGCGCAATGCGGTCGAGCAGCTGGCCATCGAGCAGGAAATTCTGGCCAAGCGACTTCTCCGCCGAAAGGCCATGCCGCGCAATCACCTGGCGCAGCGGCGGCAAATCCAGTTTCATCGCTGGCCGGTCACTGGGCTTTGGCGCGATTCTCCGCGCATTGGTGGGCAAGCCGGATCGCCGCGAGCATAGCCCCCGGATCGGCCTGGTTCCGGCCGGCGATGTTGAAAGCGGTGCCGTGATCGGGCGAGGTACGGATGATCGGCAGGCCGAGCGTGATGTTGACGCCCTCGTCGAAGTGGAGCGTCTTGAGCGGGATCAAAGCCTGATCATGATACAGGCAGAGCGCGGCGTCGTAGCGCGCGCGCGCTCGTGGATGGAACATCGTGTCGGCCGGGAGCGGGCCTTCGATGCGGATGCCTTCCTCGCGCAGTCTCTCGAGGGCGGGGACGACGATGTCGATCTCTTCGCGTCCAAGCGCGCCGCTCTCTCCGGCATGAGGATTGAAGCCCGCCATCGCGAGACGCGGATATTCGATCCCGAAATCGCGCGAGAGCCCACGTTCGGTGGTGCGCGCGCGTGAGACGATCAGATCGGCCGAGATGAGGTCGGGAACGTCCTTGAGCGGCACATGCGTGGTGATCGGCACGGTGCGCAGCGTCGGTCCCGCCAGCATCATCACGACATTCTCACGCGCGATGCCGCAGCGTTCGGCGACGAATTCGGTCTGCCCAGGATGGGCGAAGCCGATCGAATAAAGCTGCGCCTTGGAGACCGGCCCGGTAACCAGCCCGCAGGCCGCGCCTGAACGGGCCAGCCCGACCGCCAGTTCGAGCGAATCGAGTGAGCATCGCGCCCCGGCAGCATTAGGGTGGCCCGGCGCGATCTCACCGGCGTCCTCGAGCTGGATCAGCGGCAGCGCGTCGCCGAATACGGCGAGCGCGTCGGCCGGTTCGGAGATGCGCACGACCGGTCCCGACCAGACCGCCTGGATCGAACGCACGTCCCCCACGACGAAGAAGGGATGCAGCCGGTGCTCGGCGCGCCTTTCCCAGGCCTTGGAGGCGATTTCGGGGCCGACGCCGGCGGGGTCGCCGAGCGCAACCGCGAGCGGAGGCAGCGCGTCAGCGATATTCGATGACGGCATCGCGCCGTATATCGCGTAGATAACGCCGCGCACGCAGGTTCACGCGCTCGTCCGACATCTGCGATTGAACCTCATCGAACGAGGGTACGGTCTTGTCGGTGGGGTCGTCACGGCCACACAGAACGAAGCTGTGAATTCCGCCTTCCGAACCGCCGAAGGGCGGGGTCGCCTCGCCGACACGCATGTCGATCAGCACTTGCTGGAGCTGGGGCGGAAGATCGTGGATCTTGATCTGATCGCTGTCGACGACGGTCGCGTTCCACTTTTTCGCGAAATCGGCGACCTGGCCGCAGCCCTTGAGCGTCTTCAGATCTTCCGTGAAGGCAAGCACCTTGGGTTGCGCCTGTTCCTTGGTAACATTCGGGGCGAAGCTGATCGTGACCTGCTTGACCTGGATCAGGGCGTCACGCGGATCGCTCGTCAAAATCTGGCGCTTGTCGATCAACGCAATGATCGAATAGCCCCCGCCGATCGGGATCGGCCCGCCGACCTGGCCCGGGGTCATGTCGCGCACCGCGCCCGCGAGTGCGTCGGGCAGCTGCTCGGCGCGGACCCAGCCCAAATCCCCGCCGACCGCCGCGGTCGAGGCTTCCGAATATTGACGGGCATAGGCCGCGAACGATGCACCCTGGTGCATCTGGTCCATGATCCGCTGTGCGTTGGCACGAACCTCGGGATCGGTCGCGGGCGTCGAGGACAGATAGATTTCGGAGACGTGATATTCGGGGGCGCCCTTTGCCGCCTTCATCCGCGCTATTACCTGGTTGACCTCTTCGTCGCTCACGCTGACGAACGGTTCGACCTCACGGCCGAGCAGGCGGCGCCACGCCATTTCGCCTTCGATCTGGCGCTTGAGCGACGCCGGGCTCGAACCCAGCCCCTTGATCATCGCGGTGAATTCAGCCGGCGTTTTCTTGAACTGGGTTGCCGCACGCGTGAAGGAAGCATCGACGTCGGTCTTCGGTATCGTGATCTTGTTTGCCGCGGCTTCCTGGATCTCCAGCGTCTCGTCGATCAGGTTCGAGAGAACCTGCGTACGCAGCCGCTGCCTTTCCTCGTCGGAAATCTTGCCATTGCTCGATGCGAGCACCAGTGCCAGCCGCTGGTCGACGTCGGTATCGGTGATGATCGTGCCGTTCACGATCGCGGTCGCCTTGCGTACCGACGGATCGCGCGGCGCGAGCAGCGCCACATCTTTGGGCAAATTCAACTCATTAGCGGTCGACGCCTCGGATTCGTCGACCTGCGCATGGGCGGTCATCGGAATCGCCGCGAGCATCATGGCGGCGAGCAAATTCCCCGCACGCCTCATCCTACGTCCTTTCACGCCCGCTCCGTCGCTTATTGGTAAGGGGCCGTGATGGCCCGAAATGGCTGAACCCAAGCTTAGCGGCCTAAATTCTTCAAGGCCAGCCGCAAGCTGAAAGTGCTGCCGCGCCTCGCATCGCCGCTCTCGTCATAATCTTTGCGCCAGGTCACGCCGAGCGACAGGCATTCATTTTCGTAGAGCAGGCCGAGCCGATGGCGCACCGGCTGGTAGCCGTCCGATAGCGAGTGTGGATCTTCCTTGCGGGTGGTGAGGTCGACTACGGTCGAGCCGAATATCGACCAATAACGCGCAAGCTGAATGCGCGCGCCGAGCCGGATTTCCGACATGTCGCGCAGGTCCTCGATCGAGGTGTCGATGTTGCGATGGAGCTTGAGATAGCCGACTTCGGCATAAGTGGTGCGGCTGCCGATGGTCGCATCAATCTCGTTGCGGCGAACCGCGAGGTTATCCTTGTCGAGGCGGAAACGCTCGGTCACTTCGATGAAACTGCCGTAGCGGACGCTGATACGCCCGACATAATCGGAAAAGCGATCGGACAGGCCAGTGCCGGGTGGAAGGATCGTGGGTTCGTTGCTCAGCCGATAGCTCTGGCCGATCACCGCGCGGACATCGAGCCGGGGCCGGGTGTAATTCCACTCACCGCCATAGGTGATCCGGCTCGAATCCTCCCAGCGGTCGTAGCCTGAGAAGCGGTTGAGCGCGAACAGGTTGGAATCTTCCAGATCGACCGCGCGCGAATCCTCGTCGGGAATGATCAGATTCTTGATCTTGGGCTCGGCCACAATCTGGACGCGCGGCACGATCTGCTGATTGCCGCCCAGGAATTCGCCGATGAACGGCCAGCGCATGTCGGCAGCGAGCGCGGCGATGCCGCGGCCGTGCCAGCCATCGACCCCCCGATAGAGGCTTGTGGTCGTCGCCCCGCTATTATCGGTGTGATACACGTCGGCGCGGCCATAAGCGGTGAAAATCAGCTCCTGACCGACCGGCGTCAGCGTGCGCAGATCCCAGCGCAGTCCGGCGAAGGCGCGCTGGGTATCCTGTCCGTCGGTTCGCGTCAGCGCGAGGCTGTTGAGCTGGGCGGTGAAGACCCCGCCGAGCCAGGGATCCTGGAAACGGCGGCGATAGTCGATTGCGGGAAGCGCGATCGGCTGTTGGCCTTCGGCATAGCCCGCCCGCAGATCCTGCACGAACCAACCCGCAATCGACAGGTAGGAATCCGCGTCGATCCGCTCCGCCTTGACCGTCGAGCGCAGTCGGTCGTCGTTCGAGATATAATAACGCTTCATGAAAGTGCGGTCGGTCGTCATCCGCAGCGCGCCATGGATTGTCCAATAAGGACCGAGCTGCCAGGTGCCGTTGGCGTCTATATAGCCGCGCAACGAATCGTCCTTCTGGCCCGGTGCCGAGGCATTGCTGGTCGCGGGCAGGCGCGAACTGTAGGTCAGCATCCCGCTCACCTGATAGGCGCCGGTGCCGGTCAGCGCGCGATATTGCGCCTCCAGCGCGGGCAGTACCGCTGTGTACAGATGCGGCGTGATCGTCAGATCGCGGTTGGGCCCGATCTGGAGATAATAAGGCAGGTCGATCTGGACGCCATTGCTCTTGTTGATCTGGAAATTGGGAAGAAGCAGGCCCGATCTGCCCTGGCCGGCTTCCGATCCGTCGGGATGCGAGAAAGCGGGCAAGGCGATGATCGTCTGGCCGAACAAGGTGAAGCGGGCGTCCTGATAACTGATGCGGTGCCTGCCTTCGTCCACCACAACGCGTACCGCGTTGATCTGCCACGATGGCCGCCTGGGGCAGCCGCTGCCGGTTTCGACCCGGCAGGGCGTGTAGGCGGCATTGTCGAGCGTGGTGATCCCGCCTTTACGGTCGCCGTGCATCGCCGCGAGTCGACCGCCATTGGCAAGCACCAGCAGCATATTGTCGGCGACGCCGTCGTGCAGCTCGTCGGTCAGCTGGATATCGTCGGCATAGACCTTGTCGCCATTGGCGTTGACCGTCGCGACATTGCCGATCGCGCGGACCTCGCCGGTCTGACGGTTCCAGCTGACCTTGTCGGCGCGTAACCGCGCTCCGTTGCGGAACAAGCGCACATCGCCGGTGGCAGTGACGATGTCGCCATTGTCGTCATAGTCCAGCTGCGCAGCGGAGAAGGTAACCTCATCCGCGGGCGCAGCGCTTGCCTCCGCGGTAGGGGTGGGAGGTTGCGCCGACGGGTGGGCATTCAGGTCCTGCGCCTGCGCGCCGGCCGCCCAGGCGACGGCCATGGCCGCCAGCGACGCCGTCGCGGCGTTTCCCTTTTTCCAGCTTGTACGCCGCTGCATCGGCGCGCCCTATCGCAGCGTTGGGGGTGCCGCAATCGCTCAAAACCTCGCTTTGTCGCCTTTGACAGGCGGAAGAGGGGGCCTAATAGACCTGCCATCCAGCTCGAAAGGCCTGTTCCTTGCTCACCATCACCTTCCGCGCAGACCGACCTTCGGATGCGCGTTCGCTTGCCCTTCCTGTCGCCAAGGATGAGGCTGTTGAAAGTCGCGTTCCCGCCGAACTGGCGGATCTGGTCAAGGCCGCCGCGGCCAAATTCGGCGGCGACGCCGGCAGCATCGTCGAACTGCATGCCCGTCTCGACGGGGCCGTCCGCCGCATATTGCTGGTCGGGACAGGTGCCGATCTGGCGGCGGAGAAGGCCGCCAGCGCGCTCGTCGCCAGGCTGCTCACTTCGGGGGAGACCGCGCTGGTGATCGACCTCACCGCCATCGATCCCGCAAAACGCGCCGATTTCGCGGCCCGCGTGGCCCAGGCGGCGATGCTGCGCAGCTGGCGCTTCGATCTCTATCGCACCAGGCTGCCCGAAAAGCAGAAGCCGACACTCACCTCGGTCGAGATCGTGGTCGGCGATGCGCTTGATGCCACAGAGGCAGCCTGGATACCGCTCAAGGCAGTCGCCGAAGGGGCGGCCTTCACCCGCACGCTCGTCGCCGAGCCCGCCAACATCCTCTATCCCGAAAGCTTCGTCGAACGCTGCCGCGAACTCGCCGATCTCGGCATCGAGATCGAGGTGCTGGACGAAGCCGCGATGCGCGATCTCGGCATGGGCGCCTTGCTCGGCGTGGCGCAGGGTTCGGTGCGCGAGCCGCGCCTGCTTTGCATGAAGTGGGATGGCACCGGCGGCAAGGCCGATCCGGTCGCCTTCGTCGGCAAGGGCGTGACCTTCGATACTGGCGGCATCAGCCTCAAGCCCGGTCCCGGCATGGAAGACATGAAGTGGGATATGGGCGGCGCCGGCGCCGTAGCGGGCACGATGAAGGCGCTGGCCTTGCGCAAGGCCAAAGCGCACGTCATCGGCGTGTGCGGGCTGGTCGAGAATATGCCCGACGGCAAGGCGCAACGCCCGGGCGACGTCGTCACCACCGGTTCGGGCCAGACGGTCGAGGTGCTCAACACCGATGCGGAGGGTCGGCTGGTTCTGTGCGATGCGATCTGGTGGGTGCAGAAGACCTACAAGCCCAAGACGATCGTCGATCTGGCGACGCTTACCGGCGCCATGATCATCAGCCTTGGCCATGAACATGGCGGCGTCTTCGCGAATGACGACGATCTCGCCGCGCAGCTGGTTGCGGCAGGCAAGGCGGTCGACGAGAAGCTCTGGCGGATGCCGATGGGCGAGGCTTACGACAAGATGATCGACTCCCCGATCGCCGACATGAAGAATATCGGCCCGCGCGAGGCCGGCTCTATCACCGCCGCGCAATTCATCGGCCGCTTCGTCGAAGAGGGCGTCAAATGGGCGCACCTCGACATTGCCGGCATGGTTTGGGCGTCCAAGCCCGGCACTTTGTGGGACAAGGGTGCAACCGGCTATGGCGTGCGCCTGCTCGACCGCTTCGTGAAGGACGTGCTGGAAGTCTGACCCCACACCGTGATGCCGGATCAAACCTGCGGGGCCTACGGAAGCATCCAGGATGACGGTTGCGAAATACCCCCTCCGGGTTGCGCCTTCGCTGCGGTGCAGCTAGAGGCGCGCCCAACTTCCACACCCTGTTGAATGGAGCATGGGATTCCCATGGCGATCACCCGCACCTTTTCGATCATCAAGCCCGACGCGACCCGCCGCAACCTGACCGGTGCCGTCACCAAGATGCTGGAGGAGGCCGGCCTGCGCGTCGTCGCCTCCAAGCGCATCCAGATGACGCAGGAGCAGGCCGAGGGCTTCTACGGCGTGCACCGCGAGCGTCCGTTCTTCAACGATCTGGTCAGCTTCATGATCTCGGGCCCGGTCGTCGTCCAGGTGCTCGAAGGCGAGGACGCCGTGAAGCGCAACCGCGACATCATGGGTGCGACCAACCCCGCCAATGCGGACGCCGGCACGATCCGCAAGGAACTCGCCGAATCGATCGAAGCCAATTCGGTCCACGGTTCGGACAGCGACGAGAATGCGGCGATCGAGATCGCTTACTTCTTCAAGCCGGAAGAGATTGTCGGCTGATCCTGTCCTACAGCTTCGAGACGATGAGGGGTCGCCGAAAGGCGGCCCCTTTTTCATCGGCGGGTCGTGACGAGCGCTCTATGGAATGGCTTATGTGCTTTGCACTGGGCACCGCATGTCCGCCGACCATCCCAGCTCCTGTTTCGCCTTCTCGCTTATCACCGTGCCGTCGTCTTCAGCCACATTGTATATGCCGGGATTGCCGCGCGTGATCGCCAATGCCGCCGCCCGTGCGGCCGCTTCGACATGGACGGGCCCAGACGGCGGAGGGCGGTCGAACCCCGTTCCCGGGCCGTAGAATTTGCCATAGCGCAGCACCAGCCCAGTCAGCGGCGCTGCGAGCACCTGGCGCTCTAAGCTGGCGACGCCCCTTGCCGATACGCCCAGCCGGCCCTCGGCCTCCACCGCGAGCGGGGCCTTCTCGGAATAAGGCAGAGGGCCGGCGGCATAGGCGAACGCCACGCTCTGGGCGATCAGGCGGTCCGCGCCACAATGAAGAGCAGCCGCCACCAGATTGCCTGTCCCTTCATCGCGTATGCGGGCATTCAGGCCTGCCGCTCTATCCATCAGTGCCGGGTCAAGGCCCTGAGGCAGATCGGTGAGCTGGTGGACGACGATTTGTGGCCGCAACGCTTCCATCGACCGCAACAGAGTTTCGCGGTCGAACACGTCGGCAATCAGGGGTTCAGCGCCCAGCGAGACCAATAGCCCGCTTTTTTCCGGTCTGCGCGTAAGGCCGACCACGCGCCATCCCTCCGCACGCAGAAGCGGAACCAGAAACCGGCCTACCGCGCCCGACGCGCCGGCCACAAAGATGGTCGTCATCTGCTCCTCATGTCTAAGGGTTGGTCGGTTCAGGCAGATTCAGCGGATCCGCGAACGAAATCCGGCGAGTCAGTCCCCTGACGGGCCTATTTCTTCGGCGCCATCCGCGTCGCCCAGATAGCGTCAATCTGCTTCTGTCCCGCATCCGCGCTCTTGACCGCACCCGTCCGCGACAGCCCGCGCAGATGCACGTCGGTCCCGCCGATCAGGCTATGGCTGGTGACATAGCCCACCTCATAGATGGCGCGATCCACATACGGATCGCCGTCGGCCAGGAAATGGGTCTCGATCAGCACCGGAATGCGCGCGTCGCCGAGCGACGCTTCCACGCCCGCCGCCTTGCGCGCGTCGATCAGCGGGCCGTCGAACCATCTCTTCTCGATCCGCGCGTCGCTGCTCGTCTGAGCGGGTGATATGCCGAGCTTCGCGGGGAAATAGATCGTCTGGTCCTGGATCGCCTGAACGTCGGATCGGGGCGCGAGCGCGAGCGTGCGGCCGTCTTTGTCCGGCGTGGCCTTGAGCACGAGTATCGCCGCCTTCTTGGCGGATTGTGCGCTTTCGCGGGCATGCTCGGCTTCGTTGGTGGTGCGCTCGCGATAGCTGTTCCACAGCGTGAGCGCCGAGATGATCAGCGCGAGCACCGCGACCAGCTCGCCCAGGTTGATCCAGCGGCGGCGGACGCGCGCGGCCTCGGCACGTTCCTGCGGTGTCTCGGACATCAGCCTTTCCCCTTCAGCTTCGGCGGCGCCACATAATCCCAGCTCAAAGCGATGCGGTCGGCGATATGATCCCAGTCTGAATGGGGCTGGTCGGTGCGGATCGCGATCCAGCCATAGGGACCGATATAAGCGGGCTTGTAATAGAGATCGGGATCCATCTCGATCAGCATCTCCTGCTCTTCGATGCCCGATGTCTTGACCATCACGGCGGTGCAACCGTCATGATGATGGTCGTGCCAGAACCAGGCGAAGATCTTGCCCTTGTCGATATAGAAAGCGTTCTGCCCGTGCGATATCTTCTCGGCGGCCTTGGGCAGCGCCAATGCGATCGCCCGCAGCCGTTCGAGATCGGCCTCGGGATCGGGGCTCATTTTCCCCGCACCAGTTTGGCGAGCGCCGCGGGGTAGAGCTTATGCTCCTCCGCCAGCACGCGCGCGGCGAGGCTGTGCGCGTCGTCGCCGGGCAGGACCGGCACCTCGGCCTGCGCGATGATCGCGCCGTCGTCCAACGCCTCGGTCACGATATGCACCGTGCAACCATGCTTTCCCTCTCCCGCATCCAGAACCCGCTGGTGCGTATCCAGGCCCTTATAAGCGGGCAGCAGGGAAGGGTGAATGTTGATCATCTTGCCCGCCCATTTCTGGACGAAGCCGGGCGAGAGCAGGCGCATATAGCCGGCGAGCGCGACATATTCGACCTGCGCCTCGCGCAGCGCGGCATCGACGAGTTCGTCGAATTCGGCCCGCTTCATGCCGATATGGCTGCGGGCCCAGGTTGGGATGCCTCGCGCTTTGGCAAAGTCCAGGCCTGGCGCGTCGGTGACATTCGAGGCAACCAGTACGACCTCATAGCGGCTGTCGGGCGCTTTCGAGGCCTCGACCAGCGAAGCCATATTCGAGCCGCGCCCCGAAATCAGGATGCCGACGCGAGTCTTCTTCATTCCCTCCCCCCTTGTGGGGGAGGGTTAGGGAGAGGGGGCGCGAGCGTCAGCTCGCAGGCAAACAAATTCGCGCTCTGCGCGAACCCCTCTCCCAACCCTCCCCCACAAGGGGGGAGGGCTTTGAAGGGTTCACCCCTCATGCGTCGCCGACCAATCCGCCTTAGCGCTCCACGTACCCGCGGATCCCCCCACGGTGCAGCCGCGCGCCCCTTCGGTAATCTCTCCCACCCGGAATAGCGTCTCGCCCGCGGCCTCCAACGCCGCCGTCACTTCAGCGACATCCGTCGCGCGCACCGCAGCCACCATGCCGACGCCGCAATTGAAGGTCCGCGCCATCTCTTCCGGCTCGATCGCGCCCTGCGCCTGAAGGAAGGCCATCAGCCGCGGTTGGTCCCATGCATCGGCGTTGACCGTTGCATGCAGTCCTTCGGGCAGCACGCGCGGGATATTCTCCAGCAGGCCGCCGCCCGTGATGTGCGCGAGCGCGCTGATCTTGTTGGCGCGCACCAGCGGAAGCAGCGATTTCACATAGATGCGTGTCGGCTCCATCAATATGTCGATCAGCAGCCGGTCCTGATCGAACAAGGCAGGGCGATCGAGCTTCCATCCCTTGTCCGCAGCCAGCCTGCGTACCAGCGAATAGCCGTTGGAATGAACACCCGACGAAGCAAGTCCGAGCAGCACGTCGCCTGCGGCGACCCTGGTTCCGGTCAGCGCCTGCGCGCGCTCGACCGCGCCGACCGAGAAACCGGCAAGATCGTAATCGCCTTCGGCATACATGCCCGGCATTTCCGCGGTTTCGCCACCAATCAAGGCGCAGCCCGCAATCTGGCAGCCCTTCGCGATGCCCGCGATCACCTGCTCCGCGATGCCCGTATCCAGCTTTCCGGTCGCGAAATAATCGAGGAAGAAGAGCGGCTCGGCGCCCTGCACGATCAGGTCGTTGACGCACATCGCGACCAGATCGATCCCGACCGTGTCGTGCCTGCCCGAATCGATCGCGAGCTTGAGCTTGGTGCCGACCCCGTCATTGGCCGCGACCAGCAGAGGATCGTCATAACCCGCCGCCTTCAGGTCGAAGAAGCCGCCGAAGCCGCCAATCTCCGCATCCGCACCCGGTCGCCTGGTGGCGCGTACCAAAGGCTTGATCGCATTGACCAGCGCATTGCCCGCCGCGATCGACACGCCGGCCCGGGCGTAGCTGTAGGATTCCCCTGTCATGTGCCGCGCCTATCCATATCCCGCTTGGAAATCCACGATGCTTTCGCCACAAGGCGCAACCGTGACGCCCGTTCGCCGCAATTCCCTTATCGCCGGATCGCTGGCCCTGCTTGGCCTGGCGGGATTCGCTTACGCCCAGATCGAGGGCAATGATCGCGGTGTGCCGCCGATCGACAGCTCGGCCAATTACGAGGTCGGCAATATCGCGGTCGATGTCTCCGCCAAGACGGCGCAGCAGGCCCGCACCTTCGGCTGGCGGCTTGCGCAACGCCGCGCGTGGAAAATCCTGTGGGCTAAGGTTAACAATCAGCCCGAGGCCAACGCCCCGAACCTGAGCGATGGCGCACTCGACACGATGGTCGCGGGGATCGAGGTCGAGGACGAGCAGATTGGCACGCGCCGCTACATCGCGCATCTGGGCGTGCTGTTCGATCGCAGCCGTTCGGCGCAGGCGCTCGGTCAGGCCGAAGCGGGCATCCGCTCGGTGCCGATGCTGGTGATCCCTGTCATGTGGTCTGGCGGCGCGCCGCAAAGCTTCGAACATCGCACCGAATGGCAGAAGGCATGGGCACGCTTCCGTTCGGGCAATAGCCCGATCGATTATGTGCGGCCGGTGGGCAATGGGCTCGATCCGCTGGTGCTCAACGTCGCGCAGGCCGGGCGTCCAGGCCGCGGCCTGTGGCGCAAATTGCTCGACCAATATGGAGCGTCGGACGTGGTGGTGCCGATCGTGCATATCGTCCGCCAATATCCGGGCGGCCCGGTCCTGGCGCATTTCGCGGCGTTGCACGGTCCCGACAGCGAGGTGATCGCGCGCTTCGATCTGACGGCGTCCGATAGCGAGCAACTGCCGCGCATGCTCGACGAAGGCGTGCGCCGGATCGACGATGCTTATGCCCAGGCGCTGCGCGATGGCCGGCTGCGCACCGATGTGTCGCTTGCGGCCGAGCCCATCCCAGTCCCCGCCTTGCCCGAAGAAGCGACGGTCGAGAGCGATTCGCCGGTCGCGCTGGCGGGCGCTGCCTCGACTTTCCTGATCCAGATCGAGACGCCCGACGATCCAGCCCTGGTCCAGGCACAGGCGAGCCTGCGCGCGGTGCCCGGGGTGAAAGCGGTCGCGACCGACAGCGTCGCGCTCGGCGGCATCTCGGTGCTGCGCGTCGCTTATGACGGCGATCCGCAGGTTTTCCGCACCGCGCTCGCCACCGCCGGTTACAATGTCCAGGATACGGGCGGGGGGCTCCGCCTGACGCGGCCGAAATGAGCCAGATCGCGCTGCCGCTTGATTGGCCGGCGGGCGACAAGGAACAGGATTATCTGGTCTCTGAGGCGAACCGGCCGCTGATCCGCCACTTCGAACATTGGTCTTTATGGCCGGTCATGGCGACGATCCTGACCGGCCCGCGTAAATCGGGCCGCTCATTGCTCGGCCGGATCGTTGCGGCGAAGGCTAGCGGCGAGTTGATCGACAATGTGGAAACCGCCGACGAGGAATCGGTGTTCCACGCCTGGAATCGCGCGCAGGAGCGGCGGCGTCCGCTCATCCTTATCGCCAATGCGCCCCCGCCTGCCTGGGCGGTCAGATTGCCCGATCTGCGCTCGCGTCTTGCAGCGACGCCGGTGGTGCGGATCGAGGAGCCCGACGACGAACTGGTCGGCCAATTGATCGAGAAATTGTGCCACGCGCGCGGCCTCGCCGCGCCGCCCGAGCTGGTTCGCTATCTCGTCCCGCGCGTCGAACGCTCTTATTTCGGGGTGCATCGCGCCATCGATGCGCTCGACGAGCTGGCTTATGCGCAACGCCAGCGCCTCACCGTGCCGCTCGCGCGCAAGGCGCTCGGTTTCCTCGACGAGGAATAGGATTCCACGCTTGAGTGGAGTCATCGACGAGTCACAAAAGCAGGCGTAAGCTTTTTCACTATGGATCAAGCGAGCGCCCCGGAACCGATCAATGACGACGAGCTTGTCGAGGGCTCTGATGAGCGGATTGCGCCGGGCGAGCGCTATTTCAACCGCGAGCAGAGCTGGATCGCATTCAACCAGCGCGTGCTCGACGAGGCCTGCAACCCGGCCCACCCGCTACTCGAGCGCCTGCGTTTCCTCTCCATCTCGGGTAACAATCTCGACGAATTCTTCATGGTCCGCGTCGCCGGGCTCAAAGGCCAGCAATTGCAGGCGATCGAGGATCGTTCACCTGATGGGCTCACCACCGGCCAGCAGCTCACCGCCATCGCGCAGCGCGCCGACGATCTGACCGACGTCCAGCAGAATGTCTGGATCGATCTGCGCCGCCAGCTCGCCGCCGCGGGGATCGAGGTGCTTGAGGTCGCCGACATCACCGGCGATGTCGCGCAATGGTGCGAAGAACATTTCCGCAGCCAGATTTTCCCGGTGCTGACGCCGCAGGCGCTCGACCCCGCGCATCCTTTCCCGTTCATTCCGAACAAGGGCTTCACGCTCCTGTTCGATCTGAAGCGCCTGTCCGACGGCGAGCCGACGCGCGAATTGCTGATGCTGCCGGTCACGCTCAAGCGCTTCGTGCGCCTGCCCGGAAACCGTGCGCGCTACGTCGCGATCGAAACCCTCATCCGCCGCTTCACCAACGTGCTGTTCCCGGGCTACCAGATGCTCGGCGACACCGCTTTCCGCGTGATCCGCGACAGCGACATCGAGATCGAGGAAGAGGCAGAGGATCTCGTCCGTTACTTCCAGTCGGCGATCAAGCGTCGCCGCAAGGGCCGCATCATCCGGCTCGAGCCCACGCCCAACATGCCCCGCGCGCTCGCCCGCCTGGTCAAGGAAGAGATTGGCGGCACCGACGACGTGATCGTCGACACGCAGGAATTCCTCGCGGTGGGCGACCTTGCCGAACTGGTCGACGAGGATCGCCCCGATCTCAAATTCCCGCCCTTCACCGCGCGCTTCCCGGAACGGATCCGCGAACATGGCGGCGATTGCTTCGCGGCGATCCGCTCGAAGGACATCGTCGTCCATCACCCTTACGAATCGTTCGACGTCGTGCTGGCCTTCCTGAAGCAGGCCGCCGCCGATCCCGACGTCGTCGCGATCAAGCAGACGCTCTATCGCGCGGGCAAGCAGTCGGCCGTGATCCGTGCGCTGATCGACGCCGCCGATGCGGGCAAGTCGGTCACCGCCGTGGTCGAACTCAAGGCGCGCTTCGATGAAGAACAGAATATCAACTGGGCGGCCGAGCTCGAACGCGCCGGCGTGCAGGTGGTCTACGGCTTCATCGACTGGAAGACGCACGCCAAGGTTTCGATGGTCGTACGGCGCGAGGGCGAAATGTTCCGCACCTACTGCCATTTCGGCACGGGCAATTATCACCCGATCACGGCGCGCATCTACACCGACCTGAGCTTCTTCACCGCGGATCCGCGCGCGGGCCGCGACGCCGCGCAATTGTTCAACTTCATCACCGGCTATGTCGAGCCGGCAGAGCTGGAACTGCTGTCGCTGTCGCCGCTCGGCCTGCGCGAAAAGCTGGGGCAGATGATCGACAATGAGATCGACCATGCCCGCGCCGGCCGCCCCGCGGCGATCTGGGCCAAGCTCAACAGCCTGGTCGACCCTGCGATTATCGAGAAACTCTACCGCGCCAGCGCTGCCGGCGTCGAAATCGATCTGGTGGTGCGCGGCATCTGCTGCCTGCGCCCCGGCGTTCCCGGCCTGAGCGAGCATATCCGCGTCAAATCGGTGGTTGGGCGCTTCCTCGAGCACAGCCGGATCATGGCGTTCGGCAATGGCGAGGAATTGCCCAACCCCAACGCCAAATTGTTCATCTCCTCGGCGGACTGGATGCCGCGCAACTTCGATCGCCGGGTCGAATATCTGCTGCCGATCGAGAATCCGACCGTGCATGCCCAGATCCTCGATCAGGTGATGGTCGCCAATCTGATCGACGACGAGCAGAGCTGGCGCCTTCACCCTGATGGCAGCTATGAGCGGATCACGCCTGGCAAGCGGCCCTTCAACCTGCACCGTTACTTCATGACCAACCCATCGCTCTCAGGCCGTGGCGCGGCGCTCAAGGGGTCTGGGTCGGTGCCGCGGCTGACCTTCAAGCGGGGTTGAGCAAGCGGGGCTAAGACTAGGGTCTAAAAAGAAGGGGCAGCCGACCCGATAGTCAGCTGCCCCTGGCTGTTTCAGTTGCGGAAGGCGTCAGCCGAATGAAACGGCCGTCCGCCGATGGCGTAGCGCGCCACCGATTGCGCCAAAGCCACAGAGCATGAGAGCCCATGAGGCCGGCTCCGGAGCATCCGAGCGGAATTGGAGGGTGTAATGATCGCCATTGTCGAGCGTGAAATCATAGACGGTCTGATAGGCGCCGGTTTCCCAAATCGAGGTCGCTCCCGATAGCGGGGTCAGGGGACTTCCGCCTTCAGTGTCGGAGTGGAAGGGCGTCCAGAAAAACCCGTCTCCGGCTGTCGCATAAATATGCCACGTATCGCTCAGTCCTTCGCGATCGTAGATGTTGAACCCAACATCGAAATCGGCCGCTATGGCTCCGGCCCAGAGGCCGTAGGTGCCGTTATAATCTTCCGGGCCGACATCGGAGTGCTGAATCAAAACGCCGTTCTGATAGGTGTCGCCCCAAAGATGGCCCTCCGTGGCATCGTCCCACTGAAACAGATATTCATCGGCCGCAATTGCCGGCGCGGCGAGCCCGAGCCCGCCGATCAGCATCGCGCCCAATCCGGCCGCTTTAAGCCACGTCATCGAGATAGACATGTCGATTACCCCACTAGCCCGTCCAGCAGCCCCGGAACGATACCGGAAAGCCGGCAGCGGGCGTCTGCCGACTCCTGCAACTGTCGCCATGAGTCCTACGATTAACTACAAATTAACAGTAAACGATCGCCGTGACAAAATTATTCTTTGGCGGAAGGTCATGGTGAAGACATGCTCCGAGATTGTCGGCTCACAATTCGCGCGTTCAGAATAATTGCGTAAATTTCGTAAGTTATCGCAGTTTGAAGATGTTGGCCTTAGGCGGAGCGGTGCCCGGATCATGATGGATAATCAGCCCGTCGCCATAATCGTTACTTCATCACCGGGCGGTCGGCCCGAGTCGCAGCGCCGCGATCGAGGAATCCGAGTCGGTGCTGCGGCTGAAACTCAGGCGGCGGTCACCAGGCGCTGATTCCGACATGACGAACTTGTTTCAGCCGCCCCACCGAGAAGCAGCCGCTTCGTCGCGAATTCAACCCCGAAACAAGTTCAGAGCGACGATGGGAAAGCCTGGCCGGGAGGTATTAATCCCCGGTTCTTGGCATGCTCCGCCCTCTTTTCCCTTGCGGTCGAAGGCCAAACGACCATTTAGGCGCCATGCCCTTTAGTAGATTACCCGCGCCTCTCGCTGAGGCGTTGACCGAGCGCGGCTATGCCACGCCCACGGCGGTTCAGGCCGCCGTCCTTGAAAACGACGCCGACGGGCGCGACCTGATCGTTTCGGCCCAGACCGGATCAGGCAAGACCGTCGCGTTCGGCATGGCGATTGCGCCGCAATTGTTCGAGGGTGATCGGCTGCCGTCTCCCGGCCTGCCGCGTGCCCTGGTGATCGCACCCACGCGCGAGCTGGCGCTGCAGGTCGCGGGCGAGCTGCAATGGCTCTACGCCAAGGCGGGCGGGCGGGTCGCCACCTGCGTCGGCGGGATGGATCCCTCCCGCGAGCGGCGCCAGCTGTCGCACGGTACTCACATCGTCGTCGGTACCCCGGGCCGTCTGCGCGACCATCTCGAACGCGGCGCGCTCGATCTGTCGGGCCTTGCCGCGGTGATTCTCGACGAGGCCGATGAGATGCTCGACATGGGCTTCCGCGAAGAGCTCGAGGAGATACTCGACGCCACCCCCGAGGGGCGCCGTACTCTGCTCTTCTCGGCGACTATCCCCAAGCCGATCGTCGCGCTCGCGCGGCGCTATCAGCGCGATGCGCGCACCATATCGACCGTCGGGGCCGATCGCGGCCATGGCGATATCGCCTATCAGGCGATCGCGGTCGCGCCGTCCGATGTCGAGAATGCGACCGTCAATCTGCTGCGGCTTCATGAGCCCGACACCGCGATGCTGTTCTGTGCAACGCGCGATGCGGTCCGCCGCCTTCACGCCAGCCTGGTCGAGCGCGGTTTCGCGGCTGTGGCATTGTCGGGTGAACATAGCCAGAGCGAGCGGAACCATGCGCTGCAGGCGCTGCGCGATCGCCGCGCACGCGTCTGCGTCGCGACCGACGTTGCCGCGCGCGGGATCGATCTGCCGTCGCTGAGTCTCGTCGTCCATGTCGAACTGCCGCGCGATCCCGAGGCGTTGCAGCACCGTTCCGGCCGTACCGGCCGCGCGGGCAAGAAGGGCATCGCCGCGCTGATCGTACCCTATCAGCGCCGCCGCCGGATCGAGGCGTTGCTGCGTGACGCGCGAGTCCAGGCTGAATGGATCGATCCGCCGACGCCCGCCGCGATCGCCGCCGCCGACCGCCAGCGCCTGCTTGTCACCTTGCAGGAACCGATCGAGCTGGACGATGAGGATCGCGCGATCGGCGCCGATCTGCTCGCCGAACGCGACCCGCTGGAAATCGCCGCGATGCTGGTGCGCGCACATCGCGCAAAGATGCCGCCCGCGGAAGAGCTGCTCGAAGGCTCGCAGCAGCAGCGCCCCGTGCGCCCCGAAGGGCCGCGTCCTGGCTTCGAAGATACAGTTTGGTTCAGGATTAATATCGGCCGCCGCAACAATGCGGATCCGCGCTGGTTGCTGCCTTTGTTGTGTCGTCGGGGCCATGTCACCAAACAGGATGTCGGCGCGATCCGTATCGGCGGGGACGAGACACGCTTCGAAATTCCGCGCGCGCTCGCCGGCAAGTTCGTGGCAGCGATCAAGCGTACCACGAGTGACGATGACGGTGACGTTCGGATCGAACCTGCCGACGGCCCGCCCCCGGGCGGCGGCGGTCGTGGCGGTCCCCGGCCAGGTCCGCGCTTCCCGCCACGCGCGGCCCGTCCCGCCGGGCGCACGCACCATCCGCGTCGCACTTGATCGGTTGAGCCTACTCGGGCTCCGCTCCGATCCATGGCGTCGCGAATCGTAAGCCGGCTTGTTCGCGCGCCATTGGCGGCGGCTGCGTTCCCCGCTAAACCTTCTCCTCGCATGCGCGCCGTTCCCTTCCTGAAGCGCGACGCGCGGGCTGCCACCCTGCCGGTCGGCATCATCGACATCGGCTCAAACTCGATCCGTCTCGTAATCTACGAGGGCGAAGGGCGTATTCCGTCGATCCTGTTCAACGAAAAGATCATGGCCGGCCTCGGCAAGGGCTTGGGCAAGACCGGCCTGCTCGACGCCGACGCGGTCAATCGCTCGCTCCTCGCGCTGGCGCGCTTTCGCCGTCTCGCCCAGGACATGGGCGTGGTGAAGTTGCGCACGGTCGCCACCGCAGCGGTGCGCGATGCGACCAATGGACCGGATTTCATGGCGCGCCTTTCGGAGATCGGCCTGCCGGTCGAGCTGCTCCCGGGTACGGCCGAGGCGGCGCTCGCCGGGCATGGCGTGCTTGCCGCAATCCCCGAGGCGGACGGCATCGTCGGCGACCTTGGCGGCGGCAGCCTTGAACTGGTCAATGTTGCCGATGGGGCAGTGGGCAAGGGCGTCTCGATCCCCTTCGGCGTGTTGCGCGTGGCGCAGATGAAGCTTGGCTCGTCGCGGGCGCTGGATCGGGCGCTTAGCAAAGCGCTCGCGAAGGCTGGCTGGCGCGGTACTGCCGACAGCAAGCCCTTCTATATGGTCGGCGGATCGTGGCGCGCTCTGGCCCGGCTGCACCAGACGCTGACCGACTATCCGCTGCCGATCGTGCATCAATATGTGATGGCGCCGTCGGAGGCGCAGCGTCTCGTGCGCGCGCTCGGCCAGCTCGATGTCAAACGCATTAAGGCCGTGACCGGAATAACCTCCTCGCGCATCGCTTCCTTGTGGGAAGCGGCGGCTTTGCTGGCGGCGCTTGCCCGCGGCCTCAAGCCGTCGGCACTGATCGTGTCGGCTTATGGCCTGCGCGAGGGCCTGCTTCATTCGAGCCTCCCCGAACCGATCCGTGCGCTCGATCCGCTGATCGAGGCAGCACGCGAGGAAGGCGTGCGACAGGGCCGCTTTCCGGAGCATGGCGATCTGCTCGACCGGTGGATTGCGCCCTTATTCGCCGATGAGCCTTCTCAACTGGCGCGCCTGCGCCATGCTGCGTGCCTGCTCGCGGATGTGGGCTGGCGCGCGCATCCCGAATTCCGCGCCGAACGCGGGCTCGAGGTTGCGCTGCATGGCAATTGGGTCGCGATCGATGCAGCCGGCAGGGCGGTCCTGGGGCAGGCGCTCTTCACGCACTTCGGCGGAGAAGGCGTATGCCCGATCGTCAACCAGCTGATAGGCTATGATTTGGCCGCGCGGGCAATTCGCTGGGGTCTTGCCATGCGGTTGGGCCAGCGCCTCTCTGGCGGCGTACCCGAACCGCTCGAATCGAGCAGCCTGACGGCGGACGGTGGCGCGGTTTTGCTCACCTTGCGGGGCGAGGACGCCGCGCTCTACGGCGAAGCCGTCGAGCGCCGCCACAAGATGCTGGCTGACGCACTCCAGCTCAAGGTGGCGGTGAAGACGGCGTGAGGCCGATGGGCCTCGCCTTGGGCCTACGAAGAAATCATCCGGCGCGCCGCGTCACTCAAGGTCGCTCATCACCATCTTGCCGCCGCGCACGCTGAACGCGAGTCGACCCTCGACCAGAGCGACCGCGTCCTTGCCGAACACGTCATAACGCCAGCCCTCCAGCATCTGCAGCCCTTCGCGCTGGCCCGCGGCAAGCGCGTCGATCTCGTCGCCGCGCGCTATCAGGCGCGGCGCCACGTCGGAATCGCGCGAGCGGACCTTGAGCAGCAATTTGAGCAGGTCGGCAACGAGCGCGCCTTCCTTACCCAGGCCAGGCCGGCGATCGTCACGCGGCGGCATTTCAGATTCGGCGAGCGGGGTCGCGCCTTCGATCGCCCCCATCAGCCGCGCCCCGATATCGTTATTCGCCCAGCTTGATGCCAGCCCGCGCACCTTGGCGAGATCGGCCTGTGAGCGTGGCGGATGCACGGCCAGGTCCGCCAGCGTCTCGTCCTTTACCAGACGCCCTCGCGGCAAATTCTTGCGCCGCGCCTCGCGCTCGCGGAACGCCGCCAGCGCCTTCAGCCGGCCCAATACCTCCGCCTTGCGGCTCGGAACCTTGACCCGCTGCCAGGCGAGGTCGGGATCGTTGACGTAATTGGCGGCGTCGGCAATCCGCTCCATCTCGTCATCGAGCCACGCGCCGCGGCCGGTCTTGCGCAATTTGTCGAGCATGCGCGGGAAAATCTGCATCAGATAGGTGACGTCGCCGATCGCATAGTCGATCTGGCGCTTGTCGAGCGGGCGACGGCTCCAGTCGGTAAAGCGCGCGCCCTTGTCGAGTTTGACCCCGGTCATGCTCTCGACCAGGTTCGAATAGCCGACCTGCTCGCCCATGCCTAACGCCATCGCCGCGATCTGCGTGTCGAACAGCGGATGCGGTGTCCGCTGGGTCAGGTTGTGGATGATCTCGATATCCTGCCCACCGGCATGGACCACCTTCAGCACATCCTCATTATCGACCAGCAGGTCGAGCAGAGGCTTGAGGTCGATGCCCGGCGCGAGCGGATCGATCGCGGCCGCCTCGTTGGCGTCGGCAATCTGCACCAGGCACAGTTCAGGCCAGTAAGTGTTCTCGCGCATGAACTCGGTATCGACCGCCACGTAGGGGCTCTTGGCGAGCCGGGCGCAGAGTTCGGTCAGAGTCGCGGTGTCGGTAATCAGTGGATGTATATGCATTGAGCTTATGCCCATAGCGCTGGCGGGGCGGGTTGACAAAGAGTGGCGTGCGAGGAAAGCGCAGCCGATCCAAATTATCCGTCGCCCCGGCGGAGACCGGGGCCGCAGACGGCCAGGTCTGGCGCCGCTGCCAGCGATGCCGGCCTCAGCCGGCATGACGATGTAGAAAGAGCCTAGAGATGCACGCTTATCGCACCCACACCTGCGCCGGCCTGTCGGCCGCCAATGTCGGGGAAACCGTCCGCCTGTCGGGCTGGGTCCATCGCAAGCGCGATCATGGCGGCGTGCTCTTCGTCGATCTGCGCGATCATTATGGCCTTACCCAGATCGTCGCCGACAGCGACAGCCCGGCGCTGCCGATCCTCGAGCGGCTCCGGGTCGAGTCGGTTGTCACGATCGACGGGCTGGTGAAGGCACGTGCGGAAGGCACCGCGAACCCCAACCTTGCCACCGGCGAGATCGAGGTTTTCGCACAAGGCGTGACCGTGCAGTCCGAAGCGCAGGAACTGCCGCTGCCGGTAGCGGGTGAGGCCGATTATCCCGAGGAAATCCGCCTCAAGAACCGCTTCCTCGATCTGCGGCGCGAGACTTTGCACGCCAACATCATGCTGCGCTCGAACGTGATCGCGTCGCTGCGCCGCCGCATGATCGATCAGGGCTTCACCGAATTCCAGACTCCGATCCTGACCGCGTCATCGCCTGAGGGCGCGCGCGACTATCTGGTGCCCAGCCGCGTCCACCCCGGCAAATTCTATGCGCTCCCGCAGGCGCCGCAGATGTTCAAGCAATTGCTGATGGTCGCCGGCTTCGACCGCTATTTCCAGATCGCGCCCTGCTTCCGTGACGAGGACGCGCGCGCTGACCGGTCGCCGGGGGAGTTCTACCAGCTCGATTTCGAGATGAGCTACGTCACGCAGGACGACGTTTTCGCCGCGATCGAGCCCGTATTGCACGGCGTATTCGAGGAATTCGCCAATTGGCAGGGCAAGGGCCGCACCGTCAGCCCGCTGCCGTTCAAGCGCATCCCCTATCGGGAATCGATGCTGAAATATGGCAACGACAAGCCGGACCTGCGCAATCCATTGATCATCTCGGACGTGTCGGATGCATTCAAGGGCTCGGGCTTCGGCCGTTTCGCCTCGATCGTCGAGAGCGGCGATGTCGTCCGCGCCATCCCCGCGCCCGCCACCGCGGAGAAGAGCCGCAAATTCTTCGACGACATGAATTCATGGGCACAGTCTGAAGGCTTCGCCGGCCTGGGTTACGCCACCCGCAAGGGCGGTGAGTGGGGTGGCCCGATCGCCAAGAATCATGGCGAGGACAAGATGTCCGCGCTAGCCGACAGCCTCGGCCTCGGCCCGGATGATGGCCTGTTCTTTGCTGCCGGCAAGGAAGCGCAAGCCGCCAAGCTTGCCGGCCTCGCCCGCACGCGGATCGCCGAGCAACTCGATCTGATCGACCAGAAGCGCTTCGAATTCTGCTGGATCGTCGACTTCCCGATGTTCGAATATGACGAGGACGCGAAGAAGGTCGATTTCAGCCACAACCCCTTCTCGATGCCGCAGGGTGAGCTGGAGGCGCTGGAGACCAAGGATCCGCTCGACATCCTCGCTTTCCAGTATGACATCGTCTGCAACGGCGTGGAGCTGTCGTCGGGCGCGATCCGGAACCACCGCCCGGACATCATGTACAAGGCGTTTGAGATTGCCGGCTACAGCCAGGCCGATGTCGACACCAATTTCGCGGGCATGATCAATGCCTTCAAATATGGCGCGCCGCCGCATGGCGGGTCTGCGCCGGGCGTCGACCGCATCGTCATGCTGCTCGCCGACCAGCCGAACATCCGCGAGGTCATCGTCTTCCCGATGACCCAGAAAGCCGAGGACCTGATGATGGGGGCACCGGCCTTCGTCACGCCGAAGCAGCTGCGCGAGCTCAACATCCGCGTGGTCGAACAGCCCGGCGCCAAGCCGGCCGCGCAGCCGGTCGCCGAGGCGGTTTCACCCAAGGCGGGATAATATCCCCCCGTCATGCCAGCGAACGCTGGCATCCATCTCCCGACTGCAGCGGCGGTTGCGACGGTCGGGCGATGGACCCGAGCTTTCGCTGGGGTGACGAGCAAGAAAGCTAACCCGGCTTTCGCGCGCGCGGCAGGCTTTCCTCAGCTCTTGGGCACGCCTTTCACTTCGATCCGCAATGCCGGCTCCTTGGCGAGCCAATGCCGCGCGACCGCCTTCACCTCCGCGGCGGTGACCTCCTGATAGCCGGACACGCCGGTTCGGATCATCGTGACGTAACGCGGATCGTCCAGATCACCCTGCAGCATCTGCGCCCAATAATTGTTGAGCTTGCGGCTCCGTTCGTTGTTGCTGACGATCGGCGCCACCGCGCGCGTGAGCTCGTCCGGGGTCGGACCGTCCTTCGCCAGCGCCAGTGCGATCTCGCGCGCCGCTTTTTCGAAATCGTTCAGCCGCTCGGCCTTGATCTGGCTGAGTGCGATCAGCAGCCCGAAGTGGGGGAAAGTTTCAGACTGGCCATTCGAAACCGATGGCGTGTAGGTGCCGCCCTCGCTCTCGCGAAAACGGTCGAACAATCGCGTCTGCATGATCTGCCCGGCGACGTTAAGCGCGCGCATCTGCTTCAGATCCTTGAGCGCACCGGTGGTCGACCACACACTCGCCGCAAGCATCTGCCCGGGGTCGCCGCGATGCGTGAAGACCAATGGTTCGGCCAGCCGCTTCGGCGGCTTCAGCGCGAGATGCGATCCCGGCACCTTGGTGGCCGGCTTGGTGACCGCCGCACCGAAAGTCTGCCGCGCCGCCTCGACCGCCGCGTCGGTGTCGATATCCCCCACGATCAGCACCTTGCGCGGCCCTCCGGCAACGAGCGGCTGCCAGAAGGCGCGGAATATCTCGGGCGTAACCGCGCCGACCTCGCTCCGCGTCGGGAAGGCGAACCTCTTGTCGCCATTATGCAATGGCTGGTTGGCAAAGGCACCGTATACGGAACCGGGCGAGGCGTAGACCGAATCATAATTCTGCACGAAGCCGTCCCGCACCCGTTCGAGCGCCTTGCCGTCGAAGCGCGGCTCGCGGATCGCAGCGTCGAGCAGGCGCAGCTGGTCGACGAGCTGCACCGCGGTGGTGGACCCAGACCAGGCAAAAGCGCGCTCGCCCACGCCGAAATTGAGGCTGATCCTTTTTCCCGCAGTTGCGTGCTCGAGCGCGGTGAGGTCGAGCGGCCCGATGCCCCCCTGCACGATCGCCGAGCCGGTCCAGAACAGGGATGGCGTTTTCGGATCCAGTGCCACCAGCCCGTCCCCGGCGGTCGCGACCACCAATATCCCAGCCTGTTCATAGCCGTTGGGCCGAAGATCGACCTCCACGCCATTGTCGAACTTGACGCGGGTCACGCCCAGATCGGGGATCGTCTTGCGCCACACGATCTTGCCAGGCGCGCCGGGCCGGCCGAGATCATCAAGGCTGACATGCTTCTGTTCGGTCCGCGCCGCCGCCTTGGTTGCGCGTGCGACATTGAGCGCGGTGGCAAAGGCGGCATCGCCGCCCGCCACCGGCTGCGCGCTGATCAGGATGGCGCGGGCGTCGCCCTGGATCATGGTGCGCATCGCCGCGCCGACATTCTCCGGCGTCAGCACCTTCTTGAGCCTTTCGAACAGCTCCAGCTTGGCCGCCGGTTCCAGTACCACGTCGCCGCGATCGACCACGCCCACCAGCGTATTGGCAAGGTCGCCGGATTGGGCAGTCGCCGCGCCGGCCGCGGCCGATTGAAGTGCCGCTTCGTAATTGGAAACCAGCTCGTTTATTTCATCCTGCCCCGGCAGTGTGGCGACGGCATCGGCCAGGATCGCATAGGTCTCGGTAAGCGCCTTCTCCCACTCGCCCGCCTTGGGGGAGACGCCGACCACCGTCTGGTCGGCGATATGGCGCTGCTCGCCCACGCCGGCGCCGCCACCCAGGAAACTGGCCCCCTCGCGCGATTTGCGGCTGATCCGCTGCGACAATATCCCTGCCGCGACGGCCTTCGTCAGATCGGAGGATTCGCCGGCAAAGGTCACCGGCCGTTCGTCATGCTGCGTCACCCAATTGAGCGAAAGCTGATTGGGCGCCTGCGGATCGCTGATCACCGCGCTCGTCTGCTTCGGCGTTTCGGGCTTGCCGTAATCCGGCTCGGCCGGCGCCGCGCCATGGCCTGTCCAGCCGCCGAAATGGCGCCGGATCGCCTCTTCCAGCAGCGCCGGATCGACATCGCCCACGATCACCAAGGTTGCGCGTTCGGGACGATACCAGCGCTCGTAGAATGCGCGCAGCCGGTCCGCACTGGCCTTGCCCAAGGTCTCGTCGGTGCCTGCAATATTGGCGGTCGCGGCGCGGGTACCTGCCAGCACGACCGCATTGCTCGTCTCGCGGATCCGTCGCGCGAGAGGAGTTTCGCGCAGCTCACGCTCCGCGGTGACGACGTTGCGCTCGATATTCACCAGCTTGGGATCGAAATTGGCGCTGGTCACCATCTCGTCGAGCGTGTTCAGCGCGGTATCCATCGATGCCGGATCATTTTTCGGCAGGTCGAGCTGATACAATGTCTGCGTCAGGCCGGTGAAGGCATTGGTGTCGGTGCCGAACCGCGCGCCCAGACGCTGCCAGATGCGAACGCCTTCGCCGTCGGGCACGCTCTTGGTGCCGCGGAAGGTCATATGTTCGATAAAATGGGCATAGCCCTGCTCGTCCTCGCGCTCCATCAGCGCGCCGGCGTCGATCCGCAGCCGGATCGCGAGCGTGTTCGCCGGATATTTGTTCTGCCGGACCGCGTAGCGCAGGCCGTTGGGCAGAATTCCGAAACGCCACTGCCTGTCGACCGGTAAGTCGCTGCCCTGAAACAGCCACGGCACGGTGTCCGAAGTGGGGGAGGAGACCGCGGCGGCAATTGCCGGCTTGGACGACTGGGTTTCGGCGAAGACTGGTGCGACGAAGGCGAGAATACAGGCGGCGGACAGAAAGCGCGAAACGGCTCGCTTCATCAGGATCATCCCCAGTTTTTTTCTGCTTAGCGCGCGGCGCCACGCTTTACAGCGCTCTTCTCGCCGGATCGGGATTAATCTTGCCTGTGCGAGCTGCGTGGTCTTGCCAGGTTCGACGCTAACAAGCGGGGTACGACACCAGCTCACGCTTCAGGATAGCAAATTTCCACGACTTCATATTCCTTGGCGCCTGCCGGCAAGTCGACGCGCCGAACATCCCCCACCGTCGCGCCGCGCAACGCGTGCGCCAGTGGCGAGCGCCAGCTGATCCGGCCAGCGCTCGCATCCGCCTCGTCCTCGCCGACCAATGTGACGGTGCGTTCGTTATTGTCGTCGTCCGCGACAATGACGGTCGCGCCGAACCAGGCGCGGCTGCGATCACCCTGCGCCGCTGGATCGACCACCTTCACCGCCTTCATGCGGCGCGACAAATGGGTCAGCTCGCGGTCGATCTCACGCAATTTCTTGCGGCCATAGATGTAGTCGCCATTTTCGGACCGGTCGCCATTGCCCGCCGCCCAGCTGATTGTCTCGACCAGTTTGGGCCGTTCCTGGCTGAACAGCAGCTCGTATCGCTGGCGCAGCGCGGCAAAGCCGGCGGGCGTGATCGGCTGCGCGTCGCTCATCCCAACATACCCACGTCACCCCAGCGAAAGCTGGGGTCCAGCTCCAGAACCCTCAGGGTTGCCCTCCGGTGCGGGAGATGGATGCCAGCTTCCGCTGGCATGACGGTTAGACGAATAGAGCAATCCCTCACCCGGCATCTTTCTTGCCGAGATAATAAGACAGCCGGTCCTTCTCCGGCGTCCGCGCGCGCGCCGGGTTGAACAGGTCGTACACGACCGCATTCTCCAGCACCTTCTGCACATAAGCGCGCGTCTCCGGCAGCGGGATCGCCTCGATCCAGTCGACCACGTCCACCCCGGGCAGGCGCGGGTCGCCATTGGCGCGGATGAACTTGTTCACATTGCCGGGGCCGGCATTGTAGCTCGCCACCGCCAGCACATAATTGCCCTGATAATAATTGAGCATCCGATCGAAGAAGCTCGATCCGATCATCACATTATAGCCGACATCCTCGGTCAGCCGGCTCGGGTCCCACGGCAGGCCGAGCTTTCCCGCCTGCTCGCGCGCGGTGGCAGGCATGAGCTGGGTCAGCCCGCGCGCGCCGACGGGGCTCAGCGCCTCGCGGTCGAACTGGCTTTCCTGCCGCGCGATCGCGTGGATCATCGTCCAGTGCGATTCCATCGCCGGCGGCACAGGCACGGTCGGGAAGCCGATCCGGATCGGGTCACGCGCGCCTGATTTTCGTGCGTTGCGCGAGACGATCACGCCCAGGTCGGGCCGCCGGATTTCGGTCGCGAGTTGCGTCGCCAGCGCATGATCCACATCGCTGTCGCAATCGGCCGCAATCTTGCGGATGAACTGCGTTTGATTGAGCCAGTCGCGTTGCTGGCCGAGCAGCCGCGCTGCACGCACCACTTCGCGATTGTCGAACGCAGTCCGCACCTCCGGCGCGATCACGAGCGGCGCTGGATCGGGTGGAACCGTGATCGGCCGCCCCAGCCGCTCGGTCGCGAGCTGGCCATAATATTGGTCAATGTTCGCCGCCGCGCTCGTGAAGTGCGCGGTCGCCGCTGCGGCATCGCCCGCCGCCTGCGCCGCGCGCCCGGCCCAATAATCGCCTTTCGCCTGGCTGCCTGGGCTTTGCGCCGCCTGGCTATAGCGGCGGAACATCGCCTCCGCATCGGCGGGCCGGTTCAGCTGCTTGATCGCGGCCGTGCCTGCCAACCACGCGAGACTGGTATACGGATCGCGCTCCTTCAGGTCGCGCGACCTTATATCCGCGCCGGTCGGGAAGGCATGGTCGAGATTGGCTGCGATCCCGTAGGCAAGGTTCCATTGCTTGTCGTGCGCGGCTGCGCTCGCAAAACTAAGCAGTGCCGAGAGATAAGCTTCCGGGTCGAATGCCGGGGCGTCCAGTGTCTCGGCCCTGGCAAGATAGGTGCGCGCATCCAGCTCGCGCGCGGTCGCCCGCAGCCACAAGGCGCGATCGACGATGAACCCCGCATCATGCTCCGCATCCGGGCCGACCGCGGTCGCCAGCGCCTCCGCATCGGGCGCTTGCGTCTGGAAAGCCAGCCGTGCCGCATAAATCGGCCGCCGCTGTGCGCTCACCAGGCCCAATTGCCTCTTGGCCGACGCGGTCGCGCGATCCCACAGCAGGACCTCCATCCTCTGATCCTGCTCGGACGGCGTGAAGAGGCTGCCGAAGCGTGCGGTCAGCCGCGCCTCGTCGTCGGCCGAAAGCGGCCCCATCGTCCACGCCGCGCCCGCCGCGAGGCGCGCCTTGTCGGTCTGGCCGAGCGAGGCCAGCGCCTCGGCATAGCGAACCCGCCCGGCCGAGCTCAGCGGGGGAAAGAGTTCGAAAAACTGCGCCACCAACGCCGGATCAACCTGGTCCGGCACGATCTGCTTCTCGGCGACGCGGCGAAGCCCTGGCTCATTGGGCCAGCCGCGATGCGCGATCAGGAAACGCGCATAGTCGGCGAAGGGCAGGCGGTCATTCTGCCGCAGCCGCTGCCATTCGTCGATCGCGGGCCACAAGGGATCGGTGCGCGGCGGCCGCACATAAGGCGCACCATCGATGCCGCCGTTGGCCAGGGCGAGCGACGGCCCGCCGGTCTGGACCGCCTGCATCGTGATCGTCGCCGCCGCTGCCGCGACCGACACGAGCAAAAGTGCGGCAGGGCCGAATCGGCTGACTATGGACAGCCGGGCCAGCCTATCCCTATCAGGCGCGCGATTAGGACGATTACGCTTGGACTCCATGGCCCCTATATGGCCCGTGTGAGCCCGAAATTGAAGGGAAACAGGATGTTCAGCGGGTCGATTCCTGCTTTGGTCACGCCGATCCGCAACGGTGCCATCGATGAGGATGCGTTTCGCGCATTGGTCGACTGGCAGATCGAATCCGGCTCGTCGGCGCTCGTGCCGTGCGGCACGACCGGCGAAAGCGCGACGATGACGATCGAAGAGCATGATCGGGTCGTGCGGGTCTGCATCGAACAAGCGGCGGGCCGCGTGCCCGTGATCGCGGGCTGCGGATCGAACGATACCGCGGTCGCGCTCCACCATATGAAGTCGGCCCAGGCCGCCGGCGCCGACGCCGCTCTGGTCGTCCCGCCTTACTATAATCGCCCCAATCAGGAAGGCGTGCTCGCCCATTTCCGCGCATTGGCGGCGGGATGCGACCTGCCGATCATGCTCTACAATGTGCCCGCGCGCACGATTGTCGACATCAGCGTTGAAACGATGGCGGAACTGGCCAAGCTTCCGACCGTGATCGGGGTCAAGGACGCCACCGGCAACGCCGCGCGGGTGACCGCGCAGCGGCTCGCCTGCGGCAAGGACTTCATCCAGCTATCCGGAAATGACGACATGGCGCTGGGCTTCATGGCGATGGGTGGGGTGGGGTGCATCTCCGTCACCGCCAACGTCGCCCCGCGCCAGTGCGCCGAATTCCAGAAGGCTTGCCGCGAAGGGCGGTGGGCGGACGCCCTCGACATGCAGGACAGGCTCTTTCCGCTGCACGCGGCCCTGTTCAGCGACGCCTCGCCAGGGCCGGTCAAATACGCGCTGGGCAAGGTGCGTCCGGATTTCCCTACCGAACTCAGACTACCGATGACGCCGCCGAGCACCCCCAGCCGCATCGCGGTCGATGCGGCGCTCGCGCAGGCCGGAGTTGCATAAACGAAACGGCCGACCTTTGATCGCGCCAGCGGAGGAAGCATGACAGCGAGCGGAACCACGGGTTTGGGCCGGCCAATAGCGCGACGCGCTCTGTTGTTGGCGGGCGGCACGGCGCTGGGCGCGGCCGGCTTGGCGCGGGCCGCGGTTCGCGCAACCGCGCCAGAGCTGGTGGTAAAGGCCAACGGCGCGACCATCGCGGTCACCGCGCTCAGCGATCGCGCTTTCCGGGTGCGGGTCACGCCCAGACCGGATTTGCAGGTCGCGCCCAGCACGATGCTGGCCCCAATCGCGAGGTCTCCGGCGATCCGCCGCTCGATCGCGCGCGGTAAAACCAGCCTGATCGTCGAGCACGCCCGCTGCGAGTGGGACGAGGCAAGCGGCTGTCTGTCCTTCCTCGACGCCACCGGAAAATTGCTGCTGCGCGAGGCTCCGGCCAGCCGTCGGCTCGACCCCGCCACCGTCGGTGGCGAAGCCACGCTCGCGGTCAAGCAGGCCTTTGTCTGCCTGTCGGATGAGCGGCTCTATGGCACCGGCTGTTTCCAGGACGGCCATCTCAACCTGCGGGGGCTGCCGCGCCGGCTGACGCAGGTGAATACGCAGATCAGCCAGCCCTTCATCCTGTCGAGCAAGGGCTATGGCTTGATGTGGCACAACCCCGGCATGGCCGAATTCAACCAGCCGAAGCAGGCGATCACCTTGACCCGCCAGGCCGCGCAGGGGGCGGTGCAGACCGCGGACGTCACCACCACCGCCGGCAACGCGCGGGTCGCGCGGCGCGAGGCGGTATTTACCGGCCGCTTCACCGTGGCGCACGGCGGCAGCCACGCTTTCCTGCTCGATCTCGGACGCAAAATGTCGTCACGGCATTATGTCGAGATCGACGGCAAGGCCGTGACCGATCACGCCAATCTGTGGCTTCCACCGACCGCGAGCTTTCTCGCCGATCTCGCCGCGGGCGAGCATGACGTCCTGATCAAGGCCGGCGCAGAGGATGTGCCGACGCTCAATTTCGGTCCGGTGGAGGATGTGACCAGCTGGTCGTCACCCGTTTCGGACGGCATCGACTATATCGTGATCGCGGGGCCGGCCGCGGCGGACGTGATGGCGGGATATCATGCCCTGCTCGGCCCCCAGCCGATGATGCCGCTCTGGGCGCTCGGCTATATCCACTGCCGCGAGCGCTTCCATTCGTCGGACGAGATATTGGCCACCGCGCGCGAATTCCGCCGCCGCAATCTGCCGTGCGACATGATCGTCCAGGATTGGCAATATTGGGGAAAATACGGTTGGAACGCGATGCGTTTCGACGAGGATCATTACCCGGATCCAGCCGGATTGATCCGCGATCTGCACGCGATCGACATGCGCTTCATGCTCTCGGTCTGGTCGAAGGTCGGCAAGTCGACCCAACTCGGCAAGGAAGTGGCCGCCAAGGGCTATTACATTCCCGACACCGAATGGATTGACTTCTTCAATCCCGCCGCCGCGCAATTTTACGCTGAAAACCAGAATCGCAGGCTGGCTTCGCTGGGCATTGACGCCTGGTGGCAGGATGCGACCGAGCCCGAAAATGACGATCTGGTTGGGCGCACCATATATGCCGCGCCCGGACGCAAGCAGCCAGGCGAGAAAAAGCGCAACATCTACCCGCTCCAGGTCAGCCGGACGGTCTACGAGGCGCAGCGCAAGGCCTATCCCGATCGCCGGGTGATGATCCTCACACGGTCCGCCGCGCCGGGCCAGCAGCGTTATGCGGCGGCAACCTGGTCGGGCGATATCGGCAATGATTGGGAAACACTGAAGCGCCAGATCCCCGCCGGCCTCAACATGGCGGCGGCCGGCCAGCCCTGGTGGACGGTCGACGCGGGCGGCTTCTTCCGCCCCGGCCCGGGCCAATATACCGATCCTGCCTATCACGAGCGTTTCTTGCGCTGGGTCCAGTACGCGACCTTCCTGCCGATGCTGCGCGTGCACGGTTACATGACCGACACCGAATTCTGGCGCTTTGGGGAGACGGTTGAGAGCGTCGCGCGCTCTTATCTAGAACTGCGCTACCGCCTTTTGCCTTATACCTATTCGCTCGCGGCCGACGCGTCGTCGAAGGGGATGCCGCTGATCCGCCCGCTGGTGTTCGACTTTCCCCATGATCCGCAGGCGCTCGACCAGACCCACGCCTACATGTTCGGCCCGGCCTTGCACGTCGCGCCGGTCTTGGCTGAGGGAGTCCGTGAATGGCCGGTCTACCTGCCCGAAAGCGCGGGCGGGTGGTATGATTTCTGGACCGGCGAGCATCGCCAGGGCGGCCGTTCGCATCAGGTGCCGGCGGCGCTCGAGCGCATTCCGCTCCATATCCGCGCGGGCAGCATCCTGCCATTGGGGCCCGTCGGCCAGTCGACAGCAGGACTGCTGGGGCGCGACCTCGATCTGTTCGTCTATCCCGGGCGCGACGGCAGCTTTGCGCTCTATGAGGATGACGGCACATCCTATCGCTGCGAACGCGGCGCGTCCGCCCAGGTGGCTTTATGCTGGGACGATGCATCCGGGACGCTGCAAGTCGGCGGCCGGCGCGGTGGCTATGGCGGCATGCCGGGACAACGGCTGTTGCGCGCGCACCTTATGGCGCCGGGTCGCCCGGCCCTGAATTCCGGAACGGGCGTCCAGGCAGCCTATTTCGGCCGCGCGGTGCGGCTGAAGCTGGGATAGTGCCCGCGCGCGGATCGGAACAACCTGTCGCCATGGCCCGCGCTTTCCTCTGTCTCGCCGCTCTCGCCACACTGGCGCCGGCCGCGTCCGCGCGCGGACCGGAGATAAGGCTCGACGACGTCGACCTATTCTATCGCGTCTATTCGGCCGCGGGCGGGCATCCGAGCGCCGAACAGCTCGATCGTGACTATCTGGGCAAAGGATCGGCGGGCCTCCACGAATTCGCCCGGCTGCGAAACGTGACCGGGGCCCGGATGGCTGACGCATTGGCCAAGCATCCGGAATATTATACCGGCGCGCGCAAATGCCTGGAGACGCTGCCCGCGGTGAAACGCAGGCTGACAATCGCCTTCACCAGGCTGGCCAGGCTTTACCCCGAGGCGGCCTTCCCGCCCGTGACCATCCTGGTTGGCCGCGGTCGGCCGGTCGGCATCACCAATCCGTCGGGTGTTTCGGTCGGATTGGAGGCCTTGTGCATGGCAGACTTCATGAACCCCGATCCGGAGGACCGGTTCGTTCACGTCATCGCGCATGAATATGGCCACACCCAGCAAAGCGCGGCGGGGCAGAAGGATCTGGAGCCGGGCGATCCCGGTGCGACCGTCCTGGCGCTTTCGCTGATCGAGGGCGCGGGGGAGCTCACCGCCAAACTCATCTCGGGGGATGTCGCCAATGACGGGCCGCCCGAAGAGGCGCGCGGCCATGAAGTGGAGATTGGCCGCCGCTTCCTCGCCGATCAGGACAAGACCGATCTGTCGGCCTGGCTCTATAACGCCAAACCCGGCGCGCCCGGCGACCTCGGTTATTATGTCGGCTTCCGGATCGTGAAGGCCTATTATGATCGGGCTGCCGACAAGCATCTGGCGCTCGCCGACATCTACGCGATGCGCGATCCCAAGCAATTGTTGGCGAAGAGCGGGTGGAAGCCCGGAGATTGAAGCTCAGGCGAGCGAGGCCAGGCTCCTGCGCCGGGTCCGCAGCATGCCGCCCATCAGGCCGAAGCCGCCCAGCATCATCATCCAGCTCGCCGGCTCGGGCACGCCCGCGACCGGCACGCCTTCTCCGTCCCGTATCAGCTGCGTTTCGGTGAGCGATACGTCGTCGAGGAAAGCGGTATCATCGCTGGTCGACAGGCCCTGGAAGGTGAGGAGGTGATCGCCGACGCTCAGCCCGGCAACGCCTTCGCGCAGCTGGGTGAAGGCCTGGCTGTTGGTGGTCGAGAAGGAACCAAGCAGCGCCCCGTCGATCAGCACGTCATAATTCTGGTTGCCGTTGCAGCAGCCCCAATAAGGCCGTCCGCCGCTCAGCCAATCCAGTTGCAGGTCGCCGCCGCCATAATGGAAGGCCTGCGACAGGCTCGATGTGGACTGCAGCGCATAGAATTGGTTGCCTTCGAAGCCGCCCGGCGCTGAGCCGCCATACCAGGCGCTCGAGCCTTGGGCGTTGACCAGCGCGCCGAAGCCGGTCCAGTCGGTCGGCTGCGTCGCGTAGCTATACTGCCCGGGCGCCAGCGCCTGCGTCTCGAAGCCGCCATTCTGCAGCAATTGAACGCCGCTGCTCAGCGAGATCCGATCGATAAAGGCGGTCTGGTCGCTGGTCGCCAGTCCCTGGAAGGCCAGCGTATAGGATTGTCCGGCGGTCAGGCCGCTCAGTGCCGCCGTGTTGGTGCGAAAGCCGGAGCCATCCTGTGTGCTCGCGGTCGTCACCGTCGTGCCGTCCAGCTTGATCGCATAATCCTGCGCGCCACCGATCGCGCCATAATTGGGCCGACCCGCTGCGAGCCACGACAGGCTCATCGACGATGCGGTCGCGGTGAAGCTTTGCGAAAGCGCGCTGCTGCCCTGCAACGACAGGAACTGATTGCCGTCGACGCCGCTAGGGGCGCTGCCGCCATACCAGGCGCTGCCGCCCTGAGCATTCACCAGCGCGCCGCCGTAGGTCCAGTCGCTACCCGCATCGGAATAGACATATTGGCCGCTGGAAAGCGCCGGCGTCTCGAAGCTGCCATCGGACAATGGGTTCGATGTTGGCGCGACGAAATGCGGTGCCGCCTGCGCGCGCCCTGCGCAAGCGAGCACCAACGCTACGGACAATGCTGTCGAAAAGGTACGCATACGCTAAAATAATCCCCCAGGTATTTGTAAGAATTACAGAGGGAAGAGGAGCACAACAAGATAACCAGACGATGTTCGCCATCACTATCGAACGACAGGGGTGACGCCTGATCTTTCGATGGGGGATGATGTCTGCACGATCGCTCATGTGAAGCTAGGCCCTAGCTCACAAAAGCGGCCTATCCGCCTCCGACCCAATTCCTGCCGTGGGCCATTACCTCATCCGTGATCCGCAATGAGGTGCGATGATGCGGGAAGTTCGTATTTAAAGGCGGCGGCTCGCTTAACACGGTAGCCGTCCTTCGTGAGCACAAGGTCGTCGTGAAGCGGAAGGGCTCCGGTAGGCATGATCGGCAACGCCGCCGTCTTCGGCCAGCGAACCTTGATCTGCTTCATCACGCTGTCCCTGAAGCGGACAGAGCGCTCAGGGTCTTCGCCCTTTGCAAATGTGAGCCAGCCCAATCCGATGTGATCCGCGCCATCTATCACTGAGGCTATCGGCTCGTCGTCGTTCTTTCCCCGCCAGACGGTTGCATTGATGGTAATGGGAGAGACCTCAGATAGCTGCTTGTTCTCTTCGTCGGTGCTCGCGTCGACGTGGAAGCCTTCAGGCTCTGCATACTGGCGAAGCAAGGCAACGAGCGCGTCACGATCTGATTTGGCAAACACCGGCACTTCGAAGGCGGCTACCGTGTGAGCAGAATTCGGCTGAGGGGCGACGCCACATGCCGAGCACGCGAGCAGCATGACAACCGTTACCCTTTGCATGGGCAGAGACTAAGTGACGGTGCTCAATCGTCAACGGCTGCTTTCCGCCCAATCTCGGCCGTTACGCCGTCATCCGGGTGGTAGTCATTTATGGGTTCACGACGGAGTGCCCCTCCGCTGCGCCCCCCAGTTCCCTCCCGACTACGGGAAAATACGAAGCTCCCACACCGGCCGAGTAAGTTATGCCACCGGCATGATGAACCACCCTTGCGCGGATTGCGCGGTCAGAAGCCGGGCTCTGTGCGGGTCGCTCGACGATGCCCAGCTCCTCTCTCTGCACCGGATCGGCCGGCGGCGGCGCCTCGCCCGGGACGAAATCCTGTTGCTGGCGGGCATGGACGCCGCCATCTGCGGCAACGTCATCACGGGCGTTTTACAGCTCTCGGCAAGCACCCCCGATGGCCGCGAGCAGACCGTCGGCACGCTCTATCCGGCGGATTTGATCGGCCGGCCTTATGCCGCCGAGACGCCCTTCACGATCCGGGCTATCTGCGATTCCGAAATCTGCACCTTCCCGCGCTACCCATTCGAACAGGTGGTGGAGCAGCATGTGGACATGGAGCGCCAATTGCTTCGTCAGACCCTCGCCGCGCTCGACGATACGCGCGCGCAAATGCTCACGCTCGGCCGCAGGACGGCGGTGGAGAAGGTCGCGGGCTTCCTGCTCGACATGGTGGGCAGGCCGGAAACAGGCTGCAGCCGCGCCAGCGAAGAGGGGCCGATCACCTTCGATCTTCCGCTTAGCCGGGGCCAGATCGCGGATCTGCTCGGCCTCACGATAGAAACCGTCAGCCGCCAGCTCACCAGGCTCAAGATCGCCAATATCATTGCCCTGCCCGGTGTGCGTTCGGTCACGATCCGCAACCAGGCCGCGCTTCGCCAGGCCGCCGGTTGAGCCAGGCCAGCCCTCAGTCGAGCCGCTTCAGCAGCCCGGCTCGCGCGGCCGGGGTCAGCCGCTCCGGCGCGATCAGCAACAGCGCCAGTTCCTCCAGCGCGGCCAGTTCGTTGCAACCGGCGAAGACGTTGCGCAGCACGTAGCCGAACATATCCGGACGTGGCGTGTCGCCATCGATCGCCTCGCTCAAGTCCTGCGCATGTACGAACAAGGTGGCGCGCCATTCCGCGAGCCGGTCGAGCAGGCGCGCCACCTCGGGTTCGTCGCGTTCCCGTTCGAAAAGGCAGGCCAACCAGGCAACCGGCCCCGACCCCTCATCGGGAAATGCCTGGCGCAGTTCGGCGCGCAGCGCTGCCCGCTCGATCAGATTGGGAAGGGAAGGAAGGGCGTCGGCAATCGCCTCGAGTCGTGCGCCGAGCTTTCTCCATCGGCCATGCTCAGCCAACAGCGAATCCAGATCGGTTTCGCTGATGCATAGAGGGCCCGGTTGGGCGGACTGGTATGATCGGCGCGCCATAATGGCCCTCCGCTATCTCATTTTCCGGCGGATGCGGCCCCGACGCTGGTCGGAAGCCGCATCCCTTGGCCTTCTAGAAACGGGTGCCGATCCCTATGCCGAACACGACCGGGTCGAGATGGACCTGCTCGCGATTGACCAGCGCCCCCGTCGTCAGCTGCGCGTGCGTGTCGATGCTGATATATTTGACGTCGAAGTTCACGAAGAACCGCTTGGTCACGTCAACGTCGATACCTCCCTGCAGCGCATAGCCGACGCTGTCGGACAGTCCGACCTTGGTGTTGCCGATCGCCGTATTCAGCGCGGCGGTCGCCTTGGTCTTGTAGAAGATCGTGTAATTGACGCCCGCGCCGACATAGGGGCGCACCGCCGCATCCGGCATGAAATGATATTGCAGCGTCAGGGTCGGCGGCAGCACCCAGGTGCCCGCCAACCGACCGACGCCCGCCAGTGCGCCTTCGCCGGCGATATGGTGTTTGGTCGTCGCAAGGATCAGCTCGGCGCCGATGTTCTTGGTTGCCATATAGGTGAAGTCGATCTCCGGTGTGACGCTGTTGTCCACCGACGTATGGCCGGTTGGAAAGGTCGGCATCACCGGGCCGGTCCGCTCGGTCGGCGCAACGTCGATCGCGCGCACCCGCACGATCCAGTCGCCCTTTTCGGCATAAGCCGGCGCCGTGATGGCCGCTCCGATAGCGGCGGCCGCTGCAAGTAACATACGCATACGCTTTCTCCCTTCCCTGAGGTGAGAGCGTGGCTAGGCGCAACCGGTGAGACAGACATTGACGACGGTCAAAAAATGGTGCGCTGCGGTATTGGCATGCGCCCCAGGCCCCGATTGCTGATCGCGATGTCCCCACGCCGGTGCTAACGATGGAGAACGGCGACCGCGTACTGGCGCGCGCAACCGGAGCGGGAGATGCTTGGCCTGGCGGGGAAACCGCGCGTAGGCCGCGAGAGGCTTGTCGATACGGGTGCGCTCGGATTTGCTCCCCGCCTGCCGTCGCTCCAGCCCTAGCCACTTCCCCCGTTACCCCCTACATCGCACCCGATTCCCATGGCACGCCCCCGTCCCCCCGAATTCGACAAGAAGAAGATCGTCGCCGAAAACCGGCGCGCGCGCTTCGAATATTTCCTTGAGGATTTCTTCGAGGCGGGGATCGCGCTCACCGGCACCGAAGTGAAGTCGCTGCGCTTCGGCGAGGGTTCGATCGCGGAGGCTTATGCCGAGGTGAAGGACGGCCAGGTCAGCCTGATCAACGCCAACATCCCCGAATTCAGCCACGGCAACCGCTTCAATCACGAGCCAAAGCGCCCGCGCAAATTGCTGCTGCATGAGCGTGAGATCGAGAAGATGCACAAGGGCCTCAGCCGTGAAGGCATGACGCTCGTGCCGATGTCGGTCTATTTCAACAGCCGCGGCCGCGCCAAGGTCGAGCTCGCGCTCGCCAAGGGCAAGAAGCTGCACGACAAGCGCGAAACGGTGAAGGATCGCGACTGGAAACGCGATCAGCAGCGCTTGATGCGCGACCGGGGCTGAGCCGTTCGCGTTTCGGCCGTATGCCTTCCTGCTTCTTCATCTTCTCTTTTTCACCACTGGCAGGGTGGGATGCTGAAACGAGATCAGCGTAACGGCTGATTGTGCTCAGTCCCGTTGACAGTCGACGGATGTTCATGCTATGTTCCACATGGAGCGTGACCCGGACGCGTCCCATTCCTTTAGTTCGTTTCTGGTGTTTTTTGTTTTTTCGTCCGAAATGGCATGCATTCGCGCCATGAATTGACGGCTGTGGCACGGTTGCGTCCATTTGGGGACAGGACCCTTGCGCAGGCCACCGCAGGCGTTAACCCCCTGCACATGAACTGATTTCATGAGGTCCCTAGTCGCATGAACCGCAAATCCCCCTTGTTGCTGGCCGTCAGCCTGATCGCTTTTTCTTCCGTCGCTCTTGCCGCGCCTGCCAAGGAGAAGGCGGCGAAGCCGGCTGGCGCCGCGGTCGGCCCCGTCGCCGGCCAAAAAACCGCGCTCGCCGCCGACAAGCCCCAGATCGGCAGTTTCGGGTTCGACGAGGCCGGCATGGACCGCGCGGTCGCACCAGGGGACGATTTCTACGCATTCGCCAACGGCACCTGGACGAAGACGACCCCGATTCCCGCCGATCGCTCCAATTATGGTGCCTTCACCGTGCTGGACGATCTTTCGATGACGCGCATGCACACGATCCTGGATGAGGTGGCGAAAGATCCCAATTCCAAGAGCGGCACGCTCTATGCGAGCTTCCTCGATGAGGCGGCCGCCGAGGCCAAAGGCTATGATCCGATCAAGCCGGAGATTGCCGCGGTCAAGGCTATCGCGAACAAATCCGATTATGCGCGCGCGCTCGGCCTGGCCTTGCGCAACGGCTTCGCCGGCCCGATCGCGGCCGGCGTTTCGCTCGACGCGAAGGATCCGGATCGGCCGGTGATCATGATCGCTCAGTCCGGCCTCGGGCTTCCCGATCGTGACTATTATCTCAAGACCGATGCCCCGAGTGTCGCGGCGCGCAAGGCCTATGCCGATTATGTCGCGCAATTGCTCACGCTCACCGGCGAGCCGGATGCGGCCGCGCGCGCCCAGGCGATCCTCGATTTCGAGACCAAGCTCGCCCAATCCCATTGGACGCGCATCGACAGCCGCGATTCCGACAAGAGGTACAATGTCTGGACGCGTGCGGATTTCGACGCGAAGGCGCCCGGCTTCGATTGGACCGCGTTCCTCGGCGCCGCCGGCCTCAACAACGACAATCATTATATCGCCGCTCAGCCGAGCGCGATCACGGCTTCGGCCAAGCTGATCGCCGACGCGCCGATGCCGCTCCTGCGCGACTATCTGCTCGTGCAGACGATCGACAATGCCGCGCCCTGGCTATCGCGTCGCTTCGTCGACGCTCACTTTGCTTTCCACGATACGACCCTTTCGGGCACGCCGCAGATCCAGGAACGCTGGAAGCGCGGCGTTGATCTGGTCAAGAATGCGATGGGCGAGGATCTGGGCAAGATCTACGTCGATCGCTATTTTCCGCCTGAAACCAAGGCGGCCGCCGATCAGCTCGTCAAGAATATTATCGCCGCGATGGATCGTCGGCTCCAGACGCTCGTGTGGATGGATCCCAAGACCCGCCAGGCCGCGCGCGAGAAGCTCGCGTCGTTCCGGCCGAAGATCGGCTACCCCGATCACTGGCGCGATTATTCGGGTCTGCAGATCGCGCGCGGAGATCTCTACGGCAACGTCAAGCGCTCGAACGAATTCGACTGGCAATATGGGCTGAACAAGCTCGGCAAGCCTGCCGATCGCGGCGAGTGGGGCATGACTCCGATGGAGATCAATGCCTATGCCAACCCGATCTGGAACGAGATCGTCTTCCCCGCTGCGATTTTGCAGCCGCCCTTCTTCGATCCGCATGCCGACCCGGCGGTCAATTATGGCGGTATCGGCGCGGTGATCGGCCACGAAATGAGTCATCATTTCGACGATCAGGGCCGCAAATATGACAAGACCGGCCGACTGACCGACTGGTGGACGCCCCAGGATGTCGAGCGCTTCACCGCGATGACCGGCAAGCTAGTTGCCCAATATGATGCTTATGAGCCTCTCCCGGGCGCGCATGTCCAGGGCGCGCTTACTCTGGGCGAGAATATGGCCGATCTCGCCGGCCTGACTGTGGCTTATGACGCGTATCACACCTCACTCGGCGGCAAGACGCCGCCCGTGATCGACGGCTTCACCGGCGATCAGCGTTTCTATCTGGGGTGGGCGCAGGTGTGGCGGCGCAGCTATCGCGAGCCCAATCTGCGCCAGCGGCTGATGACCGATCCGCATTCGCCTTCGATCCAGCGCGCCTGGATCGTGCGAAACCTCCAGCCCTGGTACGATGCCTACAAGATCGCACCGGGCTCGCGCATGTTCCTGACCCCTGACCAGCGCGTCCTGGTCTGGTAAGGCGCCGCGGATCGATCGAAAAAGGGGACCGCACATAGCGACGCGCGTGCCATTGCTGCCCTTCCTGCCGCCTGTGAAAAGCAGGCAGCGTGGGGCCGTGTCGCTTGCGATCCTGCTGCTCGCGGGCGCGACCTTGCTCTTGCTCTGGTCGCGCGTTGCGCCTTCGATCTTCGTCACCGGCCTCGCCGCACTACTGCTCGCGGGCGCGGCAATCGCCGGGGCGTGGCTCTTGCGCGCGCGTAGCGACACTGCCGAAGCCCCGCGCGACTGGATCTTGCTCCACGCCGCGCTGGCGGACGGGGGTGACGCGACTTTGATCACCGATCGCAACGGTGCGCCGATTTGCGTGAGCCCGGCCTTCACCGCCTTGTTCGGGGCTGCGGTGACGCCCGATGCGCTCCCGCTTCGCACGATCGATCGCGCCCGGCTGATCGATGCGGCGCGCGTCGCGATGCGTGACGGCCACGCCGAGGCGGATAGTCTTCACGTCGAAGACGGGACCGTTCGCGCAATTCTCCGGCGCGCGGGGCGCCGCGACGATCACCTCGTCTGGCGCTTCCGCCGCACCGGTCCGCAGAACGAATATGGGCTCGTCCGGGCGTTGCTCGACGGGGCCGGGGGCATGCGGCTCGGCGAGGCAGGTGTGATGATCGCATTGATCGGGCCGGACGGCACGATCGTCGCCGCGAATGAAGTATTCGTTTTCCGCGCCTTGGGCGACGCGGCGGCGGAAATCGCCGGCAAGAATATCGCGACTCTGCTCGAAACCGGAGACGATGGCTCGGTGCGGATTGCGCGCGAACCCGACGAAGCCCCGCCGCTTCGGATCGTGCCCGTCGCATTGGAGGACGATCCTGACCAGAGCGCGAGCGTCTTCCTGATGTTCGACGAGGATCCGGAAGCGTTGAGCGCCGCCGCCGCACGCGGCGCCGCCACCGTCCATCTTCACGAATTGCTGGCAATGCTGCCGCTCGGCTTGGCGTTGGTCGAGCGCGACGGCCGTTTCCTGTTTCTCAATCAGGCCTTCCGGCGTGCCGCCGGTCTCGGCCCCGACGATGCGGCGGTCTATCCCAGCGATCTGGTGGCGGACGAGGACAAGAGTATCGTTTCCGATGCGGTGCGCCGTTTTGCAGCCGGCCGCGCGCTGCCGGGCGATCTCGCCATCCGCCTCAAATTCCGCCCCGATGAGCCGGTTGCCCTGACGATCGCGAATGCAAAAGGTCTCGGCGATGCGGCGGTGCTGCTCAGCCTCAAGGACAATACCGAGGAATCCAAACTCAAACGCCAGGTCGCGCAGGCGACCAAGATGCAGGCGGTCGGCCAGCTCGCGGGCGGCGTTGCGCACGATTTCAACAATATCCTGACCGCGATCATCGGCCATTGCGACCTGATGATGATGCGCCACACGCCCGGCGACATCGATTATGACGACATCCAGCAGATCAAGCACAACAGTAACCGCGCCGCGGCGCTGACCCGGCAGTTGCTCGCTTTCTCGCGCCAGCAGACGCTCCGGCCGCAGATATTGCAGCTGCCCGACATCATCTCGGAAATCTCGAACCTGCTGCGTCGGTTGCTCGGCGAGACGGTCAAGCTCGAGGTCAAGCATGGCCGCAATCTGGGTCTGGTCCGCGCCGATCCGGGCCAACTCGAGCAGGTGATCGTCAACCTCGCGGTCAATGCCCGTGATGCCATGCCCGAAGGCGGTACGGTCACGGTCGAGACGTTCCGCGTCACCGCGGCGGAGGTTCGGCGGATGCGCAGCGAGATCCTCCCGGTGGCCGACTATACCGGTCTGCGCGTGTCCGACACCGGCATGGGTATTCCGACCGAGCATCTTTCCAAGATCTTCGAGCCATTCTTCACCACCAAGGAAGTGGGGAAGGGCACCGGCCTTGGCCTCTCCACCGTTTACGGCATCGTCAAGCAGACTGACGGCTTCATCTTCGCGGATTCGGAGGTGGGGAAGGGGACCAGCTTCGTCATCTATCTGCCGGTCCATCATGCGGCCGAGGCGCCCGAGCCCGCCCAGCCGGTGCGGGTCGAGCCGGCCGGCGAAACCTGGGGCACGGGCACGATCCTGCTGGTTGAGGATGAGGCGATGGTGCGCGCCGTGGCCGAACGGGCGCTCACACGGCAGGGATATCAGGTGCTTACGGCCAATAATGGCGAAGAGGCGCTCGAATTGCTTGAAGAGGGAGCGGAGATCGACCTGCTCATTTCCGACGTGGTGATGCCGACGATGGACGGCCCGACCCTTGTGCGTGCCGCGCGCGCCAAATATCCCGACCTGAAGATCCTGTTCATGTCGGGCTATGCCGAGGAGCAATTGCGCAAATCGATCGACATCGATCGAGTGTCGTTCCTTCCCAAGCCTTTCTCCGTCCAGCAGCTCGGGCATGCCGCGCGCGATGCGCTCCACCCTCCGGCTTGATCTGGATTAATGACTTCCGTCAACGCAGGCCCGATCCCTGCGAAATCCCCTATGCGTCGGGATTATTGCGGATTACTGCTTACCCATGACTGAGCCCTTGTCCGTCCTTGTCGTCGAGGACGAGCCCCTCATTGCCATGATGATCGAAGATTTCATCGATATGCTTGGCTATAAGGTGGCGGGCATATGCGACAATGTCGCGCAAGCGGTCGAACGCGTGAACGCGGGCGGGTTCGATATGGCCATCCTTGACGTCAACCTTCGCGACGGACCGTGCTGGCCGGTGGCAGACGCGCTCAAGAACAATGGCATTCCCTTCGTGGTTGCGACCGGCGGGCATGTCGAGCCACCCCCGCCCTTGCATGCCCATGCCCACCAGCTCGCCAAACCCTTCACGCTCGACAGCGTGCAGGCCGCATTGGAAACGGTCGCGGCCTGATCCGACTTCCCGAAAGTTCCCCTCTTGTTCTCACGGAACATTCCGTGTACGGAGCTGTCACACGTTGAAGGTGTGACGGACTTCCTCTAGCGACAAGGGCTTGGGACTATGGCTGCTTCTCTGAAGGTGATCGACGGCGATATGGCAAGCACGAGCGAACGGCAGAAGGCGCTCGACGCCGCATTGGCGCAGATCGATCGCGCCTTCGGCAAAGGCAGCGCGATGAAGCTCGGCAGCCGCGAGAAGATTGAGATCGAGGCGATCTCGACCGGCAGCCTCGGGCTCGACATCGCGCTCGGCATTGGTGGCCTCCCGCGCGGCCGCATCGTCGAGATTTATGGCCCGGAAAGCTCGGGCAAGACCACGCTCGCTTTGCATGCGATTGCGGAAGCGCAGAAGGCCGGTGGCACCGCCGCCTTTATCGACGCGGAACATGCTCTCGACCCGGGCTATGCGAAGAAGCTTGGCGTCGACGTCGACAATCTGATCGTCAGTCAGCCCGATACGGGTGAACAGGCGCTCGAGATCACCGACACTTTGGTGCGGTCGAACGCGATCGACGTGCTGGTGATCGATTCGGTCGCCGCGCTCGTGCCGCGCGCTGAAATCGAAGGCGAGATGGGCGACAGCCATGTCGGCCTGCAGGCGCGTCTGATGAGCCAGGCGTTGCGCAAGATCACCGGCTCGATCAGCCGCTCGCGCACGCTCGTCATTTTCATCAACCAGATCCGCATGAAGATCGGCGTGATGTACGGCAATCCGGAGACGACAACCGGCGGCAACGCGCTCAAATTCTACGCTTCGTGCCGGCTCGACATCCGCCGCACCGGCCAGATCAAGGATCGGGACGATATCGTCGGCAACACGACCCGCGTGAAGGTGGTCAAGAACAAGGTCGCGCCGCCGTTCAAGCAGGTCGAATTCGACATCATGTATGGCGAGGGCATTTCCAAGGTCGGCGAGATCCTCGATCTCGGCGTCAAGGCAGGCATGGTCGAGAAATCGGGCGCCTGGTTCAGCTATGACAGCATCCGCATCGGCCAGGGCCGCGAGAATGCCAAAATCTACCTGCGCGAGAATCCCGAGGTTTGCGCGAAGCTGGAAAAGGCGATCCGCAACAATACCGCCGACGTGGCCGAGAAGATGATGACCGGCCCCGAGCCGGAGGACGACCTCTAAGTCGGGTCGGGAGAATCAACAGATCAGCGAGGGCGCGGGGCTTGGGTCCCGCGCCCCTTTTTGTTTCGTATCGTCGATCGCTTGTAAGGGTTCCTTGACTTTCCTTAAAAAAGGAAGACAAGCTTCCTTTACATAGGAGGGACGATCCATGCCTGCCGAATCAAATCGCCTCCACGAGCTGCCGCTGGGTCTTCGCCTGGGCATTCTCGCGGGGATCGCCATAATCGCACTCGGTTGCGTTCGGCTGATCGCACCTGGTCCCGATGGGTTGGGATGGGCCGGAATCATGATCGGCGGGATCGGGCTGACAGCCGCTTCGCTCGCTTTCGGGCTGCTGGCCGGACGCATGTTCTCCCGCGAGCCGGCCCGTACTCCGATGCGCAACTATAATCGCCGCATCGCCATTACGATGATGATCTACGTCGTGTTGCTGATGGGATCCGTCACGCTGTTCGCGCACGGCTGGGGTTCAGGACCGTGGGGCTATCTGCTCGCTGCCCTGCCAGCAATTCCGGTGGCCGTCGTGTTTCTGGTGCTCGGTCTTTACCTGAAGGAAGAGACGGACGAGTTCGCGCGCCAGCTCTTCATGCAAGCCTGCCTGATCGGCGCGGCAGTGACCTTCGTCGAAGCGACTTTCTGGGGCTTCCTGGAGACATTCCATAAGGTGCCGCACGTCCCGATATATGCGGCGAGCATCGCTTTCTTCGCTCAATATGGCGTGGCGAGCTGCATATTGTGGCGGCGTTATCGATGAAAAACCGCCTCAGGGCTCTGCGCGCCGAGCGCGACTGGAGCCAGGCCGATCTCGCCCAACAGCTCGATGTCTCCCGCCAGAGCGTCAACGCGATCGAGACGGGGAAATATGATCCATCGCTCCCGCTCGCCTTCCGCATCGCCAACCTGTTCGGGCTGCCGATCGAACAGATCTTCTCCGAAGATTGAATTCAGAAAAAAGGAGTAGTCCAATGAAGCTCCGTCTCCCGCTGCGCATCGCCACCTTGGCTGCGGCGCCCCTGATGGTTCCCGGCATCTACGGCGCGCTCGCGCATGATCTTGCGGCCTTCGCCGCCACGCCTGCGCCGCAGGCCCTCGCGTCCGATCGCATCGTCGTGACGGTCACGGGGGAGGGGCCCGACGTGATCCTGATCCCCGGCCTCGCGAGTTCGGCGCATGTCTGGGATGCGACCATCGCGCACCTCTCCGCGCGTCATCGCGTTCACGTCGTTCAGGTGGCGGGCTTCGCGGGGATACCTGCGGGCAGCAATGCCAGCGGGCCGGTGTTCGAACCGGTGGTAACCGCAATTCACGATTATATCGTCGCCAATCACCTCCAGGGCGCGACCGTGATCGGCCATTCGCTCGGCGGGACGATGGTGATGCGACTGGCGATAGCCCACCCTGCCGACGCGGCCAGGATCTTGATCGTCGACTCGCTGCCTTACGCCGGGATGATGTTCGGCCCGCAGATGTCAGTCGCGATGATCCGGCCGCAGGCGACGATGCTGCGTGATCAGGTGGTGAACGGCACGCAGGAAGCTTATGCCGCCGCCGAGCCCCAACAAATGGCGCGCCTGATCAAAAGCCATAATGCGGAGGCTGCAGCCGCGATCGCCGCCGCCAGTGCCTCGGATCATCGCGTCGTCGGTCAGGCGCTCTACGACGATCTGGTCATCGATCTTCGCCCCGATCTTGGCAAGATCGCGGTTCCGGTCACCGTCCTTTACCCCTGGGATGAGACGAGCGGGGCGCCGCAACAAGTGTTCGACAACCTCTATACCGGTGCCTTCGCTCCACTGCCGCATGGCAAAGTCGAGCGCGTCGACGGAAGCTATCATTTCATCATGATCGACCAGCCGGCCATCTTCCTTCAAAAGGTCGATGCGTTCCTGGGCTGAGCGATAGCGGAGGCGAGGAAGTCCGCCTTTTAACGGCTCGTTACCTCGGTTCCGGTGCCCGGCAGCATCGCGCGGTCGCCATGCCACAAGGCGAGCGCCGCATCGCGATCCGCAGTGGCGCGTACCACCGCGCCGAGCTTCGCCTCCGCCTCCGCCTTGATCGCCAGCGTTACCGGCTCCTTCGGCGTCGACCTGAGCGTATTGTCCGCCTCGCGCAGCGCATCCTTGGGCTTGCCCATCGCCAGCAAGGCCGCCGCCATGTCGCGGCGCACCGGATACCAGAAAGCGGGCGGATCGGAGAAGCCGAGGAACGCCTTGGTCTCCTGGATTTTCGCGGCCGCCTTGAACGAGACAAAGGCCTCGGCCGGCTTATTCTCCAGCATCGCCGCGCGCCCATCGAGTACGAGATGGGCGATCCGCATCATGCGCCCCGCGCCGTCGCTCGCATCGTCGGGTTTTTCGGGGCCGAGACGGTCAGGGATGGCAGCGGCTTCCTTACGCACCGCAGCCACGTCGCCCAACCGCGCAGCCGCCTCACCGCGCGCATAATGCCAATAAGCGCGGACATAAGGCAATTTGGGCTCGATCAGCGCCAGGACCTTGTGCGGATCGGCGTAGCGAGCTTCGGCGAAATAGCCGGTTCCCGCGACCATCTGCGGGTAGATTCCGGTTTCCATCTTCTTGCTGGCGGCCGCTGCCGCGATCAGCGGGTCGCTGAGCGCGAGCGCATCCTTGGCATCGCCTGAGATCAGGGCACCGCCCACGCCATATTGCACGTTGTGCGCATGGTAAGGCAGGTCCCACACCCCATCGGGCTCGGCCAGCCCCAGCCTCTTTGCATTGGCAATGCCGAGCGCGACCGCCTTCACATTGGCGTCGACCGCGTCCTGGTAGCGGCCGATATGATAATAAGTGTGCGACGGCATGTGCACGAGATGCGCGGCCGATGGGGCCAGCCCGGCGAGCTTATCGGCAAAAGGCTCGGCTCGCGCCGGATAGCCCGCAAGCTCGGTCGCATGGATGTAGAAATGGATGGCCGGCGTGTAATCGGGATTGCGCTTCAGCACGCCTTCCAGCAGCGCCACCGCTTTGCCCATGTTCGCGGTACCGCCGGCGAGCGAGGAGGGGATCATCCAGGCGTCTGCCGCCATCACTGCGATCTCGTCATCGATCGGGTAGCGGATCACGAGCGCATCCATCGCACGGGCAAAGGCGCGGTCGCCGTCGCCCGTGCCGCCACCATTCTGGTAACGTAGCTTGAGCGCCGCGATCAGATCGCGTTCTTTCGGCGGCGCATTGCCCGCAAGCGCCTCGGCCCGCATCACGAGCGCGGCGAGCTTCGCCTGGACATCCTTCTCGACCGGAAAGTTGATGGTCGGCCCGGCTGCCCATGCCTCGCCCCACAGACACATCGCGCAATTCGGGTCGAGCCGCGCCGCCTCATGGAAGGCCTGGATCGCGGCATGGTGCGCGAAGGCGTGGGCGAGCTGCATGCCATTGTCGAAGAAGGCCTGGGCCTTGGGGTTGGCGGTGCGGATGGGGAAGCCGCCGCCGCCATAACCAGGCAGGAGGGTTGGCGTCTTGGGCGCGACCATGTCGCCGCCGCACATCGGCGCGGCATCGAGCGGCTGCGATGTCAGCGGTGTGTCTGATGCCGGCTTGTCCTGCGCCAGCGCAGGCGACAGGCCGACGGCAAGTACGAACATCATCCAGCGCATATATCCCCCATATGCTGTGCTCCCCTTCTAGGCCGCCGCGGCAAGGCTGGCCAGCGCAACCGCGCCCGCCTATCCTGACTCCCATGCGTAACGATCTCTTTTTCTGGCCCAGCCGGCGCGGCCTCCTCGGCGCAGCCGCAGTTCTGCCGTTCCTGTCGGCTTCCTCGATCCTGCGCGCGGCCGAACCCGATCTGTCCGCACTGTCGCCAATGACTGGCGATGCCGTGCCGATCAGCCGGGCCGAGCGTGCGGCCCGCGTCGCGCGTGCGCAGGGGTTGATGAAAGCGCACCATATTGGCGCGGTGCTGATCGAGCCGGGCGCGTCGCTCGTCTATTTCACCGGCGTGAACTGGCACCGCAGCGAGCGGCTCACCGCCGCAATCCTGCCGGCTGAGGGAGATGCGTGCATCGTCACGCCCTTCTTCGAGGAGCCTTCGGTTCGCGAGACTCTCGACGTGCCGGGCGAGGTACGGGTGTGGCAGGAGGATGAGAATCCACTCGGCCTCGTGGCGGGGTTTCTGCGCGAGCGGAGACTGACGGGCCAGCCGATCGGGATCGAGGAAACGCTGCGCTATTTCGCGGTTGACGGGCTGCAACGTGTGCTGCCCGACGCGAAGCTGGTTTCGGCAAATCCAATCGTGCGCGGGTGCCGGATGATCAAGACTCCGGCCGAGTTCGCCCTGATGCAGAAGGCGACCGACATCACGATCGCCGCCTATCGCTGGGTTCATCCGCGCGTCGAAAAGGGAATGACCGGATCCGATATCGCCGCGCTGATGGACGCCGCGACGGTAAAGCTGGGCGGGGAGGTCGAATTCAGCCTGGTGCTGATCGGCGAGGCTGCGGCTTATCCGCACGGATCGCGCATCGTTCATCGCGTTGCCGAGGGCCAGATCGTGCTGATGGATTGCGGCTGCAACGTGCAGGGCTATCAGTCGGATATCTCGCGCACCTTCGTGTTCGGGGCCGCCAGCAAGGAACAGAGGCTGGTTTGGGATCAGGTCCATCAAGGCCAGCAGATCGCGCTCGCCGCCGCAAGGATCGGCGCGCCGGCCGGCAGCGTCGATGATGCGGTGCGACGGCTTTACGAAGGCTTCGGCTACGGCCCGGGCTACAAATTGCCCGGTCTTTCGCACCGTACAGGCCACGGCATCGGGCTCGACGGGCATGAGCCGGTCAACCTCGTCCATGGCGAGACGACACCGCTTGCGGCGGGCATGTGCTTCTCCGACGAACCCGGCATCTACATTCCCGGTAAGTTCGGTGTGCGGCTGGAGGATTGTTTCCACATGACCGACGCCGGCCCGAAATGGTTCCGCACGCCGCCGCAATCGATCGATCAGCCCGTCTGAGGCGTTCCGCTTGAGAAGCGGGGGGCGCTCCACTAAGTCGCCCCAATGACCTCGACCAACGATATCCGCCGTTCCTTCCTCGATTACTTCGGAGGCGAAGGGCATCGCATCGTGCCGTCGGCGCCGTTGGTGCCGCATAACGATCCGACCCTGATGTTCGTCAACGCGGGCATGGTGCCGTTCAAGAACGTCTTCACCGGCCTTGAGACGCGCCCTTATTCGACCGCGACGTCGAGCCAGAAATGCGTGCGCGCGGGCGGCAAGCACAACGATCTCGACAATGTGGGCTACACCGCGCGGCACCACACCTTCTTCGAGATGCTCGGCAATTTCTCGTTCGGCGATTATTTCAAGGAACAGGCGATCACGCATGCCTGGACCTTGCTGACCAAGACATGGGGGATTCCGGCGGAGAAGCTGACCGCGACCGTCTATCACACCGACGATCAGGCATTCGATCTGTGGAAGAAGATCGCCGGTTTGCCCGATCACAAGATCATCCGCATCCCGACCAAGGACAATTTCTGGGCAATGGGCGCGGACGGGCCGTGCGGGCCCTGTTCCGAGATATTCTACGATCATGGCGATCATATCCCCGGCGGCCCTCCCGGCAGCCCGGATGAGGATGGCGACCGCTTCGTCGAGATCTGGAACCTGGTGTTCATGCAGTTCGTGCAGGAGGCGGACGTCATCGTCGGCGATCTGCCGAAGCCGTCGATCGATACCGGCATGGGGCTCGAGCGCATCGCCGCGGTGCTGCAGGGCGTGCACGACAATTATGATACGGACACATTCAAGGCGCTGATCGCGGCGTCGGGAGAGCTGACCAAGAGCGCCACCGACGGTGCCAACCAGGCGTCGCACCGCGTGATCGCCGACCATCTGCGCGCGTCCGGCTTCCTCGTGGCGGACGGCGTACTGCCGGCCAATGAAGGCCGTGGCTATGTGCTCCGTCGCATCATGCGCCGCGCAATGCGCCACGCCCATCTGCTTGGCGCGCCGGAGCCACTGATGCACCGCCTGGTACCCGCGCTCGTCGCGGAAATGGGCGCGGCCTACCCCGAACTGGTCCGCGCGCAGCCGCTGATCGAGGAGACGCTGAAGCTGGAGGAAACCCGTTTCCGCCAGACTTTGGCCAACGGTTTGCGTCTTCTGGATGAAGCGACCGGCTCCATGAAGGCGGGCGACACTCTGCCCGGCGCGGTCGCGTTCAAACTCTACGACACCTTTGGCTTCCCCTATGATCTGACCGAAGACGCGCTCCGCGCGCAGAGTCTGAATGTGGATCGTGCCGGCTTCGACGCCGCGATGGCGGAGCAGAAGGCGGCCGCGCGCGCCGCCTGGAAGGGCTCGGGCGACAAGGCGTCGGATGACGTGTGGTTCGACATCGCCGAGGAGCTCGGTGGCACCGAATTCATAGGCTACACTAGCCATGAGGGCGACGCGCAGGTTGTGGCGTTGGTCAGGGACGGCAAGCGCGTCGATCAGGTCGGCACGGGCGACGACGTCACCATTCTCACCAACCAGACGCCCTTCTACGGCGAAAGCGGCGGCCAGATGGGCGACGCGGGCAAAGCCAGCAATGACAATGGCTTCGCGGCCGACATTGCCGACACGTCCAAGCCACTCGGGCGCCTCCACGCACACAAGGCGACCGTGACCGCGGGGCAGATCAAGGTCGGCGATACCATCCATCTCGCGGTCGACGTCACGCGCCGCAGCCAGTTGCGCGCCAACCATTCAGCGACGCACTTGCTGCACGCGGCGCTGCGGCACCGGCTGGGTGGGCATGTTACGCAGAAGGGCAGCCTGGTCGCGCCCGATCGGCTGCGCTTCGACTTTTCGCATCAGAAGGCGATGACGCCCGAGGAGATCGCGCACGTCGAAGCCGAGGTGAACCGCCATATCCGCGAGAATGACGACGTCATCACCCGTCTGATGACCCCCGATGCGGCGATCGAGGCCGGCGCTATGGCGCTGTTCGGCGAGAAATATGGCGACGAGGTGCGCGTGCTGTCGATGGGCGTGTCGCAGGAGGAAGACGGCAATAGCTGGTCGGTCGAACTGTGCGGCGGCACGCACGTCTCCGCACTGGGTGATATTGGGCTGTTCAAGATCATCGGCGAGAGCGCGGTTTCATCCGGCATCCGTCGCATCGAGGCTTTGACGGGGGAGGCCGCGCGTTTGTGGCTGACCCATCGCGAGGATCGCCTGCGCGAAGCCGCCGCGGCGCTCAAATCCTCGCCCGAGGAAGTACCTGCGCGCGTCGCGGCTTTAGTCGAGGAGCGCCGCAAGCTCGAGCGCGAACTGGCCGAGGCGAAGAAGGCGCTGGCGCTGGGCGGCGGGGGAGCCAAGGCCGAAGCGGCGGGCCCCGAGCAGGTGGCGGGCATCAGTTTCGTCGGCCAGGTAATCGAAGGGCTCGATCCCAAGGGGCTGCGCGGGCTGGTCGACGAGGCCAAGGCCAAGCTCGGTTCGGGTGTTGCCGTATTGGTCGCGGTCAATGACGGCCGAGCGACGGTCGCGGTCGGCGTGACCGACGATCTGGTCGCACGCCTGTCGGCCGTCGACCTGGTCAAGCAGGCGGTTGCGACCGTGGGCGGTCAGGGCGGCGGCGGTCGTCCCGACATGGCTCAGGGCGGTGGCCCCGACGGCGCCAAGGCTAGTGATGCTGTGTCGGCGGTGCGTGGGGCGCTGGAGGCGCTTCCGGCGGCCGCCTGATTCACCTTCCGGCGGCCGCCTGATTCACAACGTCATCCCCGCGAAGGCGGGATCCACTCTGCGGCTCGGCGCTGCTTCCCGGTGGATTCCCGCCTTCGCGGGGATGACGGGAATGGGCTTTTCGCTGTGTTGGCTGGAAATCGCGCGAGCGGAGTCCTAAATTCCCGCTTCAGGGAGTCAAAAACGATGAAGCGTGAACTCATCGCCTACCTCGATTCGATCAAGGCCCGCGATCCTGCGCCGCGTTCGCGCTGGGAGATTTTACTCTATCCGGGCGTGCTCGCGCTCGGCCTGCATCGCATTGCGCACTGGCTGTTCAATGGCGAACTTTATTTCCTCGCGCGGGTCGTCAATCACCTCTCGCGTTTCCTGACCGCGATCGACATCCATCCCGGCGCCGAGATCGGCGAGAATTTCTTCATCGACCATGGCTTCGTCGTGATCGGTGAGACCGCGGTGATCGGCAACAATGTGACCATCTATCAGAACGTCACGCTGGGCGGGACCAATCCGGCGGACGGCGTTGCCGGAAAGCGCCATCCAACGCTTGAGGATGACGTGATCGTCGGCTCGGGCGCTCAGGTGCTGGGGCCGATCGTCGTCGCCCCCGGCGCGCGCATCGGCGCCAATGCGGTCGTCACCCGGGACGTGCCCGAAGGCGCGACCATGGTCGGCATCCCGGCGCGGCCCACGTTGGTAGACGCGCAGAGCTATCATGCGTTTGTGCCCTATGGCACGCCCTGCAGCGAACGCTTTGATCCCGCCACCCAGCAGCTCGAAATCCTCAAATGCGAGATCGAGACGCTGCGAGGCAAGCTCGCCAAGCTGATCGAGGAACGCGAAGCCCCCGCCGCCGACGAAACGGATCGCCAGTCCGCCTGATGGGTTCCGTCACTCCCTTTCCGGCGCCACACCCCGTGCAGGTTGTGTTCGCGCGGACCGAACTGGAGCGGATCCTAAGTCTCTATGGACGGATGGTCGCGGCGGGCCATTGGCGCGATTATGCGATCCAGTTCGATCGTGATGCGGCCTGCTTCGCCTGCTTCCGCCGTGCCGCCGAGCGTCCCGAGTACCGGATCGAGAAACGCCCCGCGCTGCGTCAGCGCCAGGGGGAATGGGCGCTGATCGGCGAGCAGGGGGCGGTTCTCAAACGCGGTCACGAACTGGGGCCGGTCCTTGCCCCGATCGAACGCAAGCTGCTCAAGCTGGTCGACGAATAGGTTCAGGCCCGCGCACGGGCCGTGGCCTGCGTCGGGCGATCGAGCATGGGCAGCCGCGCCTGCAACTCTGCCGGCAAAGCGCTCACGACCATGCGCCGCACGACATGCCAGAAGGCGGAGAGCATGAGCAGAGCCGAACCGATAACCAGCGCGGTAAGCGCGATATTGAGGCTGACGGCACCCGCCTGCTTGAACAATTCGGCGAGGGCGGTCAGCACATATACCAGCGACGACACCAGCAGAGCGCGGCGATCGACTGCCAATGCGACGATGCCGAACGCGATATAGAGCGCGATTACCAGCAGGCCTTTGGCCGGGCTGACGTCTCCGTCGAACACGCCGAGCAGGTTGAACACCGGATGCGCGATCATCGGTGCCGCGGAAAGGTGCAGCCAGAAGGCGACGTCCGAGCGGCGCGTTTGCCGCACGCGATCCGACATGTCCCACCACATGGCAAAAGCGAAAACGCCAAGACCTGCCGCCAAGGACAGCCACAGCAGTGAATCCTTGGCTTGCGGCACCGCCCACAGCAAGGCCGCGAGCAGGCTCAGCACAAGCGCGCCGGTCAGCGCCGCAATCGTGATCGGAACGTGGAATCGGCGCCAGTGGCCATAAGCCGCGCCGGCGGTAAGCAGGCCTACGCCGACGCTGATGCCGGCGAGGACACGCTCCCCACCCTCATGCACCGAGTCCCCGATCGCGGTGAACGCCACCGCGAAGAGGCAGGCGGTCACCGCATAGACAAATGTTGCGAGCAGAATGATGCTGGGCAGGGCCATGCGCCTTTTGCCCGTGAAATATTCCGCGAGGCCCCAACTCCCCGCTGCGACCAGCAGACCCGCCACAATCACGCCGCGGCCGACCTGCTTCATGCCTTCGTCCCCCGCCACGTCGCCATGCGGCCCGGCGATGCTGAAGCCGATCCAGCCGATCGCGACCAGCAGCAAGATTGCGGCAATCGACACGAAGATGTCGTTGAAGCCGGTGATGAGCCTGAAGCTCTCCTCATCGACCATCGGCGAGGCGTGGGATTGGGCGACGCTTTCGCGCAGAGCCGCCGCCGCCGCCGGGGTGATCGCCCCTGCCGCGACCGCATTTTCAATGTCGGATTCGCTGTACATATCTCTCTCCCTGTCGCGGGAGACTATCACGACTGTATTGCTGGTGCAATACAGTAGGCCTGTCAGGCGGTGCCCTCGGCGTCGAGCGCGTAGCCGGCCGAGCGCACCGTGCGGATGAGATCGGGCGCATCGCCGACGTTGATCGCCTTGCGCAGGCGGCGGATGTGGACGTCGACCGTGCGAGGTTCGATGTCGCTGTCACGGCCCCAGACCGAATCGAGCAGCCGTTCGCGCGAGAAGACGCGGCCGGGATGCTCCATGAAATGGCGGAGCAGACGAAATTCCGTGGGCCCGAGCGCGAGCGACACCCCATCGCGGCGCACCTTATGATCGGCAATGTCCATCTCGATGCCCGAATAAGCCAGCCGTTCGCCCGCCAGGGCCGGCCGAACGCGGCGCAGCACCGCAGCGACCCGTGCGACGAGTTCACGCGGGCTGAAAGGCTTGGTCACATAATCGTCGGCGCCGGTCTCGAGGCCGCGGATACGATCCTCCTCTTCGCCGCGCGCGGTGAGCATGATGATCGGCACGTTCGCGGTCTGGGTCGCGCGGCGCAGGCGGCGGCAGACCTCAATTCCCGACAGCCCCTCGATCATCCAGTCGAGCAGCACGATGTCGGGCGGGCCTTCGGCGGCGAGCAGCAAGGCTTCCTCGCCGTCGGGTGTATGCTCGACATTATGCCCCTCGCGGCGGAGGTGCCACATCAGCAATTCGGCGAGGGCCTCGTCGTCTTCGACAAGCAGGATTCGGGCTCCGGTCATGGCGTCAAGCAGCGGGTGCCAGTGCATCGGCGCCCCGCGGGCGTTCCGGCATCTGCTCGCCGGTCGCGGCATAATAGATCATCTCGGCGGCGTTGGTGGCGTGATCGCCGATCCGCTCCAGATTCTTGGCGATGAACAACAGGTGGGTCGAGGCTCCGATATTGTTCGGATTTTCCATCATGTATGTCAGCAAGGCGCGGAACAGGCTGTCGTAGAGATCGTCGACCTCGCGGTCGCGGATACTCACGTCGAGCGCACCTTCGGGATCGCGCGCGGCGAAGGCGTTGAGCACGTCGTGCACCATCTCCGATGTGGCGCGTGCCATGGCGGGCAGGATCGCAAGCGGCTCGATCCCGCGCATGTCCTGCAGGAGCGGCACGCGCTTGGCGATATTCTTGGCATAATCGCCGATGCGCTCCATCACGCCTGCGATCTTGAGCGCGGCGATCACCTCGCGCAGATCGTCCGCAAGCGGCGCGCGCAAGGCGATCAGACGCACGACGCGGCGTTCGACCTCATGCTCGAGCTCGTCGATCTTGCGGTCATGCTGGACGATCCGTGCCGCGGATTCGGTGTCGCGGCGGGTCAGCGCCTGAACCGCGCCGTCGATCGCGGCCTCGGCAAGGCCGCCCATCTCGGCAACCATCGCGCGCAATTCCCCCAGATCCTCGTCGAACGCCTTAACCGTATGCCCGCTGGTCGCCATCTAAGCACTCCCTCGATCCGCCATGCGTCGGCTCGGCGTCACTTTTATGACAGTGTGCGGCCGAGTTGAGAATGCGTGTCGGTGCATTCCCCCGGGTCTGCGTCACCCCGCCTGCGGCGGCGCGAGCGGGAGCTCGACCGTGACGACGGTACCGGCGCCCACCGTGCTCGCTATATCGAGACGGCCGCGGTGGCGCTCGACGATATGCTTGACGATGGCAAGGCCAAGACCGGTGCCGCCGATCGCGCGGCTGCGGCCGGGATCGGCGCGGTAGAAGCGTTCGGTCAGGCGGGGCAGATGTTCGGGCGCGATGCCATCCCCTTCGTCGGTGACGATAAAACGGACGAGGTTGCCGCCAGTCTTGAGCGAAGCCTGGACCGGCGTGCCATCGCGGCCATATTTGAAGGCATTGCTGATGATATTGTGGATCAGCTGATGGAGCTGGGCGCGATCGCCAATCACCACCGCGCGCGCCGGCGAGTCGATTACGAGCCGTCCCCCATCATGTCGGCCGGCAAACTCCTCGCCGACCTCGCGCAACACCAATCCGAGCTCGATCTGGTCGCGGGGTGGAAAATAGCGATCGGCCTCGATCCGAGAGAGCGACATGAGATCGTCGATCAGCCGCTGCATGCGGCGTGCTTCGCCCTCCATGATCGACAGGAAACGCAGCCGCGTGTCGGCATCTTCCGGGCCGTTGGCGTCCTCGAGCGTCTCTATGAAGCCGATCAGCGAGGCGAGCGGGGTGCGCAGCTCGTGGCTGGCATTGGCCACGAAATCGACGCGCATCTGTTCGGCGGCGCGCTGCGCGCTGCGATCGGTCAGCCGCAGCAGGCGCTTGCCGGGCCTGATCGTTCCGGCGCTAAGCTCCCAAAGCCGTTCGTGTCCGCCAAGGCCGTTGAGCGTGACCGGTCCGTCCTCGTCGCCGCTCAAGACTGGCGCGGCCGCCGGGTGGCGTAGCGCAAGCCTCACATAATCGCCGACGATATGCTCGCCGAGCAGCGCACGGGCCGCGCGGTTGGCATGGCTGATGTGAAAGCCGTCGAGCACCAGCAACGGCTCGGCCAGCGCTTCGATCAGCGCGTTGGTCGGATCCGGGGGCGGCGGTTTCGCCTCTGCGATCGGCCCCGAACCCAGGCGTGTGAAGCGCGGCAGCGCCATCAACCCAGCGCCTCCAGCGCGGGGAGCAGTTGATCATAATGATCTATCAGCGCGGTCGCGCCAAGCTGATCCGCGGGGCGATCGGAGTAGCCGAAGCTAAGCGCAACGCAGGGTATGCCAGCGGCGCGCGCCGCATTCGTGTCACTGATCGAATCGCCGATGAAGGCGGCCCGCCCGCCGCCGGCGCGGGCGACCGCCTCAAGGACGGGCGCCGGATCCGGCTTGCGCTGGGGAAGGGTATCGCCGCCGACGATCGCCGCGAACCGGCCTTGCCAGCCGAATGCGGCGATCAGATCATGCGTCAGGCCTTCGAATTTGTTGGTGCAGATGGCGAGCTTGATGGCCTGGGCTTCCAAAGCGGTAAGGGCAGTCTCCACACCTTCGAACGGGCGGCTGTGATCGGCAATATGCGCCTGATAATAAGCGAGGAAGACAGGAAGCCCTTCGTCCAGAAGTTCCTCGCTGACGGCGCCGCTCGCCTCCAGCCCTCGGCGCAGCAGCGCGCGCACGCCATCGCCAATCATGCCTTTGACATTCCCCGCAGGAATAGGCGGACGGCCAAGTTCGCGGAGCGCATGATTGAGCGCCGCGCCCAGATCGGAAGCCGTATCGGCCAACGTTCCGTCGAGGTCGAAAACCAGGATGTCGAACGGGATCTGCCCCATATTGAGGCCGTATAACCTGTTCGTGCCCGGTGGAAGAGCGATGCCGCAGGGCAGCGCGACCAGGGTTAAGATGGGCATGGCCATCAGATTGCCGCGATAGGTTACGGTTCGATGGCGGCGCGCGGGATAGATTGCGGCTGCGGAACATGGCAAAGCGCCGCGACCATGACTGATACGCCGCTCGCCGCCATCATCCTTGCAGCCGGCAAGGGCACGCGCATGAAATCCGCGCTCCACAAGGTGCTTCATCCGATTGCCGGCAAGCCGATGCTCGGTCACCTGACCGATGCGGTCGCGGCGCTGGGCGTCACACGGAACGTGATTGTCACAGGCGCGGGCCGCGAACAGGTCGAGGCGTTCGCGGCGCCGCGCGGACTTTCGGTGGCGGTGCAGGCCGAGCAGCTCGGCACTGCGCATGCGGTACGCCAGGCGGAAGCCGCGCTCGCCGGGTTCGATGGCGATGTGCTGATCCTCTATGGCGACGTGCCGCTGGTCACCACCAATACGATGGCGCGCATGGTCGCACGGCTGCACGAGGATGATGCGCCGGCAGTGGTGGTGCTGGGCTTCCGCCCCGCCGAAACATTGGCTTATGGCCGGATCATCGCCGAGCATGGCCGCATCCTGAAGATGGTCGAGCATAAGGATGCGAGCACTGAGGAGCGCGCCGAAACCCTGTGCAATTCCGGGCTGATGGCAGTGCGCTCAGCCGATCTGTGGCGGCTGCTCGCCAAGGTCGACAACAAGAATGCGGCGGGCGAATATTATCTGCCAGACATCGTCATGCTCGCGAATGCGGAGGGCCGTGTCTCGGCGGTGATCGAAACCGATCCGCACGAGGTGGCCGGCGTCAACAGCCGGGCAGAGCTGGCCGAGGTCGAGGCGCTATGGCAGGCGCGCCGCCGCCGCCGGGCGATGGACGACGGCGCCAGCCTGATCGCCCCGGAAACTGTCTGGTTCGCGTGGGATACCGCGATTGGCCGCGATGTGACGATTGGCCCCAATGTGGTTTTTGGCCCCGGCGTGGCGATAGCCGACGACGTCACGATTCACGCTTTCTGTCATCTGGAAGGCGCGCGCGTCGAAAGCGGCGCGATCGTCGGGCCCTATGCCCGGCTGCGGCCGGGTGCACAGATCGGCGCTGGCGCGCATGTCGGCAATTTCGTCGAGATCAAGAAAGCGCGGCTGGGCGCGGGCGCCAAGGCCAATCACCTGACCTATATCGGCGATGCCGAGGTGGGGCCGCGCACCAATATCGGCGCGGGCACGATCACCTGCAATTATGACGGCTTCGGCAAATATCCGACCAAGATAGGTGCGGATGCTTTCATCGGTTCGAACAGCGCTCTGGTTGCACCGGTGACGATCGGCGACGGTGCGATCGTCGGTGCCGGTTCGGTCGTGACGAATGACGTGCCCGCCGATGCGCTCGCGGTCGCGCGCGGTACCCAGCAAAATCGCGAAGGCTGGGCCAAACGTTTCAAGGAGGCGAAACGCAAGGGCTAGACCCGGGGGCTGCGCTTTAGCGGGGCAGATCGACGAACGTCAGTGAAGCAGCGCGGATCTGGGGTATGATCAGCCGGTTGCGCTTGGAATCGAAGCCGATCGCCGCCGGTACTTCGATATCCTTGGCGACCTGTGTGATCGGCCCGTTGTTCGGCGCGACATGGTAGACGGCGTGCCCGTCCTGGCTTGCGACGAGCAGTCCACCATCAGCCAAGGCCACAATCCCGTCGACCCTGCCGGTCGGCAGCGAACGCTCCCGCAGGATGCGGCCGGATTTATCGCGAAACACGAGGTTCACGCCGCGACCGCCATGAACGATCGTGCCATCGGGCATGATGGCGATGCCGTTGGGCTTTTCGAGCGCATCGTTTCGGGCGACCCATTCGACCACTTTGCCCTTGGGTGAGATGCGGTAAAGCGCGCCCGGATGGTCGGCCTTGGCTGAATCCGTGACATAGATCGTGCCATCGGCGTCGACGGTGAGATCGTTGAGCCGTTGCGCGCCGGGGACGGGGATCGCGGTGATCGGCGCGCCAGTCTGCCGATCATAGATGCGAACCGCGTCGACGTCAGCGAGATATATCCGGTCACCCGCGACGAAGAGGCCGAGCGGGTCGGCGAGGTTGCTCGCGCCGCCATCGATCCATTTCAACTTCTCGACCGCGCCGTCCGGCGTGACGATCGAGACGAAGCCCGGATCCGTCCCGTTGAGGTTGCTCACGACATAGCGATCGGCGGCGGCGTCGTAGCGGACGCATTCGGACCCGACCAAGCCGACATTGGCGATCACGCGTGGCGGCGTTTGCCCATGGGCTGCGGTAGCGGCCGCCAAGCACAACAAGAATTTGAGCCGCATCTTGCCCTCCGAAACTGTCCGGCGAGATTAGCCTGGATCGGGCGCAACCCGTCAAGCGCGTGCGATATGGCTGGTCGAAACCGCCGGCAGGGAGGTCAATGACGAACGGCCGCCATGTTGGCCAGCACAGCTTCGGCACGCTCGAGCGCCGGATCCTTGCCGGCCTGGAGCTCAGCCAATGTTGGATAGACTTCGATATCGGGCATGACGCCCTTTCCCTCGAGTGTCCGTCCGTTGAGCATTTCGATGGACCCCGTCGGCACCTGGACTTGACCGCCGTCGGGCAAGTCGAAAAACTGAGACCCAAGCACGCTGCCATTCGTGGGCCGTCCCACGTGCGGCCATGCCATCCCTCGAGCTGCGAAGAGTGGGCGCGGCACCGTCGCCGCGCCCGTCCCCGCGGCCATTATTGCGCGCTGATCACCTTCACCAGCGCAGCCGGGGCCTGACCGGTCGGAAGCGCGCCGGTGGCGGTCAGTTTCCGGCCCGCTTCGTCCCAGCGCAAGGTCGCCGACTTGCCGCCGTCCTTCTTGTAGGCGTTGGTGACGCCGTCATCGTCGTACAGCGTGAAGCTGGCATTGCGGCCGGGGAAGACGCGGATTTCGCTCAACGCCTGCTTGGTGGCGGTATTCTGGATCGGCGCGCCGAGCGGCACGATCGAACCGGCGCGGACGAACAGGGGGATGCGGTCGATCGGTGCGGCGGCGTCGATCCACTGGCCGCCCGTGATCTTGCGGTTGGTCCACCAGTCATACCAGTCGCTGCCGGCAGGCAGGTAGACCTTGCGGCTGGTCGCCCCCTGTTCGGTGACGGGTGCCACGAGGAAGGCCGGCCCGAACATATATTCGTCGTTGAGATCGACGACATTCGAGTCGTTCGGGAAATCCATGAACAAGGCGCGCATGAACGGAGCGCCGGTCTCATATGTGCCGTGGCCCATCGCATAGAGATAGGGCATCAGTGCGTAGCGCAGCCGCAGGAACTCAGCGAGGATCGGCTCAGCCGCCTTGCCATATTGCCAGATCGCGGTGGCCGGGCGCTGGCCGTGGATACGCAAGGTCGGGGTAAGGCTGTTGAGCTGGAACCAGCGTACGAACAGCTCCGGATAATCGACATAGTTCGGCGACATGGCGGTCGCGCCGGCCGGATCAACCAGCACCGGCTTCTGCGCCCTGGGGCCGCTCGGATATTGCCAGCCGCCGGTGTCGCTGCTGGTGTAGGCGATGCCGCTTGCGGCCATGTTAAGATTGGCCGGGATCTGGCGCTTCATCGATTCCCAGCTTCCCTGGACGTCCGAAGTCCAGAAGATCGCGCCGCTCGCCTGCGAGCCGAGATAGGCGGCGCGCGCGAGGATCAGATTGCGGACATTGGGGCGGTCCTTGGCCGCACCCTCCGCCACGCCCATCGTGTGGACCAGCGGGAAGAGGTTGTGATAGCGGTCGCCCGAGCCGATCGAATAGAAAAAGCCGTCGGGCACCAGATCGGGTTCGGTTTCATCGAGCCAGGTCCAGTCGAAGCCCTGGCTCAGGATATTGTCGCGGATCTTGCCCCAGAACCACTGGCGCGCCTCCGGATTGGTGCTGTCGATCAGCGCGCCGGCACGATCGTTGCGGACCGGCAGCCCGTCGACGACCTTGCCGTCCTTGTCCTTGAGCAGCCACCCCTTGGAGGCGAGGAAGTTGAAATAGCGGCCTTCCTTCTCGAAGCGCGGCCAGACCGAGATGATGCTGTGCATGCCCCAATCGTGGAGCTGCTTGTTCATGCCCTGGGGATCGGGGAAATAAGTGTGGTCGATGTCGAGCTGGCCCATCCGGGTCCAGTAGAACCAGTCGAGCACCATGATATCGAGCGGGTAGCCGCGGTCGCGATAACCCTTGGCGATCCCCATCAATTCGGCCTCGCTCTCGTAGCGCGCCTTGCTCTGGATCAGGCCGAAGGCAGCCTTGGGGGGCAAAGGCGTGACGCCGGTAAGCAGGCGATAGCCCTTGTAGAGATCGTCGCTGTTGTTGCCGGTAATCACGAAGAAGGAAACGCGCTCGCCGACCTGCGACTGGAAGGAGGTCCTGTCGTAAAGGCCTGGCGAAACTGTGGTGGCAGACGGATTGTCCCACACGATCATGTAGTTGCGCGAGCTGACCAGAACCGGCACGCAAACCTGTTCATCTGCCGGCGCATCATAATAATGGCGGCAATCGATCGTGCGGCCACGGAGGTCGAGATGGCCCTCCTGATTCTGGCCGAGCCCGTAGAAATGCTCGCCGGGTTCGACCGAGAAGCTCCCGCTGACCGCGAACGTATGCTCCCCGGCAACGTCGTGCGGGGCCATGTCCCAGCCGCCCATGGTGACGATCGGCTTGCCGTCGGAGCCCTTGATGCTGACGCTGACCGGCGGGATCGCGGACGCGAAATAGCGCGCCATCTGGTTCGGTGCGCTCGGCCAGGGCTGGGCATTGACCGTCAGATTGACCGCGCTGGAATTGAAGCTGTCACCCGCCGCGCTGCTGCTGTGGCTCCAGCCGGACGTATCGCTCTTGGCGACAATACCGTAGCCGGGCGCGGCATCGGCGAGATCGTGATCCAGCGCGATCGTGACGCGCACGATGTTGGGCGCGTAAGGTTCGATCGCGACGACGCTGCCGTTGCGATCGACCGTCGCGAGCGGCGTGGCAAGCGCGCTGCCTGCCAGCAGCATGCCCGTCGCGGTCGCGATAATGCTCTTATACCCCATCTAATCCTCCTGGTTTTTTGTTGTCGCGTAGCCGCATAAGGCGGTCCGGCGAGTTTTCATATGATAAATAAACCTCAGCTTTTCTTTGTCCGCCCCTTCGACAAATCGCAAAGCCATATTATCTGGGCGGTATGAACGCTCCCACGCAAAGCCTCGCCGGGCTCGACCTGCGCGCCGAGATCGACCGCCTCCGCAAGGAGAAGAATGCGGTGATTCTGGCCCATTATTATCAGGTCCCGGAAATTCAGGACCTGGCCGATTTCGTCGGAGACAGCCTCGATCTGTCGAAAAAGGCGGCCGAAACGGATGCCGAGGTGATCGCTTTTTGCGGCGTCCGCTTCATGGCCGAGGTCGCCAAGATATTGAGCCCGGACAAGACGGTGGTGCTGCCCGACATGGCTGCAGGCTGCAGCCTGGAAGATAGCTGCCCGCCCGAGCAGTTCGCGCGCTTCCGCGCGGCGCATCCGGACCATATTGCTATCACCTACATTAATTGCTCGGCGGCGGTGAAGGCGCATTCGGACATCATCGTGACCTCGTCATCGGCCGAGAAAATTCTGGCGCAGCTGCCGATGGATCAGAAGATCATCTTCGCGCCCGACAAGAATCTGGGCGCCTATTTCAACCGCCAAACCGGGCGCGACATGCTGCTGTGGCCGGGCGCCTGCATCGTGCACGAGGCGTTCAGCGAAACCGAGCTCCTGAAGCTCAAGGCACAGCATCCCGACGCGCCGGTGGCTGCGCACCCCGAATGCCCGGCTTACATATTGGATCATGCCGATCTGGTCGGGTCGACCCGTGCGATCCTGGAATTCGCGCTTTCATCGCCCGCGCAGACGATCATCGTCGCGACCGAGCCGCATATCATCCATCAGATGGAGAAGGCGGCGCCGCACAAGACTTTCATCGGCGCGCCGGGCGCCGACGGGAACTGCAACTGCAATATGTGCCCGTATATGGCGATGAACACGATCGAAAAGCTCTATCTGGCGCTGCGCGATCTCACCCCGCGCATCGAGATGGACGAGGCGCTGCGGATTGCCGCGAAGCGCCCGCTCGATCGGATGCTGGAGATGGCGGCCGGAACGATCGGGCGCGGGGATCTGGGCGCACGGTAGGGTTGCTCGACGCTCAGCGCACCTTGAACGTGGTAGGTTGATCATCGCGCTCGCGCCGCGCGGCTTCCTGTGCGGCCTTTTCGTGGAGGCGGGTGACCAAGCGGGCGGTCAGGATACGGTTGAACTTCACGCCGATCATGACCCGGCGGACCCAGCGCACTTCGGCCTCGACCACCTCTTTGTCGGCGAGCTGGATGAAGAAATAATCGCCAACCGCGAAGGGTTCGTCGACCAGGCCGCACGCGCCACCGCGCGACAGATCCTTGAGCCGGATCTCGAATTCCTTCTTGCCCATGCGGCATGGGAAGGCGGTGCCTTTGAAGCCCCACCGAAAATAGGCGCGCTGATCGGCCGGGTCGCCCGCCTTTATGGCGAGCGCCGCAGAGGATTTTCCGCTCATGGGCGTCGAATGCCCTTCATGCGTTCATTATCCGGACCGTTGTCTCACTCCAGTAACGACCTATGAGCGAATATCCTTAACGGATTATACGCCCCGATTCCCCGCAGGGGGAAATTGTCATTCTCGGCGCGGCAGCCGACAACCGGATGATGTGATGTTTTTCGAACTGGACGGATTCGACACGCAGGCCTTCGTGGCGGCCACGCTGGATGAGGATATGGGCCCGGCGGGGGACGTCACCTCTGCCGCGGTGATCCCGGTCGAGGCGCGCTTTGCCGGCGTGATGGCGAGCCGGGATGCGATCGTTGCCGCGGGACTTGGCCTTGCCGCCGACTTTTTCATCCATCTCGATCCGGATTGCCGCGTCGAACTGCTCGGCAAGGATGGTGTCGCGGTTCCGGCCGGTGCCGCTCTGCTGCGCATCGAAGGGCAGGCCCGCGCCTTGCTGACAGCCGAGCGATCCGCGCTCAACATCGTGCAGCATCTGTCGGGCATCGCCACGCTGACGCGCGCTTATGTCGACGCGATCGCCGGGACCGGCGCAACCCTGATCGATACGCGCAAGACCATTCCCGGACTGCGCAGGCTCGAAAAATATGCGACGCGGATGGGCGGCGCGACCAACCACCGTATGGGGTTGTGGGACGCGGCGATGATCAAGGACAATCATATCGCGGTGGCGGGGGGGATCGAGCCGGCCGTGCGTCGCGCGGTGGAGGCTGGAATCGCGCGGATCATCGTCGAGGTGGATGCGCTGGAACAGATCGATCCGGCACTGCGCGCGGGGGCGACCTGGCTGTTGCTCGACAATATGGCGCCGGCGACATTGCGCGAGGCGGTCGGGCTGGTCGGCGGACGGGTGCCGACCGAAGCCTCGGGCGGGGTCCGCCTGGAAACGATCCGCGCGATTGCCGAGACCGGCGTGACCTATATATCCGTCGGCCGCCTGACCCAGTCGGCGCCGGCTGCCGACATCGGCCTGGATTTCGGGGCCGTATGATCCGTGTTCCGGCCGCTTTCCTGTTAGCGCTCGCGCTGACGAGCGCGGCCCAAGCCGCCGCCCCGAGCTGCGCCGTTCCCCCCAATCTGGCGGACCCGCATATCGAGCTGCCAGGCCCCGACCAACCACCACGTGTCGTGCCGGTGGTGAGCTATACGCTCGCCTTGATCTGGATGCCGCAGCACTGCCACCGTGCCGTGGCCGGCGCCGAAGCGCTCACCTGCGGCCGGGACGCGGAATCGCGATTCGTGCTGCACGGCCTGTGGCCGGACGGGAAGGGGAAGAGTTGGCCGCAATGGTGCGCCGCAGCCGGGATCCTGCCGCGCAAGACGATCGCGGCGCATTATTGCGCTACGCCTTCGCCGCAATTGCTCCAGCACGAATGGGCGAAGCACGGAACCTGCATCGCGGGCGCCACCCCCGACAGCTATTTCGGCCAGTCCAACCGGCTGTTCCGCGGCCTGCGTCTTCCGGATATGGCGCCGCTTGCAACGGCAGGACTTACCCAGGGCCGCTTCGCCGACGCGTTCGTTCAGGCAAATCCCGGAATGACGGCGGACAGCCTGCGTCTCAATCTTGATCGCGAGGGATGGCTGCAGGAAGTGTGGCTGTGCCTGGATACCGAATTCCGCCCGAGCCGCTGCGCGCAGCCTGATCAGGCAAGCCGGGTCGTCAGGATCAGGCTTTAATTTTCCAGCGTCACGGTCGCCGGGTGATGTTTGTCGAGATGGCGGCGGATGATCCGTAGGTTGCGGCTGTTCGAGCGGAACAGGAAATCGGGAATTGCGCCGATGAAGGGGATCGCGCCGAGCACGAAATCGATGCCGACATTGCCTGCCATCCGCGCCATCTGCCATTTCGACATGCGCAGGTTCCGCGCTTCCCATACCAGCCAGCCGCCCAGCAGGGCGCCGATCAGGTCTCCGGCGACAGGCAGAACGTCGAGAATGACATCGAGCCCGACCGGCCGATTAATGCCGGGGATTACGAACATGCGTTCGAGCAGATGTTCCATTGCCTCGATCCGCTTGCGCACCGCCTGAGGATCGCGCCCCAGCCCGGGGAGACGATCGGCGAGTGTGGGGTAGGGGCGGGGCCGGCTGCTTTCCATAACGGGTTCATCGCGCGAGCGAGGGGCTTGGTTCCCGACGCCGCCGCTCAGCGCCGTGAACGAAGCTGATCGAGCGGGTGCGCCGCAAGCGCGTTTTCGGTGAAGAGATCGAGCCCGGGCGCGACCAGCGACCAGCGCACGGGCGTGGCGACGGGAATGAAGGGCGGGTTGATCAGCGCCGGCCGGTCGCGCGGGTCGCACCCGGCACTGAGTACGCAGGCGAGCATCGAAAGCGTGCCGGGGGGCGCAACATGATCGATCAGCGCGAGATCCGCATCGTGCGCATCGGGCGGGACCATTTCGGCGCTGATTCCGATCCTGCTCCAGTCCTGCGCCACCAGTGCAAACAAAAGGCGCGCGCCAGGACCGCGCGGCATTGCGACGCGAAGATGCGTGCTTTTGCCGCCAAGCAGCGCGAGCGCCGACGCGCGCCGCTGCGCCAAAGCCGATTCGAGCACCGATCCGGCGATGGTGGTTGCCTTGGTCTGACCGGGCGCGCCGATGTTGGCGACGATCCTATCCCGATCGATCGCCAGAGAAAGGGCGGTGCGGATCGCTGTCGGCATGTTGGGATTGCGGATCGCGAACCCGAACAAGCCAGTGGCAGGGTCGAAGCGAAATGCCTTGCGCGGTATCTGGGCGGCGCGCGCGATCCCGAGATCGGCGAAGGTACCGCCGAGAACCAACGCGGTCTCGCCGCGCTGGAACCGTATGACCGCGCGCGACGCGCGATCGACATGAAGAAGGACTGGAACGCCCGCCTCGCCCGGCCGAGGCTCGAGTCTGCGACCGTTGCCGCCTGGTCGGCCCAGCGCGAGTGGGCCAGGCGCGGCGACAGCGAGCTCCGGACGCGCGAGCAGCGGCAGCAGGTCCGGCTGCGGCATTGTGAGGCGAATTTCGATCACGGTGCGAGTGACCGCCTGAATGCTCTCAACCGGTGCCATGGCGGCAAAATCGGGATCGCGCCTTTGCTTACGGAGCGACTCGCGCAAGCGGCGCGCGATCACTTGAGCCGACATGCCGGCCTGGTCGTCGATCCGGAAAATATAATCGAGACCGTCGTCAAGGATCGCCCAGCGCGCCGCAGCACCGGGGACGACCTGCCCCTCGCGATCGAACCGGACTAAGCCCTCCTGCGTCGCGCTTTGGCCCGCCGCCAGTTCGGATTGTTCGCCGATGATGCTGACGCCGATCGGGCCGTCGTTCCGACCGCCGCGACAGGCGGTCAGCAATAGTGCAGCCGTGAGGAGCGCGAAGGCGGTGTGCCGCATGCCGCCAGCTTAGGCGGCGCAGGTGCAAGGCCACAAGCGGCGAGGTGAGAAGGAGGAGAGCCCCGCACCCAGGCGGGACTCTCCGGATATCAGCGGTTCCAGCGATGGTCGCGGGGCGTATCGTAGCCGTTGGCCACGCGTTGGCGCCAGTGAAGCTGCCTGCTTATGCCGTCCAGCCGTTGCTGGATATAATTGGCCACGTTCGGGCTCAGATAGCCGTGGTGGCGCCGTCGCTGATTGTCGGCGGTGCGTCGCATCTCGTCGAGCCTATAGTCGGCACGCCGCGCCTCGGCCGGATCGAGCACGCCTTCCTGAACCGCACGATCCACGCGGGCGTGCAGAAAAGCGATACGCTGGTAAGGGTCGCTCGGTGCATCGCGCCAGATTTGATCGTGGCTCCAGCCGGGGAAATCGCCCCACCGGGGCTGCGCCGAGGCGGGGCTACTGGCTAACATCATCAGAGCCCAAACCGCGGCTACGCAACAGGCGGTTCGTTTCATGACTAACTCCTCTCTTCCGGATCATGGGGTCCGGTAAGAAGGGGCAACGGACCAGCGCGCGGCGAGTGCCAAAAGGGTCGCCGGCGCAACGATCAGCCGATAGGGGCCAGGGCCAGGCCTTTGAGCGATGCAAACAGCAATGGTGCGGACGGCGGGACTCGAACCCGCACTCCCATACGGGAAAAGGATTTTAAGTCCTCTGCGTCTACCGGTTTCGCCACGTCCGCACAGTTGCGGGCTTAGCCGCAGCAATGCCGACAGCGCTAGAGCCTGATCGTCACACGTTCAGGCGGTGACGCATTTCCTTGCCCGGCTTGAAATAGGGGACGCGCTTGGGCTGCACATCGACCGGTTCGCCGGTGCGCGGGTTGCGGCCGACGCGGCCATCGCGCGAACGCGTGGTGAAGGTGCCGAAACCGCGAAGCTCAACCCGGCCCCCTTCGGCCAGGCGGTTGGAGATCGCGTCGAAGATGCATCCAACGATCTGCTCGACCTCGCGCGGGGAAAGCCCCGGCTGGTCCTTGTGCACCAATGCGATGAGTTCCGACCTGATCACTAAGCTTACCCCCTGTTGGGCGCTTTAGGTCTTTGTCTTCTTTCCCCAAGAAGTCTCAGCCTGCACCTTGTTTATCAATGCATGTAAAATTCACACAGATCAATCTGATCGAACGATAAAGGACCGAAGCGGAATGTGCCCGCTCCGGCCCTAAATCGCAAGCTTTTAAGCTTCGTCGCGCGCCTTGAGCGCGGCGCCGAGAATGTCGCCGAGCGACGCGCCCGAATCGGACGAACCATATTGCTGCACGGCCTGCTTCTCTTCGGCGAGCTGCAGCGCCTTGACCGAGAAGGTCGGCTTCTTCGAACGATCGAAGCCGGTCACCATCGCGTCGAGCTTCTGGCCGGGCTGGAAACGCTCCGGACGCTGCTCATCGCGATCGCGGCCGAGATCGGCACGCTTGATGAAGCCAACCGGACCGTCGTCGCCGACCTGGACGTCGAGGCCGCCGTCATTGGAAGCGAGGACGGTGACCGTTACGGTCGCGCCCTTGTTCACGCCGCTCGGCGCACCCGACGAGGGGCTCGCGGTCGCGCCGGACACGCCGCCACGCTCGAGCTGCTTGATGCCGAGGCTGATGCGCTCCTTCTCAGGATCGATGTCGAGGACCTGCGCCTTGACCATCTCACCCTTGTGGTGAAGCGCCAGAGCTTCCTCGCCCGACACGCCCCAGGCGATGTCGGACATGTGGACCATGCCGTCGATCTCGCCATCCAGGCCGATGAACAGGCCGAACTCGGTCGCATTCTTGACTTCGCCCTCGACGGTCGAACCGACGGGATGCGCCTCGGAGAACTTCTCCCACGGATTGGCCTGCGCCTGCTTGAGGCCGAGGCTGATGCGACGCTTCTCTTCGTCGACCTCGAGGATGATGACTTCCACTTCCTGCGACGTGGAGACGATCTTGCCCGGGTGGACGTTCTTCTTGGTCCAGCTCATCTCGGAGACGTGGACCAGGCCTTCGATGCCCGGCTCCAGCTCGACGAACGCACCATATTCGGTGATGTTGGTCACGCGGCCCGAGAATTTCCCGCCGATCGGATATTTGGCGGCTGCACCTTCCCACGGATCGCTCTCGAGCTGCTTCATGCCGAGGCTGATGCGCTGCGTGTCGCGGTTGATGCGGATGATCTGCACCTTGACCGTGTCACCGATGTTGATGACCTCGGACGGATGGTTGACGCGCTTGTAGCTGATGTCGGTGACATGCAGCAGGCCGTCGATGCCGCCGAGATCCACGAATGCACCATAATCGGTGATGTTCTTGACGACGCCGTCGACGATCTGACCCTCGGCCAGGCTCTGGATGAGGCCGGTGCGCTGTTCGGCGCGCGTCTCTTCGAGCACGGCGCGACGCGACACGACGATGTTGCCGCGGCGGCGATCCATCTTCAGCACCTGGAAGGGCTGCGGGATGTCCATCAGCGGGCCGACGTCGCGGACCGGGCGGATATCGACCTGGCTGCCGGGCAGGAAGGCCACGGCGCCGTTCAGGTCGACCGTGAAGCCGCCCTTCACGCGGCCGAAGATCACGCCATCGACGCGGTTTCCGGCGGCGAATTCTTCCTCAAGCTTGTCCCATGCGGCTTCGCGGCGTGCGCGATCGCGCGACAGCATCGCTTCGCCTGCGGCATTCTCGACACGGTCGACATAGACTTCGACCTCGTCTCCCACATTCAGTTCGGCCTTCTGGCCCGGCGCCGGCGCGAACTCGCGCAGCGGGACGCGACCTTCGGACTTCAGCCCGACGTCGATCACGACCATGTCATTTTCGATGCCGGTGACGGTGCCCTTGACGACCCGTCCTTCGAAGCCCTGATTTTCGCCGCCGAGCGTATCGTTCAGGAGCGCCGCGAAATCGTCGCGAGTGGGAAATGCCGTGGTGGCCATAAGCAGTTAGAACCTTTTCATTCGTTTTCCGGCCGTCCGGTTGTCTCCGGAGGTCTCTCAGCCGAACCGCCGCCCGAGCCTCATGCGCGAACGGCATCCATTGGGTGAAAACATGCGGAGGGCTTAGCGCGTAATGCGAAAAGGGCGCGTCAAAAGCATGGGATCTACCCAGGCTTTGCGCGCCGTCCTCCGCGAGCATCGCTCGCTGGATGAACCCGATATAGCCAAAGCGGGCGCTTTGAGCAAGCAGAGAGGGGACGTCCGCAAACCAGCGGGCGCGAAAAGTCAGCCCTTCGGTTTTGGGGGGCGGCGGTCGCGATCGCCGCCGGGTCGCGGGCCGCCACGGCCCTGGGGAGGACGCGGTCCGCCGGGGCGGCCGCCCGGGCCCTGCGGGCGCGGGCGCACCGGCGGGGGAGCCGGCCGGCCGGGGGAGACACTATAGCCTTCCTTGAGCAGGCGATTGAACGCCTGGCGCACGGATTCGCCGATGCTCGCCTGCAATTCCTTCGGCAGATCGCCGAACCCGGTATTGGGCCCGATCGCCTGAACATCCCGCAGCATCGCGTTGGGCACGCCCTTGGACGCGGTCCTCAACGCCGCAACGGCGTCGATCAGGGAGGAGAAAATGATCTCCTGCATCAGGTCGGTGGCAGATTTGGTCATGATATCCAGATGCGGGCTGAGCTCACGCTTCCTTAGTCCGGGGCGGATGCGGGGCCAACCGCAAAGTCATAGGTGAGCAGGAGATTTCGCGCGAAGGCGGCGATCGCGCTGGTGATTTGGAGGATGGTTCAAGCAGAGACGCAGAGGGATTCCCATCGTGCCGGCGGAGGCCGGCATCTCGGGAGGTTTGGCTATTCGGGGCGTCGGCCCGGGATCGTGCTCAGGCCTCCCTTTCCGGCGGCCCCAGCCTTCGCCGGGGCGACGGAATGCACGCGCACCTTTCCCGTGGCTTGGGGCAAGCGAGGTGTGACCGGCGCGGTTCCGCTCCCTTGTCTCCCGGCAGCGGGGACGTTGCAGATCGACCTTGGGATGTGATCCCCTGGATACCGCCTGCAACCGTCCTATGCGCAGTATCCGGTCGGAGTGGCCGCGGGATTTGGGATGGGTCGCATTGCTGCCCCTGGAGGTTTGACCTCCAGCATCGCGCCGCATAGCCACGGTACCTCGATGCCATCCGGGAAGCGGCGGAATTTCGGCCGGGGGTTACCCCAAAGGACCAAAGGCCCAAACGTCGTCCGCATAGCTCCCCTACACGACGCCGGCATCACCGTGAGGCGAACCACACGCTGAGATCTTTTACTCTTGGGCGAAGTTACACTCTCATGCATGCCGAGGAGCTTCGCGCCGGTCATGCCCGCTGGCCT
>Ga0207705_10000111_pt1 | contig 92842 bp, 92 predicted proteins | sample KBSC13metaG_FD_184314 | JGI IMG/M metagenome (GOLD analysis project Ga0207705, IMG submission 184314) | Corn rhizosphere microbial communities from Kellogg Biological Station, Michigan, USA - KBS C1-3 metaG (SPAdes) (version 2) | ecosystem: Host-associated > Plants > Roots > Rhizosphere > Soil ... | reverse complement strand
GCCAAATCCCAACAACTACTTTTTATCACATAGGGCCTGCGATAAGCACTATACCCCAAAATCGTCGATATGAGTTATATTTCTGCATTTCTTTTACTTTGGCACTTTTTTACCGGACAGTAATAGTACTAACCCTCAGACAAAAACCTTTATCCTTTGTCCTTTCTGCCTTTCACCTCAAATTTCCGTCCGCTTTGGAACCGTAAAGACCGGAAAACAATTCTTACCCGGAAAACCCTGACAATCAAATTCCCGTACTTATTGATATGAAATGGTTCAGCGCGATCCTGGTCGTCATGCTATTAGCCTGCAATAAAACCCCGGGAGTTATTCCTTCCGGTGGAGGTACGGTTAATTCCAGGCTTACCGCACCGCCGGTAGTTACGGGTGATTCCGTTTCATACCTGGCTTTGGGCGACTCCTACACCTATAGCGTTGGTCTGCCGCAGGATCAATCTTATCCTTTCCAGCTTGCCGCGAATTTAAAGGCGCAAAGCTATCTGGCTAAGGACCCGTTGGTTATTGCTTTCCAGGGATGGAAGGCAGCCGATCTTTTAGCCGGTATCGCTTCCCGCAACATCACCAGGAAATTTGATTTTGTCACCATCCTCATCGGTGTGAATGACCAAAATAAAGGCACCGACCCCAAATTGTATACTATGCAACTGGACAGTCTGATCAATGAGGCCATAGCTTTTGCCAACGGCTACAGCAACCGTGTTTTTGTCATCTCCATTCCAGATTGGTCGGTTACGCCGTTTGCTGTTGGTATGAATACCATGCAGATCAAGGCGGGTGTGGAGCTTTTCAATGCGATCAATGAAGCTGAGAGCAAACGGTTGGGTGCTAATTATGTTGACATCGGCTCTATTTCAGAACAAGCCGCTACCGACGCTACACTAACTGGTCCCGACGGTCTCCACCCTTCGGCGAAGGGATATGCGCTTTGGGTGAACCAGATACAGGGCAGCGTAATAGCATCCTTTAAATGAGGCGAAAGGTTAAAGGCAAAAGGTTAAAGGTTGATAAGTATCGAACGCTGAAGTCACTTCGACATTCATTATTCGGTGTTCGGTGTTCGATATTAATAGGTTAAACCAGCGCCAAAACCTTTCAGCTTTGTCCTTTCACCTCTAAAATCCTTGCACACGAATACTCCGTATCTCAACACATGAAGCTACTTTGCTCAATTATACTTACTATTGCCATAAGCGGCTGCGCCAGGAAACAAGCCGCTATTCCGCGTATTGCCATGACTCCTAAAGACACCACCAAAACCGTTGCTGATTCATTGAATTACCTTGCTTTAGGCGATTCTTATACCATTGGCGAAGCAGTGCCCGATACCCAATCGTTCCCCTACCAGTTAGCAGAGCTGCTTAAAACGCAAAGCATTGGAGTTAAAAAACCGGCTATTATTGCTGTTACCGGCTGGACCACCGATAACCTCATTACTGCTATTACCAACAGTAGATTGGTGGGCAAAAAATATGACTTCGTTACGTTGCTTATCGGCGTGAACGACCAGTACCAGGGCCTGAGCCAGGATAATTACAAGCTGAAGTTTCAACAGGTGCTGAATACCGCCATCACTTTTGCAGGTGGTGATAAAACGCGCGTCTTCGTACTCTCTATCCCCGACTGGGGCGTAACGCCTTTTGCGGGTGGCCGGGACAGCGTCATCGGTCCTCAGATCGACCAGTTTAACGCGATCAATAAATCCATCAGCACAGCCGCCGGGGTTAATTATTTAGATATCACCGCTATCTCCAGGCAGGCGGCTAATGATCCCGCCCTGATCGCGCCGGATGGTCTTCATCCTTCGGGGAAGATGTATGAGCTGTGGGTGGCGCAATTAAGTGAGCAGGTAAAAAATATGTTGCGGTAGATCAAAGGCGAATATCATTATCCCATCCTAAAAGACTTACTTCTTCATCAATCGCACCAAAAAACCACCACCGGGAGCCAGTTTGAGTTTAAGCACATTGCCCTTTTTAATGATTGTTTCACTGATCAGGTAATCAGCCGGGTAGCGGTCGGCATTAACGCCGTCTTTGCAGATGGTAGCGGTATAGCTTGCGTTGTCGTCCAGGAAATCAAATTTCAATTCTATCTCCCTGGGCGACCAGTTGCTCATGCCGCCAATATACCAGTTGCTGCCATGCTGCCGAGCGGTGACGATGTATTCGCCTACCTTACCATCCAGTATACTGGTTTCATCCCAGGTGCTGGGCAGACTGCCCAGCAGTTCGGTAAATTTCGGTTCCAGCCAGGCTTGCGAGGGGTTTCCGGCAAATATCTGCATGGGATTGTCGTACACTACAAACATGGCCAGCTGGTGGCAGCGCGTCCCCTGGCTCATAGGCATGCCTTCGATCATCCGGAAGCCTTTTTGCGTGGCGTTGTTCAGCATGCCCGGCTCATAATCGAACGCGCCGGCCAGCATACGGGTGAAGGGCAATGTCACATCATGACCGGGTGTCACTTTATCGCTCCAGATATTGTATTCAGATCCCATCACCCCTTCGCGCGTGATGTTATTGGGATACGTGCGATTGAAACCCTTTGGGGGGTACACGCCGTGGTACATGATCATGATATGGTGGTCGGCACAGGCTTTAGCGATGCGGTGATAAAAGTTAACGGTCTTTTGGTCGTCCCGGTCGATAAAGTCGGTCATGATAAAATCCACGCCCCATTTGTTAAAGCGGTCGAGTGCGCTATCCAGCTGCCTGTCAAGCGCGTGCGAAAGCGTCCACATACTTAGTTTGATGCCTTTTTCCTTCGCATAAGCCACCAGGGTATCCATATTGATATCCGGGTTCATTTTGAACAGGTCGGTGGCAGCGCTCCAGCCGGCATCCATCATAATGCGGTCGAAACCGAAACGTTTGGCAAAATCGATGTAATACTTGTAGCTGGCAGTGTTCACACCCGACCTGAAGGGCACATTGAACAGGTTGACGTTTACGATCCATTCGTCCGTAGCCTTGCCCGGTTTTACCCAATCGGCATTCCCGATGCGAGAGGGCGAGGCCAGCCGGTACACCAGGTCGTTGGACGGCAGCTGCCTGTCCTCATCGGCTATCATCAGCGCCCGCCATGGGAACGTACGCGTACCCTTGGTTTTGGCAATATAGCTGGCCCTTTTGGTAACGATCGACTCCGGGTATTCGCCGCCCGTCATTTTTTCTTCGAGCGGGTAGGGTGCAAATTTTGCGTCGAGCTCATTTGAACCCGTCCCGCCAAGGAACATACCGGGATAATCATCAAGGTCTGATTCAACTACACCTATCTTTGGCCCCGCGGGTTGTGTTACCAGTACAGGCGTATAGCCGATAGCACCGCTGGCTATGGAATCAAGTTTGGTAAGCGGGTACTGTTCCTCGTAGCTGGTATGAAAAATATCCGCGTCATCCCGTTTATGAATAGCCGGGAACCAGGCAGCCGATTTAGCCAAAAAGCGAAATTTCGCAACCTCATCCTGTACAGTTATCGAATCTTGAAAAGACGTTAAAAACCGGTAGGCTACACCATCGTCGTAAGCGCGAACCTCAACTTTATAAGGTTTAGCGAAGGTAATTGTGAGCAGGTTGTAGTCGTCCCTGATCTTTTTCCGTTTTTCGGGCACCGGCGATATGATCTCTTCTCTGACGGATTTCTTAATAGATGATCTTATCCTGTTGCCCTTGGAAAAACTGAGGCCGTTATCCAGCAGCATATCGGCCTCAGATGGCCGCACGATGATCGCGCCGTGTTCAAAAACAGCATATTTCAGGTCACCGTCCAGCCACACCTTTACGCATATCTTTCCCGAAGGCGAACAAACAGACAGCGTATCGGCGCTCCTGGCCACGCAAGACATGGACAAAAGAACAATCCCAAGGAAATACCTTTTCATAAAACAAGCGACTGTAATGATTTATATTACCGAAAGGTAATCAATTTAAGGTATTAAGCCCAATAGCGCTTTTGATCACATATCCCTCCTGCCCTTCATAGCTTACCCTGTACCATGTATCGCCTTTTTGCAGCACGCGCACTTGGGCTGCATCGGGCATCTTAGCTAAGACAGCGGAGTTATAGTCGGGCGATTGGTGCAGGTACACGATGCCGGTGATATTGGCGTGCAGCGTGGCGGAGTCGGGTGCTGGTGTGGCGGTGGGCGCAGAGCGCCTGGCGGGTGGCGTAACGGACGTGGTGACAGGCGTGGGCACCGCAAGAGGCGTGACGGATCGCGAAGTTAGCGCCTTGTGGTGTTTCTTCGCATGTGTTATAACAACCGCAGTCGCCGGCTGGACAGCAGGCTTTGAAACGGTTTTCTTGGCGGGATGACCGTTAAGCGTACGGATCACGTAACCAGCGAATAGCGCGGTGACCGTCAGGAACATCAGTGTAACGCCGATATTGAGGTATTTGAGTTTAAATGCCGCCAACTGTTTTTTTTGGCTGCGCCGCAGGGCGGCATCGTACTTGCGGCGACGGGCGGCATCGCGCAGGATATCGTAGGCCTCGGCTATTTCGCGGAAGTGCGCATCCATAAACTCGTCCTGCTCATCCGCAAATTTGCGCGCCAATTTCTCGTACGCCGTCTCGATCTCGGGCGCAGAAGCGTCGCGCGCAGTTCCCAGGATGTAGTAAAAGTCTTTCATACCGCCTTATGCTTTATTGGATGCTTTTACCCGGTGAAAGTTTAACCCGAATTTACGAAGAGAAGGAGAAAGGTGAAAGCAGAAAGGTGAAAGGATAAAAGCGAAAGGTAGGAGGCTAATACACAATACTACCAAATTAAGGACTGACCCCATCGGGGTCAAAGGTCGGTAGAAAATAAGTCCGCAGAAATCCCGTGCCATCGGTACGGCACCTCGCCAGGTTGCGTACCGATGGCACGCTAAATTATTTAATGACATGGATTTTCTACCGACCTTCAGCACCTGACGGCGCTATTTGAAACGCATATTTCTTGGTTAAAGATATTGGGCCAATCCCTAATTACTGGAAGCGACCGGCAGCTGGAAAGTAAAGGCCGAGCCCTTGCCCGGCTCGCTTTTAACCGAAATGCTGCCGCGGTGGCGCTTGATGATCTCGGAGGAAATGAACAACCCCAGGCCCAGGCCCTGGTAATTGTGGCTCCCGTCTACGCGGTAAAACCTGTCGAACAGCTCGCCGATATGGCTTTCGTCTATCCCGATGCCAAAATCCTCTATCGTTACCACCAGGTTATGCCCGTTCATCCCGGCCCTGATCAAAACCTTGTCGGCCCCGGGCGAATATTTAACCGCATTGTTCAGCAAATTTATGATCACCTGCTCAATCCGGTGCCTGTCACCGTGGAGCATTACCGCAACCTGGTTTTCGATCACCATTTGATGATGCGGAAATATTTGCTGCACATTATCCACCGCATCTTTCAGTAACTGCTGAAAATCAAAAGCTTCCTCATTGTACTGCATTTTGCCGGCGTTGATCCTGGAAACATCCAGCAAATCCCCGATGAGGCGCTCCATACGGTTCAATTGCCTCGCTGCCTTTCCGATCAGGTGGTACGACCGGAATGCAGGGTCCATATCCTTTACCGTGATCTGGAAAAATGCCTTAATGATGGTAAGCGGCGTCCTCAGTTCGTGACTGGCTATACTGATAAACTCGTCCTTTTTCTTTTCATTCTCGCGCTGGTCGTTGATATCGGTTAGGGCTGTCTCCAATTGCTTTGCAATTTTCCCTACCATTTGCTCCAGGTCCTCCCGGGTGTCGTTTATCCTTACGGCCATTCTATTGAACGACGCGGCCAGGTGGCCGGCCTCGTCGGAGCTGTGTACATTGACGCGCACCGAATAATCGCCTTCGGCAATAGCCTCAATGGCACGGTTCAGTTCATATAGCCGACGGATAATGCCGCGACTTATGATCCAGCTGCCGACGGTGCCGACGGCCACCGCCATGATACCGGTAATAAATATCCATCCTAAATACAGGTCGGCCGTTTTCCGGTACGACGCGGCCGGCAGTTCGTTGGCCATCGCCACGGATGCATTGCGTACACCCAGGTACGACAGCCAGCTAAAGATGAGCACTATGGCAAGCAATAAAATGCCAACAAAAACCGGCAGGCGCCGCTGTATGGGAAGGCGCCCGAAAGCAAAAAGCTTCGGCTGGTTGTTCGGTATGACGTCGTTCCCAGGGGGCATAGTTTTGACACGTAGACACCAGGACACGCTATTGGGTTGCCTGCACTGTTAAATTTTATTTGCTTTTTACGCAAATTCTCCGTCTTGTCATTGCGAATCCTAATCCACAAAGTGAGCCTCTTGCCCATGTAAGACTTTATATTAAAAAATATCTATTTTTACCCAACAAATAATAAACCTATGCCTTCAAAGCACCTTATCTGCATTGCACTCGTATTAACCGCACTCATTTCCTGCAAGAAAAAGCATGAACCGTCCCCACAGCCCCCACCCGTAGATAAGCCATTTGTTACCGACGTTTATGTGGCCGGATATACCATTCAAAACGGTGGCAGCAGCACTACCGGTGTATATTGGAAAAATGGACGATTAATGCCTTTTTCTACAGATATGAACACGACCATTTATGCTATCACTGTCCAGGACACTGATGTGTACATGGCGGGTACCACTTCTAATGGCGCGGCATACTGGAAAAACGGAAACGTTACTTACCTGCATCCAGGCGCGTCGTATATTTCACAGGCTTATGCCATCGCGGTAAGCGGCACTGATATCTATGTAGGCGGCACTGTAGCACACTCAGGAGATAGTAATGGCAGGGCTGTTTATTGGAAAAATGGTGCAGAGACCGATCTTACCAGTGGCTCGTCAACTGCTTTGGTCAATGCTATTGTTGTAAGCGGTAGCGACGTTTATAGTGCCGGGCAAAATAACCAGCCGGATTTTGACAATGTAGCTGGCGTATCCGTAGCGGCTCTATGGAAAAATCAGACTCAAATACCGCTTGACGGCGCAGTTGTTGCTTCATATGGTTCGTTCGCAAAGGGCATCGCGGTTAGCGGAAATGACGTTTATGTTGCAGGGTATATTGAGTTCGGTGCCGCCTTGTGGAAAAACGGCTCGCTTCAAAACCTGGACGACAATAGCGGTTATCCGTTTGGATCAGCGGGGTTTGCGGTCGGCGTAAACAAAACCGATGTTTACGTCATTGGCGAACATGGTAATGAGGCGGCTTATTGGAAAAACGGCACGATCAAAGATATGATCAGCGGTACTTTCACAGCATCGGGCGTAAACGGAATATGTTTCCAGGGCGATGATGTTTATATGAGCGGTTCTTTGAACAACGACGCAGTTTATTGGAAAAATGACACCGTAAATACGATGCAATCCACCGGCGCGACTACGGTCGTGAGCTGCATAGCAGTGAGCAGGCATCAATAGTACTGTGGGCAACCGCTTTATTCTTCAACCTTCCAGCCCGGGTTATGGCAGATCTCCCATAGGTGACCGTCGATGTCCTGGAAATAACCTGCGTAACCTCCCCAAAAAGTTTATTGAACCGGTTTTTGATCACTTTAGCGCCGACTTTTTGCGCCAGTGTCATTACGGCGTCAACCTAATTGTCGTTATTTACAAAGTGTCTTGTCCTATCATAGGTTGAAAGAAAAAAAGGAACACCCCAATGCCCGCAGACTTCTGAAATCCGCCTGACATCCGCCCTCCGACTTCCTCCATCCCCCGCCAACTCACGTGTGCCGCGTGCGCCTAACGAAATATAAAAAGGCAACCGCCCGTCAGAGCTGCCCGGCCCAATCGTCGTCGCTGTTTTTAGCAGCCAGTACCGTGCCGACCCAAAGCAAGGCGCCGGCAAGCAGTATTTCCCTGTGCTGTTCGGGTAATTCATACGAATGATTGGTCAATAACCGTATGCCGTCCCAGGCCAGCAGGCAAAACAGCAGTGCCGCAACAGATGTTCGAAATAACAATAACTTATTCATCAGGCCACCTCCTTCATATTTCTTAAGCGGAACACCTCCCGGGTGATCTGTTTACAGTTCCGGCTCAATTGTTCGAGTGTACAACACTTGCTTTTTATATTTACCGGCACTTCGTTTTCAGTCTCCATCAGATCGATATGTAATACAGCATGGTCGTGCAGTATACTTTCGCCTTGCAGCTGATCGAACAATGCATAGGCCGTTTCCTGTTCGCTGCCAATGAAATATTGTCCGTAATCCACAAATCCCTGCGTCGTTTTTAAACTGAGTATGATATAAAACTGTGTTTTCATGGCGATAACAAATTCAAAAAGCCCCCGAACCCGGGAGCCTTTTGACCAAAAAAACTGTTAAATACTTATTTGATCTCAATTTGCCGGCGCATAACCTTAGCCTCTTCGCGTTTGGCAATATCGATGCTCAAAATACCATCGGTATAGGTTGCATTGATATTGTCGTCGTCGGCGCTTTCAGGCAGCGTAAACGAGCGGACGAAGGAACTGTAGCTGAACTCGCGTTTGCTGTAATTCTTTTGGTTGTCCTGCTGTTCGTTGTTTTGCTCCACCGAAATCGTGAGCACATTCTGTTCCAGGTTGAGCTTAAAATCTTCTTTTTTCAGCCCCGGCACCGCCAGTTCAACATGGTAGTTATTTTCCGTTTCGCTGATGTTGACAGCGGGCACACGGGTTACCATCCGGTCGGAAAAAAAGGTGTCATTAAAAATGGATTCGAAAACATCATTAAAGCCTGGCAATAATGTGTTGTTGCGGTTGTTGTTAAATTTAACCAGTGTCATGGTCGTTCTCCTTTAAAATTGCTTCTAAAAAATCTTGAACATTAATTGAATTAAATTTTGATCATCGCGATCATTAATGCCCGAACAAGCTCAATGCCAATAGCCAAAAACGCATAAAAAATGAAAATCTGGCAGCCTGTAAATGCATTTTTTTCATGCCGGGTGTCAATTTTTCACTCCAGCCGGCCAGGTATTAAAGGACCAGGCAGGGCTAGGGCCTTCCGTGAATAAAAAGCTCTTCCGTCCTCTCAGGCTCCCTCATAAAGGAACTGCGGCCCGGATCCCAAAACAGGGTCAGTTTACCAGCACCTCATCTGCAAATATCCACGACGGCTTGCCCTTGGCCGGATGCCATGCGGGTAATTTATAGATCGGTTTGGCTACCACCCTGAGGCAGGAAACGGGCCCGCTGAGCGACAATTTGCAATTAAGGCCCTGTACCAGGTCGGGGTCGCCTTTCTTTTGGGGGGAGGTGGTTAAGGAGCCGATCGGGCGTAAGTGTTGTGGGTCCGGTCCTCCCAAAACCTGTATCTCAGTTGGAAAAAATATCTGGGTGCCGATGATCCTCAGGCAATTGAGCGTTAAAACATGCGGCTTGACCGGGGTTTTGAAAAACACCATAAACTCCATATCCTGTTGGGTGCCGAGCCACTTGTTATTGCCAAAGTTATTGCCGCCCAGTTCGCCGTCGATCAGCGTTTTGGCGCCATCGGCCTGGTAGCGCTCGTTGACAGGTTTAACAAGATAGATGCTGTCGGGCCGGTAAGTGTCCTTGAAAAATGAGTTGCTCACCGCGTCGCTGCCATACCAGCCAGCCTTATAGGCCCTGGCCTTGATGGTGATGTTGTCGCTGATCGTTATGCCCGGTTTGTACAAAGGCGAATTGACGCTGTCGGGATCTCTGCCATCGGTCGTATAGCGAATATCGACACCTTTAATAGGATTGCTGATCACCAGGGTGACTGGTGTTTTGAAAACGAAAGCGGTGTTCTTTACTTCTGGCGGGATGAGCTTCATGGGTTTCCCGTTGCTCTTAAATCCTTCGATAAAGGTGATGGCTTTATTGGCCTTTTGCAGTGATGCGATGTCGGCCGGGCTTACGCCGGTGTTCCAAACCACGATCTCCTTCAGACCTTTGAAGGAATGTAATTGACCAAGTGATTGGGCGTTTACTTTCGTTCCCGCTAAAGACAACGACCGCAGATATTTTAAAGATGCGAGGTTGCTTAACGTGCTGCCGGTGATATCAGTAAAATCAAGGTTTAAGGTGCGCAGGTTCTCAAATCCGGCGATAGTTTTGAGTTCGGCGTCCTTTACGGGCATCCTATCGAGGCTAAGCGAAACTACCTGCTTTTTGATGGGGTTTAATTCCTCCAAAACTTTCGGATTGTAAACCGCCTTATTGTAAATATCCACCGCTAAGGCAGGTGAACCTTCGGCCAACTGATTGATGACGCGGTAATTGTTGTTCAGTTTTTTGACCGTTTTTTCATCCGCTGCGGCGAAATCATATTTTTCGTCGCTTGCCGTTGCGGGTTGCAAAAACGAAGCCGAGGCCATTCGCAAGGAATCGGATAAAGGCAGATCGGTTACTTTTTTCTTGAAATCAGCGTTCTCTTTTATCCATTGGTAAAGCACCGCCATTTCGGAGGCAGTCAGCTGTGGTTTACCAGAAGGGGGCATGTGTTTCTTTTCTTCTTCGGGCAAGTGAATGCGCTGCAAAAGCAAACTTACCTGCGGCTGACCGGGGACAAACAGCTTACCGTCCTTCCCTCCTTTGAGAATTGACTTTTCGTCGGTGAGCATTAATCCCCCTTTGAGTTTATCGGCATTATGGCAGCCGATACATTTGTTCTCAAAAATAGGCTGCACCACATCGCGGTAAACCAGCGCCTGGTCGATAGGCACCAATGCCCTGCCTTTCATCACCGGTGCAAGCAGGAAGTTATCGCCATGGGTTAGACTCGCGCCGTAATGCCCGCCGATAACCAGGAAAAAGACGACAACCACTGATCCCGACCGGGCCACAGTAGGGCTGTACCACGATTTGGATCGCCCCCAATAAATCAATGACGAAGTAAATACCACGCATACGCCGAACCATTTATGCCATTGTACATCGCTGCCATCGTAACCGGCCTCGCGCGACAGGAACAGGCCCATAATGGCCGTCAATGCGGAAAGCAATGCGCCCGAAAGCAGCAATACCGTGGCAAAATCCTGGTAGAATTTTTCGGACCTAAATACGGGCTTATACCGGAAAAACTCCATCAGCATAGCCAGTATGAGCAATACGATAGGAAAATGGAGCAGCAATGGGTGCATCCGGCCGACGGGCTGCAGCCAGCGGGGTATCACCAAATGGTCGCCTGCCAATAGTAAAACGACGATGAAAATATTTAGCGCAAATAATGTATTATCTGCAAAAGCTTTATGGCGGCTTTTGATCATCTATCGTTTAGCAAATTATACACGGGTGAATTTATACGGATATACTTTGCCCGATGCCCATTGCGCCACATACAGGTTTTCGTCGTCGTCCACGCAAACGTCGTGCGGGTTGAGGAATATCTTTTCGGCCTGCGACATGGGCTGCAAAACGCCTTCTTTGTACACGGGCTCGGTACCGCCGATGTTAGATACCACGTTGTTGCTCTTATCTAAGATGGTCACAAAGCCGGAATCCCTGGTACCCAGGTCGGGTGAACGCAATACGGCGGCGTACAGGTGTTTACCCTTGATCACAGGACGGCAAACACAAGCGCCGGGTAGTTTGATCACTTCCATCAGTTTGCCGTCCATGCTAAATCGTTTGAAGCAATTGCGTGTACGGTCGGTAATCAATAATGTGGGAGTTGAATGTCGTCGGTCGATCAAAATACCGTGGCAATTGTCGAGATGTTCATCGCCGTCACCGCGCCCGCCAAAATAGTTCTTTAGTTTACCGTCCTTGTCATAGTGCGTGATATACTGCGCGCCGTAACCGTCGGCGATAAAGAAATCGCCATTGGTATCCACCGTGGTTTCCGTCGGCACAAATTCTTCGGCCTTTTTGTAAACGCCCGTTTCCAGCGGCACATCAATGGTCATCAATATCTTGCCATCGATCGTCGCTTTATAAACCTGGTGCTTTACGGTATCGGTAATGAACAGGAATTCGGTGCCATTCTCATTAAATATGGTGAAGCCATGCGCACCCGGGAAATCATGCCCCCAGGTATCCAGCAGTTTTCCCGATTTATCGAAGATGAGCACGTTGTTTTTCGTCTCATTGGTCAGCAGCATGATGCGCCCTTTCTTGTCCTGCACAAACTCGTGGCAATCGTTCACCGGGTTAATATTTGGGTCGGCTTTGGCCCATTTGGTATCCATGCGGTACCGCATGTTGCCGTGCCCGTAAATAGGTCCATCGTCTTTTGCTAACATATCTTTCGCGATAAAGATGCCTGCCGAAACAAGCGCGGTTTGCTTTATAAAGTTCCTTCTTTCCATGATCTTGAATTTAGGATATAATATCTCTCACCACGTTGCCTGCTACGTCGGTCAACCGGTACCTGCGGCCGAGGCTCTTGAAGGTGAGTTTGGTGTGGTCGATGCCCAACTGGTTCAATATCGTGGCGTGGAAATCATGCACATGCACCGGGTTGCGTACAATGTTGTAACCAAAGTCGTCCGTCTCGCCATAAACAATGCCCGGTGTAATGCCCCCGCCCGCCATCCAAATGCTGAAGCAGCGTGGGTGGTGGTCGCGGCCATAATTATCTTTCAGTAATTTACCCTGGCTGTAATTGGTGCGACCAAATTCGCCACCCCATATCACTAAGGTTTCATCCAGCAGGCCGCGTTGTTTCAGATCGGTCACCAATGCGGCCGATGCCTGGTCGACGTCCATTGCCTGCCCGGCCATTTCTTTGGGAAGATTGGTATGCTGGTCCCAACCCTGGTGGTAGAGCTGAACAAACCTCACCCCGTTCTCTGACAGTTTTCGCGCCAGCAGACAATTCGCCGCGTAAGTGCCCGGAACCAAACAATCGGGGCCATAGAGCTTCACAATGTCATCCGGCTCTTTGGATACGTCCATAATATCGGGTACCGCAGTTTGCATGCGGTAGGCCATTTCATACTGCTGTACTTTGGTCGTTATTTCCGGGTCGTGGAATTCTTTGGCAGATATATCGTTCAGTTCAGCCAGTTTATCCAGCATTTTGCGGCGTTCCTGCCTGTCGAGACCATCCGGGTCGTTCAGGTAAAGCACAGGGTTTTCGCTGCTGCTGAACAAAACACCCTGGTGAATGGAATCCAAAAATCCGTTACTCCAGAGCTTAGAATAAACGCCCTGTCCGTTACCTTTTCCTTTGGATAGAAGTACAGTAAAGGCCGGCAGGTTTTTGTTCTCGCTGCCCAGGCCATAACTTACCCACGAGCCCATACTTGGCCGGTTGCCCTGTTGTGCGCCGGTCTGAAAAAAGGTTAAAGCCGGGTCATGGTTGATAGCTTCCGTGTATATGGTTTTGATGATGCAAATATCATCCGCAATGCTGCCGATATGCGGGAACAAGTCGCTTACCCATGCCCCGTTTTTGCCGTATTGTTTGAAATCGTAAAACGAACCGGCTAACGGGTATGACTTTTGGTTAGCGGTCATGCCGGTTAGTATCTGGTTACCCCGTACTGATGCAGGCAACTCCTGCCCCATCATTTCGCGGAGTTTGGGCTTATAATCGAATGACTCCAGCTGCGATGGCGCACCATCCTGGAAAAGGTAAATTATCCGTTTGGCTTTTGGCGCGAAGTTGGGTAAACCCGGTATAAAATCGGCGGCATTGTCACCACCCAGGCCGGAGAACAGGTCGGGTATCAGCAGCGAGCCCAGCGCAACGCTGCCTATACCCAGGCTTAGACTGGATAAAAACTTGCGCCTGTTGATTCCGAGGCGATGCTCTAAAAATTCCTTCTCCATGCTATCAGGTTTTAGTAATAGCTTCTTCTAAATTATAAATAGTATCGATCACTTTCATCATCGCCGCGAGAGTAATTTTATCCATTCCAGCCGGGATCGGGTACTCTCCCACGTTCAATAATTTTTCGGCGTTCTTTTCATTCATCGATTTCAGCTGATCGGCATAATAGCTGTTCAAAATCGTCATTTCCTGCCCGCTTGGCTTGCGGCAAATGATCCGCCTGAAGGCTTCGTATATCTTATCCTTAGGCTGATTTTTCTCCTGTAATAATTTAGCCGATAATACCCGTGCCGACTCCAGCATGGTCGGATCATTCATCATTTCAAGGGCCTGCAACGGGGTATTGGTTCGCAGCCGCATCACTTCGCACTGGTCGCGGTTGCTGGCGTCAAATATGGCCATCTCCACAGGCGGTGAGGTACGTTTGATCAAGGTATACATGCCGCGCCTATACAAATTCGGGCCGTGCACTTGCCGGTAACTTGCCAATTGCCCGCGCCCCGATGTAGTACTTTCCCATAAACCCGGCGGCTGGTAAGGATTGACACTCGGACCACCAATAGTTTTATTAAGCAGCCCGCTGCTGGCCAATACCATATCCCTGATAAACTCGGCAGGGAGCCGCTTTCGGGGGCCGCGCGCCAGCAAAACGTTATCCGGGTCGTTCTTATATTTATCGGGTGCGACTACTGCCGATTGCCGATAGGTAGCCGACATCACGATCTCCTTGACGAGGCGTTTAATATTCCAACCATGCGTTTTAAAATCGACCGCCAGCCAGTCCAGCAATTCCGGATTCGAAGGCAGGTCGCCCTGCATGCCAAAGTCGCCCAGGGTTTTCACGATGCCCCGGCCAAAAAATTCCTCCCATATTTGGTTAACATATGCACGGGCGGTAAGCGGGTTCTTATCATCAAACAGCCACTCCGCCAACCCCAGCCTGTTTTTGGGATAATTAGGGTTAAAAGGCAAAATAGCCTTTGGCGTGCCGGGGAATACCTCATCGCCATGTGTATCGTAATTGCCGCGTTTCAAAATATAGGTCTTGCGGTATACTTCGCTGTCGCCCATAACCGATACGATCAACCGGCCTGTATCCTGCTTGTTTACAAATTTCAGGATGTTTTTGACATCAGCATTGCTAATCTGCATCATGGGCCTTTTGGCGTAGGTCTCGGGTCCGCCTACTGTCGATTGCAAGCCGGCTTCCTTTACGCTGTTAAAGAACGAGAATACCTGGTAATATTCCTTCTGCGAAAAGGGGTCGAATTTATGGTCGTGGCAATGCGCGCATTCGAGGCTTATACCCAATAAGGCTTTGCCGAAAGTATTGGTACGGTCGGTAACATAGCTTACGCGGTATTCTTCGTCGATCACCCCGCCTTCTTCCGTTATCTTATGATTGCGGTTAAAGCCCGTAGCCAGTAACTGTTCTTCGGTATGGTTGGGGATCAGGTCGCCGGCCAGCTGCCAGGTTATAAAGTCTTTGTAAGGCAGGTTTTCGTTATAGGCGTGGATCACCCAGTCGCGCCAGGGCCATTGCGTACGGTAATTATCGTCCTGGTAGCCATGGGAATCGGCAAAGCGGGCTATATCCAGCCAATGCAGCGCCATCTTCTCGCCGTATTGCGGGCGCGCCATCAATTCATCGACCATCCTTTCATAAGCGTCCGGGCGTTTATCCGCCAGGAATTTATCCATCGTGGCAATATCGGGCGGCAGACCGTTCAGGTCGAAGGAAAGCCGTTTCAGCAGGCGTTCCTTATCCGCTTCGGGATTTGGCGTAAAGCCTTTTTGTTCCTGCTTGTGCAGAACGAAGTAGTCGATGGTGTTTTTCGGCCAGGCTTTGTCCTCAACTGCAGGTATCGCAGGCGATTTAGGCGGCACAAAGGCCCAGTGCTTTTCATATTTGGCGCCCTGCCTGATCCACTTTTTAACCAGCGCCACCTCATACGGTGTCAGCCGTTTCAGTCCCGATTTGGGCGTGGGCATCATTTCCTCCGAATCGGTGGAAGTGACCCTTCGGTACAACTCAGATGCCCCGAGATCACCGGGAACCAGTGCATGCGTTTTCGGATCATCTTTTAACGCGGCATACGCGCTTTCGGGGATATCCAGGCGCAAATTTGCCTGGCGTTTATTGGCGTCGGGACCGTGGCATTTGAAACATTTATCGGAAAGGATGGGCCGAATGTTAAAATTATAACTGATCGTATCAGGAATATCTTCGGACGCTACCGATTTTTCGGACGAACTATGGCAGGCATTAACACCAATCAATACCCCCGCAACAAAAAGTACCGCAATAAATACCTTCAAACGCATTCCAGTAAGTGGGCCACAACCCCGTTTATAATTGAGAATTACTAATGTAGAAATTTATCGGGGTAATGTAAAAAATTGTATCGAATTTGATACTTTGGCATTTGTGCAAGTGATACGTGCTCAAATATTAAATCCCAAAAATTGCTTTGGAAGTTCCTGTGGTAATCTCGGCAACCTTTTCTATCGACACCTGGTGCAGATCGGCAACTTTTTGAGCAATGTAAATAAGGTAAGAACTTTCATTCGGCTTACCACGAAAAGGCGCCGGTGCCAGGTAGGGGGAATCGGTTTCGAGAACAATATGGTTCAGATCAATTTGTTCAACAACTTTATCCAATCCGGAATTTTTATAAGTAACCACGCCGCCGATGCCGAGATAAAAACCCATGCCGATGAGTTTGTTCGCCTGCTCAAGTGTACCGGTAAAACAATGCAATATACCGCGCAGGTTTTCGTCGTACTCTTGCTGCAATACCTCGAAAACTTCGTCATACGAATTGCGGCAATGGATCACAATGGGTAGCTTAAGCTCCTTTGCCCAGCCGATCTGTATTTTGAAAGCCTGCACCTGGATATCCAAAGTGGTTTTGTCCCAGTACAAGTCGATGCCTATTTCGCCGATGGCGTATATTTTACGCTGGGGAATGGTATCGTGAATGATTTCCAGTTCTTCGCGCCAATTCTCTTTTACATCGCAGGGATGCAAGCCAAGCATCGGGAAACAGTTTTCGGGGTAGGCATCTGCCAGAGCAAAAACCTTTTCTATAGATGTTGAATCGACATTAGGCAAAAAAAGGCGACCGACGCCGTTATCAAAACACCGCTGCATCAGTTCCCGGCGCTTATCCGGGTCGGTTTCATAATATTGATGAGTATGCGTGTCGGTCAGTAACATCGGCCTCTCCTAAATCCTCTCCTAAAGGAGAGGACTTTTTAAAGTTATAAAAAAGCCCCCGTTATCGGGCCTGTATCAGCTACTCTTTTTAGTGGTAGTCGTATGTTTCTTAACAACGCCCTTCTTCGCGGCCGGTTTTGTGGTGGCCGGTTTAGGAGCGGCGGCATGCTTTATTGGTTTGATCTTTACCAGTTCCACGTCAAATGCCAGCGTAGCAAACGGCGGTATATCGCCGTTGCCCTGGTCGCCATACCCCAGGCTGGACGGGATAATAAGTTTAGCTTTTGATCCTTCATTTAAAAGAAGAAAGCCCTCATTCCATCCCGGTATGATGTTTTTTGTACCGATGTCAAACGAAAGCGGCTCATAATTACGACCCGGCTGGTTTAGTCCCGCCTTTTGGGCCTCGGCGGCAATACTCGAGTCAAAAACTTTGCCGTCAAGCGTATAGCCGGTGTAATTTACCAGCACGGTATCACCCAAACGCGGCTTTGGTTTCACAGAAGGCTTTGTGATCAAATATTTTAACCCCGATGGCGTAGTGTTTACAACCAATTTGTTATCCGTAATATATTTTGCGGTTGAAATGCTTTCGGCGGTACGCATGCTGTCCAGTGTCTTGTTCCGCTCGGCCATAGCATCGTTTAACGATTGCACCCGGCGGATTGTCAGGTTATAAATAATATAGCTTCCTTTTGGCAAAAACGGAGGCCTTTGCTGTTCATGCCCTACGAATATGCTGTCGGTAGGCACTTTAATATAGGCGCTGTCCTTTACAGTAAGCAGTGGAAATACATCCATCAGGTCGCCGGCATTCTGGCTCGGCTGCACCTGTACTTTTGCGGTATGTCCCATGGCATAAGTGCTGAATAAGATGGAATCTTTCTCCGTTTTTTGAGTAACGTCAAAAGTTATTACATCATTCAGCTTTATTTTGGCGCCGGCGTTCTTTGTCACATTTTTTACGAGTACGCCTTTGGTGGCATGCGTAAATTCATCCTGTGCCTGTGCGCCGGCAGTTACCGCCGCGGCCAGTACGATCATTAAAGCAATCTTCTTCATCGATATTAAAAAAAATACCCCGGCCTTTACCCGGGGTAGTGTCATCAATTATTTAGTGGGCCGGTTTTACCTGTACGCTCGGTTTTAAAACCGGGGCCGTCGGCTTCGGCGCATTCGGGTTAGGATGAACAATGTCCACCATTTCGATATCGAACACAAGCGGTGTAAACGGCGGTATGATCTGGAAACCCTGCTCGCCGTAAGCCAGCTTTGACGGGATCACAAAAGTAGCTTTCGAGCCCTTGTTCATCAGCATCAAGCCTTCGTCCCAACCGGGTATTACTTTTTTAGCCCCAACAGGAACCCTTATTGCTTTATAAGGCAGGCCCGGATTATAATTATTGTTCTTTTGAGCAACCTCTTTTACGTTCGTTTCAAAAACCTTACCGTTGGTGTACTTAGCTACATAAAATACAACCGCTGTATCGTTCGCGGCAGGTTTGTCACCCGTGCCCGGCTTGGTGATGGTATAAAACAAACCGTCGGGCTGAGCAACGCCTACCAGTTTATTATCATCGATATATTTTTTGAACTTGGTTCCTTCCGCTTTTCTCGCGGCGGCAACCTGGGTGTCCATATATTTCTTGATCTGCGCGTTCCATACCGTGTCAGCGCCTTTGCCTGTGCCCTTCGATATCACCTTTTCCACCTTGATCTCATATACGATATACTTTCCTTTGATCGGCGGCCTGCGCATGCCTTTTTTGAAAAGTGAATCCATGTTGGTTTTTATTGTCGCGCTGTCTCCTTCGGCTAAATTGGTAAAAACACTCATTACATCGCCGGGAGCGCCCTTTTGCAGGATACGGTCTGAACGGTTGCCTTGCTCATAGGTGCTGAATATCACCGAATCCGCATCGGTTTTTGCAACCACATTCACGCTGATAAAGTCGCCAACCTTAATTTTGGGGCCGCCCTTATCGATATGGATATTATATAATAAACCTCCCGGAGCCTGTTTGAATCCGCCATTGCAACTTGCCAAACCGATGGTTGCAAGAGCTAAAAACATTAAGTTTTTCTTCATTTTTTTATTGTACTAATAGTTTTTTGTATTCTGGTAAAATTGATTTAAATTGTTGTATCACAGCATCTAAGCTGTCGGTCGAGGTGCCGCCGGCCGCGTTGCGGTGGCCGCCCCCGTTAAAATATTTCTTACAGATCTCATTCGCCGGAAATTCACCCTTCGAGCGTAACGAAAGTTTTACCTTATCGGTACGCTCCACTATAAAAGCTGCCAGGTGAATGCCTTCTATCGATAACCCGTAGTTCACTACCCCTTCCGTATCGCCTGTGGCCACATCATATTGTTCTAATTCCTGCTTAGTGACCGCTATAATGGCTGTGTTGTACTCGTACAGCACTTCCAGCTTCTCGCTTAAGCAATGGCCCAGGAAACGTAACCGATTTTCTGACAGATTATTGTATACCATTTCATGAATATGCCAGTTTACCGCGCCAAGGTCGATCAGTTCGGCCACAATGCGATGAACATCGGAAGTGGTATTCGGCAGCCTGAATGAGGCCGAATCCGTCATGATGCCGGTATATAAACAGGTCGCTACATCTTTATTGATGAGCGCCTTATTATGCAATACGTTAACGATCAGGTCATATACCAATTGCGCCGAGGCACAGGCATTGATGCTCCAATGGCGGTAATCGTCAAAATCTTCGGGCTCAAGATGATGGTCGATCATCACCTTTACCGCCGATGTTGCGCGTACCACTTCGCCGAACTCGTTGATACGACTTAGGTTATTAAAGTCGAGGCAGAATATGATCTCAGCTTCGTTGGCTAAGCGCGTGGAAAGCTCTGTATTTTCGGTGTAGATGATCACTTCGCCGTTGCCGGGCAGCCAGGCCAAAAAATCGGGATAGTCCGTCGGTGTGATCACATGGACGTGATGTCCCTGCTGTATTAAATAATGATATAAGCCCAGGGAAGAACCCATCGCGTCGCCGTCGGGTTTGTGATGCGTGGTGATCACTATCCTGCGCGGCTGTGCCAAAAGTTTCTTAAGCGGGGCTGTATTCGACGTCATTTTCAAAATAGCTTGCAAAGCTAAAGAAATTAATCAAATACGGGGTATGGAATTGGAAAGGGGTTGTAGTTTGGATTTTCTATTTAATAACAGCATTGGGTTTCAATTTCAATACGATTACTAAATCTATTATACATCCTATCGTATAAAATATGTAATAATATAGAATGTAAGGTTGTAAATGATATACGATGCTCGTACTTATATAAAGCATTCCTATAATAAATGTAAAGATCAATAATATAAACCCAGACCTTCTACCAGCAAATCCCGGCGACATTCTCATTCCGCATAAAAATGACGCTATTGGAAAAAGGATTGCTGATACGGAAACTGTTATGTAAAATTCATTCATGAAAATGCTGTCAACTATCGAAGATACCGCTATGTTGACAATTGTTCCTGCAATTATAGCCCCTATGAACGCTAGAATCCATGATAACACTATTTTCATTCTATTTAGATAAAGAAGCCCGTTTAAGGTAGCTTGAAGTTATAAATAAGATTTAATAATTCAGCTAACCCGCTCTATCCCCGCATTTATCCCCGCCTTAACCATATTCCCATAGCCGTCCTCGTGCAAAAAACCGGTGTATGCAAGCGCATTTTGATAGTTCTCTTTTGCTTTAGTAAAGTCGTTCAGGTCCTCATAACATTTGGCAATATTCAAATACAGGGAGGGTAATGCGCCTTTGATGCCTTCATCATCCAGGCCAAGCGCCAGTTGTAAGGCGGTCTCATCCCATTTGAGTTTATCAGCTACCGTTTCCTGGTGCCGGGCTACGTAATGCGCGGCGGTAAACTTTTCAAAATCGTTTGTGGCCTGCTCCCATGCCTGCTGAAATACGGCCGATGCTTCGTCGCATTTGGCCTCTCCCTCCAGTTGCATGCCGTGGGCGCAGAGTTTAATAATGGGGTTTTCGGGATCGAATTGCATTTGATCGAATATTGGTGTGGTTAAATTAGGAATTAAACTTCCTATATTCTCTAATCATTATGTCATTTCGAACGATCCGCTGGCTAGCGGAGAGGAAAAAACTTAAACGCTAATGCTTTCCAGCCGTCCGCCTGTAGAAGCTTTCTTTTCGCGCCACATCTCTATCCTTGCTTGCTCATCGAAATGACATAGTTTATAAGTTATTAAGACATGGCTTTTAAAACCTGAAATGCCATCGTTTGGTAGATTTTTATCTAATAACAGAATTGGTTTATATAATTAACCCTAAAACGCTACTTTTGCGGCAATTTAAAACAAGTAATGGAAACCAATAAAACATTCACCATGATAAAGCCCGATGCGGTTGCCAACGGGCACATCGGCGCTATACTCGACCATATTATTAAAGGCGGCTTCAAGATAGTGGCCATGAAATACCTTTGGCTGACTCCTGAAAAAGCAGGCCAGTTTTATGCTGTTCACCAGGCGCGCCCTTTTTATAATGACCTGGTAAGCTTTATGTCATCGGGACCCATCGTAGCGGCTATCCTGGAAAAGGACAACGCGGTTGAAGATTTCCGCAAACTGATCGGCGCTACCGACCCGGCAAAAGCAGAACCCGGAACTATCCGTAACCTGTTTGCTAAATCGATAGATGCTAATGCGGTTCATGGCTCTGATTCGGATGAGAACGCGAAAATAGAAGGCGATTTCTACTTCTCGTCATTCGAGAAATTCTGATATAACCTCCTGGTAAATGCTGATTAAACTTCCGTTTACCGGGAATAATTTCCCCGTTTTTTTGCTTTTTTCAATTTAATTGAATAGCTTTAACCATTGAAAGTGTGCAGGTTATGCGTGGGTCAGACCATTGGCAGGGTATTTGCATCAAACCAATCGTAATCAAATACGCTATTTTATGAAATTACTCGTAAGATCTTTAGTATACGCCGGGATAGTGGTGGGAGTGATCCTGATCAACTCGCTGTTCTTCCTGCACCGTCCTCCCGAAGTACAACTGGTGTTCATAACGCCCGGATTTTTCATCCTGGGTTATGCGCTGATCAGTGATGACCTTCGTAAGAGGTCGCCTGTAAGGGCTCGCAGCCGCTGGTCTAGAGGAAGATAATTTCTTCTACTATTACCGACTTAGCATCATTGTTGATCTTTTCGACGATCTGCGTCCGCATCATTAAAAGTTCATTCTTTATTACCGAGGATTCGATCCGCAGGAACAATTTCTTATCGCGGATGAATATTTCCTTCGTGCGATTGGCCACCGATTTCCCAACCAACTCCGGCCATGCCGATATAATGCCCGTTTCATCATAACGCCGCTTGATCTTGTAAACCTGCAGCATCTGCTCAATGGCTTCCTTCAGGGTTTTGTCGTTGGTCTTACGCACCTATTGCTCCTCCTGTCACTTCAAACACGTTAATATCCACGTTGATCTGATCGAAGATGGTCTTAACTTTTTCCCTGCTCGTATCGGTAATAAAAACCTGCCCGAAATCGTGGTTCGATACCATTTGCATCAGCTTGGTTATGCGTTTATCGTCCAATTTATCAAAAATATCATCCAGTAACAATAACGGTTTAAAACCTTTTTGCCGGTAAAGGTAGCTATACTGTGCCAGCTTCAGCGCGATCAAAAACGACTTCTGCTGCCCCTGTGAACCAAATTTTTTCATCGGCATGCCATGAATGGCGAATTGCATCTCGTCGCGGTGAATGCCAGTGGTGGTCCGTTCCAAAGCCCGGTCCTTCTCGGTGCTTTTCTTGAGCAGCGAGGCAAAATCGTCCTGCAGCAATTGCGATTCATATACCAGGTCCACCTGCTCGGCGTCCCCGCTTAAAAACTGGTAATGCTTATTGAATATCTCCGTAAAGCTCTCCATAAAAGCTTTGCGCTTTTCAAATATGCGGCTGCCGGAACTGACGAGCTGTTCGTCAAATACCTGGAGTAATTCGGGATCGTAACGGCCGGTATCGGCTATCTGCTTTAATAAAGCGTTTCGGTTCAGCAATACCTTATTATAGGCGATCAGTTCATCAAGGTATTGGTTGTCCGTTTGCGATATTACATTATCGATAAACTTACGCCGTTCCTCGCTGCCTTCTATGATGATGCTTATATCGTAGGGCGATACCATCACCAGCGGAAAAAGACCAATATGGTCGGCCAGGCGCTGGTAATCCTTCTTATTGCGTTTGAATTGTTTTTTCTGATTGCGTTTTACACCACAGGATATGGTTTCCTGGCGATCGTTTTTGTTAAATACGCCATTGATAATAAAAAGGTCAGTCCCCTGTTTAATCTGCTGGCTATCGATAGGATTGAAATAGCTTTTACAAAGCGAAAGGTAATGTATAGCGTCCAGCAGGTTGGTTTTTCCCGCGCCGTTATCACCGGTAAATGCATTTACACCCTCACTGAAATCGAGCTCGGCGGCTTCATAGTTTTTAAAGTTGATAACAGAAAGGTGCTGGAGGTACATTTGTTCCAAATGTAGTGATTGGTTGATTAAGTTGGATTAAGTTGATTGAGTTAGAACAGCGGGTCCGTTTTCAATACTACTCAGCTTTACAGTTTCTGTAACATTTTCAACCACTTAACTCATTCAACCACTCACTCAATCAACTCACACAAATAATTACGTTCCGCTATTGCCTACAAATTTGAAAACCGTATTTTTGCAAACTTAATTTTTGAATAGATGTCGAAAACGCAGGCGAACAGCAAACCCCCGGTTGTACATGATGATTTTGGTCAGACGGGCAAATTTGTACGCGAGAATCAAAAAAGCTTAGTCTTTATAGGCGGGGCCATCGTGCTGATGGTATTGCTTTATTTAGGTTACCAGAATTTATACCTGGCCCCACGCCAGGAGAAGGCGGACAGCCAGATGTACCAGGCGCAGGAATGGTGGACAAAAAAGGATTGGGACAAAGCGATCAAAGGCGATCAGGGCTATCCGGGGTTTGAAAAGATCATTTCCGAATACAGCAATACGAAAGCCGCTAACCTTGCTTATTACTATTTAGGTATCGCTTATTTGAATAAAGGCGATTTCCGTAAAGCCATTGATAACCTGACCAACTACCGTGCCGATGACAACGTGATAGCAGCCGAGGCGCTTGGCGGGACCGGCGATGCTTATACCGAATTAAAAGACTATGACAAGGCGGTAACTTACTTTAAAAAAGCTGCCGATAAAGCAAGTGATAAATTCTATTCGCCGTTTTACCTGAAAAAACTTGGCCTGGTTTACGAAGCGCAAAATAATTACAAGGACGCTTCAGATACCTACAAAAAGATAAAGACCGACTACCCTGAGAGCAACGAAGCACAGAGCATCGAGGGCTACATCGCCAGGGCCGAAGCGCATCTTTAGGAAGTTGTATTGGTTGTAGCAGTTGTATTAGTTGAATTGGTTAGGGATGCAGATTTTATCTAAATTGCATCATCATTAACAACTAATATAACCCCTTAAACTTTTACAACTAATACAACTAACAATGGCTACCCAACTCAAAAACCTCTCTGATTTTTCCAACACCGAGATACCTTCAGCGGCGCTATACCGCTTTGGAATAGTTGTTGCCGAGTGGAACGCCGGGATCACCAACGCCTTATACCAGGGGGCTTACCAAAGCCTGGTCAACCATGGCGCTTTGCCGGATAATATCTTTAATTATTCCGTGCCCGGGAGTTTTGAGCTGACCGCCGGTGCGGATATGCTGCTTAGCAATTTACATTTGGATGCGGTTATCTGCCTGGGCTGCGTGATCCAGGGCGAAACCAGGCATTTTGATTTTATTTGCAACGCCGTTGCAAATGGTATAAGTAATGTTGCCATAAAACATGCAAAACCCGTTATATTTGGCGTGTTGACAACGGATAACCAGCAGCAGGCGATTGACCGTGCAGGCGGCAAGCACGGCAATAAAGGTGATGAGGCTGCTATAACCGCTATAAAAATGGCTAACTTGGCTGAAACATTGAATAGCTGATCTGCGTTTAAGTAACCTAATTGAAACGATGAAAAAGATAATTTACATAGCCCTTTTCGCTTTTATAGCGCTGAGCATAGCATCATGCTCCCAAAAACTTTGTGCGGCCTATAACTCCTATCCAAAAAACAGCCGATAGTCATTTTTTCCTCCCTATAGAACTAATACGCCTTTCGCGCATTATTTTTGCAGCTATTTATTTTTTATAATTTCTTATGAATTGGATACCGTTGGAGTCTGCAGAGCAGGTGAAGGAGATCAAACAACAACAAGGCTACAGCATTATTTTTAAGCACAGCATACGCTGTTCAACCAGCCTGATGGCTAAAAGAAGGCTGGAAATGGATAAGGACCATATACCGGAGGGCCTTCATCTTTACTTTTTAGATCTTATCCGGAACAGGGAACTTTCCAACCAAATTGCTGAAGACTTCCAGGTATACCACGAATCGCCGCAATTGCTTGTGATCAAAGATGGCGAGTGCATTCTCGACCAATCGCACGGCCAGATATCGCTTGAAGAAGCGCTTTCGGTGTTGAGTTAGTCCGAAAGACCGAAAGTCCGCATAAGACCGAAAGATTATTCCGGCTACAATTATTAACAGGGGCTCAATAAGTAACCCTATCTTTCGGACTTCCGGACTTGCGCGGACTTCCGGACTTATCAGGCCAACACTTCCCAGCCAAAATCAACTGTTTTTGCCATATCCGGGTGCAGGCTCAGGTATACGGGGCAGGTCATGCAAATCTCTTCGATCAGTTTTTGCTGTTGCTCTGAATACTGCCTTGGAAACTTTAGTTTGATCTGTAGTTCAGCAACCTTACGTGGCGGAGCCGACGTCATGATCTTCGTAACCGAGCATTTCGCGCCAACGATATCGATGCCATCATTACGTGTTTTGATGCCTATGGTTGTTAGCATACAGGTACCGAGTGCGACACCAAGCAGGTCGGTTGGTGAAAAAGCCAGGCCTTTGCCCTGGTTATCGGTTGGTGCGTCGGTCAATATTTTGGTGCCCGACTGAACATGGATGTTTTCAGTTCTTAAGTCGCCTACGTATGTGGTTTCTACAGTTGCCATGGTTTGTTCTTCTTAATATTAGCACAAATGTAGCACCTTTGAAAGTCAAAATCACATAAAAATATTTGTTGTCAATTCGCTCGCCCTTTTTCATCTTCGGCGCTGCCCGTAGTGTTTCTTTTGCGGGCATTGGCCGCCTTGCCAAAACGATATGTAAATTCAATCCCGATACGCCTGGTATCCGTTTCGCGGGTAGAAAAGGCGCTGACCTGGTTAATTCCGATGGTTTGTGTCCCAAAATTGAGCGTATGAAATATGTCGTTCACATTAACGCTGAAAGTGCCCAGGCCATGTAATACCGTTTTCCGGATACCGCCGCTGATGTTATAGCCTGCCTTATCTCCCTGGCTTTGACCGAAGGCTTGCTTGCCCGGAAAAAAGCCGTCTATTTCTGCGCTCCAGTCTTTACTTAGCTGCAATTCGTTTGATGTTTCAATTTCATGAAGGTTGGTTTTTTGATGAATAGTTACGTTGCCGGCGCCGCCATTATTCAAAATGTACAACAACACGGCATTGACGCGGCACGTCCACCAATGAGTTGGCTCGAACGAAAAATATGGAACAAAACTGTAGGTGCGGTTATTGATAAAGTTGTATGGCCTTGTTGTCAATACGTCGCCGGTGGCTTGCGTAAGCTGCTGACTTTCGTTATTGCCAACTGAATACCCGGTTGTAATACCTATATATTGCCTGTACGAATACCTCAATTCGTAGTACTCGTTATAATAGGGTACCAGATTGGGGTTGCCCGTGGTGTATGTATACTGGTCGCGATAAAAGAGGAAAGGATTAAGTTGTTGGTAACCCGGTCGTCTTATTCTTTGATTATAGCTAAGCACAAGGTTATTATTGCCCGTTGTATCCAATTTATACGATAAATAAACCGACGGGAACAAGTGCGTATAATGTTTGGTAAATGATGAATCGGCAATTGCGGGATTGCTGACCTGATGGCCCAAAGCATTCGTGTTTTCAACCCTTAAACCGGCCTGTATACCCCAGCGCCACCATTGTTTCTTTAGGTTGATGTAGGCTGAGTTGATGTTCTCTGCATAACGGAAATGATTGCTCCGGCTATAATCCGGAACCCGGTTACTGCCATCAAGCCAGTTCAACTGGTTATCATTCGTAACATGGCTTGATTTAATGCCTGCATCAAATTCGCCCTTTCCAGCTGTAGGATGTGTAAAATCCATTTTCCCCGAATAAATGTTTACATCGGATGGCAAAAGAAATTCCCTTTGCTCGTCATTTACCAGAGCGCCATTGGCGTTGTAAACATCAACCGGCGACAGTTGGTCACCATAAGAATAAAAATGAACATAATCCGCATCAGCAGTGAGTTGGGTACCCAGATCATCAAATTTATGTTGCATGTTCAGGTTTATCCCTGTGTTTCTGTATTGATATTTACCGTTGGTAAAGCCTTTGCCTGATGAATCGGGTTGCATGTTGCCGTTATATTGATTGTTGCCGTAGGTCAGGAGATCAGTTCTGGGCCGGGTGCTGCCGTTTAACATAAAGCCAAGGGTTGTCTTCTGATCTAAAAAATAATCCATGCCCAGCCTCCCGTTCCAGCCGTTTGAACGGTATTTGTAATAGCTGTTTTGTAATGCAACTGTATTCAGTGAACCGTCCTGGTTGTAAAAATAGCGGGAAAAGGTTTCCCGGCTGTAGTTTTGATCAAGGCTATAGCTCAGATTACTGAACAGGTTAAATTTTGCCGTCCTGTAATTAACATTTAAAGCGTCATTACTTTTGCCATAAACACCCTGGTTATAGCCTATATTAACGCTTCCGTTAAAGCCCGCAGCCCGATTTTTCTTCAGCACGATATTGATCACCGCACCGCCTGATGCATCGTAACGCGCCGGCGGGTTGCTGATCAGTTCCAGTTTATCCAGCGTCCCTGCAGGAAGTGAACGCAGGTATGCCGCCAGGTCCGGACCAGACATGTAAGTGGGCCGGTCGTCGATCAGTACCAGCACATTACTTTTCCCGTTAAGACTAATGTTGTCATTGGCGTCTACGATTACTCCCGGACTTTTGGATAAGGCTTCAAGCGCGTTGCTGCCCGAAGCAGTGAGCATGGCGTCAACGTTGACGATGGTGCGGTCGGTTCTTTGCTCGATCAGCGGTTTTTTTGCGGTGATAACCACCTCACCCAGAGACCGACCGGTCATGGGTCGTAATAAAATAACCGGCAAAGCTATGAAACCGTGTATGTCATTTATATCCAGGTGATTGTCCCGAAAAGGGGCAAAGCCTACATGGGTCACAACTATGCCGTAGGATCCATTTTGGAGATGATCAAAATAAAATGCCCCGCTCCTGCCGGCTGTGCGCATTTGTTTTGAGGTTGTATCTGCAACGTTGTACAAAATAACCGTTGAACCCTGTAATGGGTTATTTTGAGGATCAACAATATTACCGCTGATCCTTCCGGCGCTGTTTTGAGCCTGAGCATGAAAGATATTGAGCGCAAAAATGCAAAGAAACCAAAGTCTGAATTTCATAACTAAAATTATTTCTGCTCGAATTTTGACTTAAAACACCATCGAAGGAAATATTTGTGACCAAACGGGACCAGTCGTATTCAGAAAGATATTTGAGGGGCGCGACCAGTTTGATAACCGTTTTTATAGCTTTCGTCACCGGTTTTGCAATAACCAGCGCTATAACTTGTTATCTGGCATTAATTGCTGAAATTTAGACCATGTTCACCGCCAGGGAGCTTATCGTCGGAAACTCTTTCAAAAGACATATTTTGTTTTGCCTGGCTGTTTTGGCCCTTTTTTCCCTTGGCGTTTACCTGTTTTACATGGCTGGCTTCCGCTTTGAAAGCACAAGCCTGATAATCCTCAATTTTGGGATGTTTTTACTGTATGTATATACCGGGCGGTGGCTTTGCAGTAAGTGGTACTTAAAAAATCAATTGATACGCTTCCTGGTTTATGCCCTGGTCATATCGCTTGGAATAGCATTTTTCGACTTCCTTTTAATTAAATATGTTTTCGATCATCCTCATGCCGGATTTATAGAACTTTTATACGGCTCGATGCCATTTTACCTCGTAGGACTGGTAATTGGCGTTTTGCTAAAACTGCTGAGTTTCTCGATACAAAGGGAGATGCGGGAGGCACAAATTAAAGCCGGACAAAAAGAAAGCGAGTTTGACCTGCTGCAATCGCAATTGAGCCCGCACTTCCTGTTCAATGTATTGAATAATCTCTATGGCATCTCTATTGATGATCATCAAAAGATACCACCTTTACTGCTTAAATTGTCAAATCTTTTGCGTTATTCGGTTTATGGCGCCAAAAAGCAACTGGTGCCGCTGAACGAAGAGCTGGAATATATAAAAAATTACATCGAATTTGAGCGGATCAGGATCAGTGACAGGCTTAGGCTGACAACAGAAATAGAACAAATCAGTAATCCTCAGATCAAAATTGCGCCACTGGTGCTCATCGTGTTTGTGGAAAACGCCTTTAAGCACGCAAAAAATACGTTGACGCAAGAAATAGAGATCAATATTTCATTAAAAATTACGGGTAATTTTATTCGCTTTGCCATCAGCAATTCATGCCGGGTAGAAAAAGATCACGCTATTATGCTCGATGAAGATTCTGGTTTGGGCCTGGAAAACACCATCAAAAGGCTCGGATTGTTGTATGGCGACGATTATAAATTGGAACAATATATGGAACGGGATCATTACCATGTCAATCTCCTTTTAAAAATCAAGGAATGATGAAGATTAATTGCCTGGTAGTAGATGACGAACCTGTTGCGCGAAGCATCATCAGAAATTATTGCGGGCACCTGCCGTTTCTTAATATCATCGGGGAATGCGGGAACGCGCTCGACGCCAAGGCTTTCCTTTCAACACATAAAACCGATTTGCTGTTTCTGGACATCAATATGCCGGTATTAAATGGCATAAGCTTTTTAAATACATTGAAAGATCGGCCGCAGGTTATTTTCACAACGGCCTACCAGGAGTATGCCGTGAATGCGTTTGACCTGGCCGCTTGCGACTACTTGCTCAAACCTTTTTCGCTCGAACGATTTATCATAGCCGTTGATAAAGCCAGGGAGCGGTTACAGCAGGCGCCTAAACTTGCCTTAGACAAGCCGCAGCAACAAGACTATTTTTTTATCCGGTCAGAAGGTAAGGTCTACAAGATCGATCATTCCGATTGCCTCTATGCCGAAGCGCAGGGCAATTACACCAAAGTGGTTACAATAAATACCGCAATACTTACAAAAATGTCGTTTTCCGCATTCCTGGAACTGCTTCCCGGCGAAATATTTACGAGGGTTCATCGCTCTTTTGTTGTTAATAAAGCCCTGATCAGTCGAATAGAGGGCAACCGGGTATTTATTCAGCAAAAGGAAATACCTATAGCTTTTAATTACCGGGCTTCTTTTTTAAAGGCATTGGGCCTTTGAAATCATCATAGCGTAATCTTTAACCGCTTCAACCGGCCAACCACTACATCTGATACAACCATTACAACCTTTTTAACTAAATTTGCCCCATGATCGAATTGCCGGTAGTACCTGTAACTCAAACCCAGCGCAAACCCGACTGGCTGCGTGTAAAGCTGCCCGTTGGTAAAGAATATGCGCATGTGCGCGGTTTAGTGGATACGCATAAGCTGCACACCATCTGCGAAAGCGGTAATTGCCCCAATATGGGCGAATGCTGGGGCGCCGGCACGGCTACCTTTATGATACTGGGTAATATCTGTACCCGGTCCTGCTCTTTTTGTGCTGTGGCGACGGGCAGGCCGATGGCCGTTGATTTGGACGAACCCAACCGCGTAGCCAACTCGGTAAAGCTGATGCAGGTAAAGCATTGTGTGATCACCTCGGTCGACCGTGACGACCTGAAGGACGGCGGCTCCATCATCTGGGCCGAAACCATCAACGCCATCCGCAGGGAAAGCCCCGAAACTACATTGGAAACACTGTTACCTGATTTCAGGGGCATTTGGGAGAATTTGGAACGCGTGCTGGAAGTTCGGCCCGAAGTTGTTTCGCACAATTTGGAAACGGTTCGCCGTCTAACGAAAGAAGTACGCATACAAGCCAAATACGATCGCAGCCTGGATTGCCTGAGGCATATTTCGAAGGCTGGCTTACGCACCAAATCGGGCATTATGCTTGGCCTTGGCGAAAGAGAAGAAGACGTGCTTGAAGCTATGAATGACCTGCTTGAGGCAGGCGTGCAGATATTGACACTGGGTCAATATTTACAGCCCACCCGTAACCATCACCCGGTGATAGACTGGATACACCCCGATCAATTTGCCAAATACAAACAAACAGGCCTGGACATGGGTTTCAGGTATGTGGAAAGCGGGCCGCTGGTGCGGTCGTCTTATCACGCTGAAAAACACCTGTTTGAAATCTGAGCAAAGCTTTCTATATTCACCGCAGATTGGCCAAAAAACACAAAATATCGTTATCTGAAGATGAATTGATACGTGCGCTGCGGAACCGTGAAAAGATCGCAGTGGAAGCATTGTACGATATGTATTCAGCATCGCTTTTTGGTGTGATCTCGCGCATTGTTATCGATACAGCTACGGCCGAAGATGTTTTACAGGATACATTTGTGAAGATATGGAACTCCTTCAGCAGCTACAGCGCCGAAAAGGGCCGCCTGTTCACCTGGATGGTCAATATCGCCCGCAACCTGTCAATCGATAAGATACGTTCAAAGGATTTCAAGAATCAAAATAAAAACCAGGAACTCGAAAATAACGTAACTTTTATTGACGAACAAAGGAACACAGTTTACAAACCCGAACTTTTAGGTATCAAAGACCTGGTTGAAACGCTGAAACCGGAGCAAAAGTCGATACTTGACCTGGTATATTTTAAAGGTTATACCCATGTGGAAGCCGCCGACGAACTCGGCGTGCCTTTGGGCACAATAAAAACGCGTTTGCGGATGGCGATAATGCAGCTGAGGAAACATTTTAATTGAGAGTGGAAGATATTAAGGCATATATTGAATCGGGGATCCTGGAGCTTTACGTTCTGGGTGATGTAACGCATGAAGAAAAGCTTCAGGTTGAAGCTATGGCTGCGCGGCACCCGGCAATAAAAGCCGAGCTGGAGGAAATTGAAAAATCGCTTGAATCGTACACCAATGCTAATGCTGTTGAACCACCTGAGAATTTAAGGGATAAAGTTTTAAATAGCCTGGTAACTAACTTAGCTGACGACAGGATCTTTAACACGAAAGAAGACCAAAAGCCCGAGGCCAAAGTTGTGGAGATGACGAATCCCCACCAGGTGACTATTTATAAATACGCTTTTGCCGCTTGCTTTGTACTGCTCATCGTTAGTGTGGCCGCGTTGATTAACGCCTACAGGCAAATCGATCAATCGAACACGCTGATCGCTTCCCTGCAATCGCAAAACCAGCGTATCGCCAATACCGTGAACCTGAAGGACGGAGAAATAGGCGTGCTGCGCGATCCATCATTTAAGATGATGCGGCTGCAGGGAACCAAGAAATCGCCGGCCTCGGCGCTAACCGTCGCCTGGAGCCCGGTTAAGAAGAAAGTATGGATAGATATGGCAACCGCCAATATGCCGTTGAATGATAAGGATCACCAATACCAGCTATGGGCGCTTGTGGGTGGTAAGCCGGTCAGCCTGGGTGTTTTTGACGCCGACACGACGTCAAAAGATATGAAGGAGATGGAATCCATTGCTTCTGCTGATGCCTTTGCAGTTACTCTTGAAAAGCGGGGCGGCAGCCCTACGCCTACCCCGGATGAGATGATGGTCCTGGGCAAATTCTAAAAAAGACAATCAATTAGTTTTCAGACCGATGCCTTAACGGAGATGCACACATCTTTCTTGCGGTATTTCGCGTTAAATGGTGACTTTGGCACACATTGTGTAGCTGAATTGTTAATTTATGTTAAAAAACAAAGCAACAGTACATGTTGTTGTAACAAATACACCAAATGGACGTCTTGTACAAAGAGACACAAAATCGAGTATTTCGTTCTTTATAAGATCAGTTAATATTAATTGGAAAGCGGTCGATAATACTAAACCGCTTTTTTTATGCCATTAATTTTGCCATTGTTACCGGCAGTTGGGTTACCAGCCGTCCCGGCAATACCACATACATGCGGTTAGGTACCGCCAACTCGTCCCCCGCCTTTCCGTGAATATAGTTGCCAATGATGCAAGCATCTTCCGGCGGATATTTTTGAGCCAGCAAAGCCGCAATTATGCCGGTTAGCACGTCTCCCATACCCCCGCTGGCCATAGCTGCGTTGCTTGTTGAATTGAAGTAAAGCTTATCGCCGGGGGTGATGGTTATCGTATAATCGTTTTTGAGTACGATATATACCTGATATTCTTTTGCTTTTTCTCTGGCAGTTTGCAGGCGCTGCCACCAGTTTTGATGCTCCCCGAATAAGCGGTCGAACTCCTTCATATGCGGGGTTAACACCGATCCCTCAGGCACATGTTTCCATAAGCCAGGATTCTCCGATAGCATGTTCAAAGCATCGGCGTCGATCACCATAGGTCGATCATAATTTTTGAGCACTTCAGCAAACAGGGTTAAAGCGCCTTCATCTTTTCCCAATCCCGGCCCGATAGCTATTGTATTAAATTTAGTCCACTCAATTTCGGGCAGTTCGCTTTCTTCGCGGACAATCGCCATCACTTCGGGATGATAGCTATTTAAGGCAGTTAAGCCGCTTTTGGGAACACAGGCTGTAGTTAATCCCGAACCTGCATAAGCGCAGGCTGACGATGCCAGCAATGCGGCCCCCATCGTTTCCGGCTGACCGGCTATGATCAACGCATGTCCGTAAGTGCCTTTGTTGGTGAAACGTTGACGCGGCTTTAATTTGGAGCGAATGTCTTTCTCCTCAACCAACTGATAGGGCGAATTCAGCGAGTGGATAAACTTCCCGTTGATACCGATATTCACCGCTTCCCAGCATTTGACGAAAGGACCGGATTCGGGTAAAAGAAAATTGATCTTAGGCTGCTGAAAAGTGATCACCAGGTCGGATTTTAGCGCGACCGCGTCCTTTGGCACTTCACCATCAGCAAATAAACCCGCAGGCACATCGACGGAAACTACTGTTCGTTCGAGGCCATTGAGATAATTAACCAGTCTTTCGAAATCACCTGAAAGCGGCTTATTCAAGCCTGTACCCAGGAGCGCGCCGATAATGATCTCTGCATTTTCACTATCAAATTCTTCACCGGCCTGAAGTTCCCTAACTGGCACGGACGTCGATCTGAGCCGCTCAAGATTGCTGTTAAAATCATCCGTCGACCGGTCGGAGAACCTCGCGATTTTCACGCCGACCTTTTCGTATCCATGCTGATCGAGCATCCGCGCGATAGCCAACCCGTCGCCGCCATTATTACCTGTGCCGCAATAGACAGATATGGTCTTCTTTTTCTCGGGAAAGTGGTTCACAAACCAGCCTACAAAAGCTTTAGAGGCGCGTTCCATCAAATCAATGGAAGCGATCGGTTCATGCGTTATTGTGTAGGCATCAGCTTCGCGGATCTGGGAAGAAAGGAGGAGTGGGAGCATAATGCCTAAAGTTAGGAATTATGCGATTTGTTTTGGTATTAATAATGATACCTGCATTGAAGAATTACGATAGCTCCGTTATCAATCTTATAAACGATCCTATGTTCAAGGTTTATTCGGCGCGACCACCATCCAGCCATGTTCTGTTTTAGAGGTTCCGGCTTGCCGCTTCCTTCAAATGGCATCCGTTCAGTTTCTTTTATCAGAGAATTTATCTTTTTCAGCATAGCTTTATCTGTATTTTGCCAATACAAATAATCCTCCCATGCCTGGTCAAGAAAAATTATTTTCATTCTTCGATAAGTCTTCTTTCCTGTCCCCGGCCTTTTTCATAATCCTCAATACCTTTTAATAACCTTGATGCATTAGCCGGGCTTCTTAGCAAATAAAACGTTTCCTCCATACTATCATAGTCGGCTTTGGAAAGAACAACAACGTCATCGCCGTTTGCCCTGGTGACAAATAGCGGAGCGTGATTTATCTTCACCTTATCCAGGTAAGACTTTAATTGTTTCCTGAAAGAAGTATATGTGGTGGTTTCCATTTTTGGTCAGATTTTAAATAAAGATATAGAACATGTTCGATATGTACAACTTTCTGTACATATTTTACAATCCCATCTCCTTCTTCAAAAACTGCCCGGTAAAGCTATCTTTCACCTTGCACAAAGCTTCCGGCGTGCCGTGGAACAATATCTTTCCGCCGCCTGAACCGCCTTCGGGGCCGAGATCGATCACATGATCCACTACTTTGATCACGTCGAGGTTGTGTTCGATAACAAGAACGGTATTGCCCTTATCAACTAACTGGTTCAATACACCTAACAGCACGTTGATATCTTCAAAATGCAGGCCCGTAGTAGGCTCGTCCAGGATATAGAAGGTGTTGCCTGTATCTTTTTTAGAAAGTTCGGTAGCCAGTTTCACGCGTTGAGCCTCCCCGCCGGATAAAGTAGTAGATGCCTGCCCCAGTGTGATGTAACCCAACCCTACATCATTCAATGTTCTGATCTTGCGGTAGATGGGGGGAAAATGCTCAAAGAACTCACAAGCCGTCTCGATGCTCATATCCAGCACATCACTGATGGATTTGCCGCGGTAACGTACTTCGAGCGTCTCGCGATTATAGCGCCTGCCGCCGCATTCTTCGCAGGGAACCTGTACATCCGGCAGAAAATTCATTTCGATCACCTTCATGCCCGCACCCTGGCAGGTTTCGCAGCGCCCGCCTTTTACGTTGAAGGAGAAACGGCCGGGTTTATATCCCCTGATCTTGGATTCGGGCAATTGAACATATAAGTTCCTGATATCTGAGAACACCCCTGTATACGTAGCCGGGTTTGAGCGTGGCGTGCGGCCAATTGGCGCCTGGTCGATCTCGATCACCTTATCTACATGATCAATGCCTTCGATCTTCTCATAAGGCAGCGGCGTTTTCTTTGCCCTGAAAAAATAGTGGTTCAGGATCGGGTATAATGTTTCTGTAATTAAGCTTGATTTCCCGCTGCCTGATACTCCCGTCACGCCGATAAACTTACCCAAAGGAAAATCAACCGACACATTTTTCAGATTATGCCCTATGGCTTTCTTAACTGACAATACTTTGCCGTTACCCTCGCGTCTTTTCGCCGGTATGGCGATGCTCCTTTCACCATTCAGATAAGATGTCGTCAAAGTATGCGCACTCATCAATTCGGCGGGCGTTCCCTGTGCTACGATCTCGCCGCCATGCACGCCCGCTGCCGGGCCCATATCGATCACATGGTCGGCCTCCAGGATCATATCCTTATCGTGCTCTACTACCAAAACGGTGTTACCCAAATCCCTTAGGTTTTTCAGGGCTGTGATTAGCCGCGCATTATCCCGCTGGTGCAAACCGATGCTCGGCTCATCCAAAATGTACATCACATTCATCAGTTGTGAGCCGATCTGCGTCGCCAGCCTGATGCGCTGTGCCTCGCCTCCCGAAAGTGTCCTGGCGGTGCGGTCGAGCGTCAAATAGCTCAAGCCTACATCCAGCAGGAAGGTGATGCGAGCGCGTATTTCCTTCAGTATCTCGCGGCCGATCACATTTTGGCGCTCATTGAGCCTTTCTTCCAAATCGGCGAACCATTGCTGCAGGGTGTTGATGTCCATGCAGGCCAGTTCGAAAATATTTTTATCGCCGATCTTAAAATGCAGCGATTCTTTTTTCAGCCTTGCGCCTTCGCACATGGGGCAGGTTCTCAGCACACGGTAATTTTCCATGTCGTCCATATCCTCCTCGCTGCGGCGCTCCTGCTGTTCTTCCAGCATGCGGATAATACCATCAAAACTGATCTGGTAACTCTGTACGTTCCATTTATTATACTCAACGGCCACAGTGATCATTTCCGGTGAGCCATTCAAAATAATGTCGAGCACCTCACGCGGCAATTTCTCTATCGGCGTCGACAAAGAAAACTCGTATTTTTTGGCCAGCGCCTTCAGCACCTGGAATATCCAGGTTTCGCGGTATTCGCCCAAAGGCGCAAGGCCGCCGTTTAATATGCTGAGTTTAGGATTGGGTATGACCGAATTCTCATCAACCTCAAAAATATACCCAAGGCCGTCGCACTTTTCACAAGCGCCGTAAGGCGAATTGAACGAAAAAGTATTCGGCTGCGGCTCGTCGTATGATATACCCGATACGGGGTCCATCAGGTACTTGCTGTAGTAAAATACGTTGTTGTCCTTATCAGCGATCCTGATAATGCCTTTGGCGATCTTTAAAGCGGTTTGGATAGAAGTATGTAAACGCTTGCTATCCTTTTCACTGATCACCAGCCGGTCGACAACGGTATCGATATCGTGTATCTTATAACGGTCCACCTGCATTTTAGGCACTACGTCCATGATCTCGCCATCCACCCAAACCTTCAGGTAGCCTTGTTTGCGTATCTGTTCAAACAATTCCCGGTAATGCCCTTTACGTCCTTTTACTACCGGCGCCAGGATATTTACCGGCTGCCCGTCAAATTTTTCGAAAATGGTTTTCAGTATCTGATCTTCAGACATGCGCTCCATTTTCTCGCCTGTCACGTAAGAATAAGCCTCGCCCGCACGCGCGAACAGCAAACGCATAAAATCGTATATTTCGGTAATGGTGCCCACGGTTGAACGCGGGTTTTTGCTGGTGGTCTTTTGCTCAATGGCTATAACCGGGCTCAAGCCCGACACCTTATCCACATCCGGACGTTCCATACCGCCCATAAACTGGCGCGAATAAGCCGAGAAAGTTTCCATATACCGGCGCTGCCCTTCAGCATAGATGGTATCAAACGCCAGCGAAGATTTCCCGCTGCCGCTCAACCCCGTTATCACAACCAGCTGGTTGCGCGGGAACGAAACGTCGATATTTTTTAAGTTATGTACCCGGGCACCATACACTTCCACATTGCTTTGTTCGCCCAGGTCAACAGGTTTTCCAATCATATATCATCCGGTAGTTCGCCGGCTAATTTATACTAAAATAATTAGTATTTTATTAAACTTAATGTCAAATTTTGAATAACCGGCGATACCCAATAAAAGTTTAAACCGCAGGCTTATCGCTCCTTACGTGTACCCCGTTATTTGAGGCTGCAAAGATACGAAAAAAAAGGCCGTGCGGCTAATAGCGGCACGGCCTTCGATTGCTCCGTAATGGTGTGATCTCTTTAGTTCAAAGCAACCAGTTCAGCAGACTGCCGATTGGTGCCGAAATCGTAATATTTTTTGTAGCCGTATAGCTCAGGATGTTCAATTACTTCCTTCATCGCTATAATGCGGTATACATAGCTTCCTGTTTCCTTATTCAAATGCATCCGGAAATAGTTGTCTTCGCTTTGTTTCTTTATTGCCCGGGCCAGTTGTATTTCGCCGTTGTTATAAGCGGCGGCGGCTAAGGTCCAGCTGTTGAATTCTGCGTGGAGTTCCAGCAGGTACTTGCAGGCCGCTACCGTTGCCTTACGGATACTATAGCGGTCATCCCGGCCATGTCCTACTTTTAACCCATAGGTGCGCGCGGTACCCGGCATAAATTGCCACCATCCCGCTGCGCCGCGTTTGGATACGCCCGACTTAAGGCCGGCTTCTACCAATGGCATGTATTTAAAATCATTGGGTATACCGTAGGCACTCAATATAGGCTCGATGATAGGAAATATTTTCGCTGCTTCTTCCTGCAAAATATCCGACTGGACGCTGTTATAACTGCTCTTTCTTAATGAGCCGCGCAGCTTGCGGGATATTTGCTTATCGTTTAAAGGCATTGCCTCATCAGCAAAGCTAAAATCGGTTGAAGGGTCATTTTGCCGGTATATAAATTTGTATTCGGCACTGTGTTTTTTTTTCTTTTTAGTGTCGGCTTTGCCGCAAATAAAAAGTCCTGAAATTAAAACTAGCACACATATCACGGAGCACGTAATCAGGTGTTTTTTAATCATTCCTTTTAGTTTAGTTTAACAAATATCATAGATGATGTGGACTGCAAATGTACAGCTTATAAATCAGACTATCAAACACTTATCGCGACTGGCTTACATTACAGTATCAAGAATATCCAACAAATCATGCTTTAAATTGTTTTAAACGTGGTTTTTGAACCGATTGAAAAAAGTGTAATTTTTTTTCCACAATGTTAACAATTACTGTTAATTTTGCCCTTTCACAGGATAAGCGCAAAGCAAAGATCTATGGTATTTAAAAGACCAGCGAACAGTCGTGATGACAGTTCCGCCAGAGCACCTAAAAGAACCCCGAAAGGTGACGATAAGGCGAAAAAAACTACCCGTTCAAGAGACGATAAATCGTCATCTCCCCGAACAGAATCAACAGGTAGTAAACTCAAAAGAAATCATTATGGTGACGAATCCGCCGGTGGCAGAAGAAAGTCGGCGCCTACGGGTAAGTCATATAGCGGCAGGGCAAACGCTGACGACAGGCCAAAAAGAAGCTACGGCTTCGAGACTTCCGGCGAAAGGAAAAGTTACACACCCAAAAGAGAAGGGGGCTATTCTGACCGGAAAAACTCTGATGACCGCAATAACCCCGATAGCTATCGGGGCGGTTTCAGCGGGGGTGAAAAGAAAAGCTTCAAACCAAGAAATACTCCTTATACGGGCCGGCCAACTTTTGATGACAAACCCAAAAGAAGCCCCGATAGCTATCGGGGTGACGGCGAATCGTCCGGCGAAAAAAGGCCTTATGTTAAAAGAAGCGCGCCTTACTCAGGCAGGCCAAGCTCTGATGACAGACCTAAAAGAAGCCCCGATAGCTATCGGGGTGACGGCGAATCATCCGGCGAAAAAAGGACTTATGTAAAAAGAAGCTCGCCTTACTCAGGCAGGCCGAGCTCCGATGACAGGCCAAAAAGAAGCCCCGATAGCTATCGGGGTGACGGCGAATCATCCGGCGAAAAAAGAGAATACAAACCAGGGAGTACGCCGTATGCTGACAGATCAGGTTCTGACGATAGGCCCAAAAGAAGCCCCGATAGCTATCGGGGTGGCGGCGCATCCTCTGATCGCGGCGGGTTTAAAAAACGCAGCGACGATAGGCCGTTCCGCAAATCAGAAAATTCATCTTATAATAAACCCAAACCGGAACGCAGCCCGGAAGATCGCGTAATGCGCACCCGGAAAACACCTGAACGTGATGATTCGGGCCTCATCAGGCTGAACCGGTATATCTCAAATGCTGGCATCTGCTCGCGCCGAAAAGCGGATGATCTGATAGCAGCGGGTGTAATATCCGTAAACGGCGAGGCGGTTACAGAGTTGGGCCATAAGGTCGACCCGATGAAGGACGCGATACGCTATAACGGCGAATTGCTGAAAAGGGAAAAGAATGTGTATGTACTGCTGAACAAACCCAAAGATTACATCACCACTACCGATGATCCGCAGGAACGCCGCACGGTGATGCAACTGGTGGAGAAAGCGACCCGCGAGCGTATCTACCCGATCGGCAGGCTCGACCGCAATACCACAGGTTTACTTTTGCTGACCAATGATGGCGACCTGGCCGACAAGCTCTCGCACCCCAAGAACAATATCACCAAGATATACCAGGTTGAACTGGATAAAAGCCTCACCCAGGGCGACCTGAACAAGATCGCTTTTGGATTGGAACTGGAAGACGGCCTTATTAAACCCGACGTGATCTCGTATGTTCAAGGCGGTACCAAAAAGGAAGTAGGCATACAGATACACAGCGGCAAGAACCGTATTGTGCGCCGCATATTCGAGCACTTGGGTTATGATGTAGTCAAACTCGACCGCTCCGTTTACGCCAACCTCACCAAAAAGGATCTTCCAAGGGGCCGCTGGCGATATTTGGACGAAAAAGAGGTAATACAGCTGAAGCACCTGATTTAGAGAGGTGAAAGGATAAAGGTTAAAAGGTTTTTATTTGAGGTGAAAGGTTAAAGGCGAAAGGTTAAAGGTTGGAGTACGATTCAAAACCTTTCAGCTTTGTCCTTTCACCTTTTGCCTCTAATTATTAACTTGCAAGTCTTAACCCATCCTGAAAAATGAAAAGATTCCTTCTGATAGCCGCGCTGCTTATTTCTGTGCAGGTATTCGCGCAAAAGCCGGCCCCTACTTCTTACGACCTGGTGGTAGGCACCTATACCAAAGGCACCAGCAAAGGCATATACGTTTACCGTTTTTATACTGAAACGGGCAAACTGGCCTATCTGAGTCAAAGCGATCCTGCGAGCAACCCGTCCTACGTTTGCGTTTCAAAGGATAATCATTTCATCTACGCTGTAAATGAGGATGGCAAAGACGGCGGCGTGAGCGCGTTTACCTTCGATCCGCGCATCGGCACCATGAAACTGCTGAACAGGCAGTCGTCAGCCGGGGCCGATCCCTGTTATATTTCGATAGACGAAGACCGGAAAAACGCTTTCGTGGCCAACTATTCCAGCGGCAGCCTGGCGGTATTGCCTATCAATAAGGATGGTTCGCTGCAAAAGCCTTCGCAGGTGATACAGGACGAGGGCAAAGGGCCGGATGCCTCGCGCCAGGAAGGCCCGCATGTGCACATGGCCTATTTTTCACCCGGCGAGAAATTTTTGATCTATAACGACCTTGGCACGGATAAAATGAATATCATGCGTTACCGTCCGTCAAAACCGCAGCCGCTTACCCTGGAGACTTCGGTGAGCGTAAAACCGGGCAACGGTCCGCGTCACCTGGTATTCTCTAATGACCATAAATACCTGTACCTGCTGCAGGAAATGGGCAGCGCCATCAACGTGTACCAGTTTAATGGCGGCAAGCCCAAAGAATTACAATCCGTTAAAATGTTGAACCCGGATTTTAAAGGTACCAATGGTGCGGCGGCGATACATATCACCCCTGACGGGCATTTCCTCTTCGCCACGGACCGGCTGGAAGCCAGCGCGATCCTGTGCTACTCCATCAACCCGGAGACCGGCAAGCTTACCTTTATGGAACGCCATATAACCGCCAAAAACCCGCGCGATTTCGCCATCGACCCAACCGGCAAATGGCTGCTGGTAGCCAGCCAGGACGGCGACAACATCCAGGTGTTTAAGATCAATCCCGGTACAGGGACGTTAAGCAGCACCGGCATCAGCGTACAAATCGGCAACCCGGTATGTTTGAAGTTTACACCGGCGGAGTAGAAGGTGTCCGGAAGTCGGAAAGTCCGCGGAAGTCCGGAAGATTAATAAAGATTAGCATTGCTGTTTCTTGAAAATGAACCTGTCCGATTTTAGTAGACATTACAATTGCACCGACATCGAAAAAAGTCGCTATTCAGAGTTTGCAGAAGTAGGCGAAGTTGCGCTAAACAGATCGGTGCAAATGCAATCGCTTATCAATCAATACGCTGGAGCAACATTTGACCACGGATTATTTAGAATTCACAATCAAGGGTCGTTTTATCGCTGGACGAAACTGGCTTTCGAATATTTTAAAAAGTTTGATGGTTTCGCTTTAGTTTTTGGATTTGATTGGATGGGAAGGCAATTTGCTCTAAATGAACCTGAAAACAGTAACGTTATTTTAATGCTTGACCCTGCAACAGCAGAAGCATTCGAATTAGAAGCCTCCTTAGAGGAATTCTTCAATACTGATCTTGTGGAAGGGAAAGAAGACTTTCTCGAAGCAACAAAGTTTCAGACCATTAACAAACGAGCTAAGACTGACCTTCCATTTGATCATTGCGTTGGTTTTATCAAACCGCTCTTTTTAGGTGGAAAAGATGAAATTCTGAATCTTGAGGATTCGGATATGGAAGTTTATTGGGAGTTGAACCGCCAAATTTATTTTAAAACAAAAAACTTGCCGCCTGGCACTTCGGTTAATTTATCAATAGACCCTTAGCAAACGCCCCCGCTGCCACAAGCGAGGACGAATGCGGCAGCGGGGGGCGATATACTTCGCATTGATAGCTATATGCGGCGGATTGGGATTGTTCGCATCTTTCCGCATCGAAAAGAACGAAGTACATGACAAAATAGACCAGGAGTAAGTTTTAAGGTGAAAGTTTGAAAGGCGAAAGGATAAAGGTGGACGCGATCTGCCTTTTACCTTTCGCCTTTATCTTTTTAACCTCTTATAGATATCTTTCCCTGATCAGCTTTAAATGGTGCAGCTCGTGCCCGGCTATCATATAAACCAATGCTCTCACACTTACGGGATAGCCGCTGGCGACACCTTTCCGCAATAATTGTTCATCGGTAAATGCTTTATACATGAACAGGTTGCCTTCACGCAACGCCTTGAATTCAGAAGCCAAATCTTGTATCGATTGACTGTTAAAATCGGTATTGTTAACATAAATATCCTGGTCGAAACCGGGCAGCTCGATGTTATTGCGCGAGAATACAAAGGCCCGGTAAGCAAAGGTGCGCTCCGTATCGATCATGTGGCCAAGCACTTGTTTCAGCGTCCATTTGCCCGGTGCATAGGCATGCTTCGCCTGCTCTTCGCTCATATTGCTGAAAAGCTGGTAAGTGGAATCCCTCAATTCTGTCAATAAGCCGAGCACGTCTGTTGTCTCGACATGACCAACATATACTGCCGCGAAAGGCGGGTATTCATCAGGCTGCGGTCTGTTTATCATCTTTTATTCCTTTTAATACAATACGAAAGGTAGTTCCCTTGCCGAGTTCCGAATCCTTGACAAAGATCTGCCCGTTGTGGTAATTTTCAACCATGCGGCGTGTGAGCGATAATCCCAAACCCCAGCCGCGCTTTCGTGTGGTGTAACCCGGCTGAAATACCGTCTCGAACTTGGAGCGTGGAATGCCCTTGCCGCTGTCCGTCACGTCAATATACACATGGTTGTTTTTTTTGCTCGCAGATATGTCCACCTTGATATTACCGGTAACATCGATCGCATTCACCGCGTTTTTTAGCAGATTCTCCAGCACCCAATCAAATAAAGGGACATTCAGTCCAGCTTGCAGGTCGTGGTTACCGTGTATCTCAAAAGCGATCTTATTGCTTACCCTCACTTTAAAGTAATTGACAAAATCTTCTACCACATCATAAACGTCGTGAGGCTCGAGCACCGGCTGCGAACCGATCTTCGAGAAACGGTCGGCCACGATCTCCAGACGCCGTATATCGTTTTCCATTTCAGCGATGAGCGGATCATCTTCAGCATTGAATTTATCCTTCATCAGCTCCGTCCAGGCCATTAACGAGGAAATAGGCGTACCCAACTGGTGCGCGGTCTCTTTGGCAAGTCCCACCCAAACCTGGTTTTGTTCTGATTTGCGCGAGGTATTAAATGCTGTGTAAGCCAGCAGCAGGAAAATGGCAATTACCGTAAGCTGGACGTAGGGGAATACCTTCAGCTGCGTCAGCACGAACGAATCGTGATAATAGACGTACCAGGTGGTGCGGACATTCAGCGTGATCGGTTCGTGCTCCTGCTTCATCGACTCCAACTCTGATTTAAAGTAATCCGGGTCGTATTTTTTTGCGTTTTTCACACCGGGAACCTCAGGCACCTTGATATAGGTCTTGGTTGGATCGAGGCCTTTAGTTGTAATGATGTCGCCCTTAGCGTCGACGATCATCGCCGGGACTGACAGACTGTCGCGTACAGCAAACACGTAATTCAGAAAATCATTATCATCTGAAGAGAACATTTGTTTAATACTCAGCGCCCATACTTGTGCCCGGGTACGCTCCGAGCGTTTGATGCTTTTGACGAGGTAGCTGGTATAAAACAACGACCCGCTGGCGATAACAACAGCAAATGCCAATAAGAAATATTTCCAGAATCTTCGCTGAGCGTACGGGTTCATGTGGATTTAGTCCGGAAGTCCGAAAGTCCGATCCCGATAGCTATCGGGACGGAAAGACAGATCCGTCAATGACGACCAAATTAAGCAAAAAGTTACGATAGTCCGAAAAGCCTGTACAGGTCCCTCAAATCAGCAAGAAAAACCGGATAAACAATCTTTCGGACTTTCGGACTTATGCGGACTTTCGGTCTAAAAAAGTACCTTTGCCCTTGCGATGTCAGATAAGAAAGTCAGAGTACGTTTTGCACCCAGCCCCACCGGGGGACTGCATTTGGGCGGTGTGCGTACAGTGTTGTTCAATTACCTTTTTGCCCGCCGGCATGGCGGCGATTTTGTGCTGCGTATTGAGGATACCGATCAAAGCCGTTACGTGGCCGGTGCAGAGGATTATATTATGGAATGCCTGCAATGGTGCGGACTCATTCCTGATGAAAGTCCCGCCAGGGGTGGCAAATATGCCCCTTACCGCCAGAGCGAACGCAAATCCATCTATCGCGAATATGCCGAGCGCCTGGTGATGCAGGGACATGCCTACTATGCTTTTGACACCCCCGAAGAACTGGACAAGAACCGAAAGGAGATACCCAATTTTCAGTACGGCCATGCTTACCGTGATACTTTGAGAAATTCGTTAACGCTTAACCAAACGCAGGTTGATCAATTGCTGAAAGATGGCGAACCTCACGTTATCCGTATCAAAATGCCGGATGATGAGACCGTTCATTTTGAAGATATGATACGCGGCATGGTGAGTTTTGATACCAGCCAGAGTGATGATAAAGTGCTGCTGAAAGCCGACGGTATGCCCACCTACCACCTGGCCGTGGTGGTGGATGATTATTTGATGAAGATCACTCATGCCTTCCGCGGCGAGGAGTGGCTGCCGTCAGCGCCGGTTCATTTGCTGCTTTGGGAGTACCTGGGCTGGAAAGATTCCATGCCCGAATGGGCCCATTTGCCCTTGATACTGAAACCCGACGGCCACGGCAAACTCAGCAAACGCGACGGCGCGCGACTGGGTTTCCCGGTATACGCCATGAGCTGGTTGGACGAAAAGACAGGCGAGCTAACGCCCGGTTTCCGCGAGCTGGGTTTTTTGCCGGAAGCGTTTTTGAACCTGCTGGCGATGCTGGGCTGGAACGACGGCACCGACGCCGAGATATTTACCTTAGACGAATTGGTTCAGCGCTTCTCGCTCGATAGGGTGAGCCATGCCGGCGCTAAGTTCGATTTTGAAAAGGCCAAATGGTACAACGCCGAGTGGATCAAGCGATCTGATGCCGGAAGGCTGAAGTCGGATGTCAGAAAGATACTGGAGGATAAAGGCGTTCCTGTTTCAGATGAAGCATACCTGCTGAAAGTGATCGACCTGGTTAAAGAGCGCTGTACTTTGCTGCCCGACTTTTATCACCAGTCATCCTATTTCTTTCAGAGGCCAAAGGAATACGATCTTGACGCGGTAAAACCCAAATGGACCGAGGCGAAAACCACCTTCTTCAGGGGCTTCATCACCATGCTGGGTAATACCGATGCGGTTGATGCCCCTGATCTTGAAACCCGCTTCAAAGCCCTTGCCGACGAGCATACCCTCAAGCCCGGCGAACTGATGCTGCCCTTCCGCATTATGCTGGTAGGAGGTAAGTTCGGGCCGCATGTTTTTGATATCGCCATGCTGCTGGGCATGACCGAAACCATTGCACGGATTGAAGCTGCGCTGGTGGAATTTTCCGGGGAATAAAAACAATTAACCTGCGTATACAATTGTCTGACGTATAAGTCTGTTCGGCAAATTTTTTCTTGCCCATTTGCCGCAATAGCTTATTTTTGCCGGCTAATGGCTATGGCTTAATCGCAACAATTACGCCTTTTAGCCGTTAATCTACCAATACCAAATTTGAGTTTATGCAGAGCAGGGTTGAAAAAAGCCGTCGTGAAAAAGAAGAACATCCTAATCAAGAAGATAAAGTCCAAAAACGCCGCGCGTTTACCGTTGTCGGAGTTGTGCTGGGCGTAGCTGCCCTGTTTGTTTACCTGGTTAGTTCTGCCTATCCCGAAAAACTTTTCGAAGTATTCCGCTCTGATGAGCCGGTTAACGAGCACACCGTTGCCCCGGCCGCACACCCGGCCTTGCCCAATAGCGCGCTCAAAAGCAGCTGCGAAGCCATGTTTGCCAGTGCGAACCAGGTAATGGCCCGGCAGTTCAGCAAAATGGGTAAAAGCTATGCGGCCCCCTCGCTGCAATTGTTCGAGGATACCATCTCGGCGTATGAATGCGGCACGGTATTGCCCGCTTCCGGCTCATTCTATTGCCCCGCCGATAAAGAGCTTTATATCGACCTGTCATTTTTTCGCGCCGTGCAGCAGCGCGATAGCTTGTCGGGCCGTTGGGTACGGGCTTATATCATCGGGCACCAGGTGGGGCACCATATCGAAGGTTTGCTGGGCATAACCGCCAAAGTGGCCGCCAAGCAGGGCACATTGAGCAGCGGCGACTACGCCAAACTGAACGACAAGCTGGAACTGCTGGCGGACTATTACGCCGGCGTATGGCTGCACTATACCCTCAGCAACGACTTTGAAAGCAGCGATGCCGCCGCCATTATCAGCGATGCCACCATCCGCAGCACTACCCTTGCCGAAAACGCCGAAATTACCGTACCCGATCCCTATAGCTACGCTAACCTGGGCGCGCGCGCCAACGCATTTTATCACGGCTACCTGAACGGAACGCTGCGGAACGACGGTATTTTTGCGCCCGGCGAACTGCAATAAGTTATACGTTTTACGCGGGACGTTATACGTTTTAACACCACTTGCGTACACCATGTGTTCACGTTCACGCCCCTGTCGGCCATATTCGGCCACTTAATAGCCTGATTTTTACCACTTTTGAGGATTACACTAAGCCAAAAAATGACATAAACTCTGGCATTTCCGTGAACGCTGGAGAGGTAATCAGCTATGTAACAGCGCATTCATGTTCATGGGCTTCTACCGAAAAAAATCACGATCCTGACGAAAAAGTAAGTAAATTCCCGCTTTTTGACCATTTTTGGTTGATTTGAACGCCTGAAAATGGCTTAGTGTGCACGCAGCTTACAGATACTTTTGGGGTATGTTTGCTGTATTGCGTACACGATGCCAGGTATTTTGGCTCATGGTTTTGTAAGATAAGAAATTGGTTATTTTCCATAAGTTAAGTAAATTTGTATTAACGATAAATCAAAAATGGCAACAGCAGCTAATATTCATACCGAACTTAATCCAATACAGGTGAGCCTGCTGCGGCTTTTTAACAGGCCCATGTCCGACGAGGAAACGCTCGAACTGAAGGAACTTTTGGTAAGCCACTATTCTGCTATGCTTGAAAAAGAAGTTGGAAAAGTGGTGAAGGACAGAAAATACACCCAAAAGGATTTTGATGATATGCTGAACGCCGGCAGTTAATGATAGCTGTTGTTGATACCAATTGCCTGCTGGCATCTATTCCGCCGCAAAGCAGTCACTACTGGTTGTACAAGGCCTTTAGCGATCAGCGTTTCCAGTGGCTTATTAGTAACGAAATACTCACCGAATACGCCGAACAACTTACCAAACGATATTCCGAACAAACCGCACACCTGGTCACCACTATTCTGTGTGTGGCGCCCAATGTTATTTTTGCCGACCCCTATTTTAAGTGGCAGCTTATCGGCAACGACCCTGATGACAATAAATTCGCGGATGCAGCTATTGCGGGTAATGCCGATTACATTGTAACCAACGATAAGGACTTTAACGTGCTGAAAAACCTGGAATTTCCACGCCTGAACGTTGTTTCGCTGAATGAGTTTAAAACAATAATTAAAGGTTAATAACGACTGCATACCCCTACCCCGTGGCCGACGCGGCGTTTCACATAACCCTTCAAACAATATCAAAAGGCACGCTGTTACCCTAACAAAAAAACGGGGAAATATGAAATGGTTTGGCGGCCGCGAAAGCGGTGATGTTGAAGAAGGCAGCAGCAGCGGCGGCGGGCGCGGGCTCTTTTACGGCGGTGGTATAGTAGGCTTTATAGGTCTTGTCATCTACCTGTTTACAGGTGTCAACCCCGCGCAGCTCTTCAACCCCGGCCAGGGCGATTCCCCGCAGCAGCAAAATACACAGGCCGTAAGCGGGCCCGAGAGCCGCGAAAAGCAATTTTCGCGCGTGGTGTTCCAGGGTACCTCCGAGGTTTGGGACAGCCTGTTTACCACCATGGGCAAAACTTATACGCATCCTATACTGCATTTTTACACCGGCCAGGTTGATGCCGCCTGCGGCTTTGCCACCGCGGCCACTGGTCCCTTTTATTGCCCGGCCGATCATCGCGTGTATCTCGACCTGTCCTTTTTCGACGAGTTGCAAAACCGTTTCCAGGCGCCGGGCGAAGCCGCCTCGGCCTACGTCATCGCGCACGAGGTAGGCCACCATGTGCAGGACCTGCTTGGCCTGTCGCAACGGATGGAGCGGGCGCATAGCCGCTTAAGCGAGGCGCAGTACAACAAACTATCCGTCAAACTGGAATTGCAGGCCGATTTTTACGCCGGGCTGTGGGCGCATTACGAAGCGCTGAACCACCAAAACGGCATCGTTATCGAACGCCCGGACATCGATTCGGCGCTTTATGCCGCGCACCAGATAGGCGACGACCGCCTGCAGCGCAAATACCAGGGTCGCGTAAGCCCCGATAGTTTTACGCACGGAACCAGCGCCCAGCGTATGTACTGGTTCAAAAAAGGGTACGATACCGGCGATATGGAGCAGGGGAATACCTTTGCCGATGGTGACCTGGAATAATTAAGGGTTTCTCTTTCTGTAAGGGCGGTATGCTTTATACGTGCTGCAAAATAAACCCGGCATCTACATTAAGCTGGGTATGTACGGCTTTTAAAAAATCCACATCAGGTTTTTGTTTACCGTTCATGATCAGCGAAAGTTTGGCATCGCTTATGTTGAGCTTTTTTGCCAGGTCTTTTTGCTTCAGGCGCATTTCATACATCCGCATTTCAATCATACCGGCCAGCGTGTGGGGCATGGCGATAGTGTATTTATTCTGCTCATATTGCTGCGCCGCCAGGGCCATTTCTTTGATTTCCGCCAGCTCCTCTTTTGAAACATTTTTGCTTCCCTTCGCCATCAGCTCGTCTATTCGGCTCATTATTGCCTTGTAGTCGTGTTCGTTCTTAATGTCTGCAACCAATTCCATGTATAAATTTAGATAAATAAAACTATTTTTAGAATTTTTAAATTAAAGGAATTAAAAGTTCCCCTCCAGGTAGGGGGTGCGGCTGACGGTGCGTTGGCGGGGTGGGTGAGCGTGTGCCTGCGCGCTATGCTTTTTTGTCTGAATCAGAATTTAAGAATTACAGAAATTAACTGCCCACTGCAAACCGGCAACTGCTAACTTTACAACATGGCCGATGTGCACAGCAAGGAAACCCGCAGTTACAATATGAGCCGCATACGACCATATTGCTGATGCCGGTAAAATGGTGCTACATTAATTGCAGACCTGGAATGAAGTCGAAGTCTTTAACGTTGTAGGTAAAAAATGGGATTTGATGAATTACTGCGGTCGCGCCGATTATTGCATCGGGTATTTGAAGGTTATGACTCAGTTTGAACTTTTCAATAAGGCTGGTCGCCAATTGTGAGGTTGCAATGTCAATATCTACAAAGTCGTAATACCTGAGTTTTCTTTTCATTTGCGCCAGTTCCGTTTTATTGCCCATACCCTGGTACAATTCCATAACGGTTATAACCGAGACGGCAATTTGGTCCAAACCGATTTCCTGCATCCTCTCAATGACGGCCTGCTTCCCATTAAAGGCATGAATGAACACATTGGTGTCGCACAAAACCATATCATTTTCTCTGCCAGGCGGCTTTTCGTATGGTTTCTAAACTGCGGGGTCTATCGGCCCAAATACTAAACAACGATTTAGGATCGAGCTTTTTATCACCTTTGATAACGGGCACAGCCGTATTATCATTCGAAATAACTTTTACCGTATCTATCTTAAAAAGCTTAAACAAAGCTTTCAATTTTTCCAGCTCGTTTTTATTGTCTATTTCAATAGTGAGTTTCATCTTAAACAAAGTTACAAAACCAAATCCTCTTTAGGAACTATTTAAGCAACTGCCCGCCGCCCACTCAAAACCGCTAACTTTACAAAATGGCCGATGTGCACGTCAAGTAAACCCGCAGCTACAATATGGGCCGGAACCAAATACAGGCCGGTAGATTCCCGCGTCACAGGCCTGCGGTATTTACCTTAATTTCAATTAAACGACAGCGAAGTGTTTTAAATCCATTATTTAACGATACATTGGATAAGACTTTAAAACCCTGAAAAATGAATAAAAATCTCCTGGCCGTATTATCCGCCGTATTCATACTGTCCATCATGGCAAGCTGCATTCCAGCGGGCGACAAGCCTACCAAAGCCGACATTACCAAAGCGATGAAGATCAATTGGGAAAAGGCGGCTACCAGCCTGACGCCGAAAGTTACCATCGATATCAACGAAATTGTTATCGGCACCTCGGCTAAAGCCAATTACGCGCAGGAGTTAGAAGGTGTGCCCAAAGGCGCTACCGTAACCACCGCTAAAATAGATTTTACCCAAAACTCATTTTACACCAACGATACCCAAAAGGTAAGGCGCATTACCAAAGCCTGGGTGTACCGCGACGAGTTTAAACAGTGGGCCGTCATGAATACCGCCACCACGTACCCGGGCAAGTAACTTGCTTTAATCGTTTGGCATCGCCTTCAAACAATATCAAAAGGCACGCTGTTACCCTAACAAAAAAACGGGGAAATATGAAATGGTTTGGCGGCCGCGAAAGCGGCGATGTTGAAGAAGGCAGCAGCAGCGGCGGCGGGCGCGGGCTCTTTTACGGCGGCGGTATAGTAGGCTTAATAGGTCTTGTCATCTACCTGTTTACAGGTGTCAACCCCGCGCAGCTCTTCAACCCCGGCCAGGGCGATTCCCCGCGGCAGCAAAGCACACAGGCTGTAAGCGGACCCGAAAGCCGCGCGAAACAATTTTCGCGCGTGGTGTTCCAGGGTACCACCGAGGTGTGGGACAGCCTGTTTACCACTATGGGCAAAACCTACACGCACCCCGTATTGCATTTTTATACCGGCCAGGTTGATGCCGCCTGCGGTTATGCCACCGCTGCCACCGGTCCCTTTTATTGCCCGTCCGATCATCGCGTTTACCTCGATCTGGCCTTTTTCGACGAATTGCAAAACCGTTTCCAGGCGCCGGGCGAAGCCGCCTCGGCCTATGTCATCGCGCACGAGGTAGGCCACCATGTGCAGGACCTGCTCGGCCTGTCGCAACGCATGGAACAGGCGCATAGCCGCCTGAGCGAGGCGCAGTACAACAAACTATCCGTCAAGCTGGAATTGCAGGCCGATTTTTACGCCGGGCTGTGGGCGCATTACGAAGCGCTGAACCACCAAAACAGCATCGTTATCGAACGCCCGGACATCGATTCGGCGCTTTATGCCGCGCACCAGATAGGCGACGACCGCCTGCAGCGAAAATACCAGGGCCGCGTAAGCCCCGATAGCTTTACGCACGGCACCAGCGCCCAGCGCATGTACTGGTTAAAAAAGGGTACGATACCGGCGATATGGAGCAGGGGAATACCTTTGCCGATGGTGACCTGGAATAGATAAATATTTCATTTTTGAACCCCCATCACTCCACATTTGGGATGTGTCGCCGGTACAAAGCACACGCGGCACGTGCGTGCTTTGTGGAGGAGAAATCCTAAATGTGGAAAAAAAACTGAGATTTGGTAGTCCGGAACTCCCCATAACTATTAAGAAAAGCGGCGCAAATAGGATACTAATCCAATAACCCGACAATCCTATGCGGCCAATTTATATCAGGATTATAAATTAGGCAGTCCATATTAAGGAATTTAAGGGAATCCAGAACGAACATTTCTAAATTTTCGTCCATAACCTTATTTATTATTAATGCCGTTCTAACCGAATCGAAATCCTTCTTCATTTCTGTAGCATAACAAGCTATTTGAAATGCGCCTTTGGCCGCTTGGGCGATTAGATTATCGATATTCGCGCTTTTTATTTCAAAGATTTTAATTTTGCCATTTGAATCGATCATCAGGTCAATAGAGGTGGACTCATACGCCGACATGCCTATACTTTTCAAATACTCGGAAATATCCCTTAGCATCGATTGGTGGAGTTTTTCAGCAATGTCTGTTTTATTTAACGCTGCTTCGATATTGTAGAAAGTGGATTCCCCAGCAATGAATTGCCTGGCGTAAATATTCTCCGGTATGATTTCAGTGAATGAAATATCTATACCTTTGGGTCGCCTATCCACACCTGTATGTTCTTTAGACGGCTTCTCTACGTCCAGCGATAGTACGGCTTCAATAGGATTCAAATGTTTTAATAAACCTAACAGAGCATCGCTTAAGAGATCATTGTCGTTTTTTGCTAATAGACTCGCCGCGAAATTCGAGACCGGGTTTAATTTAAAAGCAGTTCCCGAGCCCCATATTTGGTTTAGGTTCATGGTCTCAACGATTTTGGAAACAGCAAAAACTGCCTTTTCGTGACCATTCTTTAAAAAAGATTTCATTGTGTTTCCGTACAAGCCGGACGGGGCAGTGAATTTTATTTCTACGTTTTCAGAAATTTTCGATCTTAGAAATTCCCTGGTTTTGTCATCGAGTATATTCAATCCAAGTTTTAAATCATCGCCCATGGGAACTGGATAACGTTTGGCCTCGTCATAATATGAGCAAAGTCTTATGGATCTTGTCAAATCGGTATAAATCAAAAAGTCGCCAATATGGAACCCTTCCGAAAAACGTTCTACCCGTTTTACCGTGACGGCGGCGATGCATCTATTTTCCAGGCCACGTAGAATAATCCAGATTTTATTGCTGGGCAAGTCTTTTTCAAAATCGTTTACTTCTCCGCGCGGCATAATATATGAGCTCGACACTCCAGCCTTTCCTAAAGCGAACTGTCTATCTACGGATATTATCCAGGCGAAATCAGGCATGTCCGGTCAATTCGTTAAGGGCATCATCTAGAGAGGTCGGCCATGGAATATGATCGCCCAATAGCCCGTGTTGCCTGACTTCTTTATCTCTCAACCTTATCACCTCGGTCTCCTCAATCGTATTAGTACAAATTATCAAATAATAATTTACGTCATCCGAAACTTGTCCTCGTCTATGTATCCTATCTAACGATTGTAAATAATGAGCGGCCTGGTTAGAATAAGAGACATAAGCGGCATCGTAAGCCGCATGTAGGGTGATACCAGCCCCAGCCGCCGCCGGATTGCCTAAAAAAAGCATTGTACCGGAATCTTCCTGGAAGGATTTTACAGCCAATTTTCTTAGCTTAGTTGATACGGACCCATCGATTCTGACCGGGTTGAAACGTTTATAGCGATTTTCTAATTGATCCAAGCTTCTTTTATAAAATGACCATATGATCAATTTTCGTTTTTGTGAAAAGAGGCGTTCGAGTAACTCGTCCAATACCTGATATTTTGCCGGCGTTTCCGAAAAAGTGGGATCTATCGCGTCTGGGCAAGCGCATATCTGCAACAAAGCCGCTCGCCTTTGAAAATAAGTAGCTAGCCGCTTTCTAAAAGTTTCATTGTTCAACGTCCGGAGTTCGAGTTCTAAATCCTGACGAGCGGCTTCATACATAGACGCCTGACGACCTTGGAGTTCTACCTTGATAAGGTGGAAGTTCTTCTCAGGGACGTGTTCCAATATCTCCGGTTTAAGTCTCCTGATAAATAAGCCTCTACTTTCGACAAGTTCGGAAATTCGTTGGTAATCGTCATTCGGATTATTGGTTTTGCTGAAACCCGCGAAAGTATAGCCCAAATCGGCAAGGTCGAATTGGTTTATCAGATCATGCGCTGAATTAGGAGCTGGGGTACCGCAAAGAACGAAACAACGTTTGCAATACATTCTAAGTTTACCAACATTTTCCGAACGTACGGATTCTTCACTTTTTAAGTAATAGGATTCATCCACAACCAATAGATATTTTTTAGTACCGGTCGATGCTATCAGCGAAGTTAACATCACTTCGATACCTTCGTAATTAGTGACTAGTACATCGAAAGGTTTAAACGCTGAGACATATTTCTGGCTCCTGTCCCCCTCGGCTCGAACTATTTGATAGTTCCCGTCTGTGAACCTATCGATGTCTTTAGGCCATTCACTTACCATGCTCTTCGGGCATACGACGATCATCGCGTCCACTACCCCTAAACTTTTAAGTATGTCGAATGCAGCTATGGTCATGACGGTTTTCCCGCTTCCCTGTTCGTCGAAAAGACATAGACCTAATATGCCGGGTAAGATCATCGCAGAGACCGCTGTCGCTTGTGCAGGGTCAAGAAGTTGTAACCAATTTTCAGGAACACCATCGGTTGAAGAATTTTCGACTATTTGGATAGCCTTTTCTCTCGATTTCGCGTGCTCTTCGAATTTATCCAAATAATTCTTGACGGACTCATCATTTTTTGACTCATCGTCTAGTAAATCTTCCACTAACGAAAGGCAAGAAACCGGAAATTCAATACTGCCCTTTTCAGCTTTGGAAAGCTTTCCTAGACGATTACCTATCTCGGTCTTCAATCTCAGAAAACGCATTCCTGAAACACGGACAATTGCTCGGCTCCCTTCGACGGTCAGTTTCATTTTTAATCAGAATTCGCCCGGCTCATTTTAATTATTATCTGTAAGGCCTTCTCTAAATTTTCTTTTGATGTCCTAGGAAGCAGGTTAATTTCAGCTGCAGTCATATCGTATAGGAATTTAACAAATGTCTCTATTCTACCTGCAGCTTCGTCCGTGCTTCTTGTTACCCGAGCGTTGTAATCTAAGATCGCTTTCGCTGCCTTCGCTGCAGCTGGTTCTGGTTGCATAATCGCAGCTTTGGCTTCAGGATTTTTCCACGCAGCATAAGCCACTCTAACTTCATGGAAGCTTGAGAATTTTTTTTCATATATCCATCTAAAAAATTGTATTTTAAAATCAAAATCGTTTTTAAGAGGTTGAAAAAATGATTTCTGAGCTTCATTAAAGAATTGATAATTATCTGACGCCACAGTTTCTGCATCCTGTTCAGACAGCCCCAGCCCACCGCCGCTTGTATCCTCTAAATCTCGTTCAGAAGTAGCGAACGCCATAAAATCTATAATTAACTCATTAATTCGTAAAGTCTCAACAATTTTCGGTTTAGGCCAATTGTATTTTTTAGCTATTTGTTGAGGATTCAATCCACTTTCCGAGGCTGCTATTACCTTCATGGCTTTAATATACTCCGGCCAAGCAATTTTTAGCGATGCCGAAAAATTCTCCTCGACAAGTACGTTTTGCTCATCCTCTTCCGTTGCATCATGGCTTAAAACGTATGCGTCGATCACCTCAAGATCTTGCCTATTGGGATCCGTAATAGGCATACTGTCCAACGCGAATTTCATAGCAAAAAATCTCCGATTGCCATCTAACAACTTTCCATCATATGATAATGTTAGTGGTTCTCTTAGACCGTTCTTAAGAATGTCGTCTCTTAGATCTTTCAATTTTACATCTGGATCGTTCTTCATCAAATCCATTATTTCGTCTTGCGTAATTTGGCGGTCACCAACATTTTGTATCAATTTTTTCTTTGACAGTTCAATGCGTGGATTATCTATCCAACCTTTAATATCTGAGATTTTTACTTTCCCTTCATAAACTAAAAGTTTTCGACCATTGTATAGCCTTTGTTTAGCAATTGGAACGGGTTTAGAAAGTAAAAATGCAGGTTCATTTGCCATGTCTTTGTGTTATAAAGGTTTATGATTTATATGATAAATTGAAAGGAGGTCTTCCAAATAGGTTATATGATTAATTAGAACGTCCTTATCTAAACTATTATATTTTGATTGGTCAGTTGTGATATTCCTTCCAAAAGGTTGATGTTCAATAGAAAAGGGCGATTTTATGTGTTTTACAAAAAGTTTTTCTTTTTCAATCCATTCACTCCAGAATTCTGATAGTTGGCTGGTGAACTTTGTTTTTATCGCCGATGAAAGTGCTTCCTTATATTCTTGTAGCCCATCTTCGAAAAAAGTGTCGCGGAAGATAAATATTGCCAAGTCCGTAAAAGTGGTCGATTGTTTAATATCGGAAAGAAGAATTGGCAAGTTAACTTTCCATTTATCGAAATAATCAATTCCCCATTTTAGGCCTGTGGCAGCCTCACCTAATTTCATTAAAGGAGTTGCAGGACGTTTTGGATAAGAATATGGAGTAGAGTGATCTGAAGCATTTTTAAGCGGTACCGTAAGAAAATTTGAAGAAATTCGCTTTTCCGGATCTTTTCCGATGTTGTCGATCTTCCCTAGTTCGGAAACCTGGACAATTTTTCCTTTCGCTTTATTTAGCAATACGAGTTTGGTGAATTCAAGTTCTATTAATTTCCTGTTATTTTTCCCTTCGTTTTTTTCCGGGTCGAAATCTAACGGACTACTGCCCTTTGCCTTACTAACAGCATCAAATGCCAGAAAGTACATAAGTGCAGACGTTCTTTCCATATGAGTTTTTCCTTCAGGCTTTCTGGACGATAACCTTTTAAAAGAAGCGGACACTTGTTCAGAACTTAAATACATAAGGATAAGGTTTGGTTACATTACCGATTCTTGGAAAAAATAACATCGCGATCTTTTGCCTTTAAAGGCTTACCAGCTACTATTAGTCGGTCGAACGTTAGATAGCTTTTCCCTTCCCGTTGATCCTTTCCTTCCAAAACCTCAACTATCTGTTTACCTAATTCATATGCTAATCGAGGAGGAACCGCATTTCCGATCTGTTGATATTTCGATTTAATATTTTTCCCTTCGATTTTGAACCAATCTGGAAATGACTGGATACGGCTGATCTCTCTAACCGAAAATATTCGCTTTTCTGTGGGGTGCCATACTCCGGCATTTTCAGGTTTAAACGCGGCGGTAATCGTTCCTGCGACCTCGTCTCTATGAAATCGCCGATAAAAAGTAGGCCACCGATATCGTTCGATATTATCCCAAACTCGTTGAAGTCGGGGTGGAAGTTTGTCATAGGGTATATTCTTCCAAGAGCCTCCTTCCGGAACCATACTGCCTATATGTATAGCTTGAGGGTTTAACTGCATGAGCTCATTTTGATTTAGCGCGTTATCCTGCAAATCTAAAATGGTATGTTTTAAGCTTAAATCGCTTCTATCTATAGGAACAGGAAATGAAAAACGCCCATGGGATTTCGATCTCTCGATTCCTACAATAACGACTCTTAGACGTTTTTGCGCTACGTTATGACGAGACGCGTCTATTAAGCTAAAAACGACGTCATAACCCAAATCATCGAGTTGAGAACATATCTCCTCAATTAAAAGCTTATCGTCTTTCTTAAAAGATAGTAAGCCGCGAACGTTTTCGAAAACGATTGCCCGGGGTTTCAATTTTCCTACTATATCTATCGCGGTTTGAAATAAGGTTCCCCGTTCGTCTTCGATACCGCGCCTTGAACCGGCGTTCGAAAAGGGTTGGCAGGGGAAACCTGCAGATAATATGTCAGGTCGATTTTTAAATTCGGGAAGTTTAATTTTTCTTAAGTCCCCTTCGACGATTTCTCCGATATTGTACCTGTATGTCTGACAGGCCTCCGGATCGATATCATTAGCAAATATAGTTTTGAAACCTGCTTGTCTAAACCCTAAATCAAATCCACCACAACCGGTGAACAAACTTACATGCGTATATTTGTGTGATCTATCCTCCGTTATTTTATCGCCGAAAACGCTCCAAGGTCTATCGATAATTGCGGTGTCTCCCTCTTTTATTTCATAAAAATGCAGTTGATTTCTCCCGTGTACTTCGTTGCCTTTACAAGATTTTTCTATCTCGTCGGATACCGCTTTTTTACTTTTGGGCAGGTTGTCATTTACGCCAGACAACTTTATGTTAGGAACTTTAAGGTCATTCCCTTCTAAAACTCGTATATCTGTGTGCGATAGGCTAAGCATTTGGCTAAAAATATTAGTATGCAAAGTACGATAAATTAATTTATAATGTCCTAATTTGATCGCGATTAATTACGAGGATAAAAAGCTAAATATTTTGTCGGCGATATCTGGCCTTTTTGCTTCGCATTCCCAAATTACTAAAATCGACCATCCCAGTGAGGTTAATTTATCAACATTTTCGATATCTCGTTTTTTATTACGCGCAAATTTATCGGCCCAAAAGGTGGAGCTCGTTTTGGGAATGGGGTTTTTTCTACAATGATGAGCATGCCAAAAGCACCCATTTATAAAGATGGCCTTTTTCCGCGAAGTGAATACGATATCTGGAGAGCCCGGAAGCTTTTTAACGTGTAATCTATATCTGAAACCCGCTGACCAAATTAATTTGCGTACGATCATTTCCGGCTTGGTGTGTTTTCTTTTGACTTTCGCCATCAGAGAACTTCTATCTCGGACACTAAGGTGATCCATTTATGCAACTCATTTAGTTCACAACGACATGTCTGAATATCTAAGAAACACGATTTTGATAAATTTATTACTTTTCTCATTTCATTTCGCGTTAAGGATAGCAGTAATAACGGCCCTTTTATTGTAGCAGTGACAAGTGGCAGTAGCCGTATTTTTGCATCAAGGATTGTTCATAAGGCTCCCCTTTGAAGAAATGAAATGCCCGGTTTGCTGGTGCTCATTGGGTATCATTTAAAAATGCCTATTTTGCAGCATGATCAAACTCTTCTGCATCACCCTTTTACTGGCAGGTATAACGGCTTCGGCCGCAAAAGCACAAACCGCCGGCACCGATTCGCTGATCCGGATAGCCCGGGCCGATGCGAAAAATTTCAGGTTAAATGACCAGGATTTTAAGCAATTCAGGAAAAACCGCGGCAATTCAGGCTCGGACTATTTTAAGCCCATAGCGGCAAACGTAAGCAACAGCGCTTTGCTGCAGGATTCGGTGTATGTGATGGCTTACCGGCAGGCGGCTTACGCCAAAACGCATCACCGGCACACCGCGGGGCATTACGTGCTATGGGGCGGGGCGGCAGTAGCCGTCGTGGTGCTGGTGGCAGCCGCCGCGGCCAACAACGCCGTACTCACCGGCTGGCATTAAGCGATTGCCCGGCGCCTTTCGCGGTTGGCAGTTATGCGTAGGCGGTTGGCAAAAATACACAACTGCAAACCGGCAACCGCCCACTGCAAACTAAGGCCGCTGTTACATCCCACGTCGCCTGCGCGTAATAGATAGAAACCCCTATATTACCCCATGCGCAAATGCCTAACCTTCATCACCGTTCTGCTAAGTCTATTGGCTTTGAACGCCCGGGCCCAAACCCCGCACGACGACTCGGTAAAAAAGATCGCTCTAACCGATGCCAAAAAATTCAAACTGGATAAGGCCCGGCTCACCCTATTCAGGAAAAATGCCCGCCAGATGGCGCGCGACTATTATTTCCCCGGCGGCCGGCCGGGCATGCTCCTGCCCACCTGGCGGCCGGACAAAGCCGCTGCCCGAAGGGGCCTGCCTGTGGATCACGACGGCTTCCCGGTCTATCGCCGCCAGCGCGAACTGGCCTCAGATTTTTTTAAGCCCATCCCATCGGCCGTGAGCGATACCGCGCTGCTGCGCGATTCGGTATATGTAACCGCTTACCGCGAAGAAGCCTGGAAACGCACCCGCAGCCGCCGTACTTTCGGGCACTACGCCATTATAGGCGGTTCAGTCGTCGGCGGTGCTTCGGCAATAGCCGGGTTTGTAGTTTTGATGGTTGCGCTGAGCAGGGTGAAGTTCTATTAGCAGCGAGGCGAGGCGGCGAGTCAATAGTATTACAATTTTCAACAAGCGGTCATAAACTTTTCTATAATAGCTATCTTGCTTTTTCAAAATAAAAAAGTGAAAAAGGAGGAATTTGCATCGGAATTATGGATCAAAGCAAAAGACTTTGCCAATGAACTGACCACTCATAATATTATGGAAAAGCGCTTAACTCTACAAACTCAGCTAGTACTTGAGCAAAAGACCAATGATAAAGCGGTAAGAAATATGTTATTAGAAAGAGGTATAAAATGGCGGGTTACCGGTAATCCTTCAGATCATCTAAGGGCTCATTGAAATCATCAGGAAGGGAAACTTTTCCTTTGAGGCCGCCGGGGATTCTTTTGCCGGTAGTTGACGGCGTTGCCACAACATTTTGCTGTCGCTCATAAAGTTGTGCCGCCAATGCCAGCGCCCTGATCTCCGCCAACTCTTCTTTGGAAACATTTTCGCTTCCCTTAGCCATAAGGGGATTAATTTTGGCCATAACCGCGATGTAATCACTTTCGTTATGAATACTTTTAATTTGTTCCAGCATCCGCAACCAATTTTTTACAATTTCCGAAAACAATTTTAGATAATCCAATTTTTTATGCCGCCCTGGCACAAGCTTTGGAATAACCAACGAATTGTGGTAAATTTGAATATGGTACGTACGATTATAACGCCGGATAATACAAATGTTAATTTGTCTATTCCGCAGGATTACGTCGGCAGAAAGATAGAAGTGTTGTATTATCCGGTTGATGAAGTGACAGAAGAACAGCAACCCATTGTAAAAACCATGTCGGCTTTTAAAGGGATACTGTCTGAAGCGGAAGGAAACGCGTTACAGGAGTATGTAAAAAAATCCAGAGAAGAATGGGACAGGAATTTTTGATGGATACCAATGTGATTATTGGCTATTTAAGCAAGACACTTCCTGACGCGGCATCTGCATCCATTGATGAGCTTCCTGCCGTAATATCCGTTATTACGCGCATTGAATTGCTTGGCTGGTATGATGCAACGCCCGCTCAATTAAATAAATTACAATCTTTTATTGACAATGTACAGGTTTACGACCTTAACGAGGAAATAATTCTTCAGACAATAGCTTTAAAGGCAGCAACATAAAATAAAATTGCCCGATGCAGTTATCGCCGCGACCGCTTTAGTACGCGATCATACGCTGCTGACACGCAATACCGAAGATTTTAAAAATATCACAGGTCTGAACCTGCAAAATCCATGGTTATAATTTCCGCAGCCGAAATACGATGAAACGTTTTATATACTGCCAACTGCTACTGCTAACTGCTACCTTAATAAGCTGCTCCCCTAAAGGCCCCTACGCGCTGACCAACAAGGTGTATAAGCAAAAGTCGGATTCGATGGCGAAGGTGATCGAGCTGGCGCAGCCGGTGGCGCTGGCGGACAGTTCGGGCGTGCCGGTGGCGTCGGCCTTTGTGGGTACGGTGAACTTTAACATGCGCAAACCCAATTATGTGATTATCCATTTTACGGCGCAGGACAGCATCGGGCAAACGCTGCACACCTTTACGGTGACGCGCACGCAGGTGAGCGCGCATTACGTGGTGGCGAAGGACGGCAAGATATACCATATGGTAAATGATTACCTGCGGGCCTGGCAGGCGGGCATCAGCCGCTGGGGCAGCGTGACGGATATGAACAGCTGCTCGGTAGGCATCGAGATCGATAACAACGGCAGCGAGCCTTATACCGATGCGCAGGTGCATAGCCTGGTGGCGCTATTGGGTTACCTGAAGAAGACGTACAATATTCCGCGGGCCAATTTTATCGGCCACCAGGACATAGCCCCCGCCCGCAAACCCGATCCGGGTCCGTATTTTCCCTGGCAGGTGATGGCTGAGCACGGTTTCGGCTACTGGAGCGACGATGTGCTGGAACTGGCCCCCGATAATTTCGACTACGCCACGGCCCTGCGGCTCATCGGTTACGATACCTCCAACCTGAACGCGGCCATTGTGGCCTTTAAGCGGCATTTTGTGCAGAAGGATAGTAGCCCGGTTTTGAGTCAATTGGATTTGAATGTGTTGTATAATGTTTATCAGAAGTATTAGTTAGTGAATGGTCAATGGTGAATAGTGAATGGCTGGACAGGAATTTTTAATGTTTCTCGGTAGCAATTGACTATTGACCATTCACTATTGACTGTCTTAATCGAGATTTTTAATGCTTCTCTCTAGTAATTGACCATTCACTATGAATTTATCAGCCCGCTCAGATATTTGAAGCATTTAACCAAAGTCAATCCTAAGGATTGCAAATCATCGGGTATGCAATAATTGAGGTCACAGGCAATGTCTAAAGCCGCGTCAACTTCAATAATTGATCCCCGGGCTATTTCATAAAACCGTTTGCGCTCCGCATCCGATTTTCTGGAGCTTCCTTCTGCTATGTTCAAATGTACGGACAAGGCAGCACGCCTTATCTGCTGTGTCAATGCATATTTTTCTTCTGCCGGGAATCGATTAGTGGCGAAATAACTTTCTTTGACAAATTGCCTTGCAATTGTGTATACTTCCAATTTTTGATGGTTTAGGTGTAAAAACATAATTCGAATTTTTACACAAGATAAGCAGTCAACGGTGGATAGTCAATACCGGTATGTGAATGGTCAATGGTGAATAGTCAATAGTCGATGAAGGCAAGCAAAATTCACCATTCACTATTGACCATTCACTCTGCTAATTCCTTCTCCCTCACCAACTGCTCCAGCACCTCCCGCGTTACGGGTTTCACGATATAGGCTTTTACGAAATCGTACTGCTTCAGGCGCTCCACGTCGGTGGGATACCTGGAGGCGGAAAGGATGTACACTTCAACGGGCTTGGCCAGCACGGGGTACAGGGCCTGCACACGGTCGAGGAAATTCCAGGCATCCAGGAAGGGGTTATAGATATCCAGCAGGATGATATCGGGCAGCCCGTCAGCATCAAGGCATTTGCGTTTCAGCTGGATGAGCGACTCAACGGCGGTATCCAGACATTCTACCTCGACGGGCGAACCGTACCGCGATAATAGTTTTTTAAAAATGAATTGGTCAAGGCGGCAATCGTCGATGTAAGTGAGCTTGTTCATACTGTAGGTTTTTTGTTAAACCAAAAGTATGCCCGCGGGTAAAGTTAAATGGTAGTGTTTCTACGGGAATTGCTGCGTATTAGTACGGTTTCGGGGGTTTCAGGTTTTGCGCAGGGTTGACTCACCCGGTCATTGCTTCGCCCGACCACCCTCTCTACGCAAGCGTTAAGAGGGGATTTTTAATTTTCTTTCCCTCCGTTGCCCTCTTTGCGCGAAGCGGAGAGACGGTCGAACAGCGTAGCGCATTCGGGGTGAGTCTACGCCAGTGCATTGGCGCTAATGCCGCTTTGTGAAGACTCACCCGGTCATTGCTTCGCTCGACCACCCTCTCTACGCAAGCGTAAAGAGGGGTTTTTTATTTTTTCTACTTTACCAACCGTCTTTGCGCGAAGCGGAGAGACGGTCGAACAGCGCAGCGCATTCGGGGTGAGTCTACGCCAGTGCATTGGCGCTAATGCCGCTTTGTGAAGACTCACCCGGTCATTGCTTCGCCCGACCACCCTCTCTACGCAAGCGTAAAGAGGGGTTTTTTAATTTTCTTTCCCTCCGTTGCCCTCTTTGCGCGAAGCGGAGAGAGGGTCGAACAGCGTAGCGCATTCGGGGTGAGTCTACACGGATGCCGTTCTTTCCTTAATGATATTTAGAACCCTATTCAAATCATTAAGAATTTCATCATTCGTAAATCTTAGGATCGACAAACCTAATCCAACCAACACCTCATCCCTGTTTTTATCATATTCTTTTTTAAACAGATGCACCGGACCATCAGCTTCAATTACCAACTTTGCTTCATGACAATAAAAATCGGGTATGTAATATAAATTTCTGCCGAAGATCGATTGGACGCATACCGGGTGCTGCCTTAAAAACTTTTTACCGGCCAGGTTCCTGTCCCGAAGGTTTTGCCATAAAATAGCTTCCGCGGGTGTTTGTTTTCTTCTTAATTCACGGCACAGGTCAATTATAGATGGCATAATACAAATATGCAGAAAATTGGATAGCGGGCTATTGACTCACCCGGTCATTGCTTCGCCCGACCACCCTCTCTACGCAAGCGTAAAGAGGGGATTTTTAATTTTTTTCTACTTTCCCAACCCTCTTTGCGCGAAGCGTAGAGAGGGCCGAACAGCGAAGCGTATTCGGGGTGAGTCTACGCCAGTGCATTGGCGCTAATGCCGCTTTGTGAAGACTCACCCGGTCATTGCTTCGCTCGGTCACCCTCTCTACGCAAGCGTAAAGAGGGGATTTTTAATTTTTTCTACTTTCCCAACCCTCTTTGCGCGAAGCGGAGAGAGGGTCGAACAGCGCAGCGCATTCGGGGTGAGTCTATAGACCGCTTGCTCGGTCCTAAAAATTGATCTTAACCCGGAAGACGTTTGTGTGTGTGGTTTTATCGTAGGCGTAGGTAAACTCGTCGGACGAGCGCGTAATGATGAGGATGCCGAAGTGTTCCATTACCTGCTCGACGGGTAAAAAATCGTTGAGCGAGCCTTCTTCGCTGGCAAAGCGGATATTGTTTTCGCTTTCCCAGATGGCATACAGCGAGTTGAGAAAGTCGGCGCTGATAAGGCGTTTGTTTAGTTCCCCATCGGCCTTAGTGGTATTATTTCGCGTGTTCACCAGGTACAGCGGCATGCCGGTATCGGTTTTGCAAATGATCAATTTTTGCGCATCCATTTCGATATCGAAATGGGTACCGCCCTTGCCGGCATGTTTAATGGCGTTGGTGAGCAGCTCGGTGATAATGACCTTGCACCTGAAGAGGATGTCTTCCTTATCCGCCTGCGGCGGTATATTCCCGGTGATCTGGCCGAGCATATACTCCAGCGAGCTGACCAATTGAGCAGAGCTGTTATCGAATTGAAATTCCACTTTGCAGGTGCAGGTTTGGATTACATTTTGTTAACCGCAAACGATGCTTCTTCGGCATAGTTGTATATCTTGAATACCTTATCCAGCCGGATGAGTTTGATCAGGTCGCGGATATCGGTGCGCAGACCGGACAAAACAATATCCAGTTTCAGGCTCATGGCATATTTCAGCGAGCTTACCAGCGCGCCCAAAAATGCCGAATCGACATACTTCAGTTCCTGCAGGTCGAGGATCAGTATCTTCTGGTGCTCGTCCAGCAGCTTTACCAGCTCGGCCTTAAAGGCATCCGAATTGCTGAGGTTGGCTTCGGTGATGGTCACTTCGCCAATGATGTATTTTGGCGCGTCTTTAACAATGGTGATCATATGATTTAATGTTTACTGATGTTAATTATACTGCAATCGTCCACTAAGGCGGGCGACAAATTCAGCATCAGGCTTTGCCTGATCTGCTTGAAGGTCATCTTATCCGCCAGCATGGTTGCTAACTTTTCTTTGAATAGGTTATAGTCGCTCTTTTTCTCGCCTTCGTCCTCGTAATCGATAAGGCCGTCGGTGAAAATGAAAAGCTGGTCGTTGGGCTGCAGCACGACGGTGTCTTCGGTATAACCGCCATCGGGAAACAGGCCCAACAGCAATCCCTGGGATTCCACCTGTACCATTTCGCCGGTGCAGGCTTTATAGTGCAACATAGGCAGATCGCCGGCACCCGAATAGGATATCTTTTGCTCCTGCTTGTCGATCATGATCAGCGACATGGTAGAAAGGATATCTTTCAGCGCGTTGTCATAACAAATCACGCTGTTCACTTTTTGTAAGATCTGGGCGGTGCAAAAATCCTGGTTCATGATACCGAAGCGGATAGCCGCGCGGATATAGCTCAAGAAACTGAAGGTAAAGAACCATGCCACCCATTTTTTTCCCATAACATCACCCAGCACAATATAGCTGTAGCGTTCGTCGACTTCGATAAAGTCGATAAAGTCGCCGCCCGGAACATCCTGGTAAGCCTGGTGCCAGAAATCGACATCAAAACCTTTTACTACCGGGGCTATTTTGGGGACGGTACGTATATTAAGCGCCAGGGCGGCCTTCTTGATCTCCAATACCGACAGCTCGCGCTGTTTTTGTACGGTGTCGATCAGGTTGGTGATCTTGGATACGATAACATTTACAGGTGTTTCTTTGACTACGTAGTCCACCGCCTGCAGGTCGAGGCCTTCGGCCATCAGGTCCTGATCGGTGATGTAGCTTAGAAATACAAAGGGGATATCTTTAAAATCGGAGTTTTGGATCAAGCACTTCCTGAACTCGATCCCGTTCATTTCGGGCATTTCATAATCCGAAAGGATAGCGTCGGGAATGTTCAGGTTCAGGTAATCGATAGCATCGCTTGCCGAAACGCAAGCGGCGCACTCGAAACCCGATTTGGTAAAAGCGTGTGATAATACCTTGAGGAATAAGGGATTGTCATCTACGAGCAACACCTTTTTTGCATTCGGGCTTGACATATATTATTCCTCTGCAGCGATTATAGAGCGAATTTTACCGCGATGTAAGCGCCACCGATCAGCATACCCGAAGCCACGATATACCGCATATTATTATCATGCGAGGTGGACGGCATAAGCACCAGTAATACCGCGCAAACACATAAAGCCGCACCGCCAATACCGCCGATAAGCCGGGGCAAACGGATACGTCCCAGGTATCTTTTGGTCATTTTATTATCCAGTTGGTGCCTGGCTAACAACGTATCAAACTCATCCAGCAGGTCGGCACGCGAAGTAGCGGGCCGCTCGTCTGTTTTCGCGAAGTGCTCGATGTCATGCGCGATGGTTTTATTTTTTGAAATGCTTTCCATACTCTTATAATCAATAATTTGCAAAAAAAGGTGAATTTTCAGCCGTTTTTACGTTTGGCGAAGCTCAAAGTTGCGCCTGCGATCAATTAATCGTAGAACCAGCCGAGTATCCAATAACGGTTTCCGTCATAATACAATTCGATGCTGTTGATACCCTGACCGATAACTTTTCCGCCCGGCTCATTTCTTTCCTCGTACGAACTCCAAACGTGGTAAATATTGCGAATGTTCTGAACGGTACGTGCAGTTTCGTGCTCATAAAAACCATTCTTTTCCATGTAGGCGTCCGATTCGTGGTGATATTGACGCAAAGTAGTAAAATGCAATACCGGCTTGCCGTTGGCGCCGATACCAGCCGAACCTATCCGGACGTCGGCAATATGGAGCAGGCTGTCGCGCTCGAAAATTACTTTTTCGCCTTTCTTTACCGATACCACATCATAATAAGCTTTGATGATACCGTCGAGTGTGCCCACATCGTCGCCATATTTGGTCAAAACGTGATGTTGCTGCGCGTAAGTCTGATTTCCAACCAGTATTACGGCCGCAGCGGCCAGTAATACGACTTTAAGTTTTTTCATGTTTTATTAGATTAGTTAGGAATTTTATCTGCAAAAACGTTTGTAAAGTAACTTGTATATATTGTTCAGTATCTTGGATTTACATCTGTTCTACGTAATCGTCATCAAAATGTTAAGGACATTCTTACATTTTGGAAACTATTTTTTTGATATTGTTGGCAAATTCGTCAGGTTTCCATTTTTTTGATCTCTACTCCATCATGCGAAAATTATTTTGGTTCATTCCCGGTATATTGGCCCTGTTCAGTTCGTGCAGCAACAAACCCGTAAAACAGGGATCGATAACCTACACCATTGAATACGAGTTGCCCGATAGCCTGAAGCATTACGCCGATTATTTACCAAAAACAGCTATAGTATACTTTAAGGGTGATTCCACGGTAAGCATACAGCAGGCCGGCGAGGAAGCGACGACCGTCATTACCGATCAACCCACCGGTTTTATGCGGGTATTGTTAAGATCGGCAGCGGCGAAGTATGAGGTTGATTATAAGAAGGCCGAACAGTCCGAAATATTGCCCCCGGTTAATTATACCTACGCGGTTACATCTGAGTCCAAAACCATCGCGGGCCATAAGGCGGTAAAATATATTTTGACGGACAAAGCTTCCGGCCTTACCTCCGAAGCCTGGTTCAGCAAGGAAATATCGGTTATGCCTAATTACCTGACCAAGGTATTTGATACGACGTACGGGGTGCCGCTGGTTTTCGCTATCAACCAGAATGGCATCGCTACAAAAACCACCGTTAAGGAATTGAAATTCGAGCCCGTACCCGATGGCGTTTTTGCCACTCCGCCAGGCTATAAAAAGATCACACCTCAGCAATTTAAAGACCTGCCTGTGGGGGATTAAAAATGGCCAAAAAACGCGTAACCTATTTTATCCTCATCGCGGTCATCATCGTCCTGGGCTTGCTTTCGCGAAAGTTCAGCGTGATCCCGTTATGGGTCGGAGATGTGCTGTGGGCCACGATGATCTATTTCATGCTGCGCTTCTTCCTTCCCGGGGCGTCTACTCAAAAAATAGCGATCATCACCATCCTAACCAGTTATGCCATCGAGTTCAGCCAGCTCTACAAAGCGGAATGGATCGACAACCTGCGCCACACTTTTCCAGGCCGGATGATATTGGGCGAAACCTTTTTTTTGGGCGACCTGGTTTCCTATACCGCGGGGATTTTGATAGGCGTTTTTATTGATCTCGCCATAAAAACCCCTAATAGAAAGCCCTGAATATCAGCATATTTACATTGATAAAAACAGTTTGGAAACAGTAGAAAAAGTGCCCTGGCAACGTCCGCAAAACCTTTTTTATCAAAAACCGTATTAAGTGTTCCATGTACAATTATTACGGACAAAACACGCTTAACCTATACCATGCCTGATCACGCTATTCGTTTGCTGGCCGTCGAGCGTTTTAAAACGCTGGATCTGGAGTCCGATGAGGAATTCCAGGAATTGGTCCAGGTGGCCTCTAACGTCTGCGAAACGCCCATCGCCCTAATAACGCTCATCGATAAGGATACCCAATGGCTTAAGGTGAGAAAGGGAACCGATATAACGGAATTGCCGCGGAAAATATCGTTTTGTACGCATACCATTCTCGACGACAACCTGCTGATCGTACCGGATGCGACAAAGGACGAGCGTTTTGCAGACAACCCGATCGTTACCGGCGAACCGGGTGTTCGCTTTTATGCGGGCGCTCCGCTGATAACCAGCGAGGGTCAAAAGATCGGTGGTTTATGCGTGATCGACACGAAGCCCAACAATCTGACGCCGCACCAGCAAATGATACTGAAAATGCTCGCCAAACAGGCTATACACCTGATGGAGCATAGGGTGAGCAGCGAAATGCTTGAAAAGAATCAAAAGGAAGTCGAGCAGCAAAAAAAGATCATCAAAAATGCCGAGATGACGCTCCGTTCGTTCTTCCAAAGCGCACCCAATTTCCACGTATTATTAGGCCGGAGCGGCGAGGTGCTCGATTTCAATAAGGTAGCTTATAATTTTATAAAAAAAGTGCACCGTGCCGAGCTTGCCAAAGGCAGCATGCTGGTTAAATTTCTCGCGCCCGATTTTGTCGCCCGGTTTGTCGCAGGCTTCAACCAGGCGCTCGCAGGTGAAAGCGCATTTGAGGAAGGATCAACCGACTATGGCGCACACGGTATCATTTATTGGGAAGCATCCTTTGAAACGGCGCGGGACGCTAACGGCGATATCATTGGTATATCTTATATTATACGCGATGTCACCGATCGTAAAATAAGGGAGCAGAAGATATTAGCCCAAAACCACTCGCTTTTGAAAATCGCGCATCTGCAGGCGCATGAGTTTCGCGCACCGCTCACCACCATCACCGGTATGATGGACCTGATCAAAGCCGAAGACTACAAGGCGCCGAAAAAGTATTTTGAGCTACTCGAAAATGCCGTAAAAAATCTTGACGGTAAAATACGGGAAATTGTAGATAATGTGGATAAAATTGTCCTTGAAGGAACTGAGGTATATTCTGACAAATAAAGACTACCTTCTCTCGTTGGAGTAAATGCGCGACATGGCCACACCCAGGGCCACGCCGACACCCGCGCCTATCGCGATACTATTGATCGCTACGCCAATGCCCATGCCTATAGCTATGCCGAGCGGTAAAAGCCACAGCGGTCTTCGTCTCATAAAGCTGAAAACTAAAGATAGGCAATTTTGCCTTGCTCCCGGGAATTTTCTTCTAAATATACTTAGCGAAAAACTCCAGCGAGGCGACGATATGTTCGCTCCAGTAATGCCATTCATGCGCGCCGGGGTACTCAACAAAAGTATGCGGCATACCGGCTTTGTCCATTTTTTGGTGCAGCTCGCGGTTATATTTGATCAGCAGGTCGTCCTTGCCGCAGTCAAAGCGGATGGGCGGCAACTGGTCGCGGTATGCCTTAAAGGTCGAGAACAGGTCCTCGTCGATAACGTTTTGCTGCATGTAGCTTTTCAGGCTTTCCTGTACGAAAAGCTTCATCTGCGGCAGGCTGGTGATGGATGACAGACCCGAAATAGCCTTGAATTTATACCCGTATTTCGCGCCCAGGCGCAGTGCGCCGAAACCGCCCATTGACAGGCCGGAAATAAATAAAGGCGATTTCTTTTCGGCGCCGTGAATGCTTTCGATAACGGCGGTTACCACATCGTCCGTTATCCATTTCTCAAAGTCAAGGCCGTTATGCGGCAAATAGGCCGAACCGTCGCCCCAAAGCCCGTCCGAGGGCATAGCCAGTATCATCGGCGGCAATTTGCCTTCTTTGATCAGCTGATCGACCTGCAGGTGCACACCCGAGCTATAGGGCCAGCTCCATGCGCTGCCATATACGCCGTGCAGCAAGATTACGATAGGTAAAACATCCTCGCCGGGCACCTTGGGTACGTAGACACAGATATCCCCGCGTCCTTTCAGGCTGGGCGTTTTCACCGTGATGAAGCGCAGGTTGCCGGCTTCATATTTTGGGTTCGATATCTCTAAAGTTCTGAATCCCGGCATCGTACAACTAGTCGAAAACGATGACCCCTTTGGCGTTTCTGCCTTTAAGTAGGTCATCAAAGGCTTTATCAAGTTCATCAATTGTGTAAGTGCGGGTGATCATCTCCTCCAGCATCATCTGCCCGTCTTGGTATAAGTCAATAATATTCGGAAAATCAATTTGTGGCCGGCATTTGCCGTATAGTGGATTGATGTAGGTTTTATCCCACTCAAACAAGTTCATATCAATGGTAATTTCCTGCTCAATGCCGCTCACCTGCACGGCCATGCCCGCATTGCGCACCATAGCCAGCGGCGCGGCACCCAGTTCTGGTATGGCGGTACATTCAAAAGCATAGTCGGCGCCACGGCCATCAGTTAATGCTTTAACCTGTTCGGCGACTTTCAACAGGCCCTTGTCGTTCTTGTCGGCGCGCAAGCTGTAAGTCGCCCCGAATTGCCTTGCCATCGTCAGCCTTTCAGCATTTACATCAATGGCGATGATCATGCCGGCTTTCGCTATCCTGGCGCCCTGTATCACATTCAACCCAACACCACCTGTACCGAGGACAACCACTGACGAGCCTTCTGTTACTTTAGCGGCATTCACTACCGAGCCATAGCCCGTCATCACCCCGCAGCTGATAATAGCGGCTGCGGGGAAGCTCATCGTGTCAGAATGATTTTTTACCAAAGCGGATTCCTTTACCAGCGTGTATTCGGAGATCGTGCCGATGTTGAATGAACGAAATAAAGGTTTGCCATTGTATAAGGTGCCGGATGGATCGGCGTGACCGGGAGTATACCCGTTTCCGCCGGCGGCGACCGGCGAGGCCACTTCGCAAAGATGCTGGTTGCCTGCGAGGCATTGAAAACAACGCCCGCAGTGCATGGCCCAGTTCAGGATAACTTTGTCACCGGGCGTCACAGTCCGCACATCCCTGCCCGTCTGCACTACCACACCTGCACCCTCGTGCCCGATGATCAGTTCTTTACCCCAGCTTAGTGAATCGAAATCCGTATGGCATAACCCGGCAGCCCTGACTTTCACCAGCACTTCATCATCCTTCGGTTCGTTAACTTCAACTTCACCTATAACAAACCCGCCCCGACCCTCAGTAATAGCTGCTTTACAGATAATTCCCATCGGCTCTTTTCAATTAAACAGATTGCCTTCATCGCTGTTATATAGGCGGTAAAAGCGGATGCAAAGGTCTATAGTCCTGCGTTTTAAAAAAATAACAAAATTGTCCAATAAATGGTGTATTTTATTCCATCTATTCGACGTTTTATTGCCAAAGGAATAAAAAAGCAAGATGCGGATAAATTATTCTACTTTTAAAATAATTTCTTCATTGTTTTAAAATTAAGTGTCACTTTACTTTGCTGATAACGAAAACCTGTAAATGAGAAACATCGCGATATTTTCCATCTGCCTGGCCATCAGCTTAAATGCTGCCGCACAGAAAGCCAAATATAAAGCCGCAGCGCCGGCGGCAGTTAAGGATGAAGTGATCTACCACATCTTCCAGCGCAGCTTTTACGACAGCAACGGCGACGGGCAGGGCGACCTCAACGGCATCCGTCAAAAACTGGATTATATCCAGCAATTGGGCGCCACGGCCATCCTGATGGTTCCTTTGTACGACTCGCCCTTTTACCATAATTATTTTGCGAATGATTTTAAGAAGATCGACCCCACTTATGGCACCACTAAGGACTACCTGGCGCTGGTGAGGGAATTGCACCGCCGCGGGATGAAACTGTACATGGATATGGAAACGCAATACGTTACCGAGGACCATATATGGTGGAAAGATGGTATAGGCAACCCCAAATCAAAATATGCTGATTATATCCTTTACGATGATTCGGCGCATAACAAACCATCAGATATTGTGATGGGACTTCAGGGTCTGAAAGGATACGACGGCGTTTACAAACGTATTACAACGGTAAACCTTGAAAGCCCGAAAGTGCTGGCTTACAACTACCAGCTGTTCAAATACTTTATGGACCCGAATGGCGACGGTAAGTTTGATGACGGCGTAGATGGTTTCCGTTTGGATCACATGATGGACGACCTGGATACCAAACCGCAACTACAGAACCTGTTCAAAAACTTCTGGAACCCCTTGTTCGGCAAGCTGCGAAAGGTGAACCCAAAGATCAATTTCGTTGCCGAACAAGCCAACTGGGGCTCGCTCGGCGCCGATTACCTCACCAGGGGTGGCGTCGACCGGGTATTTGATTTCAGGTTGACTTTCGCTATCCGCTCTTTCAAAAAAGCGCAGATCGCGGCAGCCGCCGATTCTACTTTTATCATTACACCAAAAGGCAAACAGCAGATTATTTTTATCGAAAACCATGACATGGCGCGTTTCAGTTATGGCGTCAAGGGCGATATCCCGAAGCTTAAGATCGGAGCCGCATTGAACCTGCTGATCGGCGGGGTGCCCTCGATCTATTACGGGCAGGAGCTGGGCATGACAGGTACCAATGCCAGCCTGGGCGCGACGGATGCCAACGATATTCCCAACCGCTCGGCTTTTGAGTGGTACAAAAGTGACCGGGGACCAGGCATGGCTTACTGGTATCAAATGAAAGGGCCGTGGAAGGACAAGTTCAATAACAATGACAAACCCAACGATGGCGTTTCGCTGGAGGAAGAAAAAGGCGACCGGAATTCGCTATTAAATTTTTATAAGGAGATGACCGCCCTGCGCAAAGCAAACCCGGTGATTATTCACGGTGCTTATAAAACCTTATTGAACAGCAGCGACGCTATCTATTCTTTTGAACGGCGCGAAGGCAGTAAAAAGGTAGTAGTGGCGGTCAATCTTTCCGATAAAAGCGAGGTGGTCGCTATCCAACTTACAGGCAAGGAAACTAAGGTTACGAAACTGCATGGCAACACCAAAGCGAGCATCGTAGTTAAAGCCGGTGAGCCGAATGCCCTTACCGTAAATATGCCGCCTTATGGAATTGAAGTTTGGGAGGTAGATTAAGGAGGGCATTGCCTTTCAAATAGCGCCGCCAGGTGCTGAAGGCCGGTAGAAAGCTCAGGTTATTAAACAATTTATCGTGCGGTAGGTACGCAACCTCGCAAAGTTCCGTACCTACGGCACGATATTTCTGTATGCCTATTTTCTACCGACCTTTGACCCCGACGGGGTCAGGCCTTACCCCAAATTAATTCACACCCACAATTTCTCAATTTCCTGCTTATCAAACTCGCGCATAAAGGTTTTGCGGTAATTGAGCGGGCTTTGATGCATCTTGTTTTTGAACATCTTATAGAAATGTGATACATCGCCGAAGCCGCTTTCGAATGAGATATCCGAAATGGGCTTATCCGTCTGGATCAGCTGCTGCGTGGCGTAATTCAAGCGGTATTCGATCACGGTTTCCATAAAAGTTTTACGCGTGATCTTCTTGAAATATTTGCAGAAAGCGTTAGGGGTCATATGCGCAATACCGGATGCTTCATCCAATGACACTTGCCCGCGGAAATTATCAACCAGGTAAGCAAACACCGGGTTTATCCGTTCCTGCTCGGTGCGCGATCGCTCCGCGACGCTTCGTTGTTGATCGAGCAAAGTATACTCAGCAGACCCCGCTAAGCGGTGCAGCATCTCCAGCAAAGTGATCAGCATTTTGAAATTGCTTTTCTCTTCGGTAAGCAAAAGCATATTCCTGATGATAGCATTACGCACACCCGAATGGAAACTGATGCCGCTGCCGCTTTTTTGAAATAACTTTTTGATCGTCTGCATTTCGGGCTTACTGAAAAACTCCTCTCCCATAAAATTGGCGCTGAACTGGATCACGATAGCGCTCGCGTCTTCAATGTCGCTATCATGTTCGAGTTTCCAGCAGTGCGGCAGGTTAGAACCCAGTAATACCAGGTCGCCCGAAGAGAAATTCTCCATGTGGCTGCCCACGTAGCGTTTGCCGCTGCCGTGCACGATATAGGTCAGCTCAAACTCTTCATGGAAGTGGTATGGCGCGTCAAATGCCGACTTACCAAACTTCCTGACCAGGAACGAATGCCCGCTGGCAGGCTGTAATACTTCATAGGAGGCTTTGATCATTTGCTTATTTTAACATAATAAATACGATAATGCAATATAAGGATAAAATAGGCCACGATTACACCATTTTCCTCATTTTTTTTAGCATGTTAGGTAAACTATTTTTGATTTAAGAAATTTAATATAAATGGATACTAAAACTGCACAGTTGCCCGGGTTAAATGATCTTAAGCGGGTGCCTGCTGAAAGCGTAAGGGAGTTTTCGGAAAAAGGACATACGCTTATCAGGAACATTCTATCTCCTGAAGAAATTGCTATTTATCGTCCTGTCATAGTAGACGCTGCCGGGAAATATAATACCGAAAGGCGCAAAATGCAGGACAGGGATACCTACGGTAAGGCTTTTTTGCAGATCATGAACCTGTGGCGCGTGGATGAGGGCGTTAAGAAATTTGTGTTATCTAAAAGGCTCGCAAAGATAGCTGCCGAACTGTTGGGTGTTGAAAATGTACGCATCTACCACGACCAGGCGCTGTTTAAAGAACCAGGTGGAGGCCCTACGCCATGGCACCAGGACCAGTATTACTGGCCGATAGATACCAATAATACCATCACCATGTGGATGCCTTTGGTGGATATCGATGTGGATATGGGCATGCTGACGTTTGCATCCGGATCGTTTGACAAAGGGTCGATATTTGATTACGAGATATCGGACGAATCAGAAAGCGCCTTTGACGATTATGTCAAGAAGCATCAGTTCCCGATAAGTCGCGCTACGACGATGAAGGCCGGCGACGCTACTTTCCACCGCGGATTTACCATACACAACGCCCCCGGCAATAACTCGGATAAGATGCGCCAGGTAATGACGATCATTTATTTGGCCGACGGCGCGCGTGTTTCGGAACCAAAAAACCAATGGCAGAAAAATGATCTGGCCAAATGGATGATGAACAAACCCGTTGGTTCGATTATCGACTCAGAATTGAACCCGAAAGTGTTATAGTTTTGAATATCGAATCATGAATGCTGAATATCGAATGATGAAGTAAATCATCCATTCATTATTCGGCGTTCGATATTCGTCATTTAAGAGTTTATTCAGCCATCCAGATCGCGTCCAAAAACCATTTCTTACGGTCGAAGAAGCAGTTAACCGCTTTAAAGCCGGCATTTTCGGCGATCTGCTCGGTTTGTAACAGGGTGAATTTCTGCGAGATCTCCATGTAAATATATTCATCCTTCTGGAAACGAATGTGTTCTTTTCCTATGGTTACTTCCTGATCCTCCAGGCTGATGAGGTAACTTCGGCAAGCACCTGTTTCCGGGTCGTAAGTCGGGTAATGATCAAACTTACTGAGGTGAAAATCAGCATGTAGTTCGCGATTGATCCTTTCGAGCAGGTTCAGGTTAAACCGTTTAGTGATCCCTTCCTTATCGTTGTAGGCTGCCAGTATCGTTTTTGGATTTTTCTTCAGGTCAAAACCAATAAGCGCCATGTCGCCTTCGGATAGATGTTCCCTCAGCCTCCTGCAGAAATTCAGGGCGTCATCCAGTGTCATATTCCCGACGTTTGATCCCAGGAAAAGTACAACCTTGCGCCGGTTTGATAACGTGGCGGCTTCCTTCAGCATATCAAAATATTCACCGTTCAGGCCGTGTATCTGCAATTTGGGTAAGGTAACCGGAAGCGCAGCGACCAGGTAGTTGATCACGTTGTCCGAAATATCGATAGGCAGGTACGTAAAATCCGCTTTTTGATCCAGCAAATATTTAAGCAGGTGCGATGATTTGCTTGCATCTCCCGCACCCAGCTCGATCAGGTCGAAGCCGTCGCCACCGGCTATGATCGCCTTACCCAAATCGGCTGTTTTTTTGGAGAATATTTCCATTTCGCACCGGGTCGGGTAATATTCCTTGCAGTTCATGATCTCCTGGAATATCTTATCGCCTTTGGCGTCATAAAAATACTTCGAGTTCAGGCGCTTGGGTACGGATCGTAACCCGCACAAAACGTCTTTATAAAAAAGGTCTGTTTTATCTTTGAGCAGGCTATGTGGCCTTACGATGCTTGCTGGTAGTCCCATATGCTTAAATTCTATAATTACCGTGCCAGTCTGATGCCGGTAAATTGCCATTGTAAATGTGTTTGAAAAAAATTACGATAAGTGGCGCGGCTATGACCCGGCGAGGTGACTTCCGAGGCCCCGCGCAGTACCTGCTGGTTCACCATAAATTTGCCGTTATATTCGCCAATGGCGCCGGGCGCCTTGACAAATCCCGGGTAGGGCAAATAGGCGCTTTCGGTCCACTCCCAGCGTCGCCCCCAGTCAAACCGGCCGGCTGCCGCCTCCCACTCAAATTCCGTTGGTAAGCGCAGCCCTTTCCACGCCGCATAGGCCGAGGCTTCGAAATAACAGACGTGGCAAAGTGTCCCGTCCAAATCGAGGGGCTGTAAACCCGCATAGGTATAATGATGCCATTCCCCATCGATATAGTACCAATATAAGGGCGCAGTGACGTGGTTCTTATTCACCCAATCCCATCCCTCGGCATGCCAGTGCCTGAAATCCTGGTAACCGTCCGCATTGATAAACTGCAGGTATTCGCGGTTGGTGACCAATGTTGGGCTGATCTCAAAGTTTTGCAGGTAAACCTTGTGCCTGCCCAGCTCATTGTCAAAACAAAAGCCTTCGCCGGCAAATCCGATCTCATAAATACCTTCTTTTATTTTGATGAAATTTTCATCATCATTGTCCGTTTTGGGCGAAACATATTCTTTGGAATACGCCGGAAACAGCGGGTTGTGCCCCAGAATATATTTGATATCGGTGTATAAAAGCTCCTGGTGCTGTTGCTCGTGGTTGAGGCCAAGAACAATCAGCTCAGCCACTTCTTTCCGCGGATCTTCGCAAAGAAATTTACCCATCGCTTCGTCCACGTACTCGCGGTACTTATAAATGTCGGCTACGGTGGGCCGGCTCAGGTTGCCACGGTCGGTGCGGATAACGCGTGTGCCGACACTCTCATAATAGCTATTAAAAACGAAATTATATTCCGGGTCAAACTCCTGGTAACCCATAAAGTAGGGCCTCAGGACAAACGTCTCAAAAAACCACGACGTATGCCCCAAATGCCATTTCGGCGGACTAACATCGGCAACCGGCTGCACCACGTAATCTTCGGTTTGCAGCGGGGCGCAAATGCCCTCCGTCAGTTTTCTGACGTATTGATAGCAGGAAGAAAGGTCCATTTAGTTTTTGCTTTCCAAATAGCGTTTTAAATCGGAAATTGTTTTAATATTCAGCTGACGAGCCTTTTTCTCTCTCATCATTAAAGCGTACGCATTATTAAAGCCTATCGGTTTTAACCATTTGATATTATATTTTTTCTCAAACTCCTTCGCCACGTAATCATAAGTCTTGTCTTTATCAGCGATCAGCGCATCGACAATTTTAGCCGGCGGGTGCAATATCGCCAGCAGACCCGTCCCTGTATATTCCGGGTAAAGGTCGATCTGGTTATTCTCCATCGCGCCGAAACAGATATTGGTTCCTCCCAGCCCTGTTTTGGTCGATACATCATGATCAGTATAACCTTTGATCAGTAAGCTGTATATGTTGGCCAGGATATACTGTTCGCCAAAAATTTTTGAACCAATGCGCACAACTCCCGCGTTGCCACCCCGCGCAGGTTTTAACAACGACTTCGATCGCAAAAAGTCTTCCGCTACCCGCTCCGGGCTTTGGTGAAGATAGTCGGTCCGGTAATTTAATTCGGTCATTACAACGTCGTTTATTTCGCCCGAAAGCAGGTTTAATGTCTGCTCAAGGTCAGGAAATCGCCTCAAAGCGTCTTCACGGACGATAGGCGCCGCGTAATAGGGCGGAAATATCTTTTTATCATCATCCAATACTACAAGATTATAAGCCTTCAGCCGGCCGTCGGTCGAGTAGCCGCTGATCACATCCAGTTGTTTTTCGTAGGCGGCCTTGTACATTACCGCGTCGCTGATCACGACGGGGTTGATCTTTAAACCGTACTTACTGCGCAGGCCCAGATTACCGTCCTGGCGGCCCATAAACTCGGGTGTAAAACCCGCGATCAACTTCGAACCATACGCCGATGGGATAAAGTAAAAAGAGGCCATGATTATCAACAGCACAGGCAGTGCGGCAGTAGCCGTTTTGATCTTTTTAAAATTGAGCTTTTGTACCCGCGAAAGCAGGAAGTCAAAAATGATAGCCAGCAAGGCTGCGGGAATGGCCCCCGCCAGTATCATATTGGTATTGTTGAGTGATATACCCCCAAAAATAAATTCGCCCAAACCACCTGCAGCGATGTAGGATGCGAGGGTTGCTACCCCAACATTGATCACCGTGGCCGTGCGTATGCCCGCAAGTATGACCGGCATCGCCAGCGGCAATTCTACTTTGGATAGTACCTGCCATTTGCTCATGCCCATCCCGGTCGCGGCTTCTTTGACTGAGGCATCAACTCCGTCAATACCGGTAAACGTGTTGCGAATGATCGGCAGCAGGGCATACAACAAGAGTGCGACTATCGCAGGCTTTACGCCGATGCCCAGCAATGGGATCATAAACCCCAGCAGCGCTATGCTCGGAATGGTTTGCAAGACACCGGCGATACCTAAAATGATACCCGAAAACTGTTTTTTCCGGGTGATCCAGATGCCCAGCGGCAGGCCGATGATTACCGCAATGATGAGCGAAATAAACGTAAGCCCGATATGCTGCAGGGTTTGCATCAGCAGCTTATCGCTCTGCTGGCTCATAAATTGCCACAAAGTTTGCTGCTGCTCATTCATGGGCGCTATGGCTTTGGTATTGATAGAATGCCGACATCAGATCATCAAAACCCAACGAACCCACTTTTTTATGCTCGTGATCGAGAACAGAAATTCTTTCGGCTTTAGTAAATTTCAACTGCTCGAGTAACCACCATAAACTAACATCGGCCGTTATAATTGCCCCGTCCAATTCAAACGCTCCCCCTTCAGGGGGTTGGGGGGCCTTGACCGCTTTAAATTCCAGTTGCAGGCGCTGTTCTTTCAAAAAATCCTTTACGAAGTCATGAGCAGGTTTAAACAGCAGTTCGGCTGGTGTGCCTATCTGTATGATCTTGCCTTTGTCCATCAGGCATATACGATCGCCTAAAGTAAAGGCCTCCTGCACATCATGGGTCACCATGATGATGGTTTTCTTTTTCAGCTCATCCAGTTCCTTGAACTCGGCCTGTATCTTTGACCGTGTGATCGTATCCAGCGCGCCAAAGGGTTCATCCATCAGCAATATGGGCGGATCGGCCACCAGGGCCCTTGCAAGGCCGGCGCGCTGCTGCTGTCCGCCGCTCAATTCATTGGGGTAAGCTTTTAATTGATCAGTCGACAGGTGTAATTTTTCTATGAGTTCGGCAGTGCGGTTTTCGATGCGTTTGTTATCCCATTTGAGCAATTGCGGCACGATAGCAATATTTTCAGCGATGGTATAATGCGGGAACAGGCCGGTGTTTTGCAGCACATAACCTATTCCGCGGCGCAATTCTTCTGGCTTTTGCTTCAGCACATCCTCGCCGTTGATCCGGATGCCGCCGCTGGTGGGTTCTATCAGGCGGTTCAGCATTTTCAACGTTGTGGTTTTACCGCAGCCGCTGGTGCCTAAAAGAATAAGGTTTTCATGTTCCTTTACCTCAAATGAAATATCATCAACTGCTTTGACAGCGCCGAAATGCTTGCTCAAATGCTCAACCTGGATCATGTAGGATCAATCGTCGATGTGCATAAAAAGATTATTCAGTGATTCGGAATATAACGGGTGAGCGAACACGCAATAGCGTATACGGTCATAAGTGATGCCGCCTTCCATCGCCATTTGCAAAACGGTCATGATCTCGCCGCCTTCAGGCCCCAAGATTGCTGCACCCAGTATCTTTTTGGTTTTCGCGTCGACAACCGCTTTCATGAAGCCGCGGGTATCGCCGGTTTCTATCGCTCTTGCTACATATTTCATAGGCAGTTTGGCAACCTTAATATTTAATCCCTGTTTCCTGGCTTCGCTTTCGCTCAGCCCAACCCGGCCCAACTGCGGGTCGGTGAACATACAGTACGGAACAGGGCGGTCGATCGTGGTGTAATTCGTTCCTTTGATGAGGTTGCGGTAAACAATGGTATAGTCGTTATAGGAGATATGCGTAAACGCCGGGCCGCCTTTCACATCGCCCAGTGCGTAAATGCCCTTAGCGCTGGTTTCCAGTTTATCGTTAACCCGGATATAACCGCGCTCATCAGTTTTGACGCCGGTTTTATCCAGCCCCAAATTCGCTGTCTGCGGTGCTCGCCCAACGGCTACCAAAACATGCGAGCATTTGACCTTCCTTTCCTTTCCACCAACAGAAACAGTAGCGGAAATACTATTCCTGCCCGTATTCTTAAATTTCAGTGTTTCCGCGTTGCTGAATATTTTGATGCGCTCGGCTTCCAGGATATTAGTTAGCTCTTCCGACACATCTTCATCTTCCCTGCCGATGATGCGCGGCCCTTTTTCTATTAGCGTAACCTTGCTGCCGAACCGCCTGAACATTTGCCCGAATTCGAGCCCGATATAATTGCCGCCGATGACCAGCAGGTGTTCCGGCACTTTATTTAATTCAAGGATAGAAGTCGATGTCAGATAGTCAATGTCATCAATGCCCTCAATTTCGGGTATGATTGTTTTGCAACCGGTGTTCAGAAAGATGAGATCGGCCTTCATTTGGATTTTGCGGCCGTTGTTTAGTTTGACAGAGATCGTTTTTTCGCCCGTAAAAACCGCCTCGCCGAACAGGAGGTCAAGCCCTTTGGTTTTCTCCAGGCCGTCCCGGCTGCCGTTGCGGAAGAGATTCACGACATCGTCCTTGCGCTTTTTCACCTGCTTCATATTCACCTTGTAGCTCTTGATGTCAACACCAAGGGCCTTGCTTGTCGAAACCATATAGGCCATCTTAGCCGAGGCCACCCAGGTTTTTGTAGGCGTACAGCCATCGTTAACACAGGTGCCGCCAACATACCTTTTCTCAATAAGCGCGGTTTTTTTGCCTGCCAGAGCCAGTTTTTTGGCAAGCGGAGTGCCGGCCTGACCCGCGCCGATCACGATTGCGTCGTAAGTTTTCAAGTGAACGGATGTTTTGTATAAATGTAAATATTAAACAGGTTTTATATATAATAACTAAAGTTGAAGTTTGTTTTTGTGACATGGCAATCACATTTTGCCGGCGGGCCGGAGCTTTTTTTGAATTATGTTTTCGAAAATCCTGATAAAGCTATATCTTTGCCATCCCAAAAAAGCCGTAAGTCTTTAGCCGGAAGCCCTAAGTCGATTGTGACTTTGGACCCAGGACTCAGAACTTAAGACTTAAAAACGGCCCGTTCGTCTAGGGGTTAGGACAGGAGATTTTCATTCTTCAAACAGGGGTTCGATTCCCCTACGGGCTACTTAAATTATCAAAACACCCTTGTAAGTGAGGAACTTATGAGGGTGTTTTGTTTTTACTGTCAAAGTTACTGTCAATAAATATCAGTAAAAATTGGCGTATTTCAACCTAATATCCGAACTAAATATTCAAGAAATACGATTGTTCTAAACTGCTTCAATAAGGAATATGAACTTCGGCTGACGGTTGGCGAAAGCGGTTTAAGGCCTGTCAAATCGCAACGCCGGGTACTCGCTCATTGGCATTTCATATAACTCTTCCCGCCGCAATTCATACAGCATTTTTTTTAACCTTTAATTTTAAATACCCTTCACGCTAATAACCTCTCCAATTTATTTTTCCATTTTTCCCAATCAGGCATTTCTTTAGTTTGCAAATCGATAAACTTTTGAGTGTGGTCATAATGTATCAGATGGCAAAGCTCATGAAGAATAACATACTCTATACAATGTTTTGGAGCCTTAATTAATTCAGGGTTTAGGATAATTTTTCCTCTTGGTGTGCAACTGCCCCAACGTGTAGGCATTTCCTGAATGAAAAGTCCTTTAGGCTCAATATTGTGTTTCTTAAACCTTTCAATCAATGGTTCGGCAATGACTGCAAATTTGTCTTTTGCTTTTTCCCTATACCATTGCGTCAATAATTCTTTAGCTTTCGTCTTTTCCTTAGTGATAATTTCAATAAAGCTGCCTCTGTGCCTCACCTCGTTCTTTTGGCCAATGGTAACCTTCAAGCGATACTGCCTGCCGAGATATAAATGAGTTTCTCCGCTTATATATCTTCTTTCGGGCGTTTTAGGGTGAAATGCCAAAAAGAAGCTTTGCTGTTTAATTATCCAGGGAGCTTTCTTTTTTACTTTTTCTAAAATGTTATCAATGGAAGAATCCACCGGGGCTTTTACCAATATATGCATGTCAGGAGTTACGGTGATCCCTAATGACTTTCTATCGGAGTAGCTCAGCTTAAAATGAATTTCTTTCGAGCCAAATTGAATAGAATGGTCCATTATTTATACCTGATTTTGGCAACGTCCACTACTCCTTCTGCTATATCATCGATTTCTTTAAAGGTTATCGAAATATTGTACTTATCACGCACTTCATCTATTATATAATCGCCAATCAAATGAATCATTTTCTTTTGTACATTACTGTTATTGGGAGCACTCCAATCCACTTTAAGCAAGCTTTGTATAATGTTATCCGCCTCTATAGCAATTTCCGTGGATATAGCTTTAATTACGTTCTCGTCGTCTATTTTGCCATTTAATCTTTCCTTGGTAATGCCATAAAATGCTTTTACCACATCCCTATCTTTAATACTTTCAGGAATATCAGAATCCGTTTTTAGTAGAACTGACTGCATAATATCTTTAACCTTATTCAAATACTGGGATTCATTAATTCGGTGTTCTTCATAAGCCCTGATAGTTTCTTTAAGTAACTCTGAAAACTTTTTGTAAAACGCGGGATCTTCATCCATTTTTTCACTGATATGTTTAGCAGTTCTCGACGCTATTTTATCAGCTTTGGCCGCTTCACCAAGCGTTTTTTCAACTTCTTGCTGAAACTTCTCTTTGTCAAAAATATTTACGAGTTCAGTAATAGTGGTAACTTCATCAGTCTGGATATGTGTATCAATAAGTTTTTGTATTTGCCCTTCGTACTGTTTGTAGTCTATTGTATCTGAATATCGTTGTACCACGGCGCTTCGCAATTGGATAAAAAATGCCAGGTCTTGCTTATAACGATTAATGGTTTTTTCCGGAGTATCTTTATGAAACTGGATAGAAGATAACGCAAGTTTAAATATCCTTGCATAAGCGGCAAGCTTATCATAAAACACCACCCTAACCGCTTCATCCCTTAACAATTGCTGATAGGCCTCTGCGTCCTTTTTATTGACAACGGTCTTGAATATATCCCACAATTCAGCGTGTTTTTGCGGGAGCTTTTTAATTTCTTCGGTGATGTTGGTAAGGGTATTTTCAAGGTCGCTTTCATCAAATTCTTGGAAGCTTGAATAGAGTTCCAGCGCCTCATCCAAAGCACCTAATACCCCATAATAGTCTATTATATACCCATAGTCCTTATCTTCATATATTCGGTTAACACGGGCAATGGCCTGTAATAATGTATGCCCCTGTAAACGCCGTGTTAAATAAAGGACTGTGTTTTGTGGTACATCAAAACCAGTAAGTAACTTATCAACTACGATTATGATTTCAGGGTCTTTTTGATTTTTAAACCGGCTGATGATGTTTTTATCATATCGTTTAGGATTACCGTGCTCATCCATCATTTTTTTCCAAAACGATTTTACACGATCCGGCGTGGTTCCATAAGCGCTTTCTTCCCCCTCTCTCTCATCCGGCGGCGATATTACAACCTCACTACTCACTATTCCTATTTCATCAAGGAAGTTTTTGTATTTGATAGCCGCATCTTTAGTTTGGGTTACTAATTGTCCTTTAAAAGGAGTACCCTGAAAATTATCTCTGAAATGCTGACTTATATCCCAGCAAATGGCATATATTTTTTGTTCAGCAATATTCAGTTGATCTGCCCGGCTAAATTTCTTTTTAAGGTCGGCTTTTTGATATTCCGTTAATGGCTCCGATACCATATTAAAGAAGTTATCAATCGGTCTTTCATTGACCTCTTGAAAGGCGTGCCGGCCTTCATATAATAAAGGAACAACGGCCTTGTCCTTTACGGCTTTGTCAACTGTATAATCATCGATAAGATTGCCGAATTTGCTTAAAGTGCTTTTATCTTTCTTGAATAGGGGTGTCCCTGTAAATGCTATAAAGCAGGCATTGGGCATACTTTTTTGCATATCTGTATTAAAAGTGCCGTGTTGGGTTCTATGACCTTCGTCGACCAAAACGAATATATCGTGACTATCTAAGACTATCGGGAGTCTTTTAACAGCTGTTTCAAACTTATTTATAATGGTAGTTACAACCGCGTTGCTGTTGCTTTGTAAAAGGTCAACTAAACGTTGCCCGGTGCTTGCATTTTCTACAAACATGCCACATTTCCTGAACGTTCCCGTAACTTGCTCGTCAAGATCAGTACGGTCAGTTACCAGGATTATTTTTGGGTTAAGGATGCTTTTCTCCAATGCTATGGCTTGGGCCAGCATCACCATAGTTAGCGACTTTCCGCTGCCCTGTGTATGCCATATCACGCCACCTTTTCGTTTTCCACCCTCCAGTCGCACTATTTGGTTCATCGCCTTTTTAACGGCGAAAAATTGCTGATAACGCGCCGTCTTTTTTTCACCATCATCAAATAAGATAAAGTTATAGGTGAAGTCTAACAAACGTTCAGGACTACATAATCCAAATAAATATTCATCCTGTACAGCAGGTAAAATATCTTTGTTTTCAAGAGAATCAAAATAATAGCGGACATATTTAAAGCGGTCGCCGAATAATTTGTCCTTTTGCAAAGAGCTTAAGGGCGTATTACGTAAGTCGCCAAGCTTGTTTCTGTAATTGGTTTCCTCTTGTTGACTACCAAATTTTTCTTCCCAATGTGCCCAAAACTTGTCTTTTGTCCCATTGGTAGCGTATTTGCCTTCGTTGCAGCTTATACATAACAAAGTTTGAGCATAAACATATAAGCCTCTGATACCGTCTTCTTGCTGGCTTCGTAGTTGCTGGCTAATCGCCTGTGTTAGGGGGTCTTTTATATCCGGGCGCTTACATTCAATAATGCAAAGCGGAATCCCATTTACAAATAGAACAATGTCGGGCCGGTAATGGTCTTTACTCGTACTGCGCATTACACTATATTCTTCCGTAACATGGAAGGCGTTATTTTCAATATTATGCCAGTCGATGTATTGCATGGTAAAGCTTTTCTTATCGCCATCTACACTTTGCTCGAATGCTTTACCAAGCGTAATCAAATTATAAGCTGTTTCACATGCGGCAATATAGCCCTCGTTCATCGGCATATCCTTTAGCGCCTGGATGCCGTTCTCAATATTAGCATCACTAAAAATAGTAGTGCGGGTAGAGCTTATTCTCGGCGAATTAATAGCTTTAAGCTGTTCACGCAGAATGCTATCCAATATAACATTTGTGGTTTTATTGCCACGCAAGGCCAATGCTTCATCGGGCGACAAATAAGTATAGCCCAGGTTTTGCAATAGCTGCAATGCCGGTATCTGGCTGATATGATCTTCTATAAAGCTTGGCGTTTCCATAATTTTCTTATTTGAATCTTATCACCTTCCTGATGCCGGGAAGGTGATCATTTAAAGCGACGTCCATATTGAACCATCCCCATACAAAAGCTCGCGTGGCGCATTAACCCAGCTTTCGCCGTTGTATTTAACTGTTTGTTCATAGGCTTTACCGTTAAGGGTAGTGTATACCAGGTGAAACTGGTAATCCACTTTTTCTGAAATATACTTCCTGCTGATATCCTTAACATGTACCCTGAAAACATATTTGTCTTTAGTATCCCATTCTACTTTCTCTATGCTGCAACGGTCATTTTCGATGTTGGCATAGGCATGCACCTTTTCAATTTCTAAAAAGGCTGAGCTGAACATAAACCAGCTTGTATTTAAACCATGCCCCGACGGCCCGCTGATAAATCCCCGGAATGCCATAATCAATTAATTTTCACCTGTTAACTTTAATCTCTTCTTCCCGGTAAGCAATAACTGCATCATCCCTTTTTTTTGCTGCTTTAATTTTTCGCCTTTCGCTTTTAGGACCGCTATTTCAGTATCGGCCGCCTGTAGTACATTGGCTATAGCGCTTTGCTCTTCAAACGATGGATATGGAATTTTTACCATACAGTAGTCATCATAACTTATTTGTTTTCCATCCCGGATACCAACTACCGCTGTTGCTAAATGACCAATGAAATCATAGGATTTATAGTACTGCTTGTAAAACTCATCATTAATCTTTCTTTTGGGTTTTAATACGGTATAAGCTGGACTAACAATACCTCTGTAATAAGAGTATTCCAAACCTCCTTGAAATGATCGGAGGCTTATTACAAAATCCCCCTTTTCAACAAGTTTAAAAGACAGCCTGTCACCCGTTGGCATTGTTACACGGGCTGGTAACATACTTCTCGGTATAATTCCGTTGTCTTGTGTGGCCGACAATAGTTCTTCATCATCAAACCCTTTTTTGCTCACACTCTTAAATATTTCCCCTGCACCAACCTTTTTCCATTCTCCATCAAACCCTTTTAATCTTTTCTTCCCGGAAAGCAGTTGCTGCATTAATGCTTTTTTTTGCAGCTCCTTTTTTGAAATCAGTTGGTTTATTTTTTGGATGCTTTCCTCGATTAAACGAAACACTACTTCTATAGATTCCTGTTCTTGGATTGGTGGTATTGGAATTTTTAGCGCACAATATTCCGTGCTGTTAATGCCTGGTTGACCACTTCGCATGGAAACCCTTTTTACCCAATCCCAATATAACTTTGTGGCGGTAAAAGATTTCAGATAAAAAGGCAGCAGCGTATTTTTATCTGTTCTAAAACGAATTAAAAACCCTGCAAATACCAGTTCACCATCCTTGGCTTTATTGTGTAAATAAGTCTTTCCAACAGTTGCGCCAGTTCGTGCAAATACAATATCCTCGTCTTCCAAAATGTATTTTTCAGCGTTTAAATCGTCAACCGATTTTTTATCTTGGCCTAAGAATTCTCCGTCCTCGTCTATATCTGTAATTCTAAGGTATGTTGGAAGGTGATTCGAATATTCGACAGAGGCCGCATTAATGCCATAATCGCCTTTAATAATTGAAACCTCTCCTAATTCCTTGATACTCCAATCACTCGGAATAACTCCCAATGGTGATGTCTTATATCCTTCTGGTATATTGCTATCTCTCATTTATTATTTTGAGTTAACCATTGCGAGGTATGCCCCGGAATGGTGTTGTTATCTATGCCATCTCGTTCATTCCCACGAAATGGTTCATTTTTGTTAATTGCCTAATTTTTTTACATTCACATTAGCCGTTAGCGACCTTAACTGCTGTATGGCAATCTGGTTTAGTTTTTTAAGTCGCTCTCCCTGTGTTAATTTCATCCGGATAAATTCGGCATTCATGCTTTCCATGTTGGCCAGTACCAATAACTGCTCAATGGTGCTATAATCTCTTATGTTTCCTTCAGTGCCTTTATTAGCGTCCCGCCATTGTTTGGCGGTTTGGCCAAATAACGCCACATTTAATACATCAGCCTCGTTGGAATAAATGTATTGCACCTGTTCTTTGGTAATATCAGGTGGTATAATATTTTCTTTTATGGCATCGGTATGTATGCGATAGTTTACTTTAGCAAGGGTGCGGTTAAGGTTCCAATCCAGTGAGAGCCGTATATTTTCATCGTCTTTAAGGCGCTGAAACTCTTTGATTAAGTAAAGTTTAAATTCGGGGCTTAGCCAAGAGCCGAACTCAAACGCAATATCTTTGTGTGCAAATGTGCCTCCATATCTGCCGGCGCTTGCTATTAAGCCCTTTGCGTTGGTTTTTTCTATCCATTTTTTTGTTGAGAGGTAAAAACTGTTTCTCCCTGCTTCATTTTTAATTCCTTCGAATTCGAGGGAATTAAAACCGGGGTTGTTAATTTGCTCCCAAATCCCCAGAAACAAAACGGTATCTTTATTTTTAAGCCAGCTTTCAATTAAGGCGCTTCCGCCGTCAAAGTTCTTTACCATATCGGTTAAAGAAATAAAATCGCTTTCATTCTGTGAAAGAATTGTAATGGTAGTTCCCCGCACATTTATAACTTTCTGTTTATCTTTTGCCATATTGTATTGTTTAATCCATCAATTCCTTTAAATATTTTTCCATTTCGGCCTGAACAACTTTCAATTCGGCTTCAAGCACTTCAATCTCTTTTTGCACCTCAGCTATATTAATCTCGGCTTCTTCTTCAAACGTATCTACGTAGCGGGGTATGTTCAGGTTAAAGTCGTTCTCGGCAATTTCAGCCGGAGTAGCTACATAGCTAAATTTATCTTCAATAACCCCCGCATTTAATTTGCCTTCGTTAAAGCGGTGATATGTATCCACAATATGTTCAATATCTGTGGGCCGTAAAACATTCTGATTTTTACCGGGCTGGTAACCCTGGCTGCCATCAATAAACAGCACATTTTTATTTTCGCCTTTTGCCCTGTTAAAAATGAGTATGGCTGCAGGTATACCGGTACCAAAAAATAAATTAGCAGGTAAACCTATTACTGCCTCCAATAAGTTTTCTTCAATAGTCTTCTGCCTTATTTTTCCTTCGCTACTACCGCGGAACAAAACGCCATGAGGAACAACAACACCCACTTTGCCGCGATCAGGGTAGGTCGTTTCGATCATGTGAGTAATAAATGCCCAGTCGCCTTTGCTTTTAGGAGGCACACCGCGCCAAAAACGATTATATTGATCCGTTTCAGGATCGTAGCTATTAGCGGTTCTATTTTCCTCCTGGTCATCAACCTTACCCCACTTATCCAAACTAAAGGGGGGGTTAGCAACTACGGTATCAAATTTCATCAGGGCATCGCCCTCCTTTAATTTAGGATTTCGTATAGTATCCCCCCATCGGATAGTGGCGTTATCAAAGCCGTGCAAAAACATATTCATTACAGCCAATGCCCAGGTACTGCCGTTTGCTTCCTGTCCATAAAGTGAAAAATTATCCGAGCCTACTTCTTTCCCTGCTTTGATTAGTAATGATGCCGAACCGCAGGTAGGGTCGCATATTCGGGCGCCAGGTTTTGATTTAGTGAGTTTTGCCAACAAAGTCGATACCTCGGCTGGCGTATAAAACTCACCTGCCTTTTTACCTGCATCACTGGCAAAATTGGCTATCAAAAATTCGTAAGCGTCACCTATAATATCATTACGCTCCAAATGAGAAGGTGTAAGGTCAATTTTGCTAAAGTCGATAAGCAGGTTTGTTAAGCGGCTCTTTTTATCCTTTGCATCACCTAAATTACTGCTGTTAAAGCTAATGTTACGGAATATGCCGCTACCGTCCTCACTACTCAATTTTTCACGGTTAGCTTCTTCAAGGTCATTCAAAGCAATATCAATCAATTCACCATTGTTGGTAGCATTTCTATTCTCATATAAATAATCGAATGTGCTGGTCGGAGGTATATTAAACCGCTCCATTTTCATTGCCCTATCTGCCCGCTCTGTATCTCCATTATATTTTGCCAGATGCTTTTGATAAATATCCTTATTTACATCGCTGACGTATTTAAGGAATAGCATGGTTAAAATATAGTCCTTATACTGGCTCGGGTCGATAACCCCCCTAAACGTATCGCATGCCTTCCACACCATTTGGTTAATGTCTTTTTGTGTTATTGTCTTGCTCATGTTACCTTTTTATTGAATCTAAAAGTTGTTGTTGAATATGATTTTCCCGTAATGTCTCTATCTGCCGTTTTATTTCCTTTTCCTTTTTTCGCAGGTTATGTAATTCTAAAATGATCTTTTGTTTCTGAACAGTTGGGACAAATACAGTTAACTCGTCAATAGTGCCTATAGTAATAGAAGGAATGGCGGAGCCCCTTGAGCGATCTTTAAAAAAAAGCTGTGTTTGGGGATGGTTCAGATACCAGCACAAAAACTCGGGAAGAACCTGGTTTTGATCTCTCAACCTAATAACTATAAATGTTGAGGAGGCTACTGCTTTTTCAATTAGCCCTTTATATTGCACAGCAAAATTATTAGTACCTTTAACTGCTAACAAGATGTCCCCTGGCTTTAATAAGTGCTTTTCAATCTTCCCTTCCAGTTTTAGGTCGGGCTTAACTGAAAAATCAAATTCACCGTCTTTGTTAAAGTGTCGCGCCTGCACATAATATACATCACCTTCAAAATCCGGTTTGGTATAAATACCTGATGATAGTTGAGCAATGTGCTTTAATATTGTTTTCAAAATTATCTAAGTAATCGAGCTACAAATGTATACAATTAAATTAGGTATAAGCAAATATATTTGAGTATAAGTGCTACGAATTATATCTCATTTGTAAAGATATTAACATAATAAATTGATTATAAGCACATTATGTCAACAACACATGTTTGCAGTTTCAAAACCTTTTTTGAAAATTTCCTAATTGGGTTATGTGCAAAGGCCAAAAATTCAACAGATGGGCTTGTGGCCGGATAAAAAGTCTATGAGGTTCCCCCGAATAGTCTTTTGGCGCTGGATGGTGCAAACAAGCCTCCTGTTGAATTTTATTATATGGCCTGAGCGTTTATGCCGTAGTCTTTTGGAAACCCTACGGGCTACTTAAATTATCAAAACACCCTTATAAGTGAGGAACTTATGAGGGTATTTTGTTTTAACCCGGACAAATACCGGGCGCTGAACTGGCTTTCCACGATGGTGTGGGATCTTAAACCTATCAGAGATTACCTTTTTTGAGTTCACTAACCGCGTGATTCGCTGCCCGGGCCGTTAGAGCCATGTAGGTAAGCGA
>Ga0207705_10000110_pt1 | contig 92932 bp, 86 predicted proteins | sample KBSC13metaG_FD_184314 | JGI IMG/M metagenome (GOLD analysis project Ga0207705, IMG submission 184314) | Corn rhizosphere microbial communities from Kellogg Biological Station, Michigan, USA - KBS C1-3 metaG (SPAdes) (version 2) | ecosystem: Host-associated > Plants > Roots > Rhizosphere > Soil ... | reverse complement strand
GGAGGTGCAAACCTCCAGGGGCCTGTTTCAGGCCACCCGATAGAAATTCCGCGGCCACCCCTGACTGGATGCCTGCGCATAGGATGGTTGCAGGCAGGCATTCCGGAGCCACACGCTCCAAGGTCGCCATGCAACGTCCCCGCTGCCGGGAGACAAGGGAGCGGAACCGCGCCGGTCACACATCGCTTGCCCCAAGCCACGGGAGACGTGCGTCCAGAGTCCGTCATCCCAGCGAAAGCTGGGATCTCAGGAGGCAAAAGGACCGCCCCCCAACCCATCCCCACCCGTCATTCCCGCGCAGGCGGGAATCCATATATCCCGAACCGTCAGCCTCCTGCCGCGCCCACACAGGCTTATGGATTCCCGCCTGCGCGGGAATGACGAACGGAAAGGTCCGAAGTGCAGACGGACGCCTATCTCGGCCGGTTGATCGGGTGTCCGCCCAATTCGCGGTGGCGGATGACGCGCAGATAGCCGTCGACCAGCGCCTGGTTGACCGCATCCCAGCTATACCGCTCGCTCACCGCGCGGCCCGCCGCGCCGGCGGCGGCGCGCGCATCGGGATTCTCACAATAATGCTTCACCGCGGCAGCGAACTGTTCGTTCGCGCCGGGGCGGATGAGCCGGCCGGTGACATTGTCCTCGACCAGGCTCAGGCTGCCGGTCGCGCGCGCGGCGATCACGGGCAGGCCGCACGCCATCGCCTCCAGCGTGACGTTGCCGAAGGTTTCGGTCACGCTCGGGTTGAGCAGCATGTCGGAGCTCGCGATCGCGCGCGCCAGGTCGTCGCCACGCTGGAAGCCGATGAAGATCGCGTCGTCTCCCAATCGGGTTTCGAACCATTGGCGGGCCGGCCCTTCGCCGATCACCAGCACCTTGGGACGGACGCCCCGCCGGTGGAGCGCGTCGATCGATTCCGCGAAGACGTCGAGGCCCTTCTCCATCACGATGCGGCCGATGAAGCACACGACCGGCTCGTCATCCTGGATGCCCTGCCCCCGGCGCCATTCCATGTCGCGGCGGGCGGGGTTGAAGATGTCGGTTTCCACGCCGCGCGACCAGATGCCGATATCGTAGCTCATGCGCTGCTCGCGCAGCACCTGCGCCATCGATTCCGACGGTGCGAAGATCGCGTCGCACCGCCGGTAGAGCCGGCGGATCATGGCTTCGACCAGCGGCTCGAGCCACGCCATGTTGTAATAGCGGAAATAGGTTTCGAACCGCGTATGGACCGATGCCACGACCGGCACATCCCACTTGCGCGCGAGCGTGACCGCGCGGTGCCCCAGGAACTCGGGCGAGGAGATGTGGAACATGTTCGCCCCGAATTCCTTGAGGTCGCGCTGGACCCGGGGCGGAATGCCGAGCGGCACACGATATTCGGTGCGGCCGGGGAAGGGAATGGCCGGCACGCCGACCAGCTTGCCGGTGGACGGGAAAGCCGGCGTCTTGCTCTTAGGGCTGTAGATGCGAACCTTGGCCCCGTTCTTCAGCAGATAGCCGGACAGCCGGTTGAGCGCCTGGTTCGCGCCGTCGCGTACATAATTATAATTGCCCGAGAAGAGCGCGACGCGAAGATCGGAGATGTCCATATTCCGGCGCCTGTTAACGGTACGTGGCGGAAAAGGCCATTGCCGGCGAGGTTACAACAGCTCCAACAGTTGCGCCCCCGCCATGAAATCCTCCTTGCGCGACGCGCGGGCGGCCAGCGCCAGCCGGTCCTCCCCCCAGCGCCGCGCCTGCCACAGCTCGTCGAGATGGGTCAGGTCGAAGGCGGAATCGGGATCGACTGCCTTCTCCGCCAGCGCCAGCGCGGTCACGAGCGAGCCCCCGATCGTGACGATCGGCGCCAGCGCCGCCAGGTGGAAGGCGTCATAGGCCGCCAGCGCCTGGCCGAGCCGTGCGATCGTGGCTTCGGGCTGCGCCGCGTGGACGATTCCGCTGGTGACCGTGAAATGCACGTCGAAGCGGCGCACTGCCCAGTCGAGCAGCGGATCCCATGCCTCCGCCTGACGGGCGATCAGTTCGGGCGGCGCGTCGGCGCGATAGCAGAGCAGATCGCTCTCGGCATAAGCCGCGAGCGGGCGGGCGAAGGCGGCCAGGTCGGGGGCGACCCGGTCGATCGCGGCATTGCCGAGCCCGGTCAGCCGCATCGTGCGCGGATCGATCTCGCTTTCCTGCGCGCGCCATTCGGCGGCGACCGCCTCGGCCAAGGCGGGGGTCGGGAGGATCAGTTCGGCGCGCGCGGGGGTCCTGACCGGTCTGCCGTCGAGCAGGATCGCGCCATGATCCGCGACACTCACCTCCTTGTAGAAGCGCTTCACGGCAGCGCCTCGAGCATCGCGACCAGTTCGGACGGGCTTTCCGCCACCACATCCGCGCCGCCATCGCGCAGGGCGTCGGCATTATGATAGCCCCATGCGACGCCGATCGCGGCGCAGCCCGCCGCCTTGGCCATGATCATGTCGTAGCTCGTGTCGCCGATCATCGCGGTGGTGCGGGGCGCCGCGCCGGCCTCCGCCATCGCGAGTTCCAGCATCGACGGATGCGGCTTGGACGGGTGGCGATCGGCGGTCTGGAGCGTGACGAACCGTGGATGCAGGCCGTGATGATCGAGGATATGCCTAAGCCCCCGGTCCGACTTGCCCGTCGCCACGCCGAGCAGCCAGCCGCGCGCGTCAAGGTCGGCGATCGCGTCTGCGATGCCGTCATAGAGCGGCTCTTCGGCCAGGCCCGCGGCGCGTAGGTTGAAGAAGGCCTTCTTATATTCGTCCGCCAGCACCGCATGCAGCGCGGGGGTGCCCGTCGGATGCAGGATCGTCATCGCCTCGACCAGCGACAGGCCGATAATCCCTCGCGTTGCGGCATTGCCGGGCGCGGCCAGCCCGCAGGCGGCGAAACCCCGCTCCATCGCCAGGCAGATCGTCGCCTGCGAATCCACCAGCGTCCCGTCGCAATCGAACACGGCGAGGCGGTTCACAGCAGCGCCTCCATCTCGTCGGCCTCGCGGTCACGGCCGATCGCGCGCAACGCCGCGATCGCGCCCCGCCGTTCGGCCTCGCTCTTGTTCTGCCCCATCTTGATCGCGCCGCTGAGCTTCGCCTCCTCGATCGCGAAGCCGACGATCGCGCGCGTCATCGCGTCGAGCCTGGCGGGGTCCATCTTGGCGCTGGTCCAGCAGGGCTTGGGCGCCAGTTGCTCCTCCTGCGCCGCGCTCAGCCGGTCGAGCAGGTCGCGCAGCTCGGTCTCATCCAGCCGGCGCGCCACGCCCTCGATCTCGACCAGCCGGTAATTCCAGGTCGGGACCTGTTGGTCGGTGCCGTACCAGTCCGGGCTGACATAGAAATGCGTGCCGATCACGCTCGCCAGCACCGTCGCGCCATCGAGGACCGGCGTGAGCCGGTTTGCGCGCGCGAGGTGGAACCGCGCGGACCCGTCGGGTGCGATCACGAGGGGCGCCTGTGCGCTGACCGGCCTGCCGTCGGCGACGGTCACGATCTGGGCGAAGGCGGCCTGGTTGACGAAGGCGCGCATCTCCTCGACCGCGCCCCAGGCGAATTTCGGGTTGGGATTCATCAGCCGCGGCCGCGCGAACGGCGCTCTCCCTTGCGTTCCTTGCGGCGGGCCTTGGCGGCGGCGCTGACCGCCTTTTTCTTGCCCTCTGGCGTCTCGCTATATTTGGGTGCGTCGAACGGCAGGGCATCGCCACGCGAGAAGTCGAAGCCGAGATGCTCGATGCTTTCCATCATATGCCTGGGCGGCTCGGCGGTGACGTCCAACTTGCTGCCGTCCGGATGATCGACCCGCAGCCGGCGCGCATGCAGGTGCATCTTGCGGCTGATCCCGCCGGTCAGGAAGGCATCCTGCCCGCCATATTTGCCGTCGCCGACGATCGGGTGGCCGATCGCGGCCATATGCACACGCAGTTGGTGCGTCCGGCCGGTATAGGGCTCGAGCTGGACCCAGGCGGCGGCATTGCCCGCGCGTTCGATCACGCGATAGCGGGTGCGCGCGGGCGCTCCTTCCTTCTCGTCGACATACATCTTCTCGCCGCCGGTGCCGGGCTGCTTGGCGATCGGCAGCTCGATCATGCCGTCCTCGATCGACGGCACGCCCACGATCAGCGCCCAGTAAAGCTTGCGCGCGGTGCGGCTGGAAAAGGCCTTGGCGAAATGCGCGGCCGCGCCCGAGGAGCGCGCTAGCAACAGCGCGCCCGACGTATCCTTGTCGAGGCGATGCACCAGCTTCGGCCGCCCCTCCGCCTCGAACTGCAATCCGTCGAGCAGCCCGTCGAGATGACGTTCGGTCTTGGTGCCGCCCTGCGTGGCAAGGCCGGGCGGCTTGTTGATCACGATCGCCGCACGATCCTTATGCAGGACCATCGACTGGACATATTCCTGATCCTCAGGGCTCAGCGCGACGCGCTCACGCTTGGGCTTCGCCTTGGGCTTGTCCGCTTGCGGCGCTTCCAGCGGAGGTACGCGGATCGTCTGGCCGGCGGCGATATGGTCGCCCGGCGCCACGCGCTTGCCGTCCAGCCGCAGCTGGCCCGTCCGCGCCCAGCGCGAGACGATGTTGAAGCTCGCGTCGGGCATGTGCCGCTTGAACCAGCGATCGAGCCGGATGCCGTGGTCATCCTCGGCGACGACGAAGGTGCGCGCGTCCTGCGTGCCGCTGGTCATGCCAGCGCCCGCGTCAGGAACAGGCCCACGAAGACGAACATGATCGCGCCGGCCGCCGACGATACGACATAGGCCGTCGCCAGCATCAACTGGCCGCGCAACAGCATGTTGGCCGCTTCCAAGCTGAAGGCGGAGAAAGTGGTGAAGCCGCCCAGCACGCCCACGCCCATCAGCAGGCGCAGCGGCTCACCCTGTTCGGGCGTGAATTGCCTGGAAAGCGTGCCGGCGAGAATGCCCATCAGCAAGCCCCCCAGCAGGTTGATGATCCATGTGCCCCAGGGGAAACCGGGGCCGAGGTTGCGCAGCGCGATCGCGCTGATCTGGTAGCGGAAGCCGGCGCCGATCGCGCCGCCGAGCATGACATAGACAAGGGGAGGCATGCGCGCGCTGTAGCGGCTCCGGCCCTTCGCGGCCAGCCTCGGCCGGAACCTAGCCCAGCATCAGGCCCGCAATCACCAGAACCAGGCCCGCCGTGGCCGCCACCCAGACCAGGCTGCGGATATAGGGAACGCCCATGGCATAGAGCGGGAGATAGACGAGCCGTCCGAAGAAATAGAGGTGCGCGCCGATATTGGTGAGCAGGCCCAGCCTGCCCGCATAGGCCGCCGCCAGCAATGCGCCGATGAACAAGGGTAGGGTTTCGAACAGATTGTCCTGCGCGCGCTGCAGCCGGGCGGGCAGGGGCTTGAGCGGCGGCATCGCCTCGTCGCGCGCGCCCGCATTCCATTTGAGGCCATATTGCAGGGTGCGCACATGCGCGGTCAGCAATATCTGCACCAGCGCCAGGATCAGGGTCGCACCCAGCAGATACAGCTCGATCGCCATCAGTTGCTATCCTTGCCCATGACCGTGATCGTGCCCTTGCTGCCTTTGCCGTCGGGCGCGATCTCCAACGCGAAGCTCTTATCATCCTTCCTGGCGCTGAACGAGGTGCCGGTGCGGGCAAGGTCGCCATAGCCCGCGTCGGCGGCCGAACGGGCATAATGGTCGATCACGACTGCCGGCGCATCGCTGTCGGTGAAGGCCATGCGGACCACGCCCTCGCCATTGTCGTCCTTGCCGCCATCGCGCGCGTCGACGTTGAGTCCGCTGACATGCGTATTCGGCGCCAGCTTGATGCCGTCCAGGTCGATATGGCCGGCCAGATCGATGTTGGGCAGCGACACGTTGGCATTGAAGCCCGGCACCTTGACCGATACCGCGCTGCCGCCCTCCTTATCTTGCATAGCGATATGGACGTTGTCGCCGTCCTGGCCATTGCCGGCATCATTGACGTCGACATCGGCATGACAGGCTGCGAGGCCCGTGAGGGCCAATGCGGAGAGGATCAGGCGGATGCGCATGGGGATGCTCCTTTGCCGGCAGGATATCATGCTGTATTGCACTAGCAATACAGTTTCGCTTCGCGCATAAGCGCTGGCCGGAGGTGGCCGCATGTTCAATCTGATTTCGCTGCTGATCGGCCTGCTGGCGATCGTTCCGCTGCTGCTGACGCTTCTGCCCCATCTGTGGTGGGTCAACTGGTTCCTGCTGCCGGTGCCGATCGTCGGCTTGATCTTCGGCCTGATCTCGCGCGGGACGGCCGGGCGGAACCTCAACCTGATCGTGCTGATTATCGCCATATTGAGGCTGACGATCTGGCACTGAAGACATGCTGACCATCGCATTGGCCCTGGCGGCGAACCACCTGGCGCCGGCGCCCACACATCAAGGCTCGGCGGCCGCGATGGCGGTGGTACGGGCTTATTATGCGGCGGTCTCGCGGCGGGATTATCGGACCGCCTATGCGCTCTGGCATGGCGCGCAAAGCTACGCGCATTTTCGCCGGGGCTATGCCGGCACGCGCCGCGCGACGGTGACCTTTCTCGGCGCGGGCAGCACGGAAGGCGCCGCCGGAAGCCTCTACCTCACCCTTCCCGTGAGGGTGGATGCGCGGTTGCGCTCAGGCGGGCGGCAGCGTTTCGTCGGGCATTACACGCTGCGTCGCGTGAACGATGTGCCCGGCTCGACCGCCGCGCAGCGCCGTTGGCATATCGAAAGCGCATCCCTGAAGCAGGTGCCCGCCGGCTTTTAGGCCGACGGGCAACAGGCTTAGCGGCAGCGAACGTTGCCCCGGTCGATCGACCGGCCGAGCAAAGCGCCGCCACCCGCGCCCAGGATGGTGGCAAGCGTGCTCGAATGTCCGTTCGAAAGGGCGTTGCCGAGCAGGCCGCCCAGGACGCCGCCGACGATCAACCCGGTCGTGCCGTCGCTGCGGCGGCAATAATAACGCCCGTCCGAGCCGCGATAGATGCGATCGTAGCGCGTCAGGCGGCGCTCGCCATAATTACCGGAGCGATAGTAACGCGACGCGTCATAATATCCGTAACGGGGATCCGGCCGGTTCCAGTCATAGCTCCGACCATTCTGCCAGCCATTGCCACGACCTTTGTCCCATCCATTGTGGCGGCCATTGTCATGCCAGCCGCCGTGCTTGCCGTGGTTGCCATGATTGCCGTGCCCTCCCGGGTCGGCGAGCGCGGGGGAGGCGGCCGGCGCTGCCATCGCCGCGATGGCCAGGCTCAGCATGAACGTGCGCATGGTAGGTTCCTTTCAGGTCGCATTCGGTAACGGCGACAGAACGAAACCTCTCAACCGCGGTTGCGTGAACTCAAAACAACCTTTCGTTCATCCGCGATCAGAGATCGACGCCCGCGGCGATCGCCTCCAGCTTGCGCACCCGCTCCTTGAGATCGGCCAGTTCGATCCGCGCGGCCGAATTGGGAACGCCGCCGGACGGTTCGGTTCCGCGTCCTTCCAGCGACAGCCGCTGCAGGCCGATCCAGTCCCGCCAGCCTTTGAGCGTTGCGATACTCACCACCACGATGCCAGCCAGGCTTGCGCCGCTGATCGCGGTCCACATGATAGGGTCGGTCATTGCCGCACCTCCTTGTCGCGCAGGGCCTCGATCTCGCGTTCGAGCGCGAGGCCACGATTGCGGTCGCCGTCGGTCACGATCCGTTCGAGCACGGCGATCCGGGCCTTCAGCTCGCGGACTTCACCGCGCAGCATTTCCTTCTCGGCGTCGTGTTGACGGCCGACATAGATTTCCTCTTTCCCGCGTCCGGTGCGGACGATGCCGTACCGGGCACGAATGACGCTGGCGATCGCGGTGATCAGCACCACCAGCACCACCATCTCTGCCCCGTTCATAGATTCCTCCTCAAAGCCTTTTCGTTCAGTTGACCGGCGCGTCGCGCAGCCGCTCGATTTCCTCGCTCAGATGGGTCGAACGATCGGTCAGGATCCGTTCGATCACGCCCAGGCGCTGCTCCAGCCGTTCCACCTTCGCCGCGAATTGGGCCGTGCGTTCGGGACTCTGGTCGACCGATGCCTGGTGCAGCGTTTCGATATGGCGCAGCCAGCGCTGGAATATACTGTTCCCGAACCAGGCCAGGACGGGCAGGCCAACCACGATCCCGAAAAAGACGAGGAGGGTGAGACTATCCTCAGGGTTCATTTTGGCCTCCGTCAGTTGATCGGCGCGTCGCGCAGCCGTTCGATTTCTTCGCCTAATTGGGTCGAACGATCGGTCAGAATGCGCTCCAGCACCGCCACGCGCTGTTCCAGCCGGTCGGTATGGGCGGCGTATTGCGCGGCCTTTTCGGCGACCATCTGTGCTTCCAGTTCCATCCTGCGCTGCTTGAGCGCGAGCCAGGGCTTGATGAACACGCCGCCGATGATCGCGATCATGCCGCAGCTGATGCCGAAGATCGGGATGAGAAGGGGGCTGATTTCCATTGTCCGTCTTCCTCAGTTGGCCGGGCCGCGCAGCTGCTCGATCTCATTCTCGAGCCGGTAGCTGCGGTCGGTGACGATCCGCTCGACCGTGGCGAGCCGATCCTTGACGGCGCCGAGCTCGGCGCGAAGCTGCGCATTCTCGGACGAGAGCAGTTTCACGCGCTCGGTCGTCTCGTTGGTGGTCTGCGGGTAGAGCGGCTTGCCCCAGCTATTCTCGAGCGGATAGCCGTTCTTGACGCGGTACCAGGTCGTGAAGATCCAGCCGATCAGGCCGAGGATGCCGCACGAAAGGCCAAGGATCGCGAAGACGGGCACATAGGGAAGAATGGGGTTCATATTCGGTGTCCTTCCTTGCGGCTCAGCGCAGCTGTTCGATTTCGCGGGCGACGCGGGTGGCGGGATCGGTGGCGATCCGTTCGAGCACCGCGATCCTCTCCTCCAGGCGCAAGACCTGATTGGTCAGCTTCTCATTCTCGCTCGACAGAAGCTGGATCTTGCGATCCTCGTCGAGATCGACGCGATGGTCGCGGCGGCCTCGGCGTCCTTCGAGCGGGTAGCCATGCCGCGCCCGGATCCAGTTGTTGGCGACCCAGGCGAGGATCGCGACGATCGGAATGAGCACACCCCAATTATGCATCGTCTGTCTCCCGGCCTGCGCGATCAGCGCAGCGCCTCGATTTCGTCGGCCAGGCGGCGGTTCTGGCTGGTGATGTGCATCTCGACGTCGGCCAGGCGGCGGTCGATGTCGCGGAAGGACGAGCGCACGTCGCGGATCGAGGCGCCGGGCCGCGCACGGACCTTCTGCCAGAATTTGCGATCCTCGCGGTCCACATAGTCCAGCTCGTGCGGCTTCTTGTCGGCGAGCCAGGCGACCATGAAGTATGCGAGCAGACCGAAGCCGCCGAAGAAGCCGGTGGCGAAATTCAGCAGCATGAAGCCAACCCGGACGAGCAGCACGTCGATGCCGGTATAGTCGGCGATCCCGGCGCACACGCCCAGGAACTTTCCATTCTGCTTGTCGAGGTAGAAGCGAGTGCGACGCGGAGTCATTGTCTTCATTCCTTCCCTGTATTCTTGACGCGCGCTCAGTGATCGCGGCGGCGCGTGCGGGTGGTCAGCGGTTCCCGCGTCGGTGAGCGGGTCAGTTCCAGGTCCTCGTCGCGGTCCTCGCGCAGGCTCGGGCGAAAGCTCGGGCTATCGGCAGCGACGATCCGCTCGATCGTGTTCATCCGGTCTTCGAGCCGCCGCGCCAGAGCGTGGAGTTCGTCGAGCAGATTCTCATCCTCCACCGTGATCGAAGCGTTCTTCTTCCACTGGGTGATGTAGTGGAAGATCATCCACGGCAGTCCGACCAGCGTGGTCAGGATCGCGACGATCGTGACGAAAAAGACGGGTGCATCCACCGGCTCAGCCCTCCTGGTTCGGCGCGGCGTCGCTGTTGCCGCTCACCCGCGCCTTGAGCGCGGCCAGTTCGGCATCGACCTTGTCGGCCGAGCGCAGTTCGGAGATTTCCTCCTCCAGGCTCTTCTGCACGCCGAGACCTGCGGCATCGGCGCGGCCTTCGGCATAGTCGACGCGGCGTTCGAGCAGTTCGAAGCGCGAGAAAGCGTCCTCGACCTTCTGGCCGGCATACATTTCGCGCAGCCGGGTCCGGTTGTGCGCGGATTCGAGCCGGGTCGAAACCGAGTTCTGGCGGGCGCGCGCTTCGCGCAGCTTGTTCTGGAGCTTGGTGATGTCGGCCTCACAGCTCGCCAGCGCCTCGTCGATCGCCGCAATCTCCTCGTGGAGCTGCTCGGCGAGATCGGCTGCCTTCTGCTTCTCGGTCAACGCCGCCTTGGCAAGGTCTTCGCGTCCGCGCGACAGCGCGAGCTCGGCCTTTTCGACCCATCCGTCCTGGACCGAATTGAGCTTCCCGATCTGGCGCCGCATTTCCTTCTGATCGGCGATATGCCGGGCGGCGGACGCGCGGACCTCGACCAAAGTCTCCTCCATTTCGAGGATGATCATGCGGATCATCTTCGCCGGGTCTTCAGCCCGATCGAGCAGATCGGTCATGTTGGCGGCGATGATGTCACGGGTGCGGGAGAAAATTCCCATTTCAGTCTAACTCCTGTGTTTACGCGTTCCGGCCGTCACTCTGGCCATTGTTGTACTCCGGGGCGGGCCAAGGGACCACCCGCCCCGGATGGTCGCCGCGTGGCTTACTTCGCGGCGAGTTGGTGAATGTGCGAGGCAGGCGCCTGGCTCGCGGCCTTGGCCGGACCGACCGCCGCGAAGACGCAGGTCGCCGACATGGCGATCGCGCCGACGGCGGAAACCAGAAAGCGCTGCATGTCCTTTTTGTCGAACTTGATCATTTCTTGCTCCTGAACCTTTGGGTCCTGCCTGATCGCCAGGCTTGCTCTCTTCTTTGCAGAGCGCGTGCCAGTTTTCAGGAACGGCGGAAAACCGCGAAAAACGGGCGTCAGACGGCCCGTATGTCGAATTAGGACTTGCCAATAAATGGGAAAATCCGCCAACCTGTTGGCATGGATCGCGAAGCCCAGTTCATTGGCCAATCGGGGCCTTTCCTCGATGCGGTCGAGCGCGCGAGCCGCGCGGCGGCGCTCAACCGGCCGGTGCTGGTGATCGGTGAGCGCGGCACGGGCAAGGAATTGGTGGCGGAACGGCTTCACCGCCTGAGCCCGCGCTGGGCGGGGCCGCTCGTCACGATGAATTGCGCCGCCTTGCCCGAGACGCTGATCGAGGCCGAGTTGTTCGGCCATGAGGCGGGCGCCTTCACCGGCGCGACCAAGGCGCGCGCGGGGCGGTTCGAGGAAGCGGATGGCGGGACGCTGTTTCTGGATGAGCTGGCGACGCTCAGCCAGGGCGCGCAGGAAAGGCTGTTGCGCGCGGTCGAATATGGCGAGGTCAACCGGATCGGCTCGTCGCGGGCGATCCGGGTCGACGTGCGCATCGTCGCGGCCACCAACGAACATCTGCCCGCCCTGGTCGATAAAGGCCGCTTCCGCGCCGATTTGCTCGACCGGCTTTGTTTCGAGGTTATCACGCTGCCACCGCTGCGCGCCCGGGAGGGCGATATCCCGGTGCTGGCCGACTATTTCGCGCGGCGGATGGCGGCCGAACTCGGCTGGCCGCGCTGGACCGGTTTCGGCAAACATGCCGCCGAGCAGCTTGAAAGCTATGACTGGCCCGGCAATGTCCGCGAATTGCGCAACGTGGTCGAACGCGCGGTCTATCGCTGGGATGAGACCGACAAGCCGGTCGACGCGATCCAGTTCGATCCTTTCTCCTCGCCATGGCGGATGGCGCCGCTGAAGCGGGCAGAGGAGGGCGCGAGCGCTGCGCCCGCCGACGCGCCGCAACCGGCGGCGCCGTCGCCGGCAACGCCAGACTGCGACGATTTGCGCGCCGCCTGCCATTCCTATGAACGGCAGTTGCTCGAGGCGGCACTCGCGCGCTGCCGCTTCAACCAGCGCGCGACCGCGATCGCGCTCAAGCTCACCTACGACCAGCTTCGCCACGCATTGCGGCGCCATGACCTGTTGGAAAAGACCGCGGGTTAGACGGTTGCACCCAGCGCAACTTACTCGCTTGCGCTTCTTTGTTGCATCGCACAAACTCTCCTTCGAATCAGGGGGACTGGATTGGGGCTTTCCGCGTTCGATGAGATGCATGGCGACGGGAGCGCGACGCGCGACCCCTATGGCCGCGTTGCACAATGGCTCGCCGAAACCCCCGACGATTATCTCCAGACGCGCCGCGCCCAGGCCGAACTCTTCTTCCGCCGGATCGGCATCACTTTTGCGGTCTATGGCGATGCGGAGGCGGACGAGCGGCTAATCCCGTTCGATATCGTCCCACGCATATTGTCGCGCGCGGAATGGCGGCGGCTGGAGGCGGGGCTGGTCCAGCGCGTCCAGGCGCTGAACGCTTTCCTTCGCGACATTTACGGCCCGCGCGAGATCCTGCGCGCAGGGATCGTGCCGGAGGAGCTGATCCTTCGAAATCCGCAATTCTGCCTGCCCGCGATCGGGATCGAACCCGCGCACGGCGTCTATACGCATATCGCCGGCATCGACATCGTCCGCACCGGTCCCGATCAATTCTACGTGCTGGAGGACAATGCCCGCACGCCGTCCGGCGTCTCCTACATGCTGGAAAACCGCGAAGTGATGCTGCGGCTGTTGCCGGAGCTGTTCGACCGGCATCGCGTGGCGCCGGTGGACGATTATCCCGAGGAACTGCTCGCGACCTTGCGCTCGGTCGCGCCGCCGCGCTGCAAGGACGCGCCGACTGTCGCGGTGCTCACCCCCGGCTTCCACAATTCGGCCTATTACGAGCACAGCTTCATCGCCGATAAGCTCGGCGTTGAGCTGGTCGAGGGCATCGACCTCTCCGTTTCCGACGACGTGCTTTACATGCGCACGACCGAGGGGCCGCGCCGCGTGGACGTCCTCTATCGCCGCGTCGACGACGCCTTTCTCGATCCGCTCGTCTTTCGGCCGGATTCGATGCTGGGCGTGCCCGGGATCGTCGCGGCGCAGGCGGCCGGCAATCTTACCATCGCCAACGCGATCGGCACCGGCATCGCCGACGACAAGGCGATCTATTCCTACATGCCCGAGATCGTGCGCTTCTATTCGGGCGAGGAGCCGCTGATCGAGAATGTGCCGACCTGGCGCTGCCGCGAGCCCGAGGCTTTGTCCTATGTGCTCGATCATCTCGCCGAACTGGTGGTGAAGGAGGTCGACGGATCGGGCGGCTACGGGATGCTGGTCGGCCCGCATGCCAGCACCGCCGAGCGGGACGATTTCCGCGCCAAGCTCAAGGCGACGCCGGACAAGTTCATCGCACAGCCGACATTGGCGCTCTCGACCTGCCCGACGCTCGCTGACACCGGGATCGTGCCGCGCCACGTCGACCTGCGCCCGTTCGTACTCACCGGCGCGAAGGGGACATGCATCGTCCCGGGCGGGCTCACGCGCGTCGCGCTCAAGCCGGGTTCGCTGGTGGTGAATTCCAGCCAGGGCGGCGGGACGAAAGATACGTGGGTGCTGGATGATTAGGAGCGCGATCCTTGTAGAGGCGGCACCGGCCCGCACCCCCACCCGGCCTCCCAGTCAGGCTAGTCTATGGGAGGCCGGGTGGGGGTGCGGGCCGGTGCGGCAAGCTTTGGCGGATGCCGAAGCGCACCGGAAACGGCGCGCCTGATGCTGTCGCGCACCGCCAGCGCGCTATTCTGGACCGGCCGCTATGTCGAGCGGGCCGATTTCGTCTCGCGCCTGATCGATGCGACGATGCGGTTGGCCGCGTTGCCCTCATCCTACGGCGGCGATGTCGCCGCCTGGAGCGGCGCCTTGTCGGCGGCGGGGGTGGCGGACAATTATGCCGGCGAGCATCCCGAGATCGCCGAACAGCTCGCGCTGCAATTCCTCTCGCTTGGTCCGTCCAATCCATCCTCGATGCGTGGCTGCGTCGAGCGCGCGCGCAACAATGCGCGCGCGGTGCGGACCGCGCTCACGGTCGAAGTGTGGGAGGCGATCAATTCGGCCTGGCTGGAAATGCAGCATTTCGGTACCCGCTTCGACAGCCGACTGACACTCAACAAGCTGCTCGATGCGGTCAAGTCGACCGCCCTGGCCTTCGATGGCGCGACGCATCGCACCATGCTGCGCGACGACGCTTACTGGTTCATCCGCCTCGGCGCCGCGATCGAACGGGCGGACAACACGGCGCGGTTGCTCGACGTCAAATATCATCTGCTGCTGCCGCGCGACGAGCCGGTCGGTGGCAGCCTTGATTATTTCCAGTGGACCACGATCCTGCGCACCGTATCCGCGCTCACCGCCTATCGCCATGTCTATCGCGACAGCGTGAAGCCATGGCTGGTGGCGGACCTGCTGATCCTCAACCGCCGCATGCCGCGCTCGCTCGCCGCCTGCGCGCAGGACGCGGTATCCTATCTCGATCAGCTTGCCAGCCTCACCGGACGGCGCGGCCCCGCGCACCGCCAGGCGGTCGCGATCGCGGGGCGTTTCGCCAATGCCAGGATCGAATCCCTTTTCGCGAAAGGGCTGCACGAGGTCGTCCAGGATTTCATGGTGGAGAATAACCGCCTAGGGGTGTTGATCGCCGAACAATATCTCTTCTGATGCGCATCCGAATCGATCACCGCACGACCTATCGATATGACGCGCCGGCCTCGAGCCTGGTGCAGGCCTTGCGCGTCACGCCGAGCGAACATGCCGGGCAGCATCTGATCGACTGGCGGGTCGACGCCGATATCGACGGCAGCTTCCGCGACAGCCGCGACCCGTTCGGCAATCGCGTCACCATGTTCTACGCCGATGGTCCGGTCAGCGAGATGACGTTGATCGTGACGGGGCTGGTCGACGTCACCGACATGGCGGGCCTGATCAACGCCGACGAGACTTTGCCACCCGCCGCCTATCTGCGCACGACCGAACTCACGCGATGCGACGCGGGCCTTGCCGCGCTGGCCGAACGCTTTCGCGGCGACGCGCCGCTCGCCGCGGTGCATGGGCTATGCTCCGCCATCTATAACGAAATGCGATTCGAAGTGGGCATGACCGGCACGGCCACCAGCGCCGGCGACGCTTTTGCCGCCGGCCATGGCGTGTGCCAAGATTTCGCGCATATTTTCGTCACGGCCGCGCGCGTGCTCGGCCTTCCCGCCCGTTATGTCTCGGGCCATCTTGCCCGCGACGAGGCGCAGGAGGCCGCGCATGCCTGGGCCGAAGCCCATGTGCCCGACATCGGCTGGATCGGCTTCGACCCAGCCAACGGCATTTCACCCACAGATCATTATCTGCGGGTTGCGATCGGGCTGGACTATCTGGATGCTGCCCCGATACGGGGGGCACGGCGCGGCGGAGGCACCGAAAGCCTGAGCGTAAGCGTCGATGCGGCGGCGGCAATGCGTCAGTCGCAATCCTAGGGTGAGGGATACGTGACCTATTGCGTGGGTATCATGGTGCGGGAAGGGCTGGCGATGCTGGCCGATACGCGCACCAATGCCGGGGTCGACAATATCTCCACCTATCGCAAGCTGCGCGTCTACGGGAACGACGGCCAGCGCCTGATCGCGATCGCCTCGGCCGGCAGCCTGTCCACCACCCAGGCCGCGATCCAGCGGCTGCAGAACGGGATCCTGAATCCCGAGACGGATGAGGTCGAAACGCTCGACAGCGTGCCCGACATCTTCTCGGCCGCGCTCGCCGCCGGTCGCGCGCTGCGCGCCTCGCGCGACGCGATGGCGGGGCTGCAGGCGGAGGACGTCAATTTCGACGCGACCTTCCTCGTCGGCGGATCGATCAATGGCGAGAAGACGCGGCTCTTCCTGGTCTATTCGGCGGGCAATGCGATCGAGTGCGGGTCGGACACGCCCTATCTGCAGATCGGTGAGAACAAATATGGCAAGCCGATCATCGATCGCGCCTTGCGCTACGAGACCGACCTCAAGGAAGCGGTGAAGATCGCGCTCATCTCGTTCGATTCGACCATGCGCTCCAACCTCGCGGTCGGCCTGCCGCTCGACCTGATGATCGCGCACATGGGCGAGGGGAAGACGCAGACCCTGGTCCGGATCGACGACAACGATCCCTATTTCCACGATTTGTCGCAACGCTGGTCGGACGCCTTGGCCCATGCGCGCGAGGAGATCCCGGCGCCCCCTTATTGAGGTGCCGGCTGGGGCCGCGCTCCCGAACGCGCCACTTGTTGCTCTTGGCGGGCCTTTCCGCTAACGGCCCGACCCCATGCTTACCTTCCTTCTCGTCGTCCACCTGCTCGTCACGATCGCGCTGGTTGCCTTCATTCTGATGCAGCGGTCGGAGGGCGGCGGCCTGACCTCCAGCGGCAGCCCGACCGGGCTGATGAGCGCGCGCGGCGCGGCCGACTTCCTGACGCGTACCACCGCGATCCTGGCGACGATCTTCGTCTGCCTCTCGATCGCGCTCGCGGCGCTCGCGACGATGCGGAACAGCTCGACCAAGGTCGATACCAGCCTGACGCATTCGACGCCGGTTTCCGCGCCCGCGACGACGCCGACGGCACCTGCGGTGCCCACGCCTGCGGCCCCGGCTCCCGCCGCGCCGGCCGGCAACAGCAGCGTTCCGCTCGCCCACTAAGGGTCCAAGCGCCCGACCGGACATAAAAAACTGTGGGGGGTTTCTTCAGGCCCCTTGCATGATCCGGATTCGGGCCGCTAAGCCCATCCTCCCATGGCGCGGTTCATATTCATAACCGGCGGCGTGGTCTCCTCGCTTGGCAAGGGCCTGATGGCGGCGTCGCTCGCGGCGTTGTTGCAGGCTCGTGGCCACAGGGTCCGCATCCGCAAGTTCGATCCCTATCTCAATGTCGATCCGGGCACGATGAGCCCGTATCAGCATGGCGAGGTCTATGTCACCGACGATGGCGCGGAGACCGACCTTGACCTCGGCCATTATGAGCGGTTCACCGGCGTGCCCTCGCGCCAGTCGGACAACATTACATCGGGCCGGATCTACCAGTCGATCATCCAGCGCGAACGGCGCGGCGATTATCTCGGCGCGACGGTGCAGGTGATCCCGCACGTGACCGACGCGATCAAGGACTTCGCGCGCGCGGAGACCGACGATCTCGATTTCGTGCTGTGCGAGATCGGCGGCACGGTCGGCGATATCGAGAGCCTGCCGTTCATGGAGGCGATCCGCCAGCTCAGGAACGATCTCGGCCGCGACCAGACCTGTTTCGTCCACCTGACGCTTGTGCCCTATATCGCGGCGGCGGGCGAGCTGAAGACCAAGCCGACCCAACATAGCGTGCGCGACCTCACCAGCCTCGGCATCCAGCCGGACGTGTTGGTCTGCCGCTGCGAGCGCGAGCTGCCCGAGAATGAGCGCGCCAAGATCGCGCTTTTCTGCAACGTGCCCAAGAGCGCGGTCATACCGGCTTTGGATGCGTCCAGCATCTATGCGGTTCCGATCCAGTATAGCGCGGCCGGCCTTGATGAGGCGGTATTACGCGCGTTCGGGATGGAGCCGGGCCCGGCGCCCGATCTGCGCCGCTGGCACGACATCGTCGATGCGCTCGAAAACCCGGAGGGCGAGGTCACGATCGGCGTGGTCGGCAAATATGTCGGTCTGCCCGATGCCTACAAATCGCTGCACGAGGCGCTCGTCCATGGCGGCATCGCCAACCGGGTGAAGGTCAATATCCGCTGGATCGATGCGGAATTATTCGAGCAGGACGATACGGAGATCGCCGCTAAGCTGGAGCCGCTGAACGCGATCCTCGTCCCCGGCGGGTTCGGCGAGCGCGGCAGCGAGGGCAAGATCGCCAGCGTCACCTTCGCGCGGGAGCGCAAGGTTCCCTATTTCGGCATCTGCCTCGGCATGCAGATGGCCTGCATCGAAGGCGCGCGGAATACCGCCGGCATCGATAAGGCCTCGACCACCGAATTCGGGCCGACCGACGAGCCGGTGGTGGGCATGATCACCGAATGGATGAGCGCGGACGGCTTGCAGAAGCGCGCCGAGGGTGGCGATCTCGGCGGGACGATGCGGCTCGGCGCCTATGAGGCGAAGCTCACCGGCAACAGCCATGTCGCGGCGGTCTATGGATCGGATGCGATTTCGGAGCGGCATCGTCACCGCTACGAGGTCAATGTCCATTACCGGCCCGCGCTGGAAAAGGGCGGGTTGGTCTTCTCCGGCATGTCGCCCGATGGCGAGCTGCCCGAGATTGTCGAGCGTCCCGACCATCCTTGGTTCATCGGCGTTCAGTTCCATCCGGAGCTGAAGTCGAAACCGTTCGATCCGCACCCCTTGTTCGCAAGCTTCATCGAAGCCGCGCTCAAGCAGAGCCGGCTGGTCTAAACCCGCAGGATAGCCCGCAGCATCGGCTCCAGGACCGTCGCGGCGCCCTCTTCGGTGTTCGCGAGCAGCGCCAGATCGATGCGATCGTCAGGAAAGTGGAACAGCCACGCGTCGAAGCCCGGCGCCTGGCCCCGCTGCCAGAAAGCGCGCCGGCCGAACAGGCGGCCCACGTCCAGCCCGAAGCCGCGGCCATGACGGCTGAGGAAGGGCTCCAGGATCGGGCAGGCGGTGCCTTGCGCGCCGGCTGTGGTCATCAGCTCGACCATGCCGCGCGACAGCAGCCGGCCGCTATAAAGCGCGCGGTTCCACAGCAGCAGATCGCCCGCCGTCGTATAGAGGCCTTCGGCGCAGATCGGGCCATGGCCGGCGCCGACATTATGGAAATCATGCGCCCGTTCGGACGCGAGCCGATAGCCAGCGGCGCGGTGGGGGATGATCTGGGTCGGGTCGGCGAAGCGGCTGTTCTGCATCCCTGCCGGTATGAGCAGGTTTTCCGTCGCGAAATCGACGAAGCTTTCGCCTGTCACCTGTTCGACGATCCTGCCGAACAGCGCATGGGCAGCCCTGTCCGCGAGCAGCAGCGCGCGCAGGCTGAGTTCGTCAGCGCCCGGCTCCCCGGGCAGGAAGACATTGATCGTGTCATCCAGGCGGAGTTCGCTTCGCTCGGCCAGAAGCAGGATCGCCGCCGCGGTAAGCTGGCGCGTACAGGCGCCGGCATGGAATGATGTTTCGCGATCGACAGGCGTCCGCGTCTCGAGATTTGCCTGGCCGAAAGCCATGCAGACCGGACTCTTGATCGGCAGGCGGAAACCCAACGCGATTCCTGCCGAATAGCCGCCCGCGACCGCGGATTCGGTGAGTGCCTGCAGCACGTCTGGCAGCGGCGCCTCGTCGGCTGTGCGTTCGGCCATCGTCCGCCATCCCAAAACGGATGCGGTCCGGGTCAGCAGGGATCGATTGGTCAGGAGCATCGGCGTCGCCCTTCAAGCCGTGTCACGCCCTTGATGACAGGCCCAACCTGAACGATCAATTACAACTGTAGTCGTTTCGCCGCAAACAGGCTCTAGTGCAAAAATCGTGCGGGCATGTCAGAGAGGGGATATGTCTGATCCTCTTACCGATGCTGATTTCGCCACGCTTTCGAATTTCCGCTACGCGCTGCGTCGCTTTCTGGCGTTCAGCGCGGATGCGGCGGCCGCGGCGGGGCTGACGCCGCAGCAGCATCAGGCCTTGCTCGCTATTCGCGGGGGAGGGGGGCATGAGCTGCTGGTCGGCGCGCTTGCCGAACGATTGATGCTGCGGCCGCACAGCGCGACCGAATTGGTCGATCGCATGGAAAAGCTCGATCTTGTCAGCCGCGCGCCGGGCGAGGAGGATCGTCGTCAGGTCGCCGTTCGGCTCACGCCCAAGGGCCAGCAATTGTTGAACGGTCTGTCCGAAGCCCATCGCGCCGAATTGCGTCGGCTGCGGCCGTTGCTTGGGGAGCTGATGTCGAAACTCTAGTCGGGGGCTTAACTGGTCCAGGCGGCCAGTGCGCCCGGCTGCGTGCCGTTGGCGTCGGCGCCGTTGGCTGCATCCACCGCGGCCTTCGTCTCGTCGCTTTTGGCGAATTGCGCCGCGCTCAAACAGATCCCGCCGGCCCAGATCAGGGCCGCCCAGCGGCTGCGGAATATATAGCGCATCGGGATCATGCGATATTTCTACCGCTGAGCGGGTTGAGAAGCCGTAAATCAGGGGCCCTCGACCATCGGGTCGCCCGCCGGTGCGGGAGCGCCCGTCGTCACCGGGTCCGATGGCACGGGCGGGATCGGATCGGTCGGCTCAGGGATCGGATCGTCGATCGGCACGTCAGTGGGGATTTCGGGTGTAGGGGGCTGGCTCGCCATTCGGTCTCTCCTTAGGAAAGACCAACGCCGGGCCAGCGGCTTCGTGCCGAACGTCAGCTATGCAGCCGATCGATCGGCGTCACGAACTTGTAGATCGTGGTCGACTTGAACACCTGGCCGGGACGCAGGACGGTGGTCGGCCATTCGGGATGGTTGGGGCTGTCCGGCAGGTGCTCCGTCTCCAGCGCGATCGCGCCATATTGGATATAGGGCTTGCCGCTCGGCCCCTTGTCGAAGCCGCGCAGATGGTTGGCGGAGAAAAGCTGGAGCGCGGGCTCGGTCGTATAGACATCCATCATCCGCCCCGATCTGGGATCGGTCACGCGCGCGGCGAGGACGGGCTTCTTTCTCGCCGCATCCGCCAGGACGTAGGGCGTATCATAGCCGCCCTGGCCCAGTGCCTTGAGCGCGTCGATCCCATCCCCGATCATGCGCGGGTCGCGCAGATCGTAGGGGCCGGAGACTTCCGTGATCTTGCCGGTGGGGAGGGCGGTGCGATCGGTCTCCGCGATGCTGTTCGCGCGGATCATGATCAGCTGCCCGCGGACATCGCCATTCCCCTCGCCAGCGAGGTTGAAATAGCTGTGGTTGGTCAGGTTGATCACGGTCGGCTTGGTCGTGGTCGCGCGATAGTCGATCCGCAATTCGTTATTCTCGGTCAGCGTGTAGCGCATCTTGACGACGACTTTGCCCGGGAAGCCCTGGTCGCCGTCCGGGCTGACCAGCGTGAGCATCGCGCCGTGGTTGATGCCGAGCGGCCGCATCGAAACGCTCCAATAACGCATATTGTAGGCCGGCGGGCCGCCGTGGAGCAGGTGGGGGCCGGCGTTGGGCTTGAAGCTGTAGGTCTTGCCGTCGAGCGTGAAGCGGGCATTGCCGATGCGGTTGGCAAAGCGGCCGATCGGCGATCCGAAGCCATAGCCGCCGTTGCGTGCCTCATATTGCGTCGCGCTGTCGAAACCCAGTTCGACATTTTCGAACTTGCCGTTGCGATCGGGGACGCTGATCTCCGTGATCACGCCGCCATAATCGCTGAACCGCACCCGCATCCCGTTCTTGTTGGTCAGCGTGTAGAGGCGGGCGGTGCGGCCATCCTTGGTCTTGCCGAAGCTCTGCGAACCGCCGACGATCCGGTTGAGGGTGCTGCGCGGTTCGGCGCTTGACGGGGCGCACAGCGCGGCGGCCGCGGCAACCATCACAACATATCGCATCTGTCTCACCCTCGCCGAAGAGCGGATCGCCGCAAGTGGCGTGACCGCATATTTTTGTTCGCCGGCCACCTCATATCCGGCTGGCGGGCGGAAGGAAGGCCAAACTTGCCGATGGTTATTTTGCTGCCGCTGCCTGTGCCGCCTTCCGCGCATAATAATCGGCGAGCACGGCGAAGCCCTGCTTATGGTCTCCGGTCTCCGAGATCAGACCCTTGCGGTTCCAGCCCTGCTCGAACACCGGATGCTGGCGGCGGGGCGAGCGAAAGTCCTTGAGCACCCAGGGGCTCATCCCGACCAGCGTCGGCACCTTATCCGCCATCTTGAGCGTCTGGCGCAGATATTCGGCCTGATACTCCTCCGATTCCTTCCGCATGTTGACCGGATCGTGGAAACCCGCCTTCGCGTCGGCGCCGAGTTCCGAGAAGATGAGCGGCTTGTCGGCCGGCACGCGCCAGCTGATGTTGGGCACGTCCGCCAGCTTATCGTCGGTATACCAGCCGTTGTAGGTGTTGATCGCGACCACATCGACCTTTGCGGCAAGGGGGTCGTTCAGAATCATCTCGGCATGGCCGTCGACGGTGCCGCGGCCGTTGAGCAGGGCGGCCGAAAGCAAGCGGGTCGGATCGATCCGGTGGACGTCGTCGGCGAGCGTGAACAGGAAATGATTGCGCGTGTCGCTGATCGGCGTCTCGTTGGCGATCGACCAGATGATGATCGCGGCGCGATTGCGGTCGCGCATGATCTCCTCGGCCAGCATATGGCGAGCCTTGTCCAGCACCTCGGGACTGTTGAACGCGACGCGCCAGTAGATCGGGATTTCGCTCCAGACGAGCAGGCCGATCCTGTCGGCCTCGCGCGTCATCACCTCCGAATGCGGATAATGGGCGAGGCGGACGAAATTGCCGTGGAGTCCCTCCTTCACCACACTCAGCAGCTGGTGCGCGGCCTCGGGCGTGATCGCGCGGGTGGGATTGGGCCCGATTTCCTCCTCATGCACCGAAATCCCGCGCAGGTAGATTGGCTTGCCGTTGAGCAATATCTGCGCGCCCCTGGTCGCGATCGTGCGGAAACCGATCGTGTCGGACAGAACATCGCCGGCGCTGGTAATCGCCACCTCGTAAAGCTTGGGCGTCTCCGGCGACCAGCGCCGCAGCGACCTGGGTGCCGGTATCGAAGCCGACCAGCCGCCGTCCGCGCCGCTCTTGCCAGAAAGCGTGAGATGCAATTCGGGGATGCGCAGGCTGATGGCCTGACCGGCGGCACCGGGCCCGTCCAGCTTGGCATCGACCGCGATCCTGCCGTCCGCCGTTAGCCGCACCCAGGCATCGTCGACGAAGGTCTGCGGCACTTCGATCAACCGCACGCTGCGGGTGATCCCACCATAATTTTCCCAGTCGGTAACTGACGGGGGGATGGTGGTTTCGCTCGCCTGCGAATCCGCCGCGACGACGATGCGATTCTGGCCGCTGCGGAGCACGCCCGTCACCTCGATCGCGAAAGGCGTGAAGCCGCCCTCATGGCTCCCGACCTGCTTGCCGTTGAGCCAGACGGTTGCCCGATAATTGACCGCGCCGAAGCGCAGGAACTGGCGCATGCCGGGTTTGGGCGTGGCGGCGAACTTGCGTTCGTACCAGACCAGTCCCTGATAATGACGCATGTCGGGCGCGTGGGTCAGCCAGGATTGCGGCAGAGTCGCGACCGGGGACTGGTCCATGTCATATTCGTAAAGCGCGGTGGGGTTGGCCTTCATCGCGGCTTCGACATCCACGTCGGCATAGCGGCGGCTGCCCCGGCCCGGCTCCTCGCCATGGAAGCCCGCCTGACCGTCGCGATAGGGATCGACCGAATAATGCCAGGGACCGTCCAGGCTGAGCGCGGGCCGCATGTCGCCCGCCGCCAGGATCGCGGCGTCGGCCATACCCGCTCCGCCCAAAGCGAGCAGCAAGGCGGCGAGCCGGGCAAAAGCCTTGTCCATCATTCTCTCCGGATTTCGGGTGGCGCAGATGGCCCCTTTGCTCCGGCTGTATCGGCGCGCACCGGGCATTGCAATTTGGCAGCGTTCCCTTCCAAAACGGCCCGGCTATAGTGCAAGGCGACGCGTAATCGGCGCGCATGACAGGGGATGATGCCGTGGTGAGAGCTTTGATGGTGACGGTGGCCTTTGGCGCGCTGATGCCGGCGGCCGCGCAAAGCGCGCCGCGCCTGCTCGACCCGATGTTCGCGGATCATGGCGTCCTCCAGCGGGACCGGCCGATCGCACTATGGGGCGAGGCCGCACCTGGGACGAAGGTGGATGTGACGCTCGGGCCCGGTCGTGCGACCGCCGTCGCGGGCAAGGACGGCGTCTGGCGTGCCACGCTCGCGCCAATGAAGGCGGGCGGACCCTATTCGCTCTCGGCCCGTGCCGGCGGCGAGGCGCTCAGCGTGTCGGACGTGGTGATCGGCGACGTTTTCATGTGCTCGGGCCAGTCCAACATGGAATGGCCGGTCATTGCGAGCGTCAATGGGGCGGACGAAGTGGCGCATTCAGCGGACGACGGCATTCGCCTGCTGACCATTCCCCAATATACGAGCCCCGTGCCGCTCACGCGGCTCCCCGCGCCGGCTGAGTGGAAGGTGGCCGGACCGGGCAGCACAGCCGATTTCTCGGCGGTCTGCTTCTTCATGGCTCAGAATCTGCGCGGCCGCCACAAGGGCGTTCCGATCGGGTTGATCGACAATAGCTGGGGCGGGGCTGCGATCAGTGCTTCGCTAAAGCCCGCGGCCTATCTCGCGACCGGCGGCGACCCGAAAATGGCGTCGATCGTTAGCCTGTTCGGGAGCGACAGCTTCGCCGCCAACCGCCAATGGGCCGACATCTGGCAGGCCTGGTGGACCGCGCACGAGAAGGACCCTGCCGAAGCCACACCCTGGGCCGCGGGCTTCAGGCCTGGCGCGGGCTGGAAGCCGGTACCGTCGTTCGACCGTTGGGCGAACTGGCACATTCCCGCGCTCGACAAGTTCGTCGGGCTGATGTGGTACCGGACCACGGTCACGCTCACGGCGGATCAGGCCGCCAAGGGCGCGACCTTGCTGATCGGGCCAGTCGACGATCTCGATCAGACCTGGGTCAACGGTCATCCGGTCGGCACCGGCTGGGGCGTGCCGCAGCGGCGCTATCCGCTTGCGCCGGGAATGCTCGTCGCCGGCGAGAATGTGATCACGCTCAACGATTTCAACACCTGGGGCGATGGCGGAGTCTGGGGACCGGCCGACACCCGCGCGATCGAGTTCGCCGACGGCAGCCGCGTGCCCCTCAACGGCCAGTGGCTCTATCGACAGGTGACCGAGTTCAAGGACCAGCCGCCGCGCGCTCCCTGGGATGCGATTGCGGGCGTGGGTACGATCCAGAACGGCATGGTCGCGACGATGGGTGCTTATGGCCTCAAAGGCGCGGCCTGGTACCAGGGCGAAAGCGATGCGGGGGCACAGCTTGCCTATGAACCCAAATTGCGCGCGCTGATCGCCCAGTGGCGCGCCGATTTCGGCAAGGACCTGCCGGTCGCAGTGATCCAGCTGCCCAATTATGGGTCGACCGCGCCGCCGCCGGTGCATAGCGACTGGGCGGGGCTGCGCGAGGCGCAGCGCCGCGCGGTGGCGGGCGATCCGAAGGCCGCGCTGGTGGTAACGATCGACCTTGGGGATGCGGGCAATCTCCATCCGCCTGGCAAGCGCCCGGTCGGCGCGCGGCTGGCGCGCGCGATGGACCATATCGCTTACGGCGCGAAATTATCGGCCTCGGGCCCCGCTCCGGTCGCGGCGAAGCGCGAGAACGGGCGCATCATGATCAGCTTCACCGGGTTGGATGGACAACTCCAGTCCAAGGCCGGCGACGCGGCGCCGTTCGAATTGTGCGGGGCACAGGACGATAGCTGCCGCGTCGTTCCCGGCCACATCACCGGCAACCGGATCGCGCTCCCTGCCGACGCCTCGGCGACGCGCGTGCGCTATTGCTGGGCGGATAGCCCGACCTGCACTGTCGCCGACGCCAGCCTGCCGGCGGCGCCGTTCGAACTGCCGATCGGGTAGGGGCCGGACCTTAAGGCTTCGTCCCGTTCCAATAATCGGGATGCTGGTCGAGCAAGGCCTGCAGGCTGGCCGCGAGCGTGCGGTCGTCCTTGACCGAGAAGTGGTAGTTGCAGGCCGTCAGTTCGAGCCCGCCATAATGCATCGTCGTCACCGGGTTGCGCGCGTCCTGATTGAGCGTGGCGGCGATTTGCTGGACCTGGTCGTAAAACTGGTCCGAACCCAGCAGGATAAGATGTGCCTGCGGCTGCTTCGCCATCAGCGTGCGCGCGAAGGCGAGATATTTGGCGCGATAGTCGGCGGCGAACGCGTCCTTGTTCGGCCAAGGCTCGTCGGCGTGGAGCGGCGTCGAAAAATCGTTGGTGCCAAGGTTGATGACGATCACCTGCGGCCGCCAGGAACCCGGGTCGGTTTCGAGATGTGAAGGATCGTCCGGCTTCAAACGCGGATAGCGTAGGAGCATGCTCTCGCCGCGTGACGAGCCGTCATAATTCCGGATCACGCCAAAGCCTGAATAAGCGTTGACGCGATAGTCGGCGCCGACCGCGCGCGCGAGCGTTGGGCCGATCCCCTGCTGGCTGTCGGTCGTGTCATGCACTTCCTGGTTCGTGCAGGTTCGGCTGGCCGATGTGTTGCCGTAGCCGACCGTCAGGCTGTCGCCGATGAATTCGATCTGGCGCGCACGAGCTTGGGGCGGGAGCGGGGTGCTACCCTCCGCCGGATAGAAGCCGACGAAACGGCTGCCACCGGTCTGGCTTTCGGTCACTTTCTCCAGCCGCACAACATGGTCGCCCGGCGTCAGGCCGGCGATGGTCAGGTGGGCGGAGCCGGGCTGGATCAGCAGCGCTTTCTCCGCGCCGTCGACAAGCAGGCGGAGCCGGTCGTCGACCGTCTCGGCGCTGACCGAGATGGCGGTCCCGTGAAAACGGCTCTCAAAATAGACGGCGGGCCAGCCGAAGGTCATGCTGCCGTCGCTATTGGCAATGACGCGCCCGCTGACATGGACGGGAAGGGGGGCGACGGTCTGTGCGGTGCAGCTGGACGTGCCTGTCAAAGCGAGCAAAAGGGCGGCGTTAAATCCCCGCAAACCAGGCATAATCCGCAACATCCTCCCAATAACCTCCCTTGCCGCCGCCGATCTGGTCGAGGCTGGCGACGGCCTCGATCGCGTGCAGATATTTCGCCTGTTTGTAGCCGAGCTGACGTTCCACGCGAAGCCGCAACGGCGCGCCGTTCGGCACAGGTAAAGGTTGGCCGTTGAGCGCCCAGGCGAGGATGGTCTGCGGGTGGAAGGCATCGACCAGATCGATGCTCTCGTAATAAGCCGTGCCGCCGAAATCGTCGTGGCAATGGAAGACGATGTAGCGAGCGGCGCTCGACAGGCCGGCGAATTGAAGGATCGGCCCCAGCACGGGCCCTGTCCACCGCCCGATCGCGCTCCACCCCTCGACGCAATCGTGGCGGGTGATCTGGGTGCGTTGCGGAAGCGCCTTCAACTGGTCGAGCGAGATGGCGAGTGGGCGGCCGACCATGCCCCGGACATGCAGCCGCCAGTCGGCGAAATTGTCGGCGAGCAGCCGCGCATAATCGGGCGAGCCCGGATGCCCCGTTCCGTTCGAGCGGAAGATCGGCGAAACGTCCGCGCCGGTGAATTCGGGCGCCAGCGCGTTGCGCGGCGTAAGCAGCCGACTGGCGCGATAGGTCAGGTCCTCGGCACCGAGGAACGCGGCTCGGGCAGGTCTCGTCGGTGCGATCTTGTCGCAGCCGGCGAGGATCAGCCCGCCACCCACGGCCAGCGCGTTTCTGCGGGAGACGAGCTTAGCCATGCCGCTGCTTCTCCGGCGGAGTGCGGAACCAGCCGGTGATCATCGACCGGATCTCATTGACCGGCCCGGCCAGCACCACCATCACCAGATGGACGATGATGAAGGCGAGCAGTCCCATCGCGCAGAGGAAATGGATCGAGCGCGCCGATTGCCGGCCGCCGAACACGAACAGCAGTTGCGGGAAGGTCGCGTTGAACGCGGGGCTCATCGCCAGGCCGGTCAGGATCATCATCGGAATCAGGAAGAAGATGACGCCGATATAAGCGAGCCTCTGGAGCGGATTGTAGCGGCCCGCGGCATCGCCGGTCGGCAGCCGCAGCCGCGCATGATCCTTGATATCCTGCCACAGATGTCCGGGCTGCAATTCCGCGCGGCTGGGCTTCAGATCCTTGCTGAAATGGCGGTTGATCAGGCTGGCGATCACATAAGAGGTGCCGCCGAGGACCAGCACCCACGCGAACAGGAAATGCCATCGCCGCGCGCCCGCCAGGCTGTAGCTGCCCGGGATGGTCGCCCAATGGGGAAAGGCGCGCGTCTGGATATGGCCGTGCGCGTCCTTCCAATGGCCGAGCACGCCGGTGGTGGGGATGTGGGCCTGATAGATGCGCAACTCGCCCCCACCCTGCGGGGTCGGGCCGATGCCCAGCCAGCTGGCGTCGAAATTGGCGCCATATTTGCCCCAATAGAGATGCGGATGGGCGTTGAAGATCATCAACCCGCTCATCAGCAGGATGAAGATCGTGAGCGCGTTCAGCCAATGCCACAGGCGAGTCGGCCAGCGATGCCGGTAGAGCCAGGGCCGGGCCGGGTGCGAAGCCATCCCGCCAGCTTAACACAGGCACGGCTGAACGCTACCGAAACAAAAATGATACAATATATCATTGCGTTTTTGATCGGAAGCGCCCATGTGGGCGACACGATGGCGCGCAAGGACGATCTGATCGAGGGAATCGCGGTGGGGGCGACGATCGCCTGCCTGGTCCATTGCCTTGCCCTGCCTTTGCTGTTCGCGCTGGTGCCGGTGATCTCGGCGGTGCTTCCCGTTCCCAATCATTTCCATGCGATCGCGCTAGGCTTGGCCATTCCTGCAACGGGTGGCGCGCTGTTCGCCGGCTATCGCCGCCACCGGCTGGCGGCGCCGTTGATCGCGGGAACGGCGGGGTTGGTGCTGCTCACGCTTGGCGCCACGCATTGGGAGGCGACCCCTTCCGAAACGCCGGTGACGGTGTTCGGCAGCCTTTGCATTGCTGCGGCCCATCTCACCAACTGGCGCTATCGCCGCGCCGCCGGCCAGTTCAACACCATCTAGGCCAGGGCGTCATTCCTGTTCGCGGCCGCGGTTTGCGCGGCCACCCGCGCGAACGCGGCCTGCAGCCGGTCGCGCACGCTTTGATGGCCGGCAGGTAGCGGAGCATCCAGGTGAAGGTGGCGGAGCTCGGCCGCGAAGTCCGTCCATAAGGATGGTCCACCCTCTTCGAGCAGTTCCTGCCTGATCGACAGTTCGGGCGTGGTCGGAAGATGCCGGCGGCCCCATACGCCCATCTGGATCAGCACGGGCAGCAGCTCGATGCCTTTCTCGGTCAGGCTGTAGATCGCCTTCTGCTTGTGGCCCGGATCCTCCCGCTTCGACAATATGCCATGCGCCACCAGTCGCTTGAGGCGATCGGCCAGGATGTTCGAGGCGATCCCTTCTTCGGACGACGCCAGCAATTCGCGAAAATGCCGGCGATTTCCAAACATGATGTCGCGGATAAGGATCAGGCTCCAGCGATCGCCGAGCACTTCGAGCGTGAGGTTGATCGGGCAGCCTGAGCGAATGTCTGTCATTACCGCTTGCAATATACAATCGGTTTAGCTAATTCGCAACTGGTTGCAAAATGAAGACGGTATGGAGGCGATCATGACGAAGGTACGGGTTGGGGGCTTTACGGTATCGTTGGACGGATTTGGTGCCGGACCCGAGCAGAGCCTGCAGAACCCGTTGGGGAAGCGCGGTGAGGAGCTGCATGGCTGGCTCGTCAGCACGAAGACTTTCAAGACGATGTTCGGCAAGGAAGGCGGGTCGGAGGGCGTCGACGACGATTATGCGCGCCGTTCGATGGAGGGTTTCGGAGCCTTCATCCTCGGCCGCAACATGTTCGGTCCGGTCCGTGGCGAGTGGCCGGACGAGAATTGGAAGGGCTGGTGGGGCGACAATCCGCCTTATCATGCGGCCACCTTCGTCCTGACGCATTACCCGCGCGATCCGATCGTGATGGAAGGCGGCACGACCTTCTATTTCGTCACCGACGGGATCGAGTCCGCCTTGGAGCAGGCCAAAGCGGCGGCGGGCGAGCTCGACGTCAAGATCGGCGGCGGCGTATCGACCGTGCGGCAATATCTGCAGGCGGGGTTGATCGACGAACTCCATTACGCCTTCTCGCCGGTGATGCTTGGCCAAGGCGAAGCGATGTTCGCCGGTATCAATCTGCCCGCGCTCGGGTTTGAAGTTGCGGAGACCGCGGCGACCGAACTGGCCACCCACGTCGTGCTGCGCCGCTAGGGAGACGAACCATGACCCTCTCGCTCTATCTTCATCCGCTCTCATCCTATGTGCAGAAGGCGAAGACCGGCTTTTACGAGAAGGACATCCCGTTCGATGCGCGGATGCTGGATGGCAGCGATCCGGTCGCGAGCGACTTTGCTGCGCTCTGGCCGATCGGCCGCTTCCCGATCCTCGTGGACGATGGCCAACTGATCTTCGAGGCGACCAGCATCATTGAATATCTCGATGCCCGATTCCCCGATACACCGGGGCTGGTGCCGGCGGAGGCTATGGCCGCAGCCGAAGTGCGGATGTGGGACCGCTTCTTCGACAATTATGTGAGCTACCCCCAGCAGCGGATCATCTATCTCGCGATCGGCCGCGAACCCGACGACGGCGAGGGCGGTGCCAAATGGAGGGCCATGCTGGAAACGGCCTATAGGTTGCTCGATCAGCGGATGGCCGGCCGGACGTGGGCCGCGGGTGAATTCAGCCTTGCCGATTGTGCCGCCGCGCCCGCATTGCTCTATGCCGACTGGACCCACCCGATCCCCGAGCAATTCGCCGCGCTTCGCGCCTATCGGCAGCGGCTTCTCGAACGCCCAAGCTATGCGCGCGCGCTCGACGAGGCGCGGCCCTACCGGCACATGTTTCCCCTGGGTGCGCCGACGGATCGAGATTGAACAGTGTCCGCCGCCGGCGCGACGGTGGAGTTCAGGCGCTGGCCCCCGGGGGCAGCGATTTGATCTCGCTCGACGAGCCCCAGATATTGATCCCGCTCTCCTGCGCGTGATGGTCGATCTCGGCCAGTTCTTCGGCCGAGAAGGACAGGTTCTTCACCGCATCCAGCGAATCGTCGAGTTGCTCGACCGTGCGCGCGCCGATCAGCGCCGAGGTGACGCGAGGATCGCGCAGCACCCAGGCGATCGCCATCTGCGCGAGGCTCTGGCCGCGCTTCTTCGCGATCTCGTTGAGTGCGCGTATGCGTTCGATCGTCTCGGGCCTGATCAGGTCGGTCTTGAACGATCCGCCCTTGGCCGCGCGCGCGTCGGCGGGAACGCCATTCAGATAACGATCGCTCAGCATACCCTGCGCGATCGGGGAGAAGGCGATGCAGCCCGTGCCCAGATCATCGAGCGTGCCAAGCAGCTCGGTTTCGATCCAGCGGTTGAGCATCGAATAGCTCGGCTGATGGATCAGGAGCGGCACCTTATATCCCGCCAGGATCGCTGCCGCCTTGCGCGTGAGGCCGGGCTCGTAGCTTGAAATGCCGACATAGAGCGCCTTCCCTTGGGCGTGGATCTGCGCGAGCGCGCCCATCGTCTCCTCGAGTGGGGTCTTGGGATCGACCCGGTGCGAATAGAAGATGTCGACATAGTCGACCCCCATGCGCTTGAGGCTCTGATCAAGGCTGGCGACCAGATATTTCTTGCTGCTGCCGATGTCGCCATAGGGTCCCGGCCACATGTCCCAGCCCGCCTTGGTCGAGATGATGAGCTCGTCGCGATGGCCGGCGAAGTCGCTCGCCAGCACGCGTCCGAAATTCTCCTCGGCCGAGCCGTAGGGCGGGCCATAATTGTTGGCGAGATCGAAATGGGTGACGCCCCGGTCGAATGCGCGGCGAAGCATTGCCCGGCCGACCTCGAATATGTCGGCACCGCCGAAATTCTGCCATAGCCCGAGTGATATTGCGGGAAGATCCAGGCCGCTCCGTCCGCATCGGCGGTAGGGCATGCGGCCATCATAACGCAGCGGATCCGGGGCATAGGGCACGGGAAAGGCCATTTACGACTCCTGCTCGAACCGCACCGCCCTTATAGCGAAGACGGTCCATGTCCACCGCCGTTGGGCTGACGAAGGAGAAAGACGCTGGCGCTCAACGTCGGTTTGATCGGATATGGCCTTGCCGGGGCGAATTTCCATGCGCCCCTGGTCTCGGTTGAATCGCGCCTGCGCCTCACGCGGGTGGTGACGTCGCGCACAGGGCAGGTGGCGCAGGTCCATCCCCAAGCGATCGTTTCACCCGATGCCGACGCGGTCCTTTCTGACGATGTGGACCTGGTCGTGATCGCGACGCCCAACCACACACATGCCCCGCTCGCCCGCGCAGCCTTGCTCGCGGGTAAGCATGTCGTGATCGACAAGCCGTTCGCGGTGGACGCGGCCGAGGGCACGAGCCTGATCGCGCTGGCGCGGGAGCGGGGCCTTATACTCACCGTGTTCCACAACCGCCGCTGGGATGCCGATTTCCTGACCGTCGCCAGGCTGGTCGGCGAAGGGCGATTGGGGCGGATCAACCACGCGGAATTCCGGTGGGACCGCTTTCGGCCCGCCATCCGCGCGGGATGGAGGGAGATCCCCGATCAAGGTGCTGGACTGCTGGCCGATCTGGGACCGCACCTGGTGGACCAGGCCCTTGCCCTGTTCGGCGTACCCGACCGGGTGGTGGGCGATATCGCGCTGCAACGACAGGGTGCCCTGGTCGACGATTATTTCGAGCTGACCCTGCATTATGGGCCCAGGCGCGTGATCCTGTCGGCATCGATCCTGATCGCCGAGCCGCGGCCACGTTTCGCGCTGCACGGCGACCAAGGCAGTTACGTCAAATATGGCCTCGACCCGCAGGAAGACTGGATGCGCGCGGGCAAGACGCCGAGCGACATGGGCTATGGGGTCGAACCCGTCAGCGTCTATGGCACGCTGACCGCCGCCGACGGGCGCCGCGAGCCGGTGCCCTCCGAGCGCGGCAACTGGCCGGCTTTTTATAGTCGCGTGGCCGACGCGATCATCGACGGCGCGCCGCCACCGGTCGATCCGGCTGATGCCGTCACCGGCCTCAGGATTATCGAGGCGGCCCGCCGCAGCGTGCAAGAGGGGCATACGCTGCGCTTCACGCCCGCGGCTTGACCGCCTAGGATTGGGCCCGAACGGATTAAGGAAGATCATGGCCGAGAAATTCGAACGCCATCGCCAGCCCTGGCGCCCGGACGAGGTGCAGAAGCTGCATACGCTGGCGAAGAAGGGCATGGCGTTGAAGGCGATCGCCAAGGCGCTGACCCGTAGTGAGGAATCGGTCAAGGACCGCGCCAAGGCCGACGGGCTGAATATCGCCAAACTGCACTGAGCGACTTGGGCCCCTCCCCGGGCCGGAGGTGAGTCAGGCCGCGGCCTGCTCCAACTGCTCGCTGGCTTCGATCCAGCGGGCCTCGGCTTCCTGCAGCGCGGCATCGACTTCGGCCCGGCGCTTCATCAACTCTGTCATGGTCAGCTTGGCGAGCGTGGGCGTTGCCTTGCTGGGATCGAACATGGCCAGATCGATCGCGCTGCGGTCGGCTGCAAGCTTCTCCATCGCGCTTTCATGTTCGCGCACCTGCTTGCGTAGCGCCTGCGCCTGCTCACGCTCGGCCGCGGCTGCCTTGCGGTCCTTTTTGGCGCCCTTTGGCGAACCTTCCCCCTTCGGCTGATTCCGGCCCAGGATCAGATCGGTATAGTCCTCGAGGCTGCCTGAGAATTCCTTGGCGGTGCCGTTATCGACCAGGACCAATCGATCCGCGGTCAGTTCGATCATGTGGCGATCGTGACTCACCAGCACGACCGCGCCCGAATAAGCGTTGAGCGCCTGCACCAGCGCCTCGCGCGCATCGACATCCAAATGGTTGGTCGGCTCGTCGAGGATCAGCATGTGGGGTGCGTCGCGCGTGATCAAGGCCAGCGCCAGCCGCGCGCGTTCGCCGCCCGATAATTTGCCAACCTTGGTGGTTGCCTTGTCGCCCGAAAAGCCGAACCGCCCGAGTTGCGCACGCACCGCTGCAGGGGTCTTGCCCTGCATCACGCGCGTCATATGCGCGAGCGGCGTGTCGTCTCCGTCCAGCTCCTCGACCTGATATTGGGTGAAATAGCCCACGCGCATCTTGCCCGTGGCGGCCATATCGCCTTCCATCGGCTTGAGCTGGGCAGCGAGCAGCCGCGCGAGGGTGGTCTTGCCGTTGCCGTTGCGGCCGAGCAGCGCGATCCGATCATCCGGGTCCAGCCGCAGGTTGAGCCGCTGCAGGATCGGCTTTTCCGAATAGCCGACGGCGGCCATGTCGAGCGTGATCAGCGGTGGACGCAGCTCATCGGGATCGGGGAAATCGAAGCTGAGCGTCGGATCCTCGGCCATCGCGGCGATCGGCTGCATTTTCGCAAGCGCCTTCACCCGCGATTGGGCCTGCTTCGCCGTCGAGGCGCGCGCGCTGTTGCGCGCGATGAAGTCCTGCAGCTTGGCGCGCTGCGCCTCTTGGTTGGCGCGCGCGGCGGCAAGCTGCGCGGCGCGTTCGGCGCGCTGGCGTTCGAATGCGTCGTAACCGCCGGCATAGAGCGTGACCTTGCCGCCCTCGAGATGAAGGATGTTGTCGACAACCTTGTTCAGCAGATCGCGCTCGTGGCTGATTACAACCATCATCGCCGGATAGGCCTTGAGGAAATTTTCCAGCCACAAGGTCGCTTCGAGGTCGAGATGGTTCGAAGGCTCATCGAGCAGAAGCAGATCGGGCTCGGAGAAGAGCAAGGCGGCGAGCGCGACGCGCATCTTCCAGCCGCCCGAATAGCTGTCGAGCGGTCGCTGCTGCATCTCGTCGTCGAAGCCCAGGCCGACCAGGATGCGTGCGGCGCGCGACGGGGCGCCATAAGCGTCGATCGCGATCAGCCGGTCATGGATCTCGCCGATCCGGTCGGGATCGTGGCAATCCTCGCTCTCGTGAAGCAAAGCCGCGCGTTCGGTATCGGCCGCCAGCACCGCCTCGATGGGGGTGGTGGTGCCGTTCGGCGCCTCCTGCGCGATATAGCCGATGCGCGTGTTGCGCGGCATCTCGATCCCGCCCGCGTCGAGTTCGATCTGGCCGATGATCGCCTTCATCAGGGTCGACTTGCCCGCGCCGTTGCGGCCGATCAGGCCGACGCGGCTGCGCGAGGGGAGGGCGGCGGTGGCGGCGTCGAGGATCGTGCGTCCGCCAAGGCGCACCGTCACACCGTTCAAATTCAGCATGGCGGCGCGCCTATCACGGCGGCGTGTTCAACCCAAGCGCTTGATCCGCGCGATTGCTTCATCCAGCGCGGAAAGGAAGCGCGAGCGATCCGTCTTGGCAAAGGGCGCGGCCCCGCCCAGTTGATCGCCGCCCGCGCGGAGGTCCGCCATGATCGCCCGTGTCGCGATCGCCGCCCCGATCGAGCTTGGAGTAAAGGGCCTGCCGTTCGGCGCGATCACGGTTGCACCGGCCTTCAGCGCGCGATCTGCAAGCAGGATGTCCGCCGTGACGACGATCGCCGCGGGCGAAGCCGCCTCCGCAATCCAGTCGTCCGCGGCATCGAACCCGTCGCTTACCACCACCCGATCGATCAGCGGATGATCGGGGACGCGCAAATAGCTGTTGCTGACGATCGTCACGTGCACTTCGGTTCGCCAGGCGACGCGGTAAATCTCATCCTTCACGGGGCAGGCGTCGGCATCGACGAGGATGTGCGGGGTCGTTCGGGGCGGCATCGGTGGCATCATGAGGCGCCATAAGCGGGGGCCGGCAGCGCGGCAAACGCGCGATTCCGTTCCGGACCGAAGAAAAAAAGGCCGCCTCGAACCGATCGAGGCGGCCAATGGAGCCGGTGGATGCCCGGATAGGGCACCCGCGGCAGCTAAGCGAAGCGAGGGTGGCTTCGCCCGGTTCCGGATCTTTCTGCCCCCCTCGTCAAAAACCCGCCTTGAGCCCGACCGTGAAATAGCGGCCCATATCGTCGTAAAAACCCAGCGTAGGGTAGAATAGCCCGGGGATGCCGGAGTTCGATGGGAACAGCGGTGCCCGCGCGTTGGTCACGTTGTTGATCGCGAGGAAGATCTCGCCGCCCTTACCCAGCAGCGCGATATGCCTGCTAATCGTCATATCGAGCGAATCGTAGGACGGCAGGAACGGCTTGACGTAATTCTGGCTGTTTCCGTTGAGCGCATTGTCGCTCGTGGCCAGTTTCACGTGGCTTAGCCACTGGTTTTGCAGCGACAGGCTCCACTTGCCATTGTCGTAGGCGAAGAAGGTCGTCTGCCGCAGCTTGGGCGCTACCGCCCATGTCGGGAAGGCGCCTGGGATATTGATGGTCGTATTCACCGGCTGATAGCTCAGCAGGTGCCGGATCGTGACACGGCCCGACCAATTCGGGGAAAGATCCTCCAGATTGAAACCGTAATTGGCCTGGATATCCATGCCTTCGGTCTTCTGCCGCGCGGCGTTGAGCGGGCTATTGTGGATTTCCGTCGGGAAATTGAGGTTCGGATTCTTGTAATTGGGATCCGACGGATTGGTGATCGGGCGCACCGCAAGCGAGCAGAATGGCGAATTGTAGGTCGGCGCGCTTGCCAGGCAGATATTCTGGATCGCGGAGCTCTGGTAGCTGATGCCCGTGATCGCATCCGTCATCTTGGTGCGATAATAATCGACCGAGAAGTTGAAGCCGCGCAGGAACGTGGGCGTCAGAACCATGCCTAGCGTGATGGTGCGCGCCTTTTCGGGCGTCAGATTGGGGTTGCCCGACGAAATCAGCCGCAGGCTGTTATTGCCGTTCGTCAGAAGGTCGGTGAAACCGGTCGAGGAGACGCCCGCCGGCTGATACAGATCGTTCAGGTTCGGCGCGCGGATATCCAGCGATGCGGTGCCGCGGAAGCGGATCGTGTCATTCAGGTGCCAATCCAGGCCGCCTTTCCAGGTCTTTACGGCGCCGAAGTTCGAATAGCGGGTGTAGCGGGCGGCCCAATTGGTCGAAAGCTCCTGCGCGAGCGGGAAATTCCTGATCAGCGGCACATTCACTTCGAGCGCGAATTCGTAGACGTGGTTCTTGGCATCGACCGGCGCATTCGTGTTTTGCACCCAGCGCACCGGCGCCCCCCCATTGGCGAGGCACATTCGCAGGCCGGTGCAATTCACGAAGTCGGTCGGCTTATAGGCGCTGTCCATCTTGTAGGTGGCCCAGCGCACGTCGCCCGACAGGTTGGCCCTGATCTCGCCGGCGGGCAGGCCCAACCCCCAGAGCCCGCCGCCGATCGAGGCGCTGATATTGTCCAGATGCTGCTTGAGCGTCCACGATGTCGACTGTTTCAGATAATTGAACGAGGCGAGCGACGGACCATTCGGGTCGGTGATGTTGGTGGGAACGCAGCCCGGGTAGAGGCTCGCAAATTGTGGCTGGGTCGTCACCCAGCAGACAATCGTTCCGCTCACATTGACGCCGTTCACCGTCGTGCCCGGCGGGGCGATGACGGCGTCGAGCGACGCGAGATATTTCGCGTTGTCGGTGTTATTGGGGTTGGTCACCTTCAGCCGGCTCTCGCCGTGATTATAGAAGACGTCCCAATGCAGGCCGGCAAGCGTGCCGGTCGCGCCCGCTTCGACGCTGGTATTCCACTGACGCGATATCGTCCGGTAAAGCCGGTTAGTCGGACCGACATCTTCGCCACCGACCTTGTTCCAGATGTAGGAAGGTGCCGAGAAATAAGGCGTGGTCGGCGGCGGCGGCGGCGTGCTGCCGGTCTGCGGAGAGGTCGCCGGCACGGGCGGCAGGCAGCGCCATCCGGTCGCGGCGGGCGTTCCGCAAACGATGCCCGCCCCCAGCTGGGCCTGGGCGACCGGGCTCAGGAAGGGGTTGTTGGCGAACAGCGTGTTGGGGCGGCTCGCCGACGGGCTCACCACCCAGTTGATCCAGTTGGACTTGTTTCCCGCCTCGGCCCAGCTTGCCTGGACATAGGCATTGACGTCGTCGGTCAGGTCATAGCTGAAGCGGCCGAACCAATCCTTCATGTCGATCTGCGACCGGAAGGTCCCGAACTTCACCCAGCCGCCATCGCCGCCGGATTCCAGGTTTGCGGTGCCGGTCGGCGTGCCATGCACCATCGGGCTCAGCACGCCGGGCTGGGAGAAAGTATAAGCGTTGTAGGGGCAGGCCGACCCGCAAACGATATTGCCCGTCTCGCCGCTGTTGAACACGCGCGAATAAGGCACGTTCACGAACGGATTGCCCGGTGAGCCATTTCCGGCGAGCAGCCAGGCCTGACCGTTGGCGCCATAAGGCCGCGCGCTGATCGGGATCATCGCCTGGTTGCGATAGCGGGCCTCCATCTCGAAATGGCCCCGCCCGTCGAACAGATCGGTGCCCCAAGCCGCGCCAACCTGTCCTTCCTCGCCATCGCCATATTTCGATATGCCGCCGTCGATCTTGAACTTGAAACCCGTGAACTTCTTGTCGAGTACGAAGTTGACCACGCCCGCGACCGCGTCGGAGCCATAAACTGCCGAGGCGCCGCCGGTGACGATATCGACACGGCTCACCAGCATTTGCGGCAGGATGTCGATATCCACCGTGCCGTCCTGGTTGGAGGGCGGAGCGCGATGGCCGTCGAGCAGCACCAGTGTGCGCGAAGGGCCGAAGTTCCGCAGCGACAACACGTTGCCGCCGTTGTTCGTGCTGCCATTGCCCTGCGTGCGCGGGGTTCGGCCGCCGATGATCTCCGGAAGCTTGTTCAGCGCGTCGGCGATGTCGCTGGGAGTCGTCTTGGCGATTTCATCGATATTCACCGCGGTGATCGGCGTCGGCGATCGGACATTGTCGGTGATCACGCGCGAACCGGTGATCGTGACAGTCGTCGGCTCCGCCTGAGCGGCCGGGTCGGGCGCTGGCCCGGTCGCCTGCGCCCAGCCTGCGTCGGCCAAAAGCGAAGCCGCGCCCAGTACGGCAAGCGAAACGCCCCAAAAGCGATGCGAAGACATCCCAGCCCTCCCCCAAATTTTAATTTATCGCTGTGGGTTCTCCGATCTTTGTGTGTGCAGTCAATTTAGCTAATGGTCGTATATCCACGAGTCCAAACTCTCCCTGACCAAAGCATATCCACGAGGTAATACAAGGCGTGACGTTGACAATGATGTCAAACAGACTCGCCATTTCATTTTATATGCTGTGGGATTCGAAAATTACTTAGGATGACGGGGAATAACCTGATTTTCACGATCGAACCGGAGGCGAAATAAATAACCAGAGCGTGTCCGCAGTCGACGGAATCGTGTAGGTATATTCACGTCGGGCGGATCGCGCGGAAAGGGCGAAGCTTCCCTTCCAAAATTCCCCCGCGACGGCTCGAACGCTGCTCGTCTCTCCGGATAACGTCTGCTGCAATTGGTATCTTCGCCCGATCCCCTCAAAGGGAGCATTACCCAGATCGTACCTCCGCTCCCCGCCCAGGTCGGACGAGGGCGCGGCTCCATCGACCCTCCATACTAGGGGTGGACAAGCCCATATAGTCCCGGCCCCATAGATAGGTATTGTTTTTGTATTATATAGAGCTTGACAAGTTTCTATTTGTTATGACAACCATGTTGCGGTTAGCAGCGTAGAGGGGCACGGTCTGGCTTGAGCCGCAAAAATCCGGCCGCAAACAACAATCACAAAAAGGGGTTAGCATGATGATTGGTACGCGACAGAACCGGCGATCGCATCTCACGGCGGGCCGAGTGATATTGCTGGCGGCGGGGTCCTGCGCGGCGATCGCTGCAGCTTCGGCCGCTGTTGCCCAGACCGCGCCTGCTGCCGGGTCGGATGGTCAGCAGGAGATCACGGTCGTCGGCTTCCGTGCCAGCCTCAAATCCGCGCAGGATGCGAAGCGCAATGACATCCGCTTCACCGACGGGATTTCGTCCGAGGATATCGGCAAGTTTCCGGCCCAGAACATCACCGAAGCGATCCAGCGCATCCCCGGCGTCCAGATGTCCAACATCAACGGCCGCGGCTCGACGATCAGCATTCGCGGCCTGGGCAATCAATATGCCCGCACCACGATCAACGGCCAGACCTTTGCTAGCGCCGACTTCAAGGACGGCTTCCGCTACGACATCATTCAGACCGATCTCGCCAACGCGATCCAGGTGATCAAGTCGCCGACCGCGGACATGGATACGGGCGGCCTGTCGGGCACGGTCAATATCGATACGGTCAAGCCGCTCGCCTATAAGGGCCCGTCCTTCATCCTCGGGGTGAAGGGTTATGGATCCGACTATCGCAAAAGCTTCACGCCCAAGGCCAGCGGCGCCTATATCGGTCGCTTTGCCGGCGACACGCTGGGCGTCATGGCCAATGTCAGCTATCAGAAGCTGAAGGACCGGGGCGACTATCTGTTCATCAAGAACTGGTACGATCCGGGTGTCGTCGCCGGCGCGCCCGACGTCACCGTTCCGGGCAATCTGCGCTTCCGTCGCATCGACCGCGATACCGAGCAGCTGATGGCGACCGGTGCGGTCCAGTGGAAGCCCGCCGACAATCTCGAGTTGCTGCTGCAGGGCACCTATTCGAAGGATCACACCACGTACGAAACGCGGCAGGCCGTGTTTGGCCGGTGGAACTCGTCGGCGATCACCGTCAACAGCACGGCCAATGGCGTTGCCGATGATATCACGATCAGCAACTTCAATATGGACAATAACGACCAGCCGGAGCTGCGCAACCTGCGCACCCAGGCCTATACCGGCACGCTCAACTGGGAGCCTGCGGAGACCTGGAAGGTGCACGCGGTCGCCCATTATACCCAAGGCAATGCCGCGCTGTACGAATGGGCCACTATCGACGAAGTCCATTTCGCCAATGGCGGCCGGCTCAACACGTCCGATCCCTTCAACGTGAAGTTTACGACCGCGAGCCTGACTGATGGCTCGATCTACAATATGGGCAACCGCACCTGGTACGCTTATGTCGACGGCGCGACGCACATCCAGACGAGCAAGGACCGGGCTGCGCAGGCGGACGTAACCAAGGATCTGGACTGGAACGGCCTCAAGTCGTTCGTCGTCGGCGGCAAGTTCCACCACGAAAGCTTCCAGACCGACGCCTTCCGCCACGATCGCGATGCGGATGTAGCCGACCCTGTAACCTATCCGGAATTCGCCTGGATCCCGAGCATGACGTCGACCGGTATCCTGGTCGACAACTTCCTCGATGGCGCGATGTCGATCCCGCATTCCTTCCTGTCGGTGAACGCCAAGCAATGGCAGTCGATCCTGAAGGATCACGGCATCACCGTGCCGGACACGGCTGACTGGCCCAGCACCTACAAGGTGGATCGCTACGTGGCTGCTGCCTATGCGATGGCGAACATCGACACGATGCTGTTCGGCAAGCAGCTGCGCGGCAATGTCGGCGTGCGTTACGAGCATACGCACCAGAATGTGACAAGCAGCGTCATCACCAATGTCGATGCCGGCACCAGCACGGTCGGGTTCCAGCACGTCGTGCAGGATTATGGCAACGTCCTGCCCAGCGTCAATTTCGCGCTCAACCTGACGCCCAAGCTGGTGGCACGCCTCGCGCTGGCCAAGGTTCTGGTGCGCCCTCTGCTGAACAGCCAGACGCAGATGGCGGATACAATCACCAAGACCACCTCGAGCCTGCGCCCCAGCGTATCGGTGGCGGAAGGCGAATCGCGCCTCAAGCCGCTGACCGCGAACCAGGCCGATCTGAGCCTCGAATATTATTACGGGCACGGCAACACGGTCAGTATTTCCGGCTTCTATAAGGCGGTGAAGAACGGGACCTTCACCCGATTCTATTGCCCCGCCTCTTTCCAGGGCGTGGCGCTGAATGGAGTGACGTCGGACTGCGAGTCCGCGGACCTCAAGACCGACTACAGCTTCAGCCGCGTGCTGAACGACAACAAGGTCATCCACATCAAGGGCGTCGAAATCGCCGCTTCGCAGAACTTCGACTTCCTCCCCGTTCGGGGCTTCGGCGCGACCGGCAACGTGACCATCGTCGACACGGATTCGAAGGCGCTTGGCACCGGGTTCAATCTGCGTGACCTGTCGAAGCTGACCTGGAACCTGACACCCTACTGGGAAAACGACATGTTCAGCGTGCGACTGTCGGTCAATCACCGCAGCGCCTACAAGCAGGACGCGTCCACCAGCTTCTTCGTGAACGGAGGTCTGATCCACACCGTGCGGGCACGGACCCAGATGGATCTGGCACTCGGCTATACGCCGGTTCATTTCCTCAACTTCACGGCGGGCGTGATCAACCTCAACAACACGCATGAGGACGCGTACCAGACCAACGCGAACACGTTCCAGATGGCCAGCCGTACGGGCCGGACCTTCTACATCTCCGCCACCGCTAGGTTCTGATAGCCCCCTGGGGGGTGGGCCTGCTTTAGGGCAGGTCCACCCCCCTCTTTTTTTGGCTGGAAACCTGTTCCCGGTTCGCGGTTGACGATCGATCTGTGTTTCGGCCGCAAAAATGCGGTGCTGATCCGCCGGTGCCGTGCGGATCGCTTCAGGCCCGATCTTTCCTCGGTCGAGGCGGATCGAGGCTCCAAATATTTGAAAGAGCCTGATTCAGGTTTTCGATCAGACATGCAGCCTGCTTCCACCCGCAAGCATCAGCCTCTAGGATGGCGATCAGAACGCCTGGGGCGTGCACACAATGAAGGCCGGGGGAATGCTTCATGAACCTCACCGATAGGCTCGTCCTGCTCAACAAGGACGACCCGACGCCGCTTTACCTGCAGCTCCAGCGAGGGCTGCGCGACGCGATTCACAATCACCTGATCGCGCCGGACAATGCCATCCCGACCGAGCGCGATCTGGCAACCGACCTCGGCATTTCGCGCATCACGGTGCGGAAGGCGATCGACGGGCTCGTCGAGGAGGGGATTCTGACCCGCAGGCAGGGCGCCGGCACTTTCGTGGTCGGCGCGCGTGTCGAGAAAAGCTTCTCGAGAATCAGTTCCTTTTCGGAGGATATGATCGCGCGCGGGCGGACTCCAAGCAGTGTATGGGTCAGTCGAACCTCCGGCACGGTAACGCCGGAGGAGGCGTTGCTGCTGGGCCTTTCCCCCGGAACAGAGGTCTATCGATTTCAGCGCGTCCGCTATGCCGATGAGCAATCCATGGCGCTGGAATTCGCGACCGTTCCGGCGTTCTGCCTGCCATCGATCGAGGTGGTGACGAATTCATTGTACGAGGCGCTCGCGGCTTCTGGTCACCGGCCCGTGCGCGCGTTGCAGCGGGTGCGCGCGGTCGGCTTTTCCTCCGAACATGCCAAAATCCTTCAGATCGAAGCGGGTAGCCCTGGGCTGTTCATCGAACGCCGTGGTTTCATGGCGGACGGGCGGACCGTGGAATATACCCAGAGCTTCTATCGGGGTGATGCCTACGACCTGGTCGCCGAACTGAGCAGTTAGCCAGCTAGGACCATTTTGGCCGTACCATCTATATAATCTTTACAATACCTATTGCAGTCCTCCCTGCTGCCGCCTAGGCTCGAAATGCTGGCGTAAGAGGCTTTACGGGGGCTCGGGTGACGGAAATCAATCGCGTTATCGCGACGAAGGACGCCGAAGCGACGCTCATGTTCGCCGAAGCGGCTGAAGGCGGCGCGGCGGTAGGCCGCTTTCTCGCGCGGAACGGGCTTGCATTGAGCGTGCTCGCCGATCGTCTGCGAGCGGCGCCGCCGTCCTTCATCGTGACCTGCGCGCGGGGCTCGTCGGACAATGCCGCGACCTACGGCAAATATCTGTTCGAAACGCTGCTCGGGATCACGACCTCTTCCGCTGCGCCTTCGGTTTCGTCAGTCTATGCAGCCCGTCCGGTGCGTGCGTCCAACGCGCTATGCATAGCCATTTCGCAGTCGGGTCGGAGCCCGGATCTGCTGGCGAGCGTAGCGGCGCAAAAAGCTGGCGGGGCTTACGTCGTGGCGCTGGTCAATGATGAGGAGTCGCCGCTTGCCGACAGTGCGGACCTCGTCCTGCATCTTTGCGCCGGAGCAGAACGATCCGTCGCGGCCACGAAATCCTACATCGTTTCGCTGGCCGGGCTGGCCGCCCTTGCAGCGGCCTGGGCGCAGGACATCACCCTGCAGGCGGCGGTACAGGCTTTGCCCGAACAGCTGCCGCGCGCATTCGCGTTTGACTGGAGTGCGGCGATCCCCTCGCTTCGGGAGGCGCGCAACCTGTTCGTGATCGGCCGTGGTTTCACATTCGCGGCTGCACAGGAAGCGGCGCTCAAGTTGAAGGAGACATGTGCGCTGCACGCGGAATGCGTCAGCGCCGCCGAGGTCAAGCATGGGCCCATGGCGCTGGTGCGGGACGGCTTTCCGATCTTCGGCTTCGCCGGTAGCGACGCCGCCGGCGACGATGTCCGCGCGACGGGTGAGCTGTTTCGGTCGCGAGGGGCGTCGGTTCATGTCGCGAACGGGGGTGAGGGGACAGCGGCCCTGCCGGCCAGTCCCGCGCATCCGGCGATCGAACCGATCCTTCAGATACAAAGCTTCTATCGTATGGCGAATGCACTGGCGGTATTGCGCGGGTTGGATCCCGATTCACCGCCTTTCCTGAAGAAGGTGACGAGCACGCGATGATTCTGTCCGTCACCAATGGCCGGATCGTAACCGCCACCGCAGTTTTGTCAGGGGCCGATATCGTCGTCGAGAACGGACTCGTCGTGGCGGTGCGGCCGGAGGGCGGAGCCGGCGACTGCAATGCCCAGCTTGATCTGGCGGGTGGGTGGCTGCTGCCCGGATTGATCGACACGCAGGTCAATGGCGGCGGCGGTGTGTTGTTCAACGATGCCATCAACGTGGAGGGAATCCGCGCGATCGGTGCGGCACATGGCCCGCTGGGCACGACGGCCTTTCTCCCGACGTTGATCAGTGCAAGCCCGGACCGGATCGTCGCGGCTGTGGATGCGGTCGAGGCGGCGATCGAGCAGGGCGTTCCGGGCGTCCTGGGATTGCATGTCGAAGGGCCGTACATAAACTTCGAACGCAAGGGCATTCACGACGGGAGGGCTATCCGGAAGATCGATGCCGAGATCGTCACGCTTCTGATGCGTCCGCGTCGAGGCCGCGTGCTGCTCACGATCGCGCCCGAATGCTGCGATGTTGAAACGATCACGCAGCTGACGGGCGCCGGGGTGATCGTCAGCCTGGGCCATAGCAATGCGACCTATGAGGAAGCGCTGGAGGCAATCGACGCCGGCGCGACCGCCGTAACCCACTTATTCAACGCGATGTCGCCGCTCGAGCATCGTGCGCCGGGTCTGGTGGGGGCGGCACTGGACGATCCGCGATGCATTTGCGGTCTGATCGCGGACGGGGTTCATGTTCACGAGGCCGCATTGCGGATAGCGATCGCGGCCAAGGGAAGTGACGGCATCATGCTCGTGACCGACGCGATGCCCAGCGTCGGAACTACGGATGACAGCTTCATGCTGCAGGGCAAGCGCATCGAGGTGCGTGACGGCGTCTGCCGCTATGCCGACGGCACGCTTGCGGGATCGGATCTCGACATGGCGGCTTCCGTCCGCAACCTGGTGGCGATGACCGGTGTATCGGTGCCCGATGCGGCAAGGATGGCGAGCAGTGTCCCCGCGCGGCTCCTGGGCCTGGAGACGACGCACGGGGCCATCGCGGCCGGCATGCGCGCCGATTGGGTCCATCTGGATTCCGATCTCCAGCCGCGTGGCACATGGATCGGAGGGACGCGGCTGCCGGAAGCGGTGAAGCGACATCACGCCGGCGCCGGCGATGTGCTGACGGGCGAATGAGCGCCGGGGTGGCCAGCCTCACGCTTCATTCGCCTTTCGATGGCGTCGCGATCCCGCTCGACGAGGTTCCGGATTCGGTTTTCGCCGAGCGCATGATGGGGGATGGGCTGGCCATCCATCCCCTCTCCAATAGGCTTCTGGCGCCGTGCGACGGCACTGTGACGTCGCTCCACGCGGCCGGGCACGCGATAACGTTGCGCAGCGAAATGGGCGTGGACATCCTGATTCACATCGGAATCGAAACCGTCGCGCTGAACGGCGAGGGCTTCACGGCCCATGTGGGCGAGGGCGAGAAGGTGGATGCGGGCACGCCGCTGATCACGCTCGATCTGGACCGGGTGGCGCTGGCGGCGCACAGCCTCGCCACGCCGATCCTTGCGGTCGATGGTCCGTCATACATGATCGTGACGCGGGCGGAGGGACGTGTCCGGGCGGGTGACCCGCTTATGATCATCGAGGTCAGGGAGCCGGCAGAGCTGACGGGCGAGGCGGGCGCGTCCGATAACTTGCATAGCCGGACGGTCGCGATCCCGATGCGGCACGGCATCCACGCGCGTCCGGCGGCACGGATCGCCGCCGCGCTCAGGCCCTTCTCTGCCCGCGTCACCCTCCACAATGGTGCCCGTGTAGCAGATGCGCGCAGCAGCGTAGCGCTGCTCGCGCTTGGCGCGCGCCTGGGGGAAATGATCCGGATCGATGCGCAGGGCCCGGACGCTATCGCGGCGCTGGATGCGGTTTGCGACCTGATCGGCAGCGGCATGGGCGAGGCGGATCTTGCCGGCCCCGAGCCTGTTTTGGCAGCCCCGCCATGCGGGACGCTCAACCCGCCCGATGAGGAGGCCAGGCGGGGCGCTCTGCGTGGCGTGCGCGCGTCTCCTGGAATAGCCGTAGGCGTTGCTTATCGTCTGGAGGAGATCGACGAGCGCCCGATCGCGGAGAAGGGCGGGCCGGCGGCGCAGGAAAGCGCCGCGCTCGCGGGCGCGCTTTCGCGCGTACGGGACCGAATTGCATCTCTGGCGGCCCAAGGCTCCGATACGCAGCGCGCGATCCTGACAGCGCATCTGGGCATATTGGAAGATCCGGTGCTTCAGGAGGATGCCGAGCGTCTGATCGCAGCGGGTTTCGCGGCCGGATATGCGTGGCATCGGACGCTCGCGGATCAGGCGGCGATGCTTGCCGCCACCGACGACGCCCGGACCCGCGAGCGCGTGGCGGATTTGCGGGATCTGGACCAACAGGTGCGTCGGGCATTGGACGGCGAGGAGGACCATGACCGCGTCCTTCCCGACCAGGCCATCCTGATCGCGGACGATCTTTTGCCGTCGCAGCTGATCGGGCTTCCCCTGTCGCAGCTGTCCGGCTTCTGCACGGTGCGTGGCGGCCCGACATCCCACGTGGCCATATTGGCGGCTGGAATGGGGCTGCCGTCGCTCGTCGCGATGGGACCGGGCCTGCTCGATGTTGCGCAGGGCATGCCGCTCATCCTCGATGCGGATGGCGGTTGGCTGGAGACCGACCCGCCGGAAACCCGGGTGGCCGAGATGCGGGATGCGGTAGCCGCAAGACATCGCCGCCGCGCCGCCGCGCTGCAAGACGCTGACATGCCCTGCGTCACGGCGGACGGCAGGCGTATCGAGATATTCGCGAACCTCGCTTCGGCGGCCGACGCGGAAGAAGCGGCACGGCAGGGCGCCGAAGGCGCGGGACTGGTGCGAACCGAATTCCTGTTCCTGGACCGGCAGAGCGCGCCCGACGAGGCGGAACAGCGGGCGGTCTATCAGGCGATCGCCGATGCCTTGCCCGGCCGTCCCATCATCGCTCGCCTGCTCGACATCGGCGGCGACAAGCCGGTTGCCTATCTTCCGACCGCACTGGAGGACAACCCGATGCTGGGCGTCCGCGGCATCCGGCTGGCGTTGCAGCATCCGGACCTGCTCGAATGCCAGTTGCGCGCGATGGCGACGGTGCAGCCGGCGGGCCAGTTGCGGATCATGATTCCCATGGTGTCGATGCTGGACGAAATCCGGCAAGTGCGGGCGTTGCTGGCGCGCGTTGCCGACGCGGCAGGGATGGAGAGGGCGCCCCAGCTTGGCATCATGGTCGAGACGCCCGCCGCCGCGGCGACGGCAGGCCTGCTCGCGGCAGAAGCGGATTTCCTCTCGATCGGCACCAATGACCTCACCCAATATGTACTGGCGATCGATCGCGGCAACGCGGATCTCGCAGACCGGGTCGATCCGCTTCACCCGGCGGTATTGCGCCTGATCGGGCTCACCTGCGAGGGTGCGGCGCTGCATGGCAGGCCCGTCGGAATTTGTGGCGGCGCGGCCGGCGATCCGGATGCGGTGGCCGTCCTGATCGGGCTCGGCGTGACCGAATTGTCGATGGTGCCGGCGCTCATCCCCGAAACGAAGGCCCGCATGCGCAGGCTAGAGCATGGCGCGGCGCGGAGCCTGGCCGAAGCGGCCTTGCGCTGTTCGGACGCGCAGCAGGTGCGTGCGCTGGCGCGCGCGTTCGAACGGAGCGTGCTGCCATGAAATCGTTGATCGAAGCCCTACAGCCGCTCGGCCGGGCGTTGATGTTGCCGATTGCCGTCTTGCCCCTAGCGGCGTTATTGCTGCGACTGGGCCAGCCCGATCTGCTCGATATCACCCTTCTCGGCGCTGCGGGAAACGCGATCTTCGGCCATCTGGGGCTGCTGTTCGCAGTCGGCGTCGCGGCCGGCTTCGCGCGTGACGGCAACGGCGCTGCCTGCCTGGCCGGCGTGACCTGCTTTCTGGTCGCGGGGCAGGGTATCGAGAGTTTCCTTGTCGTGCCGCTCGATACGCTCAAGGGGTTGCCGGACAGCGCTGTCGCAATGGCCTCGCAAGCCTATCGCGATCAGGCGCTGGCAAAGCTCGATGTGCCGATCGGCATTCTTTCCGGCGTGCTGGGCGGAAAACTCTACAATCGGTTTTCGATGTTCAAAGTACCGGAATATCTGGCATTTTTTGGCGGCCGTCGGCTGGTCCCGATCATCAGCGGCTTTGCCGGCCTGGCGGTCGCGGTGGTGGTCGGCTTGGGTTTCGCGCCCATCACTGCGGCGATCGACGCGCTCAGCCAGACGCTCAGCCGTTCGGGCGATGTCGGCCTGTTCGCTTATGGCGTGCTCAATCGGCTTCTGCTTATCACCGGGCTGCATCACATTCTCAACAACGTCGCCTGGTTCCTGCTGGGCGATTACCATGGCGTGACGGGCGACCTGCGCCGCTTCTTCGCGGGTGATCCGCATGCCGGACAGTTCATGACCGGCTTCTTTCCGGTGATGATGTTCGGCCTGCCCGCGGCCTGCCTAGCAATCTACCATGAGGCACGCCCAGAGCGGCGGCGGGGCGTTGCCGGGATGCTGATAAGCCTTGCGCTGACTTCATTCCTGACCGGCGTGACCGAGCCGATCGAGTTTACCTTCATCTTCCTCGCCCCGGCTCTGTACGCGATCCATGCGATGCTGACCGGCGTGGCGATGGCATTGTGCGACGCGATTGGCATGCGGCTAGGGTTCGGCTTTTCGGCCGGCCTGTTCGATTATGTGCTGAACTTCGGCAAGGCGACGCATCCCTTGCTGCTGATGGTGGTCGGTCCGGCCTACGGGCTGCTTTATTATGGATTGTTCCGCTTCTTCATCCGACGGTTCGATCTGCCCACCCCCGGCCGAGGTGCCGAGGAAGCGGTTTCCGTCGGCGGTCAGGACTTAGGCGATCGAAGTTCGCGCGGCGCGCAATTCGTGGCCGCGCTTGGGGGGGCGGGCAACCTGACGTCGGTCGCCGCCTGCACCACGCGCTTGCGCCTGGTCGTCAGCGATCAAGCCGCGGTCGACGAGGCACGGTTGAAGGTCTTAGGCGCTCGAGGACTGATCAGGCCCTCGGCAAATGGCCTCCAGGTCGTGCTCGGCCCCATCGCGGACAGTGTGGCTGCGGAAATGCAGGCGGAGCTTGGCACGGCGCGCGCCACGTCAGCGCCTACCTCGGCCCCGAAGCCCCAAAGCGACGGCGGCAATCCGGCCGCGCTTCCGGTGATGCTGGTTGAGGCGCTGGGCGGTGCTGGCAATATCCGTTCGGCACAGCGCCTCGGCGGCCGCTGGCGGGTCAAGCTGCAATCCGCCCAGGCGATCATCGGGGCCGAGCTGGACCGGGCGTGCGACGGATGGGTCATGGTGACCGCTGACGTCGCGCATATCGTGGCGGATTGAGGGCGCGCTGCATGGCTGCAATCCCCCCGACCGCCGACGTCGAGACCTTCATCGGAAGGTCAGTGGTAGCCGGCCGGGCGTTGCTTCGCCATGCGGGGATCGCCCTTGCCCTGGCGGGCGCCTCGCCAGCCTTTGCGAAGACCCCGACCGCGAAAGCCGCAACCGGCGTCGACGCCGCGGCACGGGTGTTGGAGCATCTTGGGCTTGCCCGTAACCGCCTCGACCTACGCATCACGGCCGCCGCCCAGCCCTTCTATCAGGTCCAGGTGAAAAGCGGCCGGCTGCGTATCGAGGGGTCGTCACCTGTCGCGCTGGTGCGGGGGGCCTATGCCTATCTGAACGGGCTCGGGCGGCTGTCGGTCAGCTGGGAGGGCGACCGTGCCGCGCCGCTCGGCGCGCTGGCGGATTATCAGGGTCCGCGCGTCGAAAGCCCGTTTCTCAGCCGCGCCTATCTGAATACCTGCACCTACGGCTACACGACGCCATGGTGGGGCTGGACGCGCTGGGAGCGCGAGATCGACTGGATGGCGGCGCACGGCGTTGACATGCCGCTGGCGCTCGAGGGCCAGGAATTTGTCTGGCGCGCGTTGTGGCGCGAGCAGGGCCTGGACGATACGAGCATCGGCCGAAGCCTGTCGGGTGCGCCTTTCCTCCCCTGGCAGCGCATGGGCAATATCGAGGGCTATCGCGCTCCGCTCCAGCCCGGCTGGATCGAGAAGAAGCATCAACTTCAGCTGCGCATCCTCGCCAGGATGCGCGCGCTCGGCATGACGCCGATCCTGCCCGCCTTTGCCGGCTATGTTCCCAAGGCCTTTGCCGAGCGGCATCCCGAAGCGCGGATCTACCGCATGCGCGCCTGGGAAGGCTTTCACGAAACCTACTGGCTGGACCCGTCCGATCCGCTTTTCGCCAGGCTCGCCGCACGCTTCATCCAGCTCTATGCGGCGACCTATGGGCCGGGGGATCATTATCTCGCCGACGCTTTCAACGAGATGGTGCCACCGATCGCCGACGACGGCAGCGACGCCCGCGCGGCGAGTTATGGCGACAGCAGCGCCAACAAGGTCCCTGGCCAATCCGTTTCAGTTCCGGCGGACGTGCGCGACCGCAGACTCGCGGCCTATGGCGAGCGGCTGTATCGCTCGATCACCGCAGCCGCGCCCGGCGCGACCTGGGTGATGCAGGGCTGGCTGTTCGGCGCAGACAAGAAATTCTGGACGCCCGACGCAATCGCCGCCTTCCTCAGCCGCGTGCCGGACGAGGGCATGCTGATCCTGGACATTGGCAATGATCGCTATCCGGGCGTGTGGCGCGATACGAAGGCGTTCGACGGCAAGCCCTGGGTCTATGGCTATGTCCATAATTATGGCGGCAGCAATCCCGTCTATGGCGACCTCCAATTCTATCGCGACGACATAAAGACACTGCTCGCCAATCCCGCGCGCGGGCGGCTGAGCGGTTTTGGCCTCTTCCCCGAGGGGCTGCACACCAATTCGGTCGTCTATGAGGAAGCCTACGACCTTGCTTGGTCCAACAGTGGAGCGTCGCTCGACGATTGGCTGACACGCTATACGCGGGCGCGCTACGGCCGGACGTCGCCAGCGATTTTGGCGGCTTGGAGCGACGTCGCCGCGGGCGCCTACCAGACCCGTTACTGGACGCCGCGCTGGTGGAAGGATCGGGCCGGTGCCTATCTCTTCTTCAAGCGGCCGTCTCTGGACGGTGATGTTTATCCTGACGCACCAGGCGATCCGGCGAAGCTCCGCCTGGGCCTGGACGCGCTGCTCAAACAGGCGTCCCAGCTCCGCCGCGCTCCGCTCTACCGGTTCGATCTGGTCGAATTCACGCGCCATTATGCCAGCCTGAGGCTCGATGAAGCGCTGCGGCGCGCGATCGCCGCCTACAAGGCGGGGGATGTCGCATCCGGCGACAAATCGGCCGCGCAGGTGCGCCAACTCGCGCTCGCGATCGATCATCTGATCGGCGCCCAGCCCGAAAGCCTCGCCACCTGGATCGCCGATGCGCGTGCCTATGGCGACACGCCGGCCGAGGCGAAGGCCTATGCCGCGGATGCCAGGGCACAGGTCACGATCTGGGGCGGCGAAGGCAATCTCGGTGACTATGCATCCAAGGCCTGGGCCGGCATGTACGCGCATTATTATCTGCCGCGCTGGACGCTGTTCCTCGACGCGCTGCGCGCTGCCACGGTGGCCAGAAAGCCGCTCGACGAAGCGGCGACGCGGCAAGCGCTCATCGCCTGGGAAAGGAAATGGGTCGCCGCCGATATTGCCTATCGTCGCGTGCGGCCGAAGGACCCGGTGGGTGAGGCGCGCGCCATGATGCAGGCTTTGGAGCGCCCATGAACTTGGCATCACATCCCGCTGTCCCGCAGCGCTTCGTCTCGCTCGACCTGTTTCGCGGGATCACGATCTTCTTCATGATCGTTGTCAATACAGCAGGGCCGGGCGCGCCCGCCTTCGAGCAATTGGTCCATGCGCCCTGGATCGGCTTCACCGCGGCCGACCTGGTCTTCCCCAGTTTCCTGTTCGCGGTCGGTACCGCGATGAGCTTTTCCTTCCGCCGTCCGACCACAACCAGCCAGTTCCTGGCGCGGATCGCCCGCCGCGCCGCCTTGATCTTCCTGCTCGGCTTCCTGATGTATTGGTTCCCCTTCGTCACGCACCAGCCGGACGGAAGCTGGGCCTTGAAGCCGTTCAGCCAGACCCGGATTCCCGGCGTGCTGCAGCGGATCGCGCTTTGCTATCTGGCTGCTGCGATTGCGATCCGTTGGCTCAAGGATTGGCGTGCGATCCTCGTGCTCTGTGCGGCCCTGCTGCTCGGCTATTGGGTGGCGTTGCTCTGCTTCAGCGCTCCGGGCCAGGCCTATGACAAGTTCGGCAATGCCGGCACCCTGCTCGACCTCAAGCTGATTGGGCCTGATCATCTCTACAAGAAGGATCATGGCTTCGATCCGGAAGGCCTGCTCGGCACGCTGCCTGCGATCGTGAACGCGCTGGCCGGCTATCTGGTGGGCCGCGCCATTCAGCAGTCGGCTGACCAAGGGCACCTGATCCGCCGCCTGGCTCCGATCGGCGCCGCGCTGATCGTGGCGGGCCTAGCCTGGTCGCCTTTCTTCCCGATCGCGAAGAAGCTTTGGAGCAGTTCTTATGTGCTGCTGACGGTCGGGATCGACATATTGCTGCTTTCGCTGCTGATGGAGCTGAGCGACCGACGCGGTTGGCGGCTGGGACAGGGCTTCTGGCTGGTGATGGGGCGCAATCCGCTCGCCATCTATCTCTTCTCGGAACTGTTCATCAGCGCGCAGAACCTGTTTCCGGTCGGCGGGCACGAAAATGGCTATGACTGGGTCGGGGTCGTCCTCTTTCAAAACATTGCACCAGGGCCGGTGGGCTCGCTGCTCTGTGCATTGGCTTATGCCTTGTTTTGCTGGGCGATCGGATGGCTGCTCGACCGCAAGGGCATCATCATCAAGGTCTGAGCCACCGACCATCCACCGGAGAAGAACAAGCGATGAGCCGTTGGGACATGATCGATCGCCGCACGCTGCTGGCAGGCGCGGGGGCCGCCGCGCTCGTGGCGCGCGAAACCTCCGCCAGCGTTCGGGCACGGCCATTGACCTTGCCGAGCGACATTCCGCCGCCGCTCGCGGGCGAATGGAGCCCCTTCCCGGTAAGCGACCCCAGCCTTCGCTCGCTCGACGACGGGTGGCTGTTTCATCCCGGCGACATCGTGCCCCCGGCGGTGATCGGGCATGAGGAATCGTACCAGAATGCCAAAGCGGGGGTCGCGCAGGGCGCCGCGGCGGTAAGCTATGACGATAGCGATTGGCGTGCGCTCGACCTGCCGCACGACTGGGCGATCGAGGCGCCGGTCGATCGGACCGCGAATGTGGCGCAGGGGTACAGGCGTCGCGGCATCGGCTGGTATCGCCGGCCGCTCGCCCTCGATCCCACGTGGCGCGGGCGCTATCTGGAGCTGCAATTCGGCGGCATCGCCACCCGCGCGACGATCTGGTTCAACGGGATCGAGGTGGCGCACAGCTATAGCGGCTATGCGGCGATCAATATCGACATCACGCCCTATGCCCGCTTCGGCGAAGAGCTGAACACGATCGCCATTCGGGTGGACGCCGATGCGATGGAAGGCTGGTGGTATGAAGGTGCCGGCATCTACCGGCATGCCTGGCTCGCCGTGCGCGATTCCGTAAGTATCGTCACGGACGGCGTGCATGCCAATCCGGTCCGATCGGACAGTGGCGACTGGTCGGTTCCCGTTACGGTGGAGCTGGCCAACATAGCGGCGGACCCGACGGCGGTCACGGTGGAGGCAAGGCTGTTAGACGCCGAAGGCAGGCTGCTGGCCACCGGCACTGTGCCCGCTGTCGCATCGCCCTTGCAAACGGCCATCGCCGGCCTGACACTGCCGGTCTCGGCGGCGCGCCTGTGGTCGCCGGACATGCCCACGCTCTATCGGGTCGTCACCCGCGTCGTCCGCGACGGGAAGGTCGCGGATTCGCGCGAAACGCGGATCGGCTTTCGTTATTTCCATTTCGACCCGGAAACGGGATTCGTCCTGAACGGGCAACCGACCAAGATCAAAGGGGTCTGCATCCATCAGGACCATGCCGGTGTCGGTGTTGCTGTTCCGGACGCGCTGATCGACTGGCGGGTGCGTCGCCTCAAGGCGCTCGGCTGCAACGCGCTGCGCAGCTCGCATCATGCGCCGACACCCGAATTGCTGGACGCCTGCGACCGGCACGGGCTGCTGGTGATGGACGAAAACCGGAATTTCAATCCCAGCCATGATTATCTGGAACAACTGGAATGGCTGGTACGGCGCGACCGCAATCGCCCCAGTGTCTTCATGTGGTCGGTCTTCAACGAAGAACCGATGCAGGGAACGGAACAGGGCTATGAAATGGTCCGCCGCATGGCGACTGCGGTCAAGCGTCTGGATAGCACGCGGCCGGTGACGGCGGCCATGAACGACGGCATGTTTTCGCCACTCAACGTGTCGAAAGCCGTCGATGTGGTCGGCTTCAACTATCAGACGCACCGCTATGACCGTTTCCACGCGCTGCATCCCGAAAAGCCGCTGACGAGTTCGGAGGACACCAGCGCCTTTTCCACACGCGGCGCGTGGAAGACCGACCTCAGCCGCAACATATTCGGGTCCTACGACAAGGACGCCGCCGATTGGGGCGCGACGCATCGCGAGGGCTGGCGCGCTATCGCGACGCGTCCTTTCATTGCGGGCGGTTTCGTGTGGACGGGCTTCGACTATCATGGCGAGCCCACGCCGCTCGAGTGGCCATCCACCAGCAGCTTCTTCGGGATCATGGACATTTGCGGCTTTCCGAAGATGGCTTACCATCTTCACCGCGCGCAGTGGGTGGACGATACGCCACTGCTCGAACTTGCGCCCCACTGGAACTGGCCCGACCGGGTGGGCGATCCGATCACCGTCCTAGCGCTCACCAACGTCGATAGCGTTTCGCTCAGCCTGAACGGGCGCGATCTCGGCACACGCAAGGTCGATCGTCTGACCATGCCGGAGTGGCAGGTGGCCTACGTGCCCGGGCGCCTTGAGGCGGTGGGCTATCGTGGGGGGCGCGAGGTGGTCCGCACGGCGGTTGAGACGACCGGGAAAGGCGTCGCGCTACGGCTTACGCCGGACCGCCGGATCATGAGCGGTGACGGCAAGGACACGCAGCCCATCACCGTGGATGCGGTGGACGGGAAGGGGCGGCATGTTCCGATCGCCAGCGATCAGGTGAGCTTCGCGATCGAAGGCGGCGCCATCATCGGCCTTGGCAATGGCGATCCGAACGATCACGACCCTGAAAAGGGGAATATGCGCAAATTGTTTGCGGGGCTGGCCCAAGTGATCGTTCGCGCTGACGAGGGCCCGGGCAGGCTACGTTTGACGGCCTCGGCGCCGGGAATGCGCCCGGCGAGTCTGGCGATCGATCGCATCGCGGTGCCGCCGCGTCCCGCAGTTGCGCGGACCCGGCCCGTGGCCTTGTTATCGGAATGGCGCCGCACGTCTTTCTCGGCGGCCCGTCCCGATCCCAACCAGCAATTCGCGTCGAATGACATGAACAGTCTCGATCACGGCCGGCCCGGCCGGTTGGAGGGGCCCGCGAAGGATGCGCCGTGGTCGATGTACCGCAGTGTTTTCACGCCGCGCCGCCGGGTCGGTATCAATGGCGGTGCGATAGTCTTTGCCGAAGTGGTCGGCACCGCAGAGGTCTGGATGGACGGCCAGCTTCTCGCTCGCAAGGAGACGGCCGAACCTGCGCCGTTGACGGCGCCGTTCGGGCCGGGAGCGGGCCCGCGCACCTTGTCGCTTCTGGTCAAGGCGGCGCCGGACGCGCCGTCGGGTATGGGCCGCACCGTATCGGTTCAGGAACGACAAAGCCGCGGGCAATGAATAGGGGGAGTGCTCTGGTGAGACGAGAGGCGCCCCCTGCGGCCAAATCTCTTTGGCCGCAGGCTGGATTCAAGCGAACGTGATCGCAAAAGCGCTCGCATTGCGGGTCGGCAGGGTCGACGGCAGGTCGATGACCAGGGCCCGGCCCGTTTGGTGGAAGGCGATCGAACCATGATGGCCGAGGAGACGGACCTTGCGCACTGCGCGATGCTCGTGCGGGTTGTTCCCGGCCAAAGACGTCACCGCTACCTGACCTTGGGGTTCGCCCAGGGTGATGGCATAAAGCGTGTCACCCTTGGCCGTGAAGCGGATGTCGCGCGCAGTATAGGCCGCGCTTTCCGCGAAGGCCCCCGATGCGGTTTCGGTTGGCCCCTCGCCATGGATTTTCCATGGTCGCGTGCCGTGGATCGCTTCCGAGTTGGCCGCCATCCAGGATTTCAGATCGGTGAGTAGCCGATCTGATTCCTCGGGGAGACTTCCATCCGCGCGAAGCACCACATTCAACAGCAGGTTGCCGTTCTTGCTGACGATGTCGGCCAGCATCGTGATGACTTCGGCGCTGGTCTTGTAGCGGTCATTCTCGCTGAAGAACCAATCGCCATTGGACGTGTCCGTCTGCCACGGCAGAGGGTTGATCCCTCTGAGGACGCCGCGTTCGACATCCTGAACCGCCCATTCCTTGTGGAATTCGCCAGACCCCAGATCCTTGCAATTGTAGACGGCGTCGAGCTTGCCGCCGCGCGCGATGCTGCTGTTGTAGAAATGGGCGACCAGTGACTTGCCAACCGTGCCGAATGGCAGCCCGCCGTCCGAATAAAGCAGGTCGGGCTGATAGCTGTCGACCAGGTCCTTGATCCGATTGAACCAGATTCGATGATATTCGGGATTGCGCGTATACCAGGTGCCGGGCTTGTTGAGGAACGGCTCGTCCCGATTGGTGTGGTAGAGATCCGCGAAGCGCGGATCGGCGCCGTCATAGTCTACGCCAAGCTTCGGCCAGAACTGGTCGTAGAGGTGGTTGGGATACCACCAGCAATAGCTGGCCCCGAGATGCTCCGACACGCCGAAACGCAGGCCGCGCCGTTTGGCGGCGGACTTCCATTCGCCGACGATATCACGGTTCGGGCCCATCATCGTGGCATTCCAGCGATGGTGGCGCGAGCGCCAGAGGTCGAAATTGTCGTGATGCACGCCCATCGAGACGAGGTAGCGTGCGCCGGCGGCCACATATCGGTCCGCCAGCGCCTCGGGATCGAACTTCTCCGCCTTCCAGAGCGGGATAATGTCCTTGTACCCTTTTTCCGACGGGTGGCCGAAGGTCTTCAGGTGGTGGTCGTAATGGGGGTGACCGGGGACATACATGAAGCGCGCATACCAGTCGCCCTGGCCGGCCACCGCCTGCGGTCCCCAATGGGCCCAGATGCCGAACTTAGCGTCGCGGAACCAATCGGGCGTCTGATAGGTCTTGAGCGATTCCGTTGTCGCATCGAAACGGCCCGGCGCGATATCCAGCCGGGGGGATGGCGCCATATCATTTCCACCGCCGGCGGCCGCACTATCAGCGCGTGACGCAGTGCTGAGTGCCAGTGCGGCCAGCGGTGCCTTTACGACCTCACGTTTGCTGAATTTCATCATACACCTCTCAAGCCGGAAGATTGCATATCATTAGGTCCACGCCGCGCGATCAGCCGCCGTCCGGCCAAGAACCGCTTGTTGTGGGCGAGCAGCTAGAAGATGCCGGTCAGTTCGCTTCGACGGCGGCCGCCCGCTTAAAAAGAGGCCGGACGCGCTGCGTCCGGCCCCAGGGGGAGATGGGAAAGCCAATCTGAGGGAAAGCTGGTGCAGGAAGGATAGATGCGCGTCCGTCGAAGCGACGCTCCGTGGCGCCGGTACATTTCCTGGACGCGTTCATATCCCTCCCCGAACCGCCTTTGCCTTCGGCGCTTCGCGCGCGACCGGCGAGTTCATGTCGGCCCGGCTATAGCGCGCCAAAAATAGCGCGTCGGGAATTGTTCCAGACCGGGAAATGAAGCTGGCCAAACGGACCCGGCGCTGGTGAAAGGGCTCCAGCGGTCCATCTGCTGCGCGAATCATATGATATTTGGCTTACCCCCCAAAGAGTGCCCGCTCGCAAATGGGAGAAGGTCTGGCCGCCGGTATCGCCGCAAAGCACTGCCGTTAGGGAAGCTTCCGGCGGAATGGCGGAGCGGGAGGGATTCGAACCCTCGATACGCTTTTGACGTATACTCACTTTCCAGGCGAGCGCCTTCGACCACTCGGCCACCGCTCCATTCCGCCGGAGCGCAGCGCCCTATCGCGGGGGAAAGGGTTTCGCAAGGCGGGCCGGCTGTGGCAGGCTGAATCGCATGAAGTCTTTCATCCTTGCCTCGCTCGCGCTCGGTCTCATTGCGGCCGCGCCACCCCCCGCCAAAGCGCCCACGCCCGCCGACGTCGTCAATGCCGCCAAGGCAAACGAATGGCAGCGGATCGACCCGCAGAATCTGATGCTGATCGACCTCGCCGATGGCAGTCGCGTCGCGATCGCCCTCGCGCCGGCGATAGCTCCGCAGCATGTCGGCAATATCCGTAGCCTGATCCATGCCCACTGGTTCGATGGGGGCGCCATCTATCGCGTGCAGGACAATTATGTCGTGCAGTGGGGACAGGGTGACGACGATAAGAAGCTGCCCAAGGGCCTAGATGTCCCACTACCCGCCGAATATGACCGGCCCGCCGCCGGGCTGGCCGTCACCCCCCTGCCTTACCGCGACACGTTCGCGCCGCGGGTAGGCTATAGCGGCGCTTTCCCTGTCGCGAGCGACAAGGGGCGCGCATGGATGGCGCATTGCTATGGCATTGTCGGCGTGGCCCGAGGTCTCGCGCCCGACACGGGCAGCGGCGGCGAGCTTTATGCCGTGCTGGGCCAGAGCCCGCGCCAGCTCGACCGCAACATCGCGCTCGTCGGTCGCGTGCTCGACGGGTTCGAGCATATGACTGCTCGCCCGCGCGGTACGGGTGCACTCGGTTTCTACGAAAAACCGGAGCAGCGGATCGCCATCACGCGCGTGACGCTCGCCGCCGATCTGCCCGCCGAGGCGCGCCCGGCCTATGAATGGCTGCGGCCCGAAAGCGCGAGCTTCGCGTCCTGGCTGCACCTGAAGGCCAACCGCCATGACGATTTCTATCAGCGCCCCGCAGGCGCGATCGACCTGTGCAATGCCTTGCCGCCGGTGCGCCCGGTGAAGGGCTAGGGGCGTGGCGCTGTTCGGCTGGCGAAGGAAGAAGGGGACGGTAACGGCACCGCCGTGCCCGCCCGCGGCACTCCCGCCCGGCCAACGCGTCTATGCGGTGGGCGACGTGCATGGGCGCTTCGACCTGCTGCAGGATCTGATCGGGCGAATCGAGGCGGATAGTGCCGCCCGCGAACCGACCGAGGTGCATGTCGTGATGCTCGGCGACCTCATCGATCGCGGTCCGCAATCGCGCGAGATCATCGATTATTTCCTGAAGGGCGCGCCGGCTTTCGCGCAATGGCATTTCATCATGGGCAATCATGAGGAGATGTTGCTCAAGCTGATCGATCAGCCGGACGCATCGCTGATGCCGCAGTTCCTGCGCTATGGTGGGCGCGAGACGTTCGAAAGCTTCGGCGCGCCGCAGCGCGTGCTCGATACACCCGATCTCTATTCGCCAGACACTCTGCCCTATTACGTGCCGGAGGAGCACCGCACTTTTCTGCGCAAGATGGAAGACGGCATATTGGTGGGGGATTATTTCTTCACGCATGCCGGCATCCGGCCGGGCGTTCCGCTCGACGATCAGGAGCCGCAGGATCTACGCTGGATCCGGCGCGAATTCCTCGACAGCGAGGCCGATCACGGGATGATCGTGGTCCACGGCCATACGGTGATCGACGATGTGGAAGTGCGGCCCAACCGGATCGGTATCGACACCGGCGCCTACAAGAGCGGCAGGCTGACCGCGCTCGGGCTGGAAGGCACCGAGCGCTGGTTCCTTCAGACCGAGGGAGAGGTCGGCCATTGACCTTATCCTCCCCGCGCCGGGGGGCGGATACTGCTCATGAGCTCCGGTGCCCGCGGCCGTTCAGGCCGCAACCCAATGAATGTCGATCGGCTGTTCGGCCTCGGCCAGAACCTGGCCGATCGGCACTTTCGAACCTGCGCCATCCTCAATCGCCTGTTCGACGATCGCGCGCTTGGCATCGCCGGTCAGGCATAGCACCAGCGCCTTGGCCGACAGGATGGCGGAACGCGTCATGGTGACGCGCGCGACCGGGGCCTCGGGCGGCAGCGGATCGGGCATCACGCCGATCGCGCGGCGCGTCTTCGGCGCGGTCAGCGCAGCTTCGAGGTCCGGGCCCGGGAAGATCGACGCGGTATGGCCGTCGCTGCCCACGCCCAACAGCACCAGATCGGGCGGCCAATGCAGGTCTTGCAGGCGGGCATCGGCGGCATTGCCGGCAGCCTTATAGTCGGGATTGTCCGCACCCAGCGGTACCACGCGCGCGCCCTTAGGGAGGAAGATGCGCGCGAGCATGCCGGCGTTGGACAGCTTGTCGTCCACTTTCACCAGCCGGTCGTCGACGGGGAAGATCGTGACCTTCCGCCAATCATATTTCATCTGCGCGAGCTTCTCATAGGCCTTGATCGGCGTGCTGCCGCCCGACAGCGCGATGACAGCCGCGTTGCGCGCATCGATCGCGCTTTCGATGATGAAGCCGATGTCCCCGGCAATCGCCTCCGCGAAAGCCTCCGCATCGTCATGCTCCCACCATTCGGCTTCAATCATGCCAGGTCACTCCATCACGTTCTGTCAGGGCAATCGCGGCAGGCGGCCCCCAGGTTCCCGCCGGATAATATTTGGGCGTCATGCTGTTGGTTTCCCAACCCTGGCGGATCGCGTCGATCCACTCCCATTGCGCCTCAACCTCGTCGCGGCGAACGAACAGGGTCGGATCGCCCTCGATCAGGTCGAGCAGCAGCCGCTCATAAGCGATGCGGCGGCGCACGTCGGCGAAGGCGTTGGGCATGCGGATGTCGAGCGGCACCTCGCGCAGGCGCATGCCTTCGCGATCGAGCCCCGGCACCTTCGCCATGATCGACAGGCTGACATTTTCGTCAGGCTGGAGCGAGATGACCAGCCGGTTGGGCTGGAGCGCGGCGCCGCGCCCGGCAAACATCGAATGGGGGACGGCGCGAAACTGGATGATGATCTCAGACGTGCGACGCGGCAGACGCTTGCCGGTACGCATGTAGAAAGGCACGCCATGCCAGCGCCAATTGTCGACATGCGCCTTCAGGGCCACGAAGGTCTCAGTGTTGGATGGGCCGCCCAGTTCCTCGGCATAAGCCGGCACAGGCTGGCCTGTAACCGCGCCCGCCTCATATTGGCCGATCACGCTTTCCCTGGCCGCGTCGAGCTTGCGCAGCGAGCGTAGCACCTTGACCTTTTCGTCGCGCACGGCTGCCGCGGTGAATTGCGCGGGCGCCTCCATCGCCACCAACGCGAGCAGCTGGAGCATATGGTTCTGGACCATGTCGCGCAGACTGCCCATGCCGTCGAAATAAGAGGTGCGGCCTTCCAGCCCGACGGTCTCGCCCACTGTGATCTGGACATGTTCGATCGCGCTCGCATTCCAGAGCGGCTCGAACAGGATATTGCCGAAGCGCAGCGCCAGCAGGTTCTGCACCGTCTCCTTGCCGAGATAATGGTCGATGCGGAAGGTGCGCGCTTCGGGGAAAACTCGGGCGACCGCGTCGTTGATCTCCTTGGAGGATTCGAGATCCTGGCCGAGCGGCTTTTCGAGCGCGAGACGGGTATGTTCCCCTGCGAGGCCGGCGGCTTCGAGCCCCGCGATGGTTGGTTCGAACAGGGAAGGGGCGGTCGACAGGAAGATGGCGAGGCCATTGTCTGCGCGGGGGCCGATCACCTTGCCCAACTCGGCGAGCGTTTCGGGCCGTGAGGCATCCGCCGCGACATAATGGATTCGGGCAAGGAAGCCGTCGACCACGCTTTTGCCCAGCTTGCGCTCCTTGACGATGCCTTCCAGCGCGGCCGCAGCAGTTTCGCGGAAGGCGGCGTCATCGATCTGGCTACGCGCCGTCCCGTAAATCTGCAGATCGGCGGGCAGCAGCCCGTCCGCATGCAGGCCGAACAGGGACGGGAGCAACATGCGGCGCGACAGGTCACCCGTCGCGCCGAACAGAAGCAAAGTTTGGGCGGGTACCGCCATGCGCTACTTCCTCGCGGTGAAGAGGGCGTCGAGCGAGCTCGGCGCCTTCGGATCGATCTTTTCGAGGTGCGGATAGCGCAAGCCGCCGGTCCACGCGATGCTTACGGTGCGAAAATAATCTCCCTGCCGGACAAGCAAAGGGATGGGCTTGTTCGTGCCCTTGGCGTCCCTGATCGCCTGCTTCAGGTCCTCATCGCTATAGGCGGTTCCATCGATCGCCAGGATCGTCGTGCCGTTGGTAAGACCCGCGTTGAAGGCAGGGCTGTCCCACATGACCGTGGCGACCTTGCCCTCGCGGCCCATCGTGACGCCGATCGAGTACATGAAGTCAGTAGTCTTGCGTGCCCGGTCGCGCGATCGCTGCCACGGACCCTGCTTGTCCGTGTAGACCAGCCGGTATCCGCCGCGCGCGAAGCCGTCGAGCGGCGCCTGCGGTGCGACCGCGTCGACGCGCTGGTGCAGGAAGTTCGCCCAGTCGTAAGGCTCGACCTGGTTGAGCGCGGCGACCACGTCGTCGAACGTATAGGTCAGCTCGCCCCAATCGCGATCGTGTCCGCCGAAGAACAGCTTCGCGAAATCGTCGAGTGAGCGTTTGCCCTTGGATCGCTCGCGGATCAGGCCGTCCGCCTCAAGCCAGATCAGCGCCCCTTCGCGATAATAATCCTCCGATCGCTGCCAGTTGAACCAGGGCTGCGCCGCGCGCCGCGCAATGATCGGGTCGAGCGTGGTGTCTTCCAGCGGGCGCCATTGCTTGCCGGCCTGGTTCGCATAGGCCGCCGCGTCCGCTGCGAATTCATCGATCACCTCCTCCTTGGTGATCAGGCCAGCCCGCGCGGACAATACGTGGCCCCAGAATTGCGTCTGGCCCTCATAGACCCAGAGCAGGCTGTTCCCCATCGGCTGGCGGAAATCGGGCGTCCACAAATCGGCCGGCCGGCGGAACTTGCCGTCCCAGCTATGCGTGAATTCGTGCGCCAATATGTCGCGCCCGGCAGCGTTCGAATCCCAATCCTGGAAATAGCCCGGTTTCACGCCGTCTTCCGACGAGCGATGATGTTCGAGCCCGATGCCACCGAGCGTGTCGGACAGGGTGAACAAGAAGTCGTAGTGATTGTAATGCTGCGTGCCGAACAGCTTGATCGCTTGTTCCACCAGCGCCTTGTGCGGCGCGATATGCTCCGCCTTTTCGGGCAATTGCTCGGGCCGATCGGCAATCACGTCCAGCGTCACGCTGTCGGACAGCGGCACGATCTTGGCATAACGGCCGGCAATGGTGGGTGAATCGACGAGCGTGTCGAACGCGACGGTCTCGTACTGGATCAGCCCGCCCTTCGCGGTGTCGGTCCCTGATGGGCGCAGCGCGGTCGCCGATGTCCAGCCCTCAGGATAAATGGCGCTCGGCGAGATCATGATCTGACGGGTGAAATGACCAGCGGGATAGAGCGCGACCAAATTCCATTGAAGATTGAGCATCACCGGGGTCATCACGGTGCGGCCCTGATTGTCGGCGGTCGGAGACAGATATTGGAACCTGGCTTCGATCGAGTTGACTCCCGCGGGGACGTCGAGATGGAAGGCGAAGACGTCGATCGGATCGCGCTTCCAGGGAATGGTCTGGCCGTTGGCGGTGAAGGTCAGGCCGGCAATCTTGTTGATCTGGCCGGTCGGGCTGTGATTGCCCGGCAGCCATTTGGGATAGAGCAGCACGAGATGGCCGGGCCGAACCGGGATCGTCTCGATGGTGCGGAAGATGCCGTGCTGCGTGTCAGTTGCATCGACCGTCAGTTTGATCGTGCCCGGAAAAGGCACGTCGCGCGGTGGCGGGATCGTGTCGGCCAGCGGCGCGGGCTTCGGCATACTGGTTCCGGTGGGCGCGTCGGCGACCTGGGCGATCGCCGGCATGGTCGATAGGGCAAGGGCGGAAGCTGCGAGACGCAGCGAAAGGCGCGTGATCATGGGTGGATGTTGCGCGCGAGGGCACGCATGTCCAGCCCGCTGCGTGTGCTTTCGTTGCTTGTTTGTAGGCGTTTAGACCCGGTCGTCGGGCCGTTTCGCGCGCTTCCCGCGATCTAGCTGCCGCCGAGCACGTTGATCGAGAACGCAACGATGCCGAGGTTGAAAACGAATGCCGCCAGGCAATGGAACATGACCACCCGGCGCACGCCGCTGGCGGTGATGTCCATGTCCGACACCTGGAACGTCATGCCGAGGCAGGTCGAGAAATAGAGGAAGTCCCAATAATCGGGCTCGGGCGTTTTGGGGAATTCGATCCCACCGCGATCCTTCCCGCCGTCGCCGCCAGTGTAGAAAAGATGCGCATAATGCAGCGCGTAGACGACGTTGCTGAAGAGCCATGCCAAGGCCAGGGTGCCGACGATCAGGGCTATGCCGCCGGCGTGCGGCCGTTCCTTCTGCGTCAGTTCGGCCGAAACCGCTGCCAATATCACCCCCATCACGATCCCCGTGATGATGAGCAGACCGGCGCGGTTGGCGTCGTTCCTTCGCGCGGAATGGCGCATCTCCTCCGCCCGATCGTTGAACAAGGGGGAGATGCTGATGAAGAAGGTGAACGCGGCGACATCGAAGCCCGCCATCGATCCTTTCGCCCAGCCGAGCCTGGCTGCGGCGAAAAGGCCGGCGGCAACGGTAACGACGACGAAAGCGATGAAGCGCGGCGGCGCGATCCGATTGCCGAGATGCAGGCCTGAAAGCATCCGTTCCCCCTTGTAGGATACGGACTTAGCCCGGCTGGCTGGCGGCGGAAAGTGGCGACGCCCGTCCGGGCTCAGGCCTGCTTGGCCTTTTCGGCCGCGTTGATCGCCTCGATCACGATGCGGCGCGCCTCGTCGGCATCGCCCCAGTTGCCGATCCGCACCCACTTCTTGGCCTCGAGGTCCTTATAGTGGGTGAAGAAATGCTCGATCTGCTGAAGCACGATCGAGGGCAGATCGTGGCGTTCGCCGACATCCGTATAATAAGGGAAGGTCGTGTCGACCGGCACGCAGACCAGCTTCTCGTCGCCGCCGGCTTCGTCTTCCAGCTTGAGCACCGCGATCGGGCGCGCGCGCACGACGCAGCCGGGGATGAAGGATGAGCGCGCGATCACCAGCGCATCGAGCGGATCGCCGTCGGGTGACAGCGTGTGGGGCACGAAGCCGTAATTGGCCGGATAGCGCATCGGCGTGTGCAGGATGCGATCGACGAACAGGGCGCCCGACTTCTTGTCGAACTCATATTTGACGGGCTCGCCACCCACCGGCACTTCGATGATGACGTTGAGATCGTTGGGCGGGTCCTTGCCCACAGGGATGAGTTCGATGTTCATGGGCGGCGCGGATAGGCTGCCCGGCGCACGCGCGCAACCGCTATTGCTGCAGGTGCGAACAGAAAATCTTTAGACAGGAATTTCACCGAGATCGGCGACGCGGTTGCGTTCCTCCGGCGGGATCAGTGCCTCCAGCACGCGCCAGAAACCCGTCACCGATTCCTGGCCCGCCGCGGCGTAAGCAGCCGACAGGCGGGTACGCATCGCTTCGAACAATTCCTGTTCCAGCTTGGCGCCGGTCGGGGTCAATCGCAGCAGGCGCTGGCGCCGGTCCTCGCGGCCGGTGCGCGTCTCGACCATGCCGCGCTCGGTCAATTCGGTCAGCACGCGGCCGAGCGACTGCTTGGTGATGCCGAGCGTCCTCAGCAAGGTGCTGATCGTCTGGTCGGGCTGGCGCGCTATGAAATAAAGCGCGCGATGGTGCGCCCGGCCCATGCCCTGCTTGGCAAGGCATTGATCGGTTTGCTTATAAAGGTGGGCATAGCCGAAAAAGAGCAATTCGGCGCCGCGGCGGATTTCGGTTTCGCGGAGGAAGAGGGGGGAAGCGGACGGGACAGCCATATTGACCTAATGTGATAGCCTACCGTAGCGCGTCAAGACGCCGACACGGAAGTTTTGTTCGGTTATGAGGCCCGCATGTCCACCGATTCGACCCTGACCTTCGCCTTCGAACAGAATGCCGCGCCGATGCCGGTGAGCGAGCGCGCCGCCTTGCTTGAAAACCCGGGTTTCGGCCGTGTCTTTACCGACCATATGGTGACGATCCGCTACACCGAAGGGCAGGGCTGGCACGATGCGCGCGTCCATCCGCGCCGCCCGCTGCAGATGGATCCGGCGTGCGCGGTGCTCCATTATGCGCAGGAGATTTTCGAGGGGCTGAAGGCCTATCGCACCGGGGACGGCGGCGCATCGATGTTTCGCGCCGACATGAATGCGAAGCGTTTCCGCGAGTCGGCGGAGCGGCTCGCCATGGCGCCCTTGCCCGACGAACTGTTCCTCGAATCCTGCCGACAGCTGGTGAAGGCTGACCGCGACTGGATTCCGGAGAGCGAGGGCGGCGCCCTGTATCTGAGGCCCTTTATGATCGCGTCGAGCGTGTTCCTGGGTGTGCGTCCCGCGGACGAATATCTCTATATGGTCATCGCCTCTTCGGTCGGCGCCTATTTCAAGGGCGGCGCGCCGTCGGTGACGCTCTGGGTTTCGGATCATTATAACAGGGCCGGGCCGGGCGGGACGGGTGCGGCCAAGTGCGGAGGCAATTATGCGGCCTCGCTTTTGCCTCAGAAGGAGGCGATCGCCGAGGGCTGCGATCAGGTCATCTTCCTCGACACGATCGAGAAGAAGTGGATCGAGGAACTGGGCGGCATGAACGTCTTCTTCGTGATGGATGACGGATCGATGATCACGCCCCCGCTAGGTGGCACGATCCTCCCCGGCATTACACGGGACAGTCTGCTCACGCTCGCACGCGACCGCGGCCTGACCGTGCGCGAGGAGCGCTACAGTATCGATCAGTGGGAGGCGGACGCGCGCAGCGGCAAGTTGCGCGAGAGCTTCGCCTGCGGCACCGCGGCGGTGCTGACGCCGATCGGCCGGGTGCGCGGGCATAATGGCCTGGATTTCACGATCGGCAATGGTGGTCCGGGCATTCAGACGCAGGACCTGCGTCAGGCGCTGGTCGATATCCAGCGGGGCGACGCACCCGATCCGCACAACTGGGTCGAACGGATTTTCTAAGAAGGCCTTAGGGCCTTCCCAAACGCTGCGCGGCCCCTATAAGCGCGCGGCTGTTGGGGCGTCGCCAAGTGGTAAGGCAGCGGCTTTTGGTGCCGCCATCCGCAGGTTCGAATCCTGCCGCCCCAGCCAATCTTCTCCGCGATCTGACGACCCGGCGCATGCGACCGCCCATTATGGCACGCGCGTTTAGTGCGCTAAAGGATTGCGAAGTGGGACAACCTCGCGGCTCACCCAAGTCGGGATTCGATGAATGAGGAGCGACCAGTCGAAGGATGCGCTGACCAAGGTGCCTGCGGTGACGCTGGGTTTCTGGATCATCAAGATCCTCGCCACCACTCTCGGCGAGACCGGGGGCGACGCGGTGACGATGAGCTGGCTCGGCGAGACCACGCCTGAGGCGGGGCAGTCCGGGCTCAACGGCTATCTGGTCGGCACCGTCATCTTCGGCCTGCTTCTGCTCGGGCTCCTCTGGGCGCAAATCCGTGCCCGTGCCTTCAACCCGTGGCTTTACTGGGCGACCATCGTTGCATCGACGACCTGCGGGACGACGCTGGCGGATTTCGCTGATCGCTCGCTCGGTATCGGCTATTCCGGCGGCTCGCTTCTGCTGCTGGCCTGCGTGCTGTTTTCGCTGTTCGCCTGGCATCGGACGCTCGGCACCATTTCGGTCAACAGCGTGGTCGGTCCGCGAGAAGAGCTGTTCTACTGGATCACCATCACCTTCTCGCAGACGCTCGGCACCGCCTTGGGTGATTGGGCTGCGGACGGCGGGCTTGGCTATTCGGGCGGAGCGGCGGTCTTCGGCGCCTGCCTGCTGCTGCTTGCGCTGGCCTATTTCTGGACGTCACTGAGCCGGGTCGCGCTGTTCTGGGCCGCCTTCATCCTGACGCGGCCACTCGGCGCTACTGTCGGAGACTTTTTCGACAAGCCACCCGCCGCCGGTGGGCTCCAGGTGAGCCGCCCGATCGCATCTTTGATCCTCTGCGTAGCGATAATCCTGCTGATCCTGATCCTGCCGCAGCGCGCCGGCCGTCATTCCGGCCAGGCGCGCCCGGAATGACCGACTAGGCGAGCAGGACGCGCCGCACGTCCCCGTCGGGGTCGTCCACCATGCGGCAGTGATTGTCGAACACCATCGTCTGGCAGCGGGTGGGGTCGCTCGGCGTCCAGGCCAGGCCCGGCTGGCTGGGATTGCCGGTGCGCGCGAAGTTCGCCCAAGCGGTCGCCATCTTCCTGGCCAGTGCCTGCGCCTCGGGCGTGTTGCCCGTCCCCTGACCGCAGAGCTTGGTATTGTCGAAACAGAAAGCGAGTTCGGCCGTGTGCCAGGCGCCGGCCTGGCCATCGAGCTGGGGCGACTGCCAGGTGAACCAATATTGGTAGATGGGCGTCGCATGCTGTTCGTACTTCAACTTGACCATGCGTTGGACATTGTTGCGCTGGCCGTAGCCGCCGACGCCGTAGGAGAGCGTGCGGATGCTCTTTTCCGGATGCGCGCGCTTCATCGCCGCGATCAACTTGTCCGCCTTCTCCGCGCCGAAGCTCTTGGTCAGATTCTGCCGCCACTGGTCTTCGGTCGGATTCTGGCTCCAGGACGTGCCTTCCTCGCTGACCGAGCCGATCAGTACCGGCACGTGGCGCGACGTCTCCGGCGCTACATCCAGATAGGAGCGGACGTTGATGATCTTCCCGTCCATGGTCGGGCCCCAGCCGACGCGCGGCGGTCCGCCGGCGGGGAAGCCAAGCCCGCCCGGACCCCGGCTCGGGCCGTTGATCTTGGCTGCCGCCGCATTGCCCGCCGCCATCAGCTTCGCCCAGTCCATCTTCTGCAGCGATTCGATATCGTTGGGGGCGAGGGCCAGTTCCTTCATCGTCTGGAGCGCGAGCTCACGCGACTGCTCCGCCGTCGGCGGATTGCCGCCGCCGCCCGACTGGATCGACGCGCGATGGATCAGGCCCTGCGCGGACGGCATTCCAAGCAGGGTCGTCACCTTCGATCCGCCGCCTGACTGGCCGTAAATCATGATGCGGTCGGGGTCGCCGCCGAAGCGCGCGATATTTTCGCGCACCCAGCGCAGCGACGCGACCAGATCGGTCATGCCGACATTCGATGAATCTTCATAAGCCGCGCCGCCGATCGCGGACGCGTCGAAGAAACCGAGGATGTTGAGGCGGTGATTGACCGAAACCTGCACGACATCGTGATGCCGCGCCATCTGCGCGCCATCGTGCGAGGCGAGCTCGTACGACGAGCCGAAGCTGAAACCGCCGCCATGGAAATAGACCATCACGGGCCGGTTGCCGCTGAGTGACGGCGTCCAGATATTCAGCTTGAGCATATCCTCGCCCAGGAAGCCGTCGGTCCATTGCTGAAGGAAAGTATGTTCCTTGGCGCGGAAATTATGCAGCGTCTGGGGGCAGTTCGCGCCGTAAGCGAGGGCATTATATTCGTCGGTCCAGGGCTTGGGTGGCTTGGCCGGCAACCATCGGTTCGCGCCCTCGGTGGTGTCGCCGTAGGGCACGCCCTTGAAGATATAGACGCCGTCGTCGACATAGCCGCGAACTGGGCCATATTGGGTGCGTGCGACCGCGCTGTGAGGCGTCAGGCATGCGTCGGCGCCGGCCGACCGACGCACCTTGTGCGCGGCCGATGCGGCGTGAAGCGGCGCCGCCAGGCCCGCGCCCGCAAATGCCGTAGCGAACAGCGCCTGCCGGCGGTCCAGACCTGCTGCCTTATCCGTCATCCGTGATCTCCCGCGCGCGGTCATTTTCCGCCAAGGGCGGCGACCGTCATTGAATGCCTGGGAACCCAGCACCGTGCGGGCCTCGCTCCAGACGCCTGACGCTAGAAGATATCATATATGATCGTCAACTGCCGGGCAGGATGGGCGCAGGCCGCGACCGGGCACGGCTGACGGCGTCACATATTGTGAAAGGACCGGTCCGTTTCCGAGCTGGGTCAGAATCCGTCCGAGCTGTCAATCGCGGTTGAGCCAGGCCACTTCATCCTGCGCCGGCGGCAAAGGGCGGCCGCGATAGGGCGGACGGACGCAGGCACTCTCGGCGTTGATCAGCTCGACATCGCCGTGCCGAGCCTCCGCGACAGCATGGACGATGCGCGTCCATACGCCTGCGTCGCGCCAGCGGACGAAGCGAGCGTGGCAGGTGCCGGCACGCCCATAATGTTCCGGGATGGCGGCCCAGGATCGTCCCGTGCGCAAGCGCCAGAGGATTCCGTTGAGGACGCGCCGGTCGTCGATCCGCTTGATACCGCGCGATCGCGGCAACAACGGCTGGATCGCGCGCCATTCGAGATTGTCGAGATCGGCGGACGTTCCGCCGATACCTTTACGAGGAGGACGCACGCTAAGCTCCAATACGCACACACACAATGAAGGGCGCCGCGAAATGCGGTGATGCTTGCACATGCCGATCTGCTGGTCCCCCCAGCCTCCCGACCCCGTGCGCTTCTTATACTTGATCCAGGTTACATTCTGGCGCGAAACCGCCGCCAAAATGGATCGGAGAGGCCTGAACCCGCACCATTTCAGAGCGTCGGCCGGTTGCGTCAGGCGAACGGAAGGATGACCGCGAGATGCGCTCCGACCGCGCTCTCCTCTAGCCGGATCGTGCCATTGTTGGCATCTAGCAGCGACCGCGCGATCGGCAGGCCGAGGCCCGTGCCGCCGTCGGCGCGACGGGTCGTGAAGAAGGGCTCGAACAGCCGCTCACGATCCGCCGGTGCGATGCCGGGGCCGTCGTCGGCGATGTCGATGCGGACGCCATTGTTCTGCGCCGCCGCCGTGATCGTGCAGCGAAGCGCACCTGCCCGGCGGCTATTGTCGATGAGCGCGCCGATCACCGTTTCGATCGTGGCGGCAGGCACCGCCACCGCAGGCAGATCCGCCGCGATGTCCAGCTCGACCGCGAAGTCCGGGGCGGAATAGGCATCCGCCAATCGCCGCAGGGCGGGCGCCACCAGGCTCGTTTCGCTCCCGACGGGCGTCATGTCGGCGCGCGCCAGTTCGAGCAGGCGCGTCACAAGCAGCGTCAGCCGCTCCGCATCGACGGCGGCATTGCCGAGGAACCGGCGCCGCTCCGCGTCCGACATGGTGGCGTGGTGATCCTGCAGTAGCTCGATCACGCCGCCTATGCCGGCCAGTGGCGTCTTGAACTCATGGCTTACCGCATGCGCGAAGTCGCGCAGGTAGCGCGAACGCCGCTCGATCGCGGCCGCCATCGCGGCGAAATCGGCATAGAGGGCCTGGATCTCGACCGCCGCCATTTCAGGAGGCGCGGGGATGGCGGCCGTGCCGCCGCGAGCGATATCGCGCGTGGCCGCGCCGAGCTGGTCGATCGGACGGACAATGCCACGCGACAAGGTCCCGCTCAGCACGATCACGACACCCAGAATGATCACAAAGCCCAAGGCGATCTTACCGGCGTCCTCGTACAGCCCCATGTACAAAGGCGGCGGCACGCGCGAGAGCAACAGAGCCCCGACAATATGGCCGTTTACGAATACGGGGCGGGCATGATCGATGCGGAGTCCCGCCGAACGGCTGAGCCAGGTCACCAGTGGGTTCTGATCATTCGTGGCACGACGCAGCGTCGTCGTCGGCACGCCGCGAAGCGCGGCCTGGACGTCGGACAGGAAAGCATAGCTGCGCCCTTCCTGCGAACCGCCGACGACCCGGCCCGATTTGTCGAGCAGCCAGATTGTCGCGAGGGTGATCCTGTTGGTCTGATCGTAGACAGGGGCGATTTTGACCAGCGCGATGCGCGCTTGCGGATCGACCTGTCCGGTAACCGGGCGGGGCATGGGGCGGCGCGGCAAGATGGGCGACGCACGCAGATCGATCCTCGACCGGTCCGGCAGGCCATAAGGATTGTCGTTGCGCCCGGTCGGTTCCGGCGTGCCGGGCGTGTAGCCGGGCCAGGCTGCGGCGGTGGCGGCGGCCAAGGCGGCGCTCTCGGCGATCAGCTCGCTTTCGGTCTGCCGGACGAGCGCATTCTCATAGACGCGCAGGAAGAGGGCACCGAAGCCGGGCAGGGTCGCCACCAGGATGAAGGTGCCGAGCAGGATCGTGCGCAGCCCCAGCCTTGGCCAATGTCGTTTGGCGAAGGCCTTGAGCGGCGCAATCATGCGCCCGCGCATGCCCCGATGCGGTAGCCCACGCCGGCGCGCGTCTCGATCAGATCGGTCGCTCCGACCTCGGCGAACTTGGCGCGCAGGTTGCGGACATGGCTGTCGATCGTTCGGTTGGTGATGGCGAAGCCGGGTCCGTGCAGCCGGTCGATGATCGCGTCGCGGCTGAAGATCTTGGACGGCATCGTTGCCAGCGTGCGCAGGATGCCGAATTCGGTAACGGTCAGCGCGATCTCCGCATCGTCCCAACAGGCCCGCCAGCCATCCGTGTCGAGCATCAGGCGGCCGTGGCGGAGCGTGCCCGTGGCCTGTTCGGCCGCAGGGGGATGCGCAGCGACGCGGCGCAATATCGCCATCACGCGCGCCACCACTTCGCGCGGGGAAAAAGGCTTCGTCACATAATCGTCCGCACCCAGCTCGATCCCGAGCACGCGGTCGATCTCGTCGTCGCGTGAGGACAGGAACAGGATCGGCAGCGTGCCTGCCGCGCGCAGCCGGCGGCACACTTCGATCCCGTCCATGCGCGGCATGTTGATGTCGAGGATCAGAAGGTCGGGACGATGTGCCTCGACCGCGGCCAGTGCCGCCTCGCCATCCTCTGCCTCGATCGCGTCGAGCCCGGCCTTGGCGAGTGCGAACACGATGAGCTGCCGGATATGCGGATCGTCATCGGCAACCAGGATCATGCGGGGCATGGGGCACTGGATCATTGCGCAGGGGGTCCGGTCAAGACCGATAGGGCGCGCCGCCGCAATAGCGGTCACCGCCATTAGGGATCGGCGCTATCAGGATAGGCCTGGGGCCAAGCAAGGCCTGCGCCCGCGTCAGCCGCATAGCCCCATGCGGAGTCCAGCTCCACCAGTGGGACTGGCGATCGACCAGCCGGTCGAACAGACGGCTACGCACATAATGCAGGCGGTCCGCAAACTCGGGAGAAAGCGGGCGCTGCTCGAGCTCCATCAGCGGCAGCAAAGCGGGCGCTCCCATCCGGCTCAGATAGCACAGGTCGAGCTGCGATCCCGCGCCGCCAACTTCGCGGGCGTGGCTGACGTTCCAGCGCGCGGCCAACGCATTCAGGTCGATGAAGCTGCAGGGGATCAGGACAAAGGCGGCCGCGAGGGCATTGGCATTGATAAGCCAGCGCGTGCTCCTGGCCGTCCACAGCCGCCAGCAGATCAGGATCAGGCCGACCGCGACCAGCCCCATCCATAGCAAGGCCGCGATCCGCCAGGCGGTGAGGTCATACGCCTGGATATAGTCGATCGTGCGCAAGGCGCTCGACGCGACCAGGAAGAGGTTCTGAGCGACCCACAAAGCCACCAGCCGCCGCGCCCAGGGATCAGCCGCCGAAGCCGTTCCCGGACGCAGCATCGTCAGCACGAAAAATCCCGCGAGCAAAGCGGTTGCGATCAGCGGATAGGCGCCCTGGTGCGCATAATCCGCCATGCTGGTGCCGGCGGGGAGTGGGGCGCCACTCCACAGGAACGCGACGTCCAGACCGTTCTCGACCGCGAACAGAATGTTGAACAAGGTCAGCGCGATCAGGGCGGATGCCAACGATGTGCCGGGCAATTCGACAGCGGGATCCGGGATCTTCAGTCGAGTGACGACGGGGTGCGGCCGCAGCATCGGCCAGACCAGGAAGGTCGCGAACGTCCATTCGATCAGCTTTGCGGGCGTGGGAAGCGCGATCCGGCCCAGCGCATTGGCGATCAGCGGATTGGCTTTCGCGAACAGGATCGTGAAAAGGATTGTCCCGAACAGGGGCAGGGCCAGCGTTCCAGCCAACGCCTTCAGCGTGCGGCGCCTGCCGCGTGGCCGGATCGCAAGCAGACGAAGCAGGTCCAGGACCGGCCTGATCGCGCCGGTCATGCCATGGAGCAACAGGCGCACGGCCCAGCGCCATGCATCGTCGAATCCCGCGGTGCGCGGCAGCAAGGTCGCGATCGAAAGTGCGCATAGAAAAAGGAAAAGCGGGAGCGGGCCGGGGTCATAGGCCAGCGCCACCGAGAAGAGAGCGGCGAACGCGAGCGCGGTCGCGACGCCCAGCCGGGAATGCCGCACCGCCGGCCGTGCCAGAATCAGCCCGACCAGCCATGCAAGCCCGAACAGCCCGACGCTGACGCCCTCGAGGTCGTAGGGAAACAACCAGTTGAACGTCACGACCAGCAGGATCGTCACGCCGATCTTGAGCAGGAAGCTGAACTTCATGATTCTTGCGCGCATTGCCGCATCCTTGCTTTCGTCGATCCGCGCTTAGCGGGCCGGTGGCGCGAGACGGTGGCGGCGCGGTGCGCTTTGCGTCTCATTCGCATGCAGAAATGGTGCAGATGGCCTGCCGCGGCCGCTGGCGTCGGACGATATCCGCTTTACAGTGGGCGGGAATGTTGGCGCTGCTCCTCAGTTCGGCCGCGATGGCGGCATCGTCCCCTCAGGCGCCACAGCCCATCGATCAGGCAGGCTGGATCAGCCCCGCCGACTACCCCAAGCCTGCGCGCCGCGAGCAAAGGGAAGGGGTGGTGGGCTATCGGATCGATGTCGATAGCCGCGGCCATCCTGTCGGCTGCCAGATAATTCTCTCGGCTGGACCGCTGCTTGACCAGCCGACCTGCGACTTGCTGCTGCGGCGCAGCCATTTCGCGCCGGCGAGGGATGCAGCCGGCAAGGCGGTGGTGGGCGCATATACCGCTCGTATCCGTTGGCAGATGCCGCCCAGGCCCGTTGCTCCGCCAATCCCGGTGGGAAGTGGCGTGACGGTCACCTTCAACAAGCGCCCGGGATTCAAGGCCATCCTTCCGGCCCAGCGGGTCTTTGAAGCCACGCCGGACCCTGTCGAGGATCCCGCGGCCATCAGCCCGCCTGCCGATCCCCGCGTGGTCTTCGGTCAATTATCCAACGGACTTCGCTACGCCATCCTGGCCAACGATACGCCGCACGGGGCGGTCTCCTTCCGGCTGCGGATCGCGGTGGGCTCGGCGAACGAGATGCCGGATCAGGGCGGCTATGCGCATCTCGTCGAACATATGATGTTCCGCGGCACGACCAACGTGCCCGACGGTGAGTTCGAACGCTCGCTCGAACAGATGGGTCTGGCGATGGGGTCCGACACGACTGCGTTCACCTACCCGGAGACGACCGTCTACGGGCTTGATTTCCCGCCTTCGGCCCAGTCGACCACGACCACCGGCATGTTCCTGCTGCGCGAGATCGCCGATCGCGCCCAGATCATGCCAGCGCCGCTTGCGATCGAACGAGGCGTGGTCCTTTCCGAAAAGCGCGTGCGCGATACGGCCGCCTTGCGCATGGAAAATGCCAGGTTCGACTTCCTTCTGCCGGGCCTGCCGGTGGCCCGCCCAACCGTCGGCACGATCGGGACGATCGGCAATGCGACCGCGGAACGGCTGCGCGATTTCTACCACCGTCATTACCGGCCGGAGCGCAGCGTGCTGATCGTGGTCGGCAATGTCGTGCCGGCCGATGTCGAGGCGGATATCAAGGCGCGTTTCAGCGACTGGAAGCCCGCCATGCCGGCTCCCCCTTCGGTCTCGGGCGGGATTCGCGCGCGCGGGCCGGAGGTGCGGATCTTCACGGACCGCGGGGCCTCCAAATATGCGCGGATCGACTGGCAAGCGCCCTATGACGCGCGGCCCGACACTTATGCGCGCCAGGCCGACTATCTAGCCGATACGCTCGTGTTCGAGATTCTCAATAGCCGCTTTCTGCGCGCCGCCGCGGCGCCCGACGCCCCATTCGTGGGGGCGTCCGTGGGGGGTGAGGCCTTGTTCCATGCGGCAATGGATACGGGCATCGGCGTCATGCCGCTGGAGGGTAAATTGCGCCCTGCCATCGCCGCGATACTCGCCGAGCAGAAGCGGCTGGTCCGGTTCGGCGTGTCGCAGGCCGAATATGATCGCGCGGTTGCACGAATCCGCGCGCGGCTCGCAGAAGGGGCGGGCGCGGCCGATACACGCGGCTCATCCGATCTCGCCAACGCGCTGGTGCAAAGTTTCGATAGCGATACGATTTTCGTTACGCCGCGCCAGAACCAGGCCGATATCGAGCGATTGCTGCGGTCGATGGGCGTCGCCGACGTGAATCGCGCGGCGAAGCGCGTCTTTTCCGGCAGCGGGCCCCTGCTGTTCGTGTCAGACACCTCGATGCCCGAGGGAGGCGCGCCTGCGCTCAAGGCGACGCTGACGGCGGCCATGGCCGCGCCGGTGACACCGCGCGGCGGGGCCGCCATGGTGACGTGGCCCTACACCAATTTCGGAACGCCGGGGCGGATCGTCGACCGCAAGGAGTTGCCCGATCTGGGGGTCACGGTGGTGCGGTTCGCCAATGGCACGACCGCGACCGTCCGGCCGACGCCCGGCACCGGCCAGGTCCTCTTCAACCTCGCGTTCGGGGCCGGCATAAGCGGGCTTCCGGAAGGGCGCGATCATGCGCTGTGGCTATTGAACCAGACGCCGCAGACCTTTGCCTTGGGTGGGCTCGGCAAGGCCGATGTCGCGGATATCAACGATGCGCTGTTCGGCAAGACTGTCGGCGCAAGCCTCGTCAGCGCGCAGGACCGGTTCCACCTGACGGGGCGAACCCGGCCTGAGGATATGGAAGCGGAAGCGCAGCTTCTGACCGCCTACCTGGTGGATCCCGCTTACCGGCCACGCGCGTTGCGCGATGCGATCTCCAGCATCCGCTCTGCACGCACGCAGCTCAGCGCGTCGGTGCCGTTGACTGCGGCGCGGGACATGCCCTTCCTGCTCCACGATCGCGATCCGCGATGGCGCGGCACGCCCGGCGAGGCGGACGTCAAGGCAACCACCAACGGCGACCTTCCGGCGATGATCGCGCCCGCTTTGGCTGGCCCGGTCAACATGGTGATCGTAGGCGACATGGATGTGGAGCGGGCGATCAAGATCGCGCAATCGACGGTGGGCGCATTGCCCCAGCGTGGGCCTCGCCCGGCCACGCGCGATTTCCATTTTCCCGCACCCTCGGCCGAGCCGGTGGTGGAAACGGTGCCCGGCGCCGCGCAGCAGGGCATGGCGCTGGCAGCCTGGCCGACCGCCGGCTTTACCGCCAGCATGGAGAATTCCCGCGCGATCCAGGTTCTGTCGCAGGTGATCAAGGCGCGTCTGACTGCGGGGCTGCGCGAGCGCGACGGCTTGACCTATTCGCCCGACACGTTCGTGGATCAGACGGTCAGCCAACCGCATTATGGCGTGATCGGGGCGCAGGTTGAGCTTGCTCCGGACAAAGCCGACACCTTCTTTGCAGAGCTGGAAGCGATCGTGCAGGACCTTGCCAGGACCCCGATTAAACCCGACGAACTGGCGCGCGCCAGGACCCCGATGGTGGACAACAGCCAGAGAAACTTCGCTTTCGCCGATTACTGGGCCGACGCGCTGGCGGGTTCGGACGGCGACCCCGCTTATTTCCAGATGATCCGGACCAAGGTGCCGGATTTGCTCAAGGTTACGGCGGCCGATGTGCAGCGCATGGCGCAGCTCTATCTCGCCTCGCGCAAGCCGTTTCGTTTCGTGGTTCGGCCGGGCGCGCCCGTTCCGGTCATTGTCCCCCGCACTGCGGCGCGTGCCGCACGGCGCCCTTAGGCGCGAAGAGCGCCGGAGCGCGGCCTTACACAGATGCCTTGAGCGGCTCGACCTCAGCGGGGGCATAGCCCGAAATGAAGGCACGGTGGTCGGGCAGACGCCCGACCTCGTGCGCGATCCGCTCCTTCAGGTCGTTCAATGCCCGCTGCAGCCGCCCCGGCTCCATCATCCGCGCGGCATGATGGTAGGACTGGGGATAGATGCCCTGGCCGAGCATCACCATGATCCAGCTGTCGCTGCGGAACAGGTCTTCGTTCGCCTGATAGGCGATCGCGGTTTCGCGGAAGAGCGCGATGCGTTCGGCCAGGCTGGCCGGAATCGCCATGTCGCGGCAGCGCCGCCAATAAGGGGAATCGTCGCGCTCGGTGAGCTTGTAGTGGAGGATGATGAAGTCGCGGATATGTTCGGTCTCTCGCCGCGACTGATCGTTGAAGCGATCGACCGCCGCATCCGCAATCCCGTCGAAGGGGAAATTCTGGATGAGCCGCGTCACCGCGATCATGATCTGATGGATGCTGGTCGATTCCAGCGGTTCGACGAAGCCGCTCGCCAGGCCGAGCGCGATGACGTTCTTGTTCCAGCTTTTCTTGCGCATTCCCGGTTTGAAGCGAAGCAATCGCGGATCGAACAGCGGCGCGCTTTCGAGCGCATCGATAAACTTCGCCTTGGCCTCGTCAGGCGAAAGATGGTTGGTTGAGAAGACGAAGCCGTTGCCCATGCGGTGCTGCAGCGGGATGCGCCAGCGCCACCCCGCCTCATGCGCGATCGCCCGCGTATAGGGAACGAGCGGCCCCTGGGACTCGGTCTGGACCGCGAAGGCGGCGTCGTTGAACAGCCACTCGTCCCAACCCTCGAAACCGGTCTTGAGAGTCTGTTCGGACAGGAGCGCGCGAAACCCGGTACAGTCGAGAAACAGGTCGCCCTCGACCCGCGCGCCGGATTCGAGTTCGAGTGCCTCGATGAAGCCGCTTTCGGGATTCTGGACGACATGCCGGATCTTGCCCTCGACGCGTCGGACGCCCGCCGGCTCGGCCAGCCCGCGCAGGAACCTGGCATAAGCCGTCGCATCGAGATGATAGGCATAGCCGATCGGCGCGCCTTCATTCGTCTCGAACCTGTTGGCCTTCGCCGCCTGGGCTTCGAGGCTGTAGTCGATATAATCGCCGCCGAAGCCCTGGCGGACGGCTTCCAGCCAGAAATGCTGGAAATCCGCCATCCACATCGATTTGCCGACCGAGCCGAAGGCATGGAAATAGCGGTCGCCGATTTTCCGCCAATTTTCGAACTCGATGCCGAGCTTGAAGGTCGACGTCGTCGCCTTGATGAAAGCCTGTTCGTAGATACCGAGAAAGCCATGGAAGGCGCGCGCGGTGGGGATGGTCGATTCACCGACGCCCACGGTGCCGATCTCGTCCGATTCGACCAAAGTGATCTCGACGAGCGGGCCTAGATGCTTGACCAGAGCGGCGGCGGCGATCCAGCCGGCGGTTCCGCCGCCGGCGATCACGACGCGCTTCAGCTTGTGCGCTTCCATGATTTCCCAGTTCCTAGCGGTTCAATTTGTTGAGCAGCATTGCGCGCAAGCGCCGCGCGCCGGCCGCGTCCAGCGGCGCCAGCGGGCCGCGCGCGGCTTCCGGCAAATGGGCCGCGGGACGGTCGGCAGGACCGAAAATGTAATAATCGAACATAGCCCGCCACGCCTGCTTCTCCGCCTCGGGCCGATCGCGCAGGCTCAGCATGGCATGGAGCAATGTGTTCTGCGGTGAATCCAGGAAGGCGGGCGCCACATTCCACCAATAATTGACCATCGCGTTGAAGCGATCGAGCGCCTCGACATGATGCCACCAGAGGGCTGGGTAAAAGAGGATATCGCCCGGCGCGAGTTCCGCGACCTCGGCCGCTGCCAGGGCCTCGGCGAAGCGGGGGAAACGGTGGAAGTCGGGCGCGCGGAAATCGACCATGCTGATCACCTGGCCACCCGGTGTCGGCTCGAGCGGCCCCGGATAAAGGTTCGCGACCTGCTCAGGGGGGAAAAGGGTGAAGCGCCGATGGCCGACCAGGCAGCAGGCGATGTTGTTCGACATGTCGTAATGCGCGGTCGCGGTCGTCCGGTTGCCCAGCCAGATGCTCGCCAGCGGCGGGTGCGCGGCGAACATCGGGTGATCGAGGGACAGGTCGTTGTCCTGGCGGAAGCCCGGCAGGTAGGTATCGAGGTCGGTCGAGCCGACGTAGAAAGACGGGCCGCCGGCGTCGTCCAGATGGGCGCGGACCCGGCCGAGATATTCATCCAGCTGCACGCGCTCGCGCGCGAAGTTCAGCCCACTCACGGCCTCGTCATAGAAATAGCGGCCGCCAATCTGGGGGGCGCCGGTATAACCCGCCACGGGCGCGCCGTGGTAGAAGCGCAGGATATAGTCGATCGCCGCTTCGTGGCCTTCGCGCCCGGCGACGGTCAAAGGCCAGTCGCGTGCTACCCCGCGCAGGATCGTCGGCCGCTGTTCCGCCATCAGCCGCTCGAACGGGATCGCGTCAGGGGCGATTCCGGTGAGCTCGCGAACCGGGCGCGGCGAGGTGGCTGGATCAGGCTGCGAGGCAGGCACGATTCTTCAGCTCGATCAGCTGACTGATATTCCCGAGCGAGGCCGCGGCCGCAAAGGCGAGCCCCAGGAAGCCGGCGCGATGCAATCTTTCCAGCGCGGTGCCGTCGAGTGCCGCAAGCCGGCCGCTGTCGAGCCTGAGGAAATCGACCAGCTCGTAACGGCGGCTGTCATCGATCTGGATCTGCAATTGCACGGGCTGAAGCAGCTCGAATTCGGAGAAAGCCGCAATCACCGCCGGCTCGATCTCCAATCCTTCGGAGATGGTTCGCAGGACGTCGGCGATCTTGTTGAGATAAGGCGCGTTGCCGCCTTGTGCCAGGAAGACGGGAAGCCCCGCGTCGTCGCTGCCGACACGCGGATCGTCCAGGTCGATGTGGATCATCGCTTCGCCGGGCGTGCCGTCTTCGTTGCGCTGCAGGCCGATCGAGAAAGGGCCGCGCGCCTGAACCGCCGGGACGTAACGCGCATTCCAGCGCTCGCCGTCCAGAAACAGATTCTCGTCCGCGTCGAGGCCGAGCAGGGCGATAGCGAACGTCTGGCCACTGTCCGCATCGCGGCGGAACAGAATCGCATATTCGCGGCTCGCGGCTTCATATTCTGTCGGAAACAGGCGAACCGAATTCACCTGATCGCCAAAGGCGGCGCCGAAACAGGGGCGCACCCTCAGGTCGGCATGATCGACATTGTTGAGCAGGGTACGATTGGTCATTCTTTAGGCATCCACAAGCGCTGCGATATGGGCGGCTCTGCCGGCGCCCTGGGCTCCGGCATAAGGCGCCGCCGATACGCGGGCAAAGAAAAAGGCCGCTGGCGAAGCAGCGGCCTTTCCCTTGTGACAACTGATCCGAAGATCAGAACTTGAAGCGGACGCCCGCCAGGTAACGAGCCGAGCCTTCCTGCGCGAAGAAGACCTGGTTCGTCGAACGGCCGTAGATGGTCTGGCCCGATTCAAGCACGTTGATGCCTTCGAGCGAGACCGCAAGCCGCGGCGTGATGTCATAGCTGACGTTGAAGTCGACCTGACCGTGCGCCTTGGTGAACTGCGGGTTGTGAGACCCGTCCACGTTGGTCGCCGACAGGAACTTGTCGCGCCAGTTGTAGCTCAGGCGAGCCGAGATGCCATGCTTGTCGTAGATCAGCGTGGCGTTCGCGGTGTCGCTGAGGCCCAGGACGGCGAACTGGTCGACGCTCGGGTCGGCAGCGATATCGATGCCGACATTGCCACGGACGTGCGTGTAGGCAGCGGCGACGCCGAAGCCCGTCTGTCCGAGGAAATATTCGCCGGCGACTTCGAAGCCCCAGATCTTCGCGTCCTTGTTGTTGATCGGCGTGTTCACGTTGAAGGTGAACAGCGGATCGTTCGAGTCCGCGATGATGTCGACCGCACCCAGCGTCGAGTCGACGAAGGCCTGGTTCAGCTGACGTGCCGCGGCGTTGTAGTTCGCCAGGAACGTCGAGTTGGCGGCGGTCGTGTTGCCGCCATTCTGCACCAGCAGCGCGGTGTAGGTGAACAGGTTGACGTCGGAAATGTCCGCGCCGAGTGCCTGCAACTGGGTCTTGGCAGTACCGGAACGGCTGCCCGGAGCACCCGACGACGGGTCGCGCAGGCCGAACAGGTTACGCTTCACGATCGTGTTGCCGATGAAGTTGTGCACCCGCTTCTCGAACACACCGGCCGACAGATAGCTGCCCGGCTTGAAGTACCATTCGAGCGACAGATCGAAGTTGTCCGACAGCAGCGGCTTGAGGTTCGGATCGTTGGCGTTGCCGCCGGCCTGGCCGCCGACCGCGGTCGCATCGTTCGGGTTGTTCGCCGTGGTTGCGGCGAACAGGTTACCGTAGACCGGGCGCCCGAGCGTCCGGCTGAAAGAGAAGCGACCGACCAGATTGTCCCGCAGGTTGACCTTGAAGTCCATCGAGGGGAGCAGATTGTTATAGCTGCCCTTGCCCGAAACCGGCTGGGTGGTGTTGGACACGACCGCCTTGAAGTCGTTGTCCGACTGCCAGATGATCGCGGTCGGCACCTTCTGCAGCGAGATCGCCTTGACCTTGGTGCGTTCGTAGCGCGCACCGGCCACCAACTGGGCATCATGATCGCCGATCTGACCGTTCCAAGTCACCTGGCCGTAGACGGCCCAGATGTCTTCCTTCACGCGATCGTCGCCATAGCCGTTAAGGTCGTTGGTATGACCCTTCTGCAGGAAGTAGGAGGACAGCGTGTTGTACAAGGCCGTCGGATCTTCGGAGCGGACCGCGAACAGGCCCTGTCCGCTCGCCTTCGGATCGAAATGGTGGAACTTGCAGACCAGGCAGAATTCCTGGATCGAGCCCGGCGCCACCGTCGTCACCTTCGACGTGTCGGTGTTACCCCAGTCGCCCAGCGTCTGATAATAAGACGACTGGACCGAGTGGGTGTTGGTCGTGCGATAGTCGCCGCCGAAATCGAAGCGGCTGCCGCCGCCCAGATCCCAGCCGGCGTCCACACGGCCTTCCTTGATCCGCTGCTTGAGCGTGGTCGCAACCTGACGACCGACCTGGGCGGTCACATCGCCGGCGTCGAGCACGCCGTTGCCGTTGCCCTTGATGACCGAGGCGCCGGCCGGCGGCGTGGCCGGGTCGACATAGGTGACGGTCTGCGTCGGGAAGCCGCCATTATAATCCCACGAGTGCGACTGGAGCGTCGGCACGCTGAGCGAGATGAGCGTCGAGCTCATGCCGTTCGGGTTGTGCGGCGTGCTGTTCGAAGTGCCGATATGCCCGTCAGCGGCGATCGTGAAGCTGTCGGTCACCTGCCACTTAGCGTTCAGGCCGAAGTCGTTGAGGCGGTTCCGCTGCGCGCGATACTGCTGCTCGAAGCCGGCATCCTTTTGCGAACCGGCAATGGTTTCGTGCAGATAGGTCGTGGTCGCGACGCTGTGGCCGGAATCGAAGGTCACCACGTCGAACGGACGATTGAACCAGTTGGCTTCGTCGCCGCGGCGCTCGGACGCGGTGTTCTGTGCGAACAGGGCATCGGCCGTGATGGTCAGCGATTCGACCGGCCTCCACTGCAGCGAGCCTTCCGCGTTGATGCGCTCGTTGGTGTTTTCCGAGAAGTGGTAACGGGCGTCGTTCGGACGGCCGACCAACATGTTCATGTTGGACGGCAGATTGTTGATCTTCGTCAGGCTGTTGACGTTGCCGTTGGCCGGATCGAGGAACTGCGCCAGCGTGGTGATGTTCCAGTCGTTCATCGACGTGTTGACCGTCGAGAAATTGCGCTTCTGATAGCTGCCGAACACCGACGCGCCGAACGTCTGGTCGTCATTCGACCAGCTCAGCAGACCGGAGACCTGTGGCGTGACGTGGCTGCCGCACTTGATGCAATCGTCGGCGCTGGTGTCATAATCGGCCTTGACGCCGATCGAGCCGTTGATGCCGCTCTGGCGGCTGTCGAGCGGCTTGCGCGTCACGACGTTGATGGTGGCACCGATGCCGCCGGTCGGGATCGCGGCGCGGCCCGTCTTGTAGACTTCAAGCGTCTTCACGCCTTCCGAGGCGAGGTTCGAGAAGTCGAAGGAGCGGCCGGTGCTGCGGGTGAAGTCGTTCTCGCCGCCGACCGAAGTCTGGTCCGACGCCGCGAGCTGACGCCCGTTCAGCGTGACGAGGTTGTAGTCGGGGCCGAAGCCGCGAACCGTGACCTCGGCGCCTTCGCCGTTGCGGCGGTTGATCGACACGCCGGTGATGCGCTGGAGCGATTCGGCGAGGTTGGTGTCGGGGAACTTGCCGATGTCTTCGGACGAAATGGCATCGACCACGCCGACCGCGTCGCGCTTGATAGCGATCGAGCGTTCGAGCGAGGCGCGGATACCGGTAACGACAACTTCATCGCCTACGTTCGCGGCATCCGCGGGTGCGGCGGCTGCGGGCGCGGCGGTCTGCGCGCTGGCGATGCCCGGCACGATCAGGCAAGCGGCGACCGCCAGTGCCGAAGTGGAGCGGACAAGCAAATATCGCGAATTTTTCATGAGTATGGAGCTCCCCCCATTGCCAGCAGACTCTTCCGGTCGCTGGTCCGTTGGTGAAGATGACCCTCGGCCATCGATGTCAGGCCGTACTGGGGCGCCGTACGAAGTCAACGGCCTGAAAGAATGTAAACGCATACACGAGGGATGACAGCGCGGTCACAGGAATATTCACAGGCGGAAGGTGCAAAAAAGCCACGAAATGCTGCACTGCAAAATGGAAAGTGGAATTTATATATGAAAGCAGTGTTCAAGAGGCATGGACGTTTAACTTGGAATAAGGGACAATTGTCTGACCGCTACATGCTGGGGTCCTGAGGCGAAGGGGGGCGGACATGCTGACCGTGCTTGCTGTCTTGATCGGGATTGTTTCGGGGCTGCGTGCCTTCACGGCGCCCGCGGCGGTGAGCTTCGCCGCCCGTTATTGCCACCTGGGTGTGGCGGGTACGCCGCTCGCCTTTCTCGGATACCGCTGGACGGTGTGGATATTCCTTGCGCTGGCGCTGGCCGAACTGGTCGGCGACCAGCTTCCCGCAACACCCAGCCGCAAGGTACCGCTGCAGTTCGGGACGCGGATTCTGGCGGGTGCGCTCGCGGGCGGCGCGCTGGGCGTGTCCGGCGGGCTATTATATGCCGGGATTGCCGCGGGCGTTGCCGGCGCGGTGATCGGAACGCTTGGCGGGGCCGCAGCACGGGCGAGGCTGGCGGCGGCGCTCAAGAGCGACCGGCCGGCGGCGCTGATCGAGGATGTCGTCGCCATCGGGGGCGCATTGCTCATCGTCTGCGCCGTGGCGTGACCCGCCGCTTCGACGCGATCATTGTCGGCGCAGGGCAGGCCGGCCCCGCCCTGGCGGGGCGGCTGACCGCGGCCGGGCAGAAAGTGGCGCTGGTCGAGCGGCATCTGGTGGGCGGGACGTGCGTCAATACGGGCTGCAAGCCGACCAAGACGCTGGTCGCCAGCGCCTATGCCGCGCACCTCGCGCGGCGCGCGGGCGATTACGGCGTTATTGCCGGCGAAATCGGGGTCGACATGGCGAAGGTCGCCGCACGGGCGCGCAAGGTCATCCAGGATTCGCGCGGATCGAACGAGGATTGGCTGGCGGGAATGGCGGGCCTGACCTTCCTGCGCGGACACGCCCGGTTCGAGGATGCGCACCGGATCAGCGTAGGCGGCGAACAGCTGGAGGCGCCGCGCATCTTTCTCAACGTAGGCGGACGCGCGGCGGTGCCCGACGTGCCGGGCATCGGCGAGGTCGACTATCTCACCAACAGCTCGATCATCGGGCTGGAGCGCGTTCCCGAGCATCTGGTGATCGTCGGCGGCTCTTATATCGGGCTCGAGTTCGCGCAGATGTATCGCCGCTTCGGCGCGCAGGTGACGGTGGTCGAGATGGGCCCGCGCTTGATCGGGCGCGAGGATGCCGACATTTCCGACGCGATCCGCGCGATCCTCGAGGCGGAAGGGATCGCGGTCCGCACCAATGCCTGCTGCATCCGCCTGGCCAGGCACGATCGGGGCGTCTCGGTCGGGGTGGATTGCGCGGACGGCGCCCCCGAAGTGGTCGGCAGCCATGTCCTGCTGGCGGTCGGCCGCCGGCCGAATACCGACGACCTCGGCCTCGACAAAGCGGGGATCGAGACCGACGCCAAGGGCTATATCGAGGTGGACGACCGGCTCGCGACCAATGTCGAAGGCGTATGGGCGCTGGGCGACTGCAATGGACGGGGCGCCTTCACGCATACCGCCTGGAACGATTATGAGATCGTCGCGGCGAACCTGCTCGAGGGCGCCGACCGCAGGCTGTCGCAGCGCATATTGGGGTATGCGCTATACATCGATCCGCCGCTGGGCCGCGTCGGCATGACCGAAGCGCAGGCGCGGGCAAGCGGACGGCCGCTGTTAGTGTCGACCCGACCGATGACCAAAGTCGGGCGCGCAGTCGAGAAAGACGAGAGCCTGGGCTTCATGAAGCTGGTCGCGGACGCGGAGACGAAGCGGATCCTGGGCGCGGCGATCCTCGGCACCGGCGGCGACGAGGCGATCCACGGCATATTGGACATGATGAATGCGGATCAGCCGCTATCGACGCTGCAGTGGGCGGTGCCGATCCATCCGACGGTTTCGGAACTCATCCCGACGCTGGTCGGGGATTTGCGGCCGGCAACCTAGGCTCGGGCCAGTCCCCGCCATCCATCGGCATCGAGGCACCGATGCCGATGGATGGCCGGGGCGGTGATGATGCAGCCAAGGGCTGACCGCTCACCTCCGAAAGGAACAGGAACGATACGGATTACGCTACCAAGATACTCTTACGCTACGCAAACACACACAGTGACGATACTCGTCCCCCGGTACGCCAATCGCCCCCCAGCGATCTCGCTCCGTACGAATCATTTATTCCGAATCAGAGGCTTGGCGCAATCTCGCCTGAGGATGAGGGTCGGATACTACCGTTCGGTCAGGTTTCCGCTTAGCACGTTGCACTGTATCTCTCCGACGTAATCGCGAGGCGGGTGCAGGCATGGTGGATCAACTCATTTCGGCCCGCAGCAGCCGCGCCGTTGCGTTCGCGCGGGCGATCCTTGCGGCCTTCCTGTTGCTGTCGGTCACGGTCGGCGCGCTGCGTTATGCCGACGCGCAGCACGCCGCGAAGATCGTGCTGGTGGCCTATTTCCTGAGCAGCCTGCTGATCGTCGCGGCCGTGCGGACCGTACGGCTGCGCCGGCACCTGTTCAGCGCGGCGCTCGCCTTGTCGGTGATCGACGTGGTCGCGCTCGGCGGCCTGATGTACCTGACCCAGGGCGGGGAAGGGCAGGGACAGCCCTTTTTCACGCCTTTGATCTTCATCATCGTCAGCGGCACCGTGAACTGGGGCTCGCGCGGCGCGATCGGCAGCGGCCTGCTGGTGCTGCTCCTGTTCCTGCCGACGGGCTTCCTGACCGACGTCTTCGCCCCCGACCACAAGAACATGCTCCAGTTCTTCCTGATGCGGATCGGCTATATCGTCACGATCACCGTCATGCTCGCCGCCTTCGCCAGCAATCTCGAACGGCTGATCAACGAGCTGACGCGGCTGTCGCGCGTGCCGGCGCGCGGCGGCTTCGGCGAGCTGCCGCTGGCGGATTCGCTCGGCTATGCGATGGACGTGTTCGCCGCCAAGCGCGGCCTGATCGTCTGGCAGGACCCGGAAGAGCCGCACCTGACGCTGGTGCGCAAGGATTTCGGCGCGCTGCACGGATCGACCCTGCCCAATGTCGATCATGGGCCGCTCGTCGCGAGCGAGCTGATCAACGCGCCCTTCCTCTACGACCGGCGCCGCAACGCGGTGCTGTACCGCGCCGGGACCAAGCTGCTCGATTATATGGGTGATCCGCTCCAGCCGATCCTGTCGAGCATGGCGGATTATGCGCGCGTCCTGGTCATCCCGATCGAGGCCGGCGTTGCGCGCGGCCTGGTGATGATCCTCGACCCCGCCGATCCGGTGAACGAGGATCTGGCGGTGGCGGCGATGGCCGCCGGCCAATTGTCGCTGACGATCGAGTCATGGCAGCTCCATTCCGAGCTTCGCGTCGCCGCGGCGAGCGAGGAGAGGATGCGGCTTGCGCGTGACCTGCATGACGGCGTGCTCCAGTTCCTGGCGGGCGCGCGCCTCCAGCTCGACCTGATCGGGCGGACCGAACTGACCGACACCGCACGCGAGCGCGTCACGCAGATGGTTGAGGCGATCGGTGAGGAGCAGCGCAGCCTGCGCGCGGTGATCAACGCGATGCGCCGCGCACCGGAGATCGCGGTCACCAAGCTGGCGAGTTCGCTCGACCACCTCACGAGCCATTTGTCGCGTTCGTGGGATGCGAAAATCTTCGCGCGGGTCGAACCGGTCGACCTGACCGTGTCGGACAGCATGGAAGACGACCTTGTCCGCATCACGCGCGAGGCGGTCGCCAATGCGGTGCGGCATGGCGGTGCGCGCAAGATCGACATTGCCGTGCGCAAGGCCGACGACCGTCTCGACATCGCGATCGGCGACGACGGTCGCGGCTTCGCCTTTCAAGGACGTATGGCGAATGGCGAATTGGCAAGCTATGCCGGTCGCCCGCGCTCGCTCCACGATCGCATCATCGGCATGGGAGGCACAATGACGGTGACGAGCGGCAAATCAGGAGCCAGCCTTGAGATATGCGTGCCGCTGAAGGGTAGCCGATGACCTTTTCGATCGTCGTTGCCGACGACCATCCAATGCTACTCGACGGGATTTGCGGCTTGCTCGCCGCGGCCGGTCACGACGTTAAGGCCCGGTGTCTCGACGGGAATACGGCACGCGAATCGATCAAGCAGCTCGAACCCGATATCGCGATCCTCGACATCCACATGCCGCATATGAGCGGCATCGACGTGCTGCGCGAAGCGCGGCGCGACGGATGGAAGACCCGCATCGTCATCCTGACCGCCAGCCTGGACCCGCAGCCGATCATGGAGGCGCTGCAATTGCGCGCGGACGGCCTGATCCTGAAGGGCGCCGGCGGCGACACGATGCTCAAATGCCTCGAGCGGGTGATGGACGGCGAGCAATGGCTCGACCGCGACGCGATGCACCAGATCGTGGACCAGATCGGCAAGCCCATCGACCGGCCGCTCGAACTGACCCCGCGCGAGACCGAGGTCGCGCGGCTGGTGTCGCTCGGCAGCCGCAACAAGGAGATCGCGCGCGAGCTCGATATTTCCGAGGGCACGGTCAAGATGCACCTCCACAATCTGTACGAGAAGCTGAACGTGTCCTCGCGGACTGAGCTTGCGATATTGGTGCGCGACAAGGGATTGAGCTGAACCGTCGCGCGGCCAGTGGCAACCAGCAGGCGATTGCGGTAGCCTGTAGCCCTCCCCACCACGCGAAGGACTTCGCCATGCTCCGTTCGTCCCTCACTCTCGCGCTCGCGCTTGCCGTTTTTCCCCTCACCGCAGCCCACGCCGCGCTCAAGGTCGGCGACAAGGCGCCCGATTTCTCGACCCAGGTCAGCCTGGCCGGAAAGGCGACCCCCTTCTCGCTGAAGGACGCGCTGAAGAAGGGGCCGGTGGTGCTCTATTTCTATCCGGCGGCGTTCACGCCGGGCTGCACCATCGAGGCGCACGACTTCGCCGAGGCGACGGACGATTTCAAGAAACTGGGCGCGACCGTGATCGGGATGTCGGGCGACGGCATCGACAAGCTCAACAAATTCTCGGTGTCCGAATGCCGCAACAAGTTCGCGGTCGGATCGGCCACGCCGGCGACGATCACCGCTTATGACGTGACGCTGCCGCAGAACCCCGCCGTATCCAATCGGACCTCTTACGTGATCGCGCCCGACGGCAAGATCATCTTCGCTTATTCCGCGATGAACCCGGCGGGCCACGTCACCGGCACGATGGACGCGGTCAAGGCGTGGGACAAGCAGCACCACAAGGGGTGAGCGACGCGCGCCTGGATGCGCGTGGGCTGATCGCCCGCCACGGCCTCTCGCCCCATCCCGAAGGGGGCTGGTATCGCGAGACGTGGAGGGCGGAGGCCGCTCCGGGCGAACGCTCGCCCGGCACCGCGATCCTGTTCCTGCTCGAGGAAGGGCAAAGCTCGCATTGGCACCGGGTCGATGCGGACGAATTGTGGCTGTGGCATGCCGGTGCGCCGCTCGACCTCAGCATCGGCGCGCAAAAGGTGACGCTGGACGCCGCCAACCCGCAGGCGCGCGTGCCCGCTGGCGAATGGCAGGCGGCGAAGGCCCGGGACGGCTGGGCCTTCGTCTCCTGCGTGGTGGTGCCGGGTTTCGACTTTGCGGGCTTTACGCTCGCGCCGCCGGGGTGGGAGCCTCTGCCTTAGGACTGGATTGCCGCGCCGCTGCGCGGCTCGCAAGGACGGTGGTTACTATCCGTCGTCGTTGCGCGCGGCGAAGCAATCCAGTCTCCGGGTCGATTCTAGGCCGGCTGGCCCACCTCTTCCCATACAGGATAGTCGAGATAACCCTGCTCGCCGCCGACGTAGAATAGGCTCTCGCGCTGCGGGTTGAGGGGGAGTTTCTCGATCAGGCGCCGGGGAAGGTCAGGGTTGGCAAGGAAAGGGCGGCCGAAGGTGATTGCGTCGGCCTCGCCCGCGTCGAGCGCAGCCTGTGCATCGTCACGATCGTAGTCGCTGTTGAGGATGAGCGGGCGCGAGAATGCCTTGCGGATGACAGGATGGACCGGGGCGACTTCGGGCAGGCCGCGCGTGCCGCCTGGACGCGGCTCGCGCAGTTCGAGCCAGGCGGCGCCTTTCTCGTCGAGCAGGCTGGCCGCCGCGGCGAACAAGGCGTGCGGGTTGCTGTCGTCGACTCCCTGGGATTCGCCATTGGGCGAGAGGCGGACGCCGACCTTGTCCGCGCCGATCGTGCGCACCAGCCGATCGACCACCTCGCCGAGCAGGCGGATGCGGTTTTCGATCGGCCCGCCATAGCGGTCGGTGCGGAGATTGGCCTTGTCGCGCAGGAATTGATCGAGCAGGTAGCCATTGGCGGCGTGGAGCTGGACGCCGTCGAAGCCCGCCTCCATCGCGTTCTCGGCCGCGCGGGCATAATCGTCGAGCAGTCTGGGAATCTCGCTCAATTCGAGCGCGCGGGCCTGCGGATACGGCTCGGTTCCACCGGAGAAGGTGCGGGCGTGGCCGGGCGCGGTGGTGGCGGACGAGGATACGGGCTGGCCGCCATTGACCTCGTAGCTGCCGAGCCGGCCCATATGCCAGAGCTGCGATACGATCCTGCCGCCCGCGCCATGGACCGCGCCGGTCACGAGCTTCCACCCGGCGACCTGCTCGGCATTCCAGATGCCCGGCGCGTAAGGCCAGCCGAGGCCGATGCGCGAGATGCCGGTGGCTTCGGTGATGATCAGGCCGGCGGAAGCGCGCTGGCGGTAATAATCGACCATGATCGGCGTCGGAACCGCGTCACGCGTCGCGCGGCCGCGGGTGAGCGGCGCCATCAGGATGCGGTTGCTCGCGCGGATGGAGCCAAGGTCGATGGGATCGGTGAGACGCGGCATAAGGAAACTTCCTCCCGGCTTGGTGCGGTATAAGGGTGATCTGGGGATGGGCCCGGGCGGTTTCAGCAGAATGATGCTTGGAGCGGGCCAAGCGGAGCTTTCGTTCCGGCGCGCGGGCGGGCATGATCGCGGCCATGCCCAAGATCGACCTCAGCCAGATTCCCGAACGCAACACGACCGGTTATCCGCCCCCCTTCAACGAGGCGGTGAAGGGGCGCTGGGTCCGCCGGCTTGCACCCGCAACCGGGCTGACCGAGTTGGGCGTGAGCTTCGTCCGGCTGGAGCCGGGCGCCTGGTCCTCCCAGCGGCATTGGCACGAGGGCGAGGATGAGTTCCTGGTGATGCTGTCGGGCGCAGCGGTGCTGATCGAGGATGAGGGCGAGACCCCGCTGGCACCGGGCGATTGCGTCGCCTGGGCCAAGGGCGTGCGGAACGGGCATCATGTGGTCAACCGGAGCGACGCGGACTGCACCTTCCTCGCGATGAGCGGGGGCGAGGACGCCGGCGGCGAATATCCGGATATCGACATGAAGTTCACAGCCGGCGGCTATGTCCACAAGGATGGGACGCCTTATCCGACGAAGCGGATCAAATAGCGACGGGCGGGCTGGGCGTGTGAGTTCGGCCGTGCGTGGATGTTTCACGTGGAACATATGGGGAACATTTGGGGTGGGCGCGGAGGACGGTGCTGGGCTAAGCTCTTTCCTTCGTCATTCCCGCGAAGGCGGGAATCCATAACCCTATACGGGTGCGGCAGGAGTCTGACGGTTCGGGATATATGGATTCCCGCTTTCGCGGGAATGACGGTGGGGTGTGCATGAGGGTGGCCCTTTTGCCTCCTGAGATCCCAGCTTTCGCTGGGATGACGGATTGTTGGGAGTGAAGGCGCGCGGACGCACGTTTCCCATGGCTTGGGGCAAGCAAGTGTGACCGGCGCGGTTCCGCTCCCTTGTCTCCCGGCAGCGGGGACGTTGCATGGCGACCTTGGAGCGTGTGGCTCCGGAATGCCTGCCTGCAACCATCCTATGCGCAGGCATCCAGTCAGGGGTGGCCGCGGAATTTCTATCGGGTGGCCTGAAACAGG